>VFQN01007665.1_pt1 | contig 11482 bp, 7 predicted proteins | sample 3512371 | NCBI WGS metagenome assembly VFQN01 (sample SAMN10412370, study PRJNA504923) | tailings metagenome | isolation source: Replicate 2 from Balatoc abandoned mine | place: Philippines: Itogon, Benguet | collected 2017-08-28
CTGGGTGCTAGGTACTGGGTGCTAGGTACTGGGTGCTAGGTACTGGGTGCTAGGTACTGGGTGCTAAGACTTGTCTCGCCGTTGGCGAGACGAAAACCTAGTACCCAGTACCTAGTACCCAGCACCTAATAAGCATTCTGATCCCCTCTAAAAATATTAATCACCGTCTGCAGAATAATCTGACAATCGAGCCAGAAAGTCCAGCGGTGAATATAGTAGAGATCAAAGTTAACACGGCGCTGCATGGAGCCGGGCTCACGGGTTTCGCCTCTACATCCATTCACCTGCGCCCATCCGGTAATACCCGGTTTTACGAGGTGACGTTGCATGTAGTTGTCTACCGTATGCATAGCTTCAATATTCAAAGGAGTGGGGTGCGGACGAGGTCCTACCACCGACATATTGCCAATCAATACATTCCAGAATTGCGGCAATTCATCCAGATTCGATTTGCGGAGAAAAGCACCGATACCGGTAATACGTGGATCATCTTTACGTGCTTGAAGATAATTACCCTCTGCATCCGTATCCGTACTTTCTTCCACCATGGTACGGAATTTATAACAGGTAATCTGTTGGTTATTCAATCCCCACCGTTCCTGTTTAAAGAATACCGGACCTCGGGAACTGAGTTTAATGGCTACCGCTATCAAAGGCAATAACCACCAGCCGATCAATACAAAAAAACTCAGTGCAAATAAAAAATCAAATGCCTGCTTTAATAATTTATTCTCCCATTTATCGAGGGGCAGTTCTCGAATACTGATCACTGAAAGCTGACCAATATTATTCACCTGAACGGCAGAAGAACTGTATTGATGAATATCCGGCAGTATCCGCACTTTCACTTGATGATAATCACACACTTCAATACAGTCCTGGATCTGAGCGGTATGCCCATTGGGTAATGCCACAATCACTTCATCTACTCTTTCTTGTTTGAGTACATCAGAAAGTTGTTGTACGCGACCATAGTACATACAGCCATTCATGGCTTTTTTCTGGTCATCAATAAAACCAATACACTTATAACCGTAATAGTAATATTTATTGATGGTCTCATAAAACTCATACGCAGCAGGTGTAGCGCCCACAATGAGTAAGTTATCATACAAACGCCCCTGATAGATAGCCGTATGCAGGTATTTACGAATCACATATTTGGTAAGCACCAGAAAGCAAAACAATACCCCCACATGGATCCCCAAAAAAGCCCTACTATAGGTAACCTGCTGCTGAAAGAAAAACAAGACCGAACTAAAAAGAATCGCATACAGGATCAGGGTGTAGACAATAAAAACAATCTCCTCAGAATATTTATTCGAGCGCCTATCCCTATACAACTTAGAAATCGACCCGGATAAATACCAGACCACCAAAGAGAGTACCAATAAAAAATAAGGAGGCAACACCTGATCCCACAACCCAAACCCCGCATCCATGCGGTGAGAAAGTATATAACTAATCCCCACCAAGGGCGCATCTATGATATAACGTATTAAAGTATACCGATTATACGATTTTCTCATACTGACTATTGGATCTTACTCAAAGACACCCATTCAACTTTTTCCGATGCCTGCGGAAAGATAGAAAAATTGTTTGATATGAGGGTGGTCGGGGTACTAGGTGCTAGGTACTAGGTGCTGGGTTTTAAAAAATAATCGCGAAGCGATTAGCTCCTAACACCCAGCACCTAGTACCCATCACCTAAAACCTCCACCCCACCCCCAATCTCCCCGTAAAATTCAACACCTCATTCCCCCTCGCAAAAAAATCATTAGGATTGACTTGAATGATGAGCCATTGGTAGTTATAGGAACGAACCAATCCGGCCTGACCGGAAATAAATACAGGACCTACTGGCCAATCAATTTTCACCATGCCTGCCAGATCAATCCAGTGTCTTCTGAAATCTTGGAGGTATTCATAGGCGAGGTAATAAAAATCACTGTTATACCGTACCCGCTCAAACTGAAATCCGATGCGTTTTAGACCTTTTACCCAGTTCAAAGCAAAAGTCTGACTGTTGCTACCCGGACCAATCCCCGCACCTAAAGACCTGCCCTTGTGTGTGTAACCATGACGAACATAATTGTGCGTATACCAACTATCCGGAGAGCGAATCAGCTCGGCGGTAGGCGCCTGCATTTGGGTAAACTCAGCCTGGAACTGCAAATGAGCACCATCGGCAACAGAAAATAATTTGTTGATGCCGGCCACATAGGCACGACGAATAGAAGATGCTTGCAAAAGATCCCAGGGTAACATCGACCTGTCTTTTCTACCAAATTCTACATACAGCTCTGTTTTTTCCTTAGGCATCACATAACGTACAAACAAAGAACCCAAAGAGGCTTTCCGACCATTTTTTTCAGTGCCGGTCAGCTTATTGCCAAAAAATCCTTGTAAGGGCAATACATCCAAAGGATTCGATAAATCACGTGTATAGAGATAAGAAGCTTTTGCCAATCCCACATACAAACCGGAAGTCCATTTAGGATTCCAGCTCAAAACCATACCTGTCATATAGCGATCTTGATCGGGTTTAGGTTGGTATACAAACACACCATTATAGGCAGAATTAATGCGCGGCGGCAAGATACCCGAAGCTTCTAGTCTACCACCAATCACCTGCCCCTCAAAATTCCCGATACGGGTTCGTATGGGTTGATGTGTTTTAATAGACCAATGCAGAAACCCCGGAGCATTGCTACTCATCACCAACGCATTCCGAAATCCCGGTCCCCACCAAAGGTTTTGGGTAGATATGCCAAATGATAAATGCTTAGTTCTATATTCTAAAAACGATTGCCCGGGAATGAAGCTGGTTTGTGTTCCGGTGCCAAACTGTTGTGGAATATCGGTCGTATTCCAAAACCGGTACCGATCCGCCCAGGCTCTGTCACCCAGTTGTTGGGAGAACCCTTCAAAATCGCGGTTTTCAGAGGTAGTCCATTCAGGCGCTATTTGCAGGTGCAGATTTTTACCCAGTTGAGCATAAACCCCCACAGAACCCAACAGCTGATGCCCCCGCGAAGGCAATAAAGCGCCACCATTCCATTCAAAAGGTTGTTTGCTATGGTATTGATGGGTCAGTTGCAAAGGCACAAAGCCCACTGAAATTCCCTTGCTTGTCCATTGTAAAGGCTTCTGAGTTTTCAGCAAAGAATCCAACACCCCCACAGACACCTGATTCGCATTCACCATCATAGAAGGATTCGCCACACGGCTTCCCGCCAACTGCCCCACCCGCAATAAGTCCTTCAGCCGGTCACTATGCACCACTTGCGCACTTATACCAGAAAGCATCCAACAACCCAAAAAAGTATAAAAAAGTCTTTTCATCATCTCATGTCATCCCGCTAGCCCGTCATCCCGACGCAGGAGGGATCCTACACCGCTAACAGTTCCGTACAAAACAAATCAAATCAACCCCAAATAATCAAGAGAGAAGGTAATCGGGTGATCGGGTTATCAGGTTATCGGGAAAACAACATTCAAGAATCGTCATGTCGACCGAATCCCGACCCCAGTCGGGAAAGCGGAGACATCCCCCCACTGTTAGTAAAATCCCCGATTCTCCATCCTACGTAAATCCCCCTAAAGTCAGGAGATATCTCAATCCGCCGCGGCGGACTCAACATGACGCAACATCTTAATTATACCACCCCCCATCACCTATAACCTATAACCCATAACCCAGTACCCAGTACCCAGCACCTAGCACCTACAACCTATCCCCCCAACTCACCCCCACCAACACATTCACCTTATTCTTCCCCTTCTCCCATCCATACCCCGAAGAATGAATGATCTCCGCTTTACCATTAAAAATCCATTTATCTTTTGTCCACTGAGGAGTAAAACCAATCCCTAGATCAGTCCATTGATGGGTGCGGTTGACAGGATCCCGTTTAATCTGTTCAATAAAAAATCCCAATCTTTTCTGATCACGAACCAAAGCAACAGAAGCATAGACGGCATCAGCACCAAAACCATAGATAGAACCCATGATCTGGTTGTCTTGGGTATAGCCTTCTATTATTTGACCATGCTCATACCAATTACCAGCATTCCGTACCATAAAATCTGGGGTCTGACTCATTTTGGTGATTTCAAAACCAAGGTCTAGCCATCGGTTAGTACCACTTTGGGGAATCAATTTTTTCACACCGGCAATATGTGCGGCGGAGTGACTGGTACCCAATAAATAATCTCGGGTATTCAGCTTATAATCATTGTAGCCGTATTCAATGTAAAACTCAAAATGTTGTTTGGGAAAGAGCCACCGCAGGAAAAAAGAAGCCACCTGATCCCGATCCAACAGGTCTTCATTGGCCACATTCTTTTTTTGTGCAGCCAATGCCAATACGGGAAAAAACCGTTCAAAAGCACCTTGCGCTTTTACAGCAGAATCCGCGGCAAAAGTCTGAATCACGCGATTCAAACCAATATATAATCCCGGTATCCATTTGGGCTGATAACTCACAGTGAGTCCGCTCAAAAAACGTTTTCGTGTACCAAAAACAGGATCAGCCACCTGTAAGTGACGGTTCTCCATTGAGCGGTCTCCATCCGTACGCAACCACCCACCCGTTAATTTCCATTCCAAATGCCCGATCCCAATATCCTGGGGTCTTTTACTGCCCAGAAAAAAATGAGTAAATCCCGGTGCTTGATACGTCATCAATAAACTATTCCGTACCCCCGGTCCCCACCACTGATTGGCAGTGGACACACCCGCTTTGAAACCGGCTCCTACCAATTGCAGGGTCGACTGACCCCCATACACCCTTTGAAATGAACGTCCGCTATTATATCCAAAAGACGCATTTGTTGCATAGCGCCCATTCGTAGCCCATACCAACTCCGGCGCCAACTGCGCCTCTAGTATGCCTGCCTTCATTTGCACCCCACCACTCAATCTCGTCTGCAACCCCTTCGCAGCAATTAAAGACCCATCATTCACACTAAAAGGGTGACTACTGGTAAACACCGTAGTCAATGCCAACGGCAACACCCGAAATACCGGCTTACGCAAAGTTCCTGCTTGCAACAAACTATCCTCCTGCAAAGCCATCGCCCGAATCGTAAAACTCTTATACACACTCCCCCCACCCATCAACTGCTCCCGACGCAACTGCTCATCCCGAACAATAGCCGCATCAAAAGTCTGCGCAACAGAAGATTGAATGATGAAGAGAGTCAGAAAGGAAAGAATGTATTTATGCATGGGTGAATTAGTGAGTAGTGAATAGTCAGTAGTGATTCTTCGTCGCAGATAATAACCTACGGTCATTAATGCTCCTCAGAATGACGGCATAGTTGAAGGTAGAACTGGCAAAGAGGATTGGCTAAGCCAATCCTCTTTGCCCTAATCATTTCGTCCTTAGAAAAAAAGCGTTAAAAAATTCATGTAACGAAGCGTTAAGCAATGGATGATGCTTGGCTATGTTCAGAAGTCGAAGCACAGCTTCGATCAATTGATAACTAAAGCTGGGCTTTAGACTTCATCCATTGTAGCGTAGTGAAATGAATTTTAGCTTTTTTTCTAAAGCCTTGATTTTTTTGTTACTTTTTTTATCAAGAAAAAAAGTAAACGGAGACCTACAGTCTACAAAACCACAACAAACGAAAATCATTCTTCCTCGCAAATAATAACCCCCGGTTATTAATGCTCTTATCAATCCGGCCTTAGAAAAAAAGCGTTAAGAAATTCATGTAACGAAGCGCCTGTCTGCCGCCAGGCAGGTTAAGCAATGGATGATGCTGGACTCTAAACAAAAGCTGAAGCACAGCTAAGCTAAATTATTGAACTGAAAGCTTGGCTTTAGACTTCATCCATTGTAGCGCAATGGAATGAATTTTAGCTTTTTTTCTAAAGCCTTGATTTTTTTGTTACTTTTTTTATCAAGAAAAAAAGTAAACGGAGAGTAACGTTTTGTAAACGTATCAGCAATTAAAGAAGCCAAAAAAGATGAAAGTAAGTTTAACTAACTTTCATCTCAATAACCCCAGCATTCTTGCTCCCATCCAATTGCTCAAAAACCGAATTATTACTAATAAACTCCGGAACAAGCTGCTTCATCTTCGCAACCATCTCCATAGTCCCTTTCCGTTGCTTAGCCAACTGTATCAAAGAAGTAAATTCCTGATGCATCGCATCAAACTGAATATTCCGCACTTTAGCAATCATGATTTTTTCATGATAAGTGGGTAAGGTATTTTCAGAATCCATTAATAACTCTTCATAGAGTTTTTCACCGGGACGCAATCCACTGTATTTAATTTCAATATCAATACCTGGCACATACCCGTACAAACGAATCATTTTCTTAGCAAGATCAACAATGGGAACAGGCTTACCCATATCAAAGACAAATATTTCACCACCGCTACCCATACTACCAGCCTCCAGTACCAACTGACAAGCTTCCGGAATGGTCATAAAGAAACGGGTGATATTGGGGTGTGTTACCGTAACCGGACCACCTTTTTCAATCTGTTCTTTAAAACGAATGATCACAGAACCGTTGGACCCTAATACGTTACCAAAACGGGTGGTGATGAATTTGGTGAATTTGTCTTTGTCACCTGTATTCGCTGCTGAATGATATAAGGATTGTACATAACATTCTGCTAATCGTTTAGAAGCTCCCATAACATTGGTAGGATTCACTGCTTTATCAGTAGACACCATTACAAAACGCTGGACATGATGTTTGACAGAAAGATCAGCAATAATTTTAGTACCCATCACATTTGTCAAAATCGCTTCTGATGGACAAAGCTCCATCATCGGCACATGCTTATAGGCAGCAGCATGATACACATAATGTGGCTCATACATGGCAAACATTTCCTGCATGCGCTCTTCATTGGTCACGTCCCCTAAATAAGGTATGCATGCTGTACTAGGATTCAATTCCTGTAATTCCAATTCCAAATGATGCAAAGGCGTTTCTGCCTGATCGCAAAGAATAATGGTATGCGGTTGAAAACGCAGGAGTTGACGAACAATCTCACTACCAATGGAGCCTGCTGCTCCTGTTACCAATACACGTTTGCCTTTTACTTGATTAGCGATTTCTTCATTATTAATACGAATGGGTTCTCGCTCTAAAAGGTTTTCAATCTTAATCGTTTGTAATTGACGGGCAGAGAATTCACCATTGATCCATTTATCAAGAGGGGGTACATTCAATACCTTGATATCGTGATCTAAACAAAAGTCTACGAGTTCGTTTTTCTTAGCTGGAGTAATGGTAAAAGCAGCAAGAATAATTTCATCAATCTTCTGTCCAAGAGTGAGTGTTTGTAAATCAAGTGTATGGAGTATCTTGATACCATCTACCACCTTCCCTACTTTGCGCATATCATCATCAACAAAAGCTACTACACTTACATTGGAAGTAGCATCATGCTCTAATACTCTTTTTGTAGCAAAACCAGCTTCACCGGCCCCATAGATGATCACGGTTTTGCGATCCATCTTGTAGTTACGGAGATAAGCAAACACATATTTTACAATAACTCGGTAAGAAATCAGAAATAGAAAACTAAACAAGCCATAAATAATCAAAGTGACATTCGGAAATGCCAACGCCCCTCCTCCTGTATTAGCTGACACCAACCCAATAAAAAATAAAACAGATGTAGTCATCAATATGGCATAACAAATGCGAAGTGCATCCTGGATACCAGTATACCTTATAATACCAGCATAGGTCCTAAAATTGATGAATACAATAGAGTTGATCAATAGAAGTATTAATACATTACCACTTAATACCTGCCAGTCCAATGCTTCTAAAGAAAGATTGTATCGAACCAAATGTGCAAATACCATAGCAAAGGCACAGATGGCAGAGTCAATGAGGAAGATAATCCAGCGTGGGACAATATTTATTTTCTGAAACATAAACAGTTAGCCAGGGTTATAAGTAACAAATAAACGCTTATGACCTTCTAATCGGAATCTAAATATAGTATATATAATAAGAAAAGCAAATAATGCAGCCAAACTAACCCAAATTTGACCGGTAGAATAGCTATACACTACAGATATATTTAATACCAGTTGTATGATGGCAAATAATATACTTACCTGAATATGTGTCCACCCTGCTTCATTTGCCAGGTATTGATAAAAATGTGATCGATGTGCTTGCATTAAGGGTTCTCTTCTAAAAATTCTACAAACAATCGTAAAAACGGTATCCACTCCATAAACACTCAAAAAAAGTATCCACAAGCCAAAATTGGTAACAACAGACATCTTCAATAATAAAAAACAAAAAATAAAAGCAAGCGAAACACTTCCAACATCTCCAGAGAAACAAGCTGCTTTTTTTCTCACATTAAAAAAACCAAAAACAAGTAGTGCAGTTAATAATCCTATGAAAAGATACTCAGATAGAAAGGCAGGTATAGATTGCTGTACCCAATACATACTACTTAAAGTAACCAAGGAATACAAAACCGTAATACCATTGATCCCATCCATAAAATTATACGCATTGATCACACCTGTGATCAAAATAAATAAAAAAAGTATTAGGAGTAATGAAAACTGTGGAGCAACCAAATACAATATACTACCCACCGCTACACTTTGCAATACCAATCGAATCTTGCTGTCTACATGGCTGGTATCATCAATAAAACTAAGTAGGGCGATCAATAATAATGAGGCTATCAGTATCCATTGGGTGGGTTGTTCATACAATAGTCCCACAAGAATCGCTACTGGAAAAATAATCCCTCCACCCCTAATTGTAACAATATCATGAGAACTCCGGGCATTGGGTTTATCAACAATAGAAAATCGTTTGGCTATCCCAAAATAAAACCATTCAATAACAAACCATGTAAGAATAAAAAATAAATAACTAAGCCACATCTTTAAATGATTCTATCGTTTTTTGTAATCCCTCCTTTGCAGCTACGGGTAATGAAAGTTGCAAAGCAGTAACCAATTTATGATTACTGACTATATAGCTATCAGTAAGCTTATGTAGTCGTTCTGAATTAAGTGGCAAATGAAAAATGTCTCCCATACTTGCCAGGCATTTAATTAAGCCCGGAGAAACCTTCCATATCCTACCACGCTTGCCTAAAACATTGGCAATGAGTTGAACTACATCTATCGTACTAATCGGCGTATCATCAGCAATATGATAAATACCTGAAGCAATATCTTCTCTCTTTAGTAACTCGGCGATAATAAAACAGAGATTTTCTACCGATAAAAAAGATCGTGCATTATCAAATGCAGCCAAAGGATAAGGAATACCCTTCCTAACCACCTGGTATAATAAGTTCAAATTACCTTTATTCCCGGGACCATGTATCATGCAAGGTCTTAGTATATACAGTCGCTTCCCAACCGGTAATACCTGTTTTTGTAAATAAGCTTCAGCAGCTAACTTAGACTTACCATAATCAGTTTTGGGTGCAGGTCGCATATCTTCTGTAAGAGGAACATCTGTACTATCAGCCAATGCTTTTACAGAACTGATATAAATAAAAACGGTAGCCTGCGACTTTAAAAAGGCATCAAACAATTGCTGTGTTAATTCAGTATTTGCTTTGTAGTAATCCTCACTATTCACCGATCGCCTAAGATCATGTGCTTTACCTGCCAAATGAACAATTGCACCAACTTGCCTGCTGTTTAAAAAAAGTTCATTCACTAATCTATAATCACCTCCATTACTTCGAGAAAAGGATATCGTATCTATATTCTTCTGCTGCAAGTAACTTGTTAAGTTGTTGCCTACAAAACCTGATGCGCCGGTAATGAATACTTTACTCATAAATAACTTGCTATAGACGCTGCCATTTCTGTATTGATTTGTTTTCGATTGAACGAACGGATAAAATGATCTCTATTTTCTAGCTGATAAGAATAATGTCTAATCTTATCAACCAATTCATTAGGGTTGGCAGGGTGTATCAATAATACATTGGATACATATTGCTGAATAAATGATCGTGCATAACCATTCACACCAGCAATAACCGGTCGAGGGAAAGCGGCTAGCTCAAAAACTTTAGATGGAAGCACTTTCTCAAATGCCAAGTAATCATTCAAATGCATGAATAGAAAATGCGATCGCTTGTATATCTCCAATAACTCAGTGCGTTTAACCGGCTTTTCAATGGATACATTGGTTACCTGTTCTTGTTCAACTGCTGCTGCTAACAGTTTTCTGGCCCCACCATCCCCAATCACTTTAAAATGATACTGATCTCCCAATATTTTTGCAGCCTGAGGTATGATCTTATGTAATCCTTGCCCTTCCCCTATATTGCCTGCATAAGTAATCGTAATCGGTGAAGGAGCAAGTAAGTCCTCAAAAGTGGAAGATTGAATAAACTCTTGATCTATTCCATTGGTATAATAGCTATATTGAGGTTGGGTATATTTTGAAAAATATGCTTTGAAACCTGCCGAAATCAGATTGATATGTATGGCATAATTAAATACAGTTGCCTCTATCTTTCTTAAAACAGGTAACAAAAAGAATTTTACCAACCGGCTAGCAATCACATCATTTAAAGTATCAGTAAAAATATCCCTGATATCAAGGTATAAGGGAATACCTCTTTTCGAAGCAATTCTGTAGCCAAGATATGCAGTAAATAATCTGGAGGAGGAGGCAAAAACAAGATCGTATTCTGTGTAATGAATCTTCTTTTTTACTTCTCGGTAATAATGATAAAAGGATTTGATCTGATCTGCAAAACCACTTTTATGTGCGGGTAATAGAATTCTACGAATGCGTAAATTCCCATCATGTTCATCTTGTTGCGCCTCTGCAGAAAAACTGCTATATCTATTGGGAACCGTCGTAATAACATCAACAGTAGCAATTCCGTTTAATTGTTTGGCCAATTCTCTTGCCAAGGGAGAATTACGGAAAGAACCAGCACATAGATCCGGTTCAAAATAAAAACTTAAGTATAATATTTTTTTCATGAAAAAGTAAAAGTAAACCTACTAATAGGAGAAGCATGGTATTCATATCGAATACCCGACTCGAATCGATGGTAAGAAACTGCATAACTACCCTTTTGCAGTTTCCCATTTTCAACTCCTTGTATCGCGATGGTTAAGCCATCCATTTTAAGCAATTCTTGTTGATGATCAACAGATACATAACTGGCAAATTGAATACTTCCTTTTGCCGATATCGTAAAAGAATCCGTTTGAATACTGTCTTCAATAACTAAACAATGATCACTTATTTTAACCAACTTTCGTTCATGCTTACAGCGTTGATTAAAATAAGGGTATACCGCAATTCGAACACAATGACTCGAATCTTCCAGACTCATAACTCGGGCTCTTTTACCAACCCTAAAACCTCCCCATATATCGCTTTGATTATAGCCATTTATGGAAACAGTATTATGTGACCTTGTACCTCTTTCAATATTCCTTCTTTCAGAAATAGCGTAAGTGGATATCCCC
>VFQN01007666.1_pt1 | contig 11480 bp, 18 predicted proteins | sample 3512371 | NCBI WGS metagenome assembly VFQN01 (sample SAMN10412370, study PRJNA504923) | tailings metagenome | isolation source: Replicate 2 from Balatoc abandoned mine | place: Philippines: Itogon, Benguet | collected 2017-08-28
CCCTCCCCCACCTGCATGGGCGCGCTGCGTGCGTCGTGGTAGTAGCCGCACACCGCCCCCGTGCCGCGGTCCAGCGACAGGTAGTAGAAGCCGGTGATGGACAGCTGGCAGTCCTGGGGAGGGAGGGTGGGGTGCATACAGTTTGTGTATTAAGCTTCTGGTGTGCATTAAGGGTAAAGGGACAGGTGGTAGAAGCCGGTGATGGGCAGCTGGCAGTCCGTCGCCGGGAACCTAGGCAGCAGCCGCTGTGGCTGCCCGCTTGCAAGATGGCATGCACACGCGGCGGGCGGGGAAGGCCGGGGGTTGAGGTAGGCTGGCCGCAACCGCCTGCAGCTCGCCCCGGCCCCCCACACACCTGCGGCACGTCGTTCAGGAAGAAGCACTCCTTCCACCGCATGAACACGAAGGGGCAGGACCCCAGCTGCGGCGCGCGGCCGCCGTGCGCCGCCGCCGCCGCGCGCATGGCCGGGCTGAATCCGGGGCAGCAGGCCCAGTGGCGCAGGTCGGTGTCGCGCGAGGGGCAGGCGCCCCACTTGCGGCCGGTGAAGAAGGTGTGGTGCACGTTGTCGATGATGTCGCCCTGTAGGAGGGAGTTGGAGGGTGGGTGAGGGTGTGGGGTTGTGGTGATGTGGCCGGTTGGTTAATACACAAGGTGCAAGGCGAGGTGCACATCGTCGATTACGTCGCCCCGGGGAAGGGGGAGGGTGCGGGTGCTGGGTTAAGTACAAATGGTGCAAGGTTTGGTATGTGTTGTTGGTGATGTCCCCCTGGGGAGGGAGTGGGGGAGGGGAGTGTGGGGCCGAAGGTGTTAGCGTTGAGGTGTTGGGAGCCCAGAGGCAGGGGCGTTGGGTGACAGTGGCCAGAGCACGCTGTGCTATGCCACGTGCGGTGTCCGCGCCGGCATCCATGGGCACTTACGCAGGTTGTGGGATGCGGGGTGCTGGGTCCGGGGAGCGGCCTGCGCCGGGCTGCACCTGGCAAGGGCACTGCTGCAATACAAGGGCACCTGGTCCTGCACCCGCACATGCACGCTCTCGCTCCGGACCCCACCCCGCCCCTTCCTTCCAAGACAGCCCCCGGGGTATCATAAAGTGCACCAGGCGTTCCCCACGGCCGCAGTCCAACGCTGCCACCGCACAGGTGGGCTGCGCATAGGGTGAGCGGCCTCTGGCCACGGGCCCAGGGTCTCCCAGGTAGGTGCGGAGTCCTAGGGGGTGCTGCCTGGCGGAGGCAAGGGCCGAGGCAGCCTGTGCCTGCACCCTACACCCTCCTGCATGTACGACGCTTGTGGGATGCACGTGCTGCTCCTCAACGACCGCCAGCTGCGGTGGCACGTGCCCCACGTAAAGCACCCACGACGCAGTTGCCCTGGTGCAGGGTGCCGCACCCCCCTGCCTCTGCTACATAGCACATACTGGTAATACCGGCGAACGACCCACGCTGCTCATTCTGGGCTCCCGTACCCGGCGTGCCACTCGCACGTGTCCTACCATGTATGCCGAAGCACATTAGGGCAGGTGCTGGGTGCCAAGCCCGTGCACCCTCCAGCCGCTGCTCCAGTGCACCCCTAGGCGCCTAACCCTACCTCCACCTCACACACCTTTCTCCTCCGCCACACCCAGCCGCTCCACCAAGCCAGCGACACCCTGCCCGCTGCCAGCCAACAGCATCAACCGCAGGGACCCGCCCCTGTGCCCTGCCCCATGCCCACCCCAAAGTATCGTACGGGGTAGGTGCGTTACAGAAGCACTCCCCTGTCCCACCATGCGAGACCACCCCCGCCTCTCCCGCCTCCCCCGCCCAAGCACAGGGCCCCGACCCTGCGCACCTCAAAGTACGTGACGACTGGCCGCTTTGACAGGGGGCTGTTCTGCGCCACAAGGCTGCCGGCTATGGTCCCCTTGCTGAGGTCCACGGAGTAGATGGTCGCAGTCACGTTCCAGTCCTCCTGGCTGCGGTGCAGCCCCGACAGCCTTTGCGTTCCCGAGAAAGCCTGCCGCGTGCGACAGCGTTCACAGCTTCACTCCTCTTGCACTGCCAGTAACCATGACGTGAACGGGCTCGAGGCTGGAGACGAGACAGTCGTGCGGACAGACTCTATGTGCCGTGTCAACCCCTTGAAGTGCAACCTACTTATGTTGCTGTCACTTACTCGGCCTGGAGTTAAGAAGCTGCAAGGGGCTGGCCGCGGTGTGTCACCGCTTGGCCATTCCTCCACGCACTCCAGCTCCTCCCCGTGATCCTCCGAGTCGTCCTCCACCATATCATCTTCAACTTCAGCAGCATCTCCTAATAGAAAGTCGTATGGCCTGTAAGCTGCAGTCAGAAGCTCCCCTCCGCTGTGCTCAGCTAGCTGTCTGTTGAGCGCGACAATTACTCTCCGCTGCAGCCGCAGCTGTTCTTCATCCATTTTCAGCACGTTTACTACGCATTCAACCAGTGTGCTTGGGGAAAGAATCCAACGCCTCGCGCAGTGGCTAACCGTGCACTGCGTTCCTTCGACTTTCAACGTTGTGGGTGCAAAATAACCAGGTGTGATGAGTGCTCTAGTGCTGTAGGGTCAACTGGTGGGCACAAAATCCGACCGCGGTGGCAGCAGCTGTGGGCTGGTGTAAGCGGCCGTTGGGGGTTGCAGTCAGGGGAGTCAGCAGCAGCGTCCCACTGGCGCACCCACGCACCGCCACTGGCCTTTGTGACCTACAGACAAGCGCGTTTCCTGTACCGCCAGGAACTAGTATTGATAAGCCCCAGGGTACGGTGCGGACGCTTACCTGCTGTGCGGGTGCTTACCGGTACAACGATCCACCGCTGCCTGTGGGTTACCTACCCACCCCAACTCCACGGTGACGCACAGGCAGTACACACGGATGCCCGCGCGTCAAGGACTTACCCCCAGAGGACCCTCGCCTACGAAACGCGCTCATCTAACTACTCAGCCTATCCACATGTGGCCGCGGCAGGGTGTGCTTGGGCGCTTGTTGGTGCCCTACTCTGGACAGTGCTCTGCTGCTCTTCCAAGGGTTACAGGTAAGGTACTTGTGCGAATCGCCATGACGTACACCTGCGCACGCTCGTGCCGTACTGCCGTGCGGTGATAGCAGACGCCGGCACGCGGCTGTGGGTCTGCAGCAGCAGCGTGACAGCTTCCCATGGGCGGGCAGTCCCAGCACCGCAGCGGTACACAGCTGTCGTGGGATACACGGAAGCAGGGGCACCATCCCGTACACGCCATTGGCCCGTTGCCACTGGAAGAGGCCATATGGTCTCACCGACAATGGTGTTCACATTGGCAAGTTATCCGGTGGGGCACTGCTGCGGTTGGGTGAGTCAGCGGAGTTGAAGGTGGAAGCGGAAGCTGGCGGTATTGATGATGATGGTGCCGGCCGTTGGGCTCATGGCTGCATCGTACAGTAAATTGTTGTGCGGGGATGGCAAACCGTATGTCAAGAAGGTGAGGCTGCACTATGTGGACAGCTGGGGGCGCGGCAGGGTTGGATGCGCGGTGGCGGCATGCCGTTTGGCACTGTGCATCCTGCTACTGGTACACACTTGGCACCTTGCTTGGCACTGGCTTGCACCAACCCAAGTCTGGGATGCGGAACTGCCTGTCGCGTTGCGCTTTACAGCTGACGCACATGCCTTGTACTCCCACGGCGTGGACCGCTCCTGCACCAACCGGCAACCGCCGGACCCCCCTGGACCCCCTACCCAGCGTTAGACCTATGCAGGGGCAGAGGCCCCAGGCCAGGGCGAGACCCAGGGGACGGCCCACACCGATGGCGCCCCTTCGCACCACGCGAGGCTGACGAAGTGGGGCGTTCAATGCACGTGCTCGTTACAGACACATACACATTGCGGGAGCGTTGGTATTTTGGGCGTACCAAGGAGCTCATAAATACCTGCTGCCTGTCAACTTTTCCGCTGCACAGCAAGCAACAACACACAGAATTTTACTGCGTAATATAGAGCAAGACATCGCAACATACACCAAAGCGCTTGGGACACAACCCTACTGCCGCACGCACCCTCCTTGCCTCCTTGCTTTTGGGACCTTGAGCATCCATCCTTGCAAAAAGGATTTCAGTGGTTCAAAGCTTTTGTATGCAGTCAGCCTGACTCCAACTGCGGTCTCAGCTCATACCACGTCACCTTTCAGTCGGCATTTGCGCCTTCAGACAGCTGACCCGGACACGACGTGCGACGACAACGTAGCACAACGACGCAATCATCTGCATAATATAAGTAACTAGCCAAACCGAAGGGATGCTGGCTGCGTACAGCGGAGGCCCGGCTGTCCCTCTCTGACGCAACCACCTCTCTGCACCGGGAGGGCGGGAGCCTTAGGCAGTTGCCGGCAGCTGGGTGCCTCTCGCACCACAGCTAAGCGCACCCACCTTCCGCCAGCTGCATGGCCGCCCTGGAGCGGCTGTGGGGCCTGCTGCGCGCGGCGCGGGCTGCGCTGGAGGAGGCCGCGGCCCGGAAGGCCGACCCCCTCCAGCGCACGGCGGCCGACCACCTGGTCGCTGTGCTGGCGCTGCTGCTGGCCTTCGCCCTGGTGCTGGGCAGCATAGCGCTGGGTACGAAGGGGTGGAGGAGGGTTAGGTACAAAGGCTAGAGTGTTGCGTCCATCGGCGTGGGCCTCATGGGGGACGACATGTGCTGTGACGGCCTTGTGGCAGGGGGTCTGGTGCTGGGCGGCGTAGCGCTGGGCGCTGAGGGGCGGCGAGGGAGAGGGCGCAGGGCCGAAGTGGCTTCTTCCCTTATGCAGGGGGCGCAGTGGGCGTGCGCTGGTGCTGCAGTTGGCCTTCGGCCCTTCGCCCTGTTGCTGGACAGTACAGCGCTGGGTGCGTAGGTGGGCTGTCGTCTTGCCGCGGGCCTGTCGCCGCACGTGCCACACGTATACACACACCTCGCCGAATGTCTCGCCTTTGCAAACCACACCCACACCCAAGCCCGCGCCCGTGCCTTACCGTCTCCCTCCGCGCCCCCCCCCCCCCTTTCACGCATGGGCCCCCAGGCTGGCTGGCGCTGTGGCGGCTGACGCTGCACAAGATCGGCATGTTCAGGGACATCCTGGGGCTAAACAGGTGGGTGAGGGGTTGTGCGGGGGTGAGGGCTGTGGAAGCAGTGTCGCAGCAGGGTCAGGGATAGTGTATATGGCGCTGGAGGGTGCTGTGGGAGGGTTGAGGTTCAAGGACATGCTGGGGCTTAACAGGTGGGGTATGGGAGAGGTCTATTGCGAGCACGGGCGGGTGCAGGGGCCGTGGGTACGGGTGCTCTGCGCTCAGGACAGAGCACACCTTCTGAAAGGGGTAACGGCCAGGAACAAAGGAGTGTGTTGGTAGCGGAGGATGGGGTTTGGCACAACACTGCAACGCGGGGGTCCATACGGTCTGGACGTTTGAGGCCCCAGCTCACACTCCCCACGCCAGCGCGGGGCCCAGGCGCACTGGCCAGCGTGCCTTGCCGAGCAACCCTGCAGGCCGTACCGGTACACAGAAGTCCCTGCGCCCTTGCCCCACCTGACTGTCCTTATGGCGTAACAGCCGCGGAACGCAGCACAACAACCACACGAGCGCCCCGCCTCACCGCACCGTATGCAGGGAGACCAAGGAGTCCGCGCGGCGCAAAGCCGAGCTGCAGATGTTGGCGCTTAAGGTGGGCTGCTGCGCCTTTCCCAGCATATAGTTGCCACATGGGACCCTTTTCAGTTGGGATGTCGTACGACACCCACCGCCCCTTGTTGCACGCCTATAATGTTTTGCGCTGGTGTCAGGCTTGGGGGGCTTGGTGGGGCGTGGGGAACGCTCGGTAGCATGGGTTGATACAGATCTCGGCCCTAGTATGCGCACCTGCAGCTGGAAGGAGCGCATACCTCGATCCAATCGATGGACCTTGTCAACCTCGTCGACCCCGCCCCTGGCAGGCCCTCCGGGTGCATGCCCCATTGGAACTCACTTGAACGCAACTGCTGTTGCCTCCTTGGCCCTCCAAGAGCCGGTAGATGTACCAGTCTAAAGCCAGAGCCATGACGTTGAGCGAGCCGGTATGCATGATCGGCATGTTTTTAACTGTCAGTGCCCCCACTGGCTCCTGCTCCTTTGCCGTGCTGCTGCCGCTGCCCACAGCGGCAAATCAACGCCCTGCACGGGTTCGGGTCCGGAACGGCGGGGCAGACCGCCGCCGACGAGGCGTCAGGGCCACAAGGGTAGGCACGTGGAAAGAGAGGGGCGCCGAGGGCATACCATAAGCGCGGTTGCGGTGGGCGTCAAGGCCATGCTGGGTCCGCAAGCGCCTGATCTGTTGCGAGCAGCAGGGAGACCTTGAACCGTAACGCTCACCACCTCTGCTGTGGGGACGACATACGCTGTTTGCGCACGTATGCCAGCTTCATTTCCACCCCAACCGTGCTAACCACACCAGTAAACCGGCCACCTGCATATGTCTTACGCCTCGCGCAGAGTGGCAGCAGGCGGCGACGCACCTGGGCCCGCAGTCCCGGGGGTCGGCGGGGCGGAGGGCGAAGCGGGCGGCAGCAGAGGAGCTGGTGGCTTAGGTGGAGGGAGAGCGGCGGGCGGGGCGGGGCCATGGCGGCCCAAGGCAAGTACACATATGTATGGGGGCGGGAGAGGGAGGCACGCACGAAGAAGCCGATAGCCGGGGTGGCAGTGCAAGACCTGTTCCACAGGAATAACAGATCAGTGCCAGCCAACGCCGCCGCCTCAGGACGTACACACTTCGCTACCGGTATGTAATATTGCTGTTGAACTGTTGGCTGGTAGCCCATCGTTCAGGATGGAGGACCTGTCCGGGGCTAGGCCTTTGCCACACTGGCTTGATCCCTCCCCAGTAACCGCACATGCCATCACGGTCGCTTGATCCCTCCCTGCCTGCTTGCCCGCTGCGCAGGGCGACTGATGCACGGGCGCCCCAACACGGACTGGAAGGAGTGGGCCGAGGCATGGCCCCCGTGCACACGGAATGTCCGAGGACGCGTGGGCTCTGCAAGGCAACGTGCTGAACGCGCACGCCGGCCCCAACCACTGGACTGCGCATCCCGGCTCACAGCAGATACCATGTCCAGAGGAGTCACCCCTGGCCAGGCCTGATCCGTGCTGTAGCAGTCATCGCGGACGTAGTGCACGGCGCCCCAGTGTGGGACGAGGATAGTTTTTGGTAGGCAGCGATCGGTACGGCGGGGAGAATCGATGGCGGATCGCTACGCTGCTACGGGCGGGAGCACGCGCCCTGCTTTGTGCTTGGGGGCAAGGCGGTTGGCGGCTTGTATAAGGGTTTGGGGGGGGGGGGAGTATTTGGAAGGGAACACAGACGCCGATGCAGGTGTCTGGGGCTGGCGACGGGTGCGGCTGGTGGTGACTGTGGGCCCGGCGGCCCACAGCACAAATCCGAGCAGAGGAAAGGAGACTAAGAGAGGGCTTGGGCGCACACAGGGTGCGTACGGGAAGCTGCTGGACAGCTGTTGGGGTGTTACGGCTGCGGTGCCGATGCAGGGCCGTGCAGTGAGGGTCTTGCGGGCCGGTAGCGAGGGTTCGGGCCCTGGGTCGTGCAGCAAGCGTGTATGGGGTGTGGTGGGACGCAACTTCCTGCTTGCATTAGTTGGGCGGGCGTCATGAGGTGGGCGGATGGCTAGGTGTGTTAGCCCTGCACGGAGGACCATCAGGGGATGGGTTGGGCACATAGACCCTTTCAGGGCAAGTGCCTCTCGGGATCCGGACTAAACGGCTGTACGGGAAAGCGCTGTGGTGGTCAGCGAGTTGTCGGCTGCTGCCTGACAAGGCGGTGCCTACCAGGGACCTCGTTTGGAACCACGAACATCAGCTACTATTTCAGCTGCAAGGGTGACCTGGAACCCAATGTGCAGCCTACTTGCACGACAAGTTAGCGGCATGCCACAGCATATAAATACAACGGTAGGTGACCCATGCACACGCTCGCAGGGCCCGCATCTCGTGGTCCATCCTTGGCCAGCGGAGCCATGTGCGGATGCCCACGTTGCCACGTGCCAAGCGGCACATACCGGTACACCAACAACAACTCAACAACAAAGCAAGCGATGCAAACTTGTGGCAGGTTCTGTGCTTCAAGTCCAAGCTGGTCTGAGCCGCGCTTATGACGGCTGCCAGGTCTGCCAATCGTACCAGCTACTCCAGGTGCTAACCACCAGCTGACATTGTGCGTGTCCACACTCCACCGTCCCGTCGCACCTGGCCGGCATCAGCGGCGCACGGCCCGCCCGCTGCCTCCGCACACCTCTCAGTTGCCAGCGCTGACACAGAGCTCGATCACGCCGTCCAGCGTCGTCCGAACCGGCTGCCCCCACGTTAACCAATGCTCCAGTCCCACGCAAGGCCCTCCACACACCCCAACCAGGCGCAGCAGCGCACGCACGTGTTAGCCCCGCAAGGTCCCTCGCAGCCACTCCAGCGCTTTCAAGGCCCCGGGACCCAGCACCCTCCCCGACGCCTCCATCCTCCTGGCCGCCTCCTCCAGCGCCCGCCCGTCCAACGGCGCGCCCTGATGCCTCAGCCCCTTTATCACAGCCACCGGCAGGCCCCGCAGCAGCGCGTCCGGGATGAGCCTGCCCGAGCACGGCACCCCCAGCCGCCATTTGCCCCGCTCCCCGGCCTCTAAGTAGCACGCGTCCAGGTCCCGCGTGTCCGCTGCTGCCGCACACCCGCGCTGCACCACCGCCCCACGCGGCCTCCACCAGCAAAGCTCCCTCCAGTTGGTACCCCAGCGTGTGCTGCAGGAGGCGCAGCAGCTCGGGGTCTCCCCTCTGCGCGGCGTCAATCATAATGGGGATCTTGTCGCCGGGCGCGGTGTTCCGCACAGCAGGAGCCAAGCAGCGCACTGCCTCCAGCAGCTGCTCAGCATGCGCACTAGTCTCCTTTGGCCATGCGTAACCGAGTTTCCTGTACAGGTCGGCGCTACCACCAGAACCATGCAAGGCGCCTGCCTCCATGAGCCACCGGAGCATGGCCAGGCCTCCCCTGCATTCGCTCACGCACCATACAAGTAAGGCGCCTGCCTCCAGGAGCCAACGGACCATGGCCAGGCCTCCCCTACGTTCCCTCATGGACCAGCGCAGTCACAGGTCCTGCCAAGGCCTCACCAGCGGGCAGCCAGCCCCACGCAGGTATGCAGCAGTCTCGACGCTGCCAGAGGCAACAGCGAGCTCCGGGACCTCAGGGCTCAGCCAGCCTCTGCCGCCGCCCCTCTGCTGCTGGCAGTGGTGAAGGAATCGCACGCACCATGTCGAGCTGTCCGTGGGATGCTGTGGCCCTCATAGCCCGCTTAACCTTTACCCGCGTCAGGGGCGTACGCACCAACCCCCCGGCCCTGTAGCCATTGCAAGTTGGCCACCCTGCCGCCTCCAGCGCTGTGCGTTTCGCCACTTCGCCATAAGCCACCAGCCAATCCGCTACCGAGCAGTCAGCATGCCTCAGGGCGGCCTCCAGCACCAGGGGGCTGTTGAGGGGGCAGCCGCGCTGATGCAGCCACTGCACGCGGGCAAGGCCGTGCCCTGAGGTCACAGCTGCTGCGGCCGTTTCCTCACGCAACGTGCAGTAGCATCCCCCCTGCTGCTGGCACCCCTCCTGCCTGGAGCCCAGCACCCACTGCACCTTGGACACGGCGTCGCCATCGGGTGTGGTTGACCTTGCTGCTGCGTCCAGTACCGAGCCATCCAGCCGGCACGGGTCGCTCGCCGCTTCCCCTGGCCCTCCATCCCCCAGCTGCACCAGCAGCAGGCCCCACACCTCCTGCAGCTGCGCCAGCGTGCAGTGCTGCACGGCCGCCAACAGGGTGCTCTGCCAGTCCACCAGTATAGGACAGCGCTGTAGCAGCCACCCCAGCGCCCCTAACATGGCCGCCCCGCACTGCAGCCGTCCCCGCGTCCTCAGCACCCGGCACCTCCCACCTCAGCTGGCACAGGTACCACCCTGGTTTTTGCAGCAGCTGCGGGAACAGGCTCGGCTGCAGCAGCGCCCACGCCACCTCCAGGTTGGCCTCGCAGCCGGAGGCGGCTGCGACGGACAGCGCCCGCAGCTTGCGGTGGAAGGTACGGCGGCGAAACACCGCCTCTGCCTCCCCTTCGTCCGGCAGGGGCTCGGTGGCGGCATGGGGCGGCAGGGGCTGGCCGATGGAGGCGGTGCGGTGGCGGTGCGCATCGGCGAAGTGCTGTGCGGCGGCCTTGCAGGTGCGGCGCGCGGTGAGCGCCACCTCGTTGGCTGGTAGCCGCTGCAGCACCGCAGCGATCAGCTCCGGAGCCACCTCCGGGGGCACATCCGGTTCCAGAGCCGGGTCCTGGGATGCTGCTGAGCTGTTGCCTTCCCCAGCGCTGCCCCCGATTGTGCCTCCAGTGCAGGTTCCGGAGCCGAGCCCAGGGCTGTCCTGGTGCTGCTGCTGCCTCCCTCGGGGCCGCCTCGGCCTCCACGCCCACCTCCATGGCCCTGCTCCATGGCAGCAGATCACGCTGCGGCCCCTTTGCTTGTTGGAGCAGGGAAAGCAGTTGGGCGCCGTCGCCGAAGGCGCCCGGGCTAGTGGATATCGTGCGGGGTTAAGGCAGTGCGCAAGCACGCGTCTTAAACAATGGTGTCGCCCATGTAACACGGCGGCAGCAACCCTCTTGCAACACGAAAGCAGTAGCTGCATCGCAGCACCTGCGCAGTGGTGCCTCGGGAACGGCGAGACGCAACGTCCGCCTTCAGGCGCACTACGAGGCCCAGTTTCTGTGACTGGGCAAGCAGCTAGGAAGCTGAGCCCGACGTCGTGCGTGCTTATGTCATAGGCAGCATTATCAAAATACCGGGCGCTCTGTGGGCGCTCTCTGGCGCTCTTTTTGGTTGCGGGAAAAAAGGGTTACTTTCCGCGCGGCAATAGAGAGAAGCACAGTGTCAAACAGGTGTCCAACGCGCAGCATTAAAGCTGTGGCAGAAACGGGGCCTTCAAGGGTGGCCCACACGTGGGTTGCACGCTTTGCCAGCGATTGCCGTACACTCTGCCGACGTCGCGACCCACACCCCCGCCCCTCCGCACGCTGCCGCAGCGGCCCCCCTGCCCAATTGCTTTGCAGCATTCAGCTGTTTAGAAGTGCCACACCGCACCGTTCACCTGCATCTGTTGCCGCCATGCCACACCCCTCCAAAACAACATACCTGCACCAGCTGCAGGGTACAAACCCTGACCTGATCCCAGCGCCACGCACTTCCGGTACCCGCACGCTGCCCCCTACTCCGGCCCCGCCCGCAGCCTTCCTGCACGTTTTCTTACTTAAGCCCTGAGGGAGTAGTCACGGTCTCCATACCTGTCAACTTATCCACAGGAGAAAACCGGTGCCGCATGTGGCAGGTGCGTGCGTGGCGCCAACGCCGCTGGCAGCTGGCTGCTCACCGCGGCTGGTGCGCCGTGCTGATGTAGGACAGCCACAGACAGGCAGAATCAACCGGAAGAGGACGCGC
>VFQN01007667.1_pt1 | contig 11480 bp, 6 predicted proteins | sample 3512371 | NCBI WGS metagenome assembly VFQN01 (sample SAMN10412370, study PRJNA504923) | tailings metagenome | isolation source: Replicate 2 from Balatoc abandoned mine | place: Philippines: Itogon, Benguet | collected 2017-08-28
CGGCCTCCCCCCACCGAGTTGCTCCGACTTGCTCCCAAAATACCAGCGACGGGGTAGCCCACCCCGTCGCTCACGCTCCGGGCTCCGACGGCTAGGAATCAAAGCGATTCGGTATGACCCGCGTCAGTCGGGCGGCGCGAGGAGGAGTCGCGCCGCCTCCTCGACCCAGCCGGCGTGCCAGTCGTGCTTCAGTTGCGGGCCGTCGCGGTAGTCGTGCGGCAGGCCCAGCTTCTCCAGCAGCGCGTGGAAGCGCTGGTGCTCGGCGCGGAAGTTCCCGTAGCCCGTGAGTACCAGCCGGCTCCGCGGTCGCAGCAGCACCGCCCGCTCCTCGACGAGCCGCGTGACCTCGTAGCGGCGGAAGTTCTCGGGCGTGGCGAACACCTCGCCCGAGCCGTAGCGGCCGGGCGCGTCCATCGTGAGCGGCGCGTCCCACGCGGCGGCGCGGCCGAACACCTCCGGGTTCCGCAGCAGCAGGCTGTACGCCCCCCACCCCGACTTGCTGAACCCGAGCAGGAACCGCCCCGCGGCGTCGGCGCGCACCGGGTACGTGCGCTGCACGAACGGCACCACCACGGCGAGGAGGTGCGCTTCCTGTCGCAGTTCCGGGCGCGTCGGGTGGTCGGCGTACCACGGCAGCGCGGAGAACGTCGGCGCGACGAACACCGCCTTGAGGCGGTTGTGCAGGTCGAGCTTGCGGACCTCCGTGAGCCCGTCGCCGTAGCGCGACTCGGTGCTGGCCTCGACCGGCAGCACGTACACGACCGGGTAACCGCCCGCCGACGCCGGCGCGTCCGGCGTCAGCACGCGGACGAGCGTCGGCCCGGCCTGGTACGGCGACTTCACTTCGTGGATCACGACGCCGTCGGCGTCCTTCTTCCCGTCGCCGACCGCACCGTCCGCGGCGAGTGCGTCGGCGAAGAAGCGCACGACCGGCGTCACGTCGGCGAGCCCGTGCGGGTGGTGGTCCTGACCCGGCTTCACGACGCGCGTCGCGGACCCGCCAAGGGCGCGGTAGCGGTCGTAGACCACCTCTGAATTCTCGCGCACGGGCACGAGCTTGTCGGCGTCGCCGTAGACGAGCAAGAGCGGGATGCCGGCCTTCGCCAGCGGGGCGAGGTTGTCCACCGGGTTGCGCTTGTACGCGACCGCCTCGGCGTCAGACTGGAAGTGGTACGCGGCGCGCAACTTCTTCCACTCGACCTCGCTCCCGGGCGACGCGCCGAGCCCTTTCAGCTTCCCGCCGGGCCAGCTCTTGAAGTCGCAGACGGCGTTGTCGAGGTAGACGGCGAGCGTCTTGTCCGGGTGGGTGGCGGCCCAGTTCATGCAGTACAGCCCGCCGCGCGACAGGCCGATGAGCCCCGGCTTCGGGTGAAGCCCGTGGTCCTTCACGAGCGCCGCGTGGAAGCCTTCCCACGCCTTTACCGCCGCCGGCGAGCCGAACTGGTCCGGGATCGACAGGTACGCGAGATGCCACCCGGCCTTCACGAGCGCCACGTCGGCGTCGGCGAACGCCCCGAAGAACTCGCCGCGCCACACCCACGGCCGGCCCGGCAGCGCCTTATCGGGAACGACGACGATGGCGCCGCGGCCGTCGTGCTTGAAGTCGTGGCGGGTGAACCCCTGCCACTTCGTCGGCGTGCTGGGGAACGCCTTCGGCTGCGCGGCGGCAGCGACGGGCGTGAGAACCAGCGCGAGTGCAGCGAGGCGGAACATGGGCGGCCCTCGGAGTTCGCCGGGCGTGACACCCGAGTGTCACTCGCGCAGCGCGTGAATCGTGTTGTGGACCACGCCGCTCACCGCACGCCCGTCGGCGCCCGTGATGCGGTAGCGCACTTCCATCCCCGCCGTCGGCGCGAGGCCGGCGATCTCCAGGCGCACGGTCTTCCCATCCGCGCCCAGCGTCGCGCGGGTCACCTTTAGCGGGTGCTCGTCGAGGTGCTTCGAGCCGTAGTTCTGGCTCCGCTTCAGCCCCCACACCTTCACCGCGTAGTTCGCCTCATCGGACGCAGCCTTCGCGTCGAGCGGGTCGGTGAACGTCACCTCCAGCGCCCCCGCCTTCGCCCGCAGTTGCACCGGCAGGTCGGTGGGCTTGCCGGTGTAGCGGACGCGGTAAAAGCCGCCGCCCTGCGTGCGGTCGCCGGCCCACGCGAACATGCCGCACACGTAGAGTTGCCCGTCGGTCGGGTGGAAGCGCGGCCGCATGATGCCGGTCGGGAACGCCGGCAGTGGCAGCGCGCACATCCCGCCCTGCGCCTGGCCGTTCACCACCTCGTGCGGCACCACGAACAGTTTTCCGTTGCCGTAGGACGTGCTCAGCAGTGTGCCCTTGAGCGGCCCCCACTTCTCGCTCGTCACCCACACCATCTCCGCCGGCGAGCGGTCGAACGCGTTGGTGATCCAGCACAACGGCTGCTTCATCGCCGCGTCGGACGGGTCGGTGACGTCGGTGTAGCCCCACAGGTTGCCGTAGAACCCGCCCTTCGTGACGAGGTTGATGCGGTTCTTCGGCGTCCAGAACCCCTCCTGGTCGGTGACGAAGAACGTGCCGTCCGGGTTGAGGCAGACGCCGTTCGCGGCCCGGAAGCCGGTGGCGAGGGTCTCCGTCGCCGCGCCGTCGCGGCTGACCTTCAGCAGCGTGCCGTGGTGCGGCACGACGGCCTGGAGCGCGTGCCGGCCGCTCTTGGCGTAGTAGAAGTTGCCGGCCGCGTCGGTCTGCAACCCCATCGCGAACTCGTGGAAGTGCTCGGTGACCTGGTGGTCGCCGTTGAAGCACTCGTAGAAGTCCGTCTCGCCGTCGCCGTTCAGGTCGTGCAGACGCACGATCTGGTCGCGGCAGCAGATGAAGATCTGCCCGTCGCGCACCCTCAGCCCGAGCGGTTGGAACAGGCCGGACGCGATCCGCTGCCACGTCAGGTTTCCCGCCGCGTCGTCGAGGCCGCCGACGAGCCACACGTCGCCGTCCCAGGTGCAGACGGCCATGCGCTTGCCGTCCGGGAGGAAGTCGAAGCCGGTGAGCCGCAGCTGCGCGTTCCACGGGTTCCGCTCCGGCAGCCCGAACGCGTCCGCGGCGAACGGGCCGTCGCCTTTCCCGCTCGAAATGGTGGTCTTCAGGACGTCCGGCCAGCGCCGCGGGCCGCCCGCGGTGAGCGGCTTCAGCGGCCGTGGCGGCGCCACGACCTTCGCGCCGATCGCCACCTTCACCCGCGTCGGCGTCGCCGCGGCCGGGATGCGGAGGAGCATGGTCCCGTCGCGCTCGACGAGCGACACTCGATCGTCACCCACGACCGCCACCACGACACCCGCCGGCGCGACGCGGGCGAGCAGGTCGCGCGACGACTTCCCGACCTCCAGGGTGCGCGTGACCGCCTCGCCCTCGGCGCCGAGCGCCTCCAGCACCTCCGCGTCGCCGACCGTGTACGCCAGGATCGTCTGGTCGCCGAAGGCGTAACTGCCGAGGTACTTCGCCCACGCCCGCGGCAGCGGGCCGTAGGGGCGGTCGTCGCGGCCCTTGAACCGCGGGTCGTCAAAGCTCCCGGTCTCGGGGTTCGCCCACCCCGGACTGACTGGGTTCAGCAGTCGAACGTCGCCGGTGATCTTCGGGTGAACGCCGTGCTGGCCGTTGAAGTGAATACCCTTCCAGTCGATGAACCCGTCGCCGCCCCACGCCGCGGCGAGGCGCATCGTGTCCAGGTCGAACACGGCCCAGCGCGCCCCGCGCGACACGCCGCCGGGGCCGGCGTCGAGGCGCACCGCCAGCCCCTTGTAGGCGATGTTCGGCGCCGCCTTCGTCCCGCCGATCTCATAGGTGTTCACGAGGCTCGGGCCGTAGTCCATCGCCACCCACGGCTCGACGGCCGCCGGCGCCGGGCCGAACTCGCCCGCCTTTCCGGGCGGCAACTTCGCCAGGTAGCCGGCGTCGGCCGGTGTGTACTGCGAGGGGTTGTACCGTCGCAGGTAGGTCTCGCGGACGTAGTGGATCACGTCGTACTTCTGCCGCGGCACCATCCACGGCTGCGGCGCCATCATGCCGTACCCGCGCGTGAGCGTCTGGTACAGGCTGTACGGGTCGCTGCCGTTCTTGAACGTGTGGGCGGCGAACCGCGGCGACGTGGGGAGCGAGCCCGGCTGGTCGGGCGTGCCGTGACAGTTCGCGCACACCCGTGCGTAGACGGCCTCGCCGCGGTGGAACGCCTTCTCGTCGAGCCCGCGGATGAGCCCGGCGTGGTCGACGTCCTTCTCGTACTCGGGGATCACGAGTGCCGTCTGCGCCGGCCGCAGCTCGCGGGCGCGGGCCGGTCCCTGCTCGGCGACCTCGATGAGGTACGCGGCCAGGTCGAGGAACTGCTGCCGGTCGGAGAGGAGGTTCGCCAGCCCGTCGGGCATGAGCGACTGCGCCCCGGCCGTGCGGCGCACGACGTCCGCCTTCGGGATGACGACGCGCTTGCCGTTCGCCGCCGGGTCGGTGAGCGTCAGCGCGTCGCCCGTCTCGGCCGCGACCAATCCGGTCACCGTGCGGTCGTCGGCCGTCACGACCGTGACCGTCTCGAACCCCTTCTTGATCGCCCGCGACGGGAACAGCACGGACTCGATCAGGTACTCCGCGGTCGCCTCCTTGCCGGCGAGCGCGAGGTCGGGGCCGAGGCGCACGTCGGCCTCGCCGTCGTGGCACTTCGCGCACGCCAGCGCCGGCTGGAAGAACAGCACCGCCCCGCGCCCGGCGTCGCCGCGGGCGCGAGCCGCCTTCGCCAGCGCAGCAACAGGTTCGGCGGCGAGCCGCTGGTGGAGTGGCGGGTCGGCCGCCGGGAGGGGGGCGGTCGTGACCAGGATTACGGCGAGGGCGAGGCGGTGCGACATCTCGACGACCCCGGGCGGGCGGACGGGACCGTGACAGTGTGCGGACGACCCCGGCCGGGAGCAACCCGGCGGCACCGTGACGGATGCGAGACCAGATGACCCGCACTATCGTACTACCAAAATACGCCGAATCGCTGAATTCCCGCCCCGCGTCCTCGCGGGGCGGCGGCCGCCCTGGTAGAACGGGACTGCCCACCGCCCCGCCACCACCGCGGCCCGCCGTGAAACCCACGCTCGCGCAGCAAGGCTTCCTACTCCTGGCCGCCCCGCTCGTCCTGCTGTTGGCCTTCACCGGGCTGGTGTTCCGGCTGGAGCGCGAGGCCGCCGACGCCCAGCGGTTGGCGGCGCACTCGAAGGAGGTGGTCGGCGAGGCCCGGCGGGTTCAGTCCGACGTCATGGACGCGCGCATCGGGGTTCTCGGGTACGTCCTCACCGGCGACCCCGCGTTCCTCGCCCGGTTCGACGCCGGCCGCGGGCGGTGGCGGGCCGACCTCGACCGGCTGGCCGCCCTCGTCCGGGACGACGACGCCCAGTCGGCCCGGGTGACGGCAATCGGGTCGAAGGCCGCGGAGGTGCTCGCCTACCAGGCCGAAACCGTCGCGCTCGCGCGGGGCGGGGACGCGGCCGCCGCGCTCGCCCGCATCCGGACCGGCGCGGCGAACCGGATGATGGACGACTTCCGGGCCGGGGTGGTTGCGTTCCTGGACGACGAGCACCGGCTGGACCGGTCGCGGGCCGCCGCGGTCGAGTCGGCCCGGGGGCGGCTGTCCGCCCTCCTGGCCGGCGGCGCGGCCGCCGGGGTGCTCACCAGCGGGCTGCTCGCCTTCGGCTTCCGCCGCCGGGTCGGCCGGCGGCTCGCGGTGCTCGTGCTCAACACCCACCGCCTGTCCGCCGGGGCGGGGCTGGCCCCGCCGCTCGACGGGACGGACGAACTCGCCCGCCTCGACCGGGCGTTCCGCGACATGGCCGCCCAGCTCACCGCCGCGGCCGACCGGCTCCGCGAGACCGCCCGCGACGTCCGCGACCTGTACGACAACGCCCCGTGCGGCTACCACTCGGTCGACCCCGACGGCCGGGTCGTCGCCATGAACGCGACCGAGCTGCGCTGGCTCGGCCGCGCGGCGGACGAGGTGATCGGCCGGGTCCGGTTTTCCGACTGCGTCGCCCCGGCCAGCCGCACCGCCTACGCGGCCACGTTCGCCCGCGTCCGGGAGGACGGCGGGGCGACGGACGTCGAGATCGAGGTGGTGCGCCGCGACGGCACCACGTTCCCCGTCCTCCTCAACTCGTCGGCCATCCGCGGGCCGGACGGGAAGTACCTCCGCAGCCGGACCACGCTCACCGACCTCACCGAGCGGCGCCGGGCCGAGGACGAGGTGAGGCGGCTCAACACCGAACTGGAGGGGCGGGTCCGCGAGCGGACGGCGGAGCTGGCCGAGACGAACGCCCGGCTGGTCGCCGAGGCCGCCGTCCGCGAGCGGGCCGAGGCCGCGGCCCGCGAGGCCGCGGCCCGGCTCCGGGGGCTCATCGACACGGCGGTGGACGCGATCATCACCATCGACGAGCACGGCACCGTTGAGTCCGCTAACCCGGCGGCCGAGCGGACGTTCGGATACCCCGCCGCCGACCTGGTCGGCGGGAACGTCCGCCGGCTGATGCCCGAGCCGTACCACTCCGAGCACGACGGCTACCTGGCGAACTACCTCGCCACCGGCGTGCGGCGGATCATCGGGTACGGCCGCGAGGTGGCCGGCCGGCGGCGGGACGGCACCACGTTCCCGATCCACCTCGCCGTCAGCGAGTTCCGGGCCGGCGACCGGCGCGTGTTCACCGGGTTCGTCCGCGACATCACCGACCGCAAGCGGGTCGAGGACGACCTCCGCCGCGCGGTGGGCGAGCTGGAGGACGCGAACCGCGAGCTGGCGCACAAGAACGCCGAGAACGAAATGTTCGTCTACAGCGTGTCGCACGACCTGCGGAGCCCGCTCGTCAACCTCCAGGGGTTCAGCCGGGAGTTGGAGAAGGGGTGCCGGCAACTGACATCGCTGCTCGCCGACCCGACCGTCCCGCCGGCGGTGCGCGACCCGGCGGCGGCCCTGCTCGACGGGAAGATGGCGAAGGCGATGGGGTTCATCCAGACGGCCGTGCTGCGGCTGTCCGGGATCATCGAGGCGCTGCTCCGGCTGTCGCGGGCCGGGCGGGTCGAGTACCGGTGGGAGGCGGTGGACGTGCGCCGGGTCGCGGACCGTGTGGTAGGCTCCATGCAGGCGACCGTCGCCGACCGCGGCGCGGCGGTGACCCTCGGCGACCTGCCGCCGGCGTGGGGCGACCCGACCGCGGTCGAACAGGTGTTCGCCAACCTGATCGGGAACGCCCTCGCCTACCTCGACCCCGCCCGGCCCGGGCGCGTCGAGGTCGGGTGCCTCCCGGCCGAGGCGGGCGGGGCGCGGACGTACTTCGTCCGCGACAACGGGCTGGGGATCGCCGAGGCGCACCGGGCCAAGATCTTCCAGGTGTTCCAGCGCGCCCACCCGGGCGTCGGGTCGGGCGAGGGGATCGGCCTGGCGATCGTCGCCCGGATCGCCGAGCGGCACCGCGGGCGGGTGTGGGTCGAGTCGGAGGCCGGCGCGGGGAGCACGTTCTACGTGACCCTCCCCGCCCCGCCGGGCGCGTAAACGGAGCGGCGCGATGCCGGCTGAGACGATGGTGATCCTGCTCGTCGAGGACGACGACGGCCACGCCTACCTCGTCGAACAGAACCTGGCGGAGGCCGGGTTCATGAACCCGCTCGTCCGCCTCCGCGACGGCCAGGAGGCGCTCGACTACGTCCGGTGCGAGGGGGCGTTCGCCGGGCGGCCGCCGGGCGGCCCGGTGCTCATGCTCCTGGACATCAACATGCCCCGGGTGGACGGCGTCGAGGTGCTCCGCCGGCTGAAGGCCGACCCGAAGACCGACCGGCTCCCGGTCATCGTGCTCACCACCACCGACGACCCGCGCGAGGTCAAGCGGTGCTACGAGGTCGGGTGCAGCAGCTACGTGACCAAGCCGGTCGAGTACGAGAAGTTCGTCGAGGCGATCCGCCGGCTCGGCCTGTTCCTCACGGTCGTCCGGGCGCCCCGGGAAGACGCCCGCGCTTAAGGAGGTGGGATGACGACGGACACGCACGCGCCCGTCCTGGTCGTCGAGGACGACCCGGGGATCGCCGAACTGGAGCGCGAGCGGCTGGAGGACGCCGGGTACCGCGTCGTCGTGGCCGACACCGCGGCCGCGGCCGAGGCGCTGGTGCGGGCCGGGCCGGTCGCCCTGGTGCTCCTCGACAACCGCCTCCCCGGTGGTGTGGACGGGCTCGAGTTCTACTCCCGCCTCCGGGCCGCCGGGTTCGACCCGCCGGTCATCCTCGTCACCGGGTTCAGCGACGAGGGGACGGTCATCCGGGCGCTCCGTGCCGGCGTCCGCGACTTCGTCACCAAGTCGATCGAGTACCTGGACTACCTCCCCGAGGCGGTCGGCCGGGTGCTCGGGCAGGTGAGCACCGAGCGCCGGCTCGTCGAGTCCGAGGCGCTGTTCCGCGACCTCGCCGACAACGCTCCGATGCTCGTCTGGCTCGCCGGCCCGGACGGGCGCCGTGCCTACTTCAACCGCGTCTGGCTCGCCTTCACCGGCCGGTCGATGGCCGAGGAGTTGGGCGACGGGTGGGCCGAGAGCATCCACCCGGACGACCGGCCCGACGTGCTGGCCGGGTATCACGCCGCGCTCGGCCGGCGGGAGCCCGTCAACCTGGAATACCGCCTCCGCCGGGCCGACGGGGCGTACCGGTGGGTCATCGACACCGGCATCCCGCGGGTCTCCGAGGACGGGGAGTTCCGCGGGTACGTCGGGTCGGTCCTGGACATCACCGACCGGCGGCTGGCGGAGGAGGCGCGCCGGCGGGCGGAGGTGCAGTTCCGCCGGGTGTGGGAGCGGTCGCACGACGGGATGCGGCTGACCGACGAGGCCGGCGTCGTCCGCCGGGTGAACGACGCCTACTGCCGGATCGTCGGCCTCCCCCGCGAGCAGTTGGAGGGCCGCCCGCTGACCGTCGCCTACGCCCCGGACCAGCGGCCGCTGCTGCTGGCCGACCACGCCGGCCGGTTCGCCACCCGGAGCGACGCCCCGCCGTACACCAAGGACCGGACCCTCCACGACGGGCGGAAGGTCCAGCTCGACTCGTCCTACGCCTTCATCGACCCGCCCGGCCAGCCGCCGCTGTTGCTCAGCGTCGTCCGCGACATCACCGCCCAGACGGCGCTGGAGCGGCAGTTCCGGCAGGCGCAGAAGATGGAGGTGGTCGGCCGGTTGGCCGGCGGCGTCGCCCACGACTTCAACAACCTCCTCACCGTCATCAACGGGTTCAACGAGCTGGCGCTGGAGCTGATTCCCCCCGACCAGCCGGCCTCGGAAATGATTCGGGAGGCGCGCCGGTCCGGCGACCGGGCGACCGACCTGACCCGCCAACTCCTCGCCCTCAGCCGCCAGCAGGTGCTCTCGCCGAAGGTGCTCGACCTGAACGGCGTGGTCCGCGACGCCTCCCGGATGCTCCGCCGGCTGATCGGCGCGGACGTGGCGCTGGAGACCCACCTCGACCCCGGCCTGCGGGCGGTGAAGGCCGACCCGGGGCAGCTCGAGCAGGTGGTCATGAACCTGGCGGTGAACGCCCGCGACGCCATGCCCACCGGGGGGAGGCTGACGGTCGAGACCCGGAACGCGGACCTGGACGGCGGCATCGGCCGGTCCGGGGCGTTCGTGGTGCTGCGGGTGACCGACACCGGCACCGGGATGACGCCCGAGGTGCGCGAGCGGATCTTCGACCCGTTCTTCACCACGAAGGACCCCGGCAAGGGGACCGGGCTCGGGCTCGCCACCGTGTACGGGATCGTGACGCAGGCCGGCGGGCACCTCGCGGTCGACACGGCGGTCGGCCGGGGCACGACGTTCGAGGTGTACCTGCCGGCCTCGGACGAGGTCCAGCACGGGAGCAAGACGTACCCGGTGCTGCGCGAGGGCGTGCGCGGGTCCGAGACGGTGCTGCTGGCCGAGGACGACGAGGCGGTGCGCGGGTTCGCCCGCCGGGTGCTCGCGACGGCCGGGTACACCGTCCTGGAGGCGGCGGACGCCGAGGCGGTAGCCTCACTGTGCAAGACGCACCCGGGGCCGGTCCACCTGCTCGTCACCGACGTGGTCATGCCCGGGCTCGGCGGCCGCGAGTTGGCCGCGCGGGTCACCGCCGTGCGGCCGGGCGTGCGCGTGGTGTACCTGTCCGGGTACACGCCGGACGCGGTCCTGCGGCACGGCGTCGAGCAGGCGACGGCGGCGTTCCTCCAGAAGCCGTTCACCCCCGGCGCGCTGACCGCGAAGGTGCGCGAGGTGCTGGACGCTGACCCCGGCCCGGCGGGCGGGTAGAATCGGGCCGCCCCCCGGAGCCCCGCCATGAACCGCCGCACCTTCCTCGCGGCCGCGCTCGCCGCCGGCGCCCGCCCGGCCGCCGCGCAGGACCGCGCCCCGACGCGCTTCCAGATCGCGTGCATGACGCTCCCCTACGCGCGCTTCCCGCTCGCCCGGGCGTTCGACGGCATCAAGAACGCCGGCTACCGCTACGTCGCCTGGGGCACGACGCACGACGAGGGTGACGGCCGGAACACGCCGGTGCTCGCCCGCGATGCCGCGCCGGCCGCGGCGCGCGACCTCGGCCGGCGCTGCCGCGACCTGGGGCTCGAACCAGTGATGATGTTCAGCGGCGTGTACCCCGAGGCGCCGGACGGGTTCGAGGTCCACCGCCGGCGCGTCGAGCAGGCCGGCGCCGCGGGCGTCCCGCAGGTGCTCACGTTCGGCCACACGAAGGGGGCGAACCAGGCGGTGTGGGTCGAACGGCTGCGCCGACTCGGCCCGGTCGCGCGGGACAACAACGTCACGATCGTGGTGAAGCAGCACGGCGGCGAGACGGGGACGGGCGAGGCGTGCGCCGCGGTCACGCGGGAGGTGAACCACCCGAACGTGAAGGTGAACTACGACGCCGGGAACGTGCTCGACTACCTGGACAAGGACCCGATCCCGGACATCAAGACGTGTGCCGACGAGGTGCGGAGCTTCTGCATCAAGGACCACCGGAACTGGCCGAAGGACGAGGACTGCGGCCCGGGGTTCGGCGAGATCGACCACTACCGGCTGCTGCACCCGGTCGCGTTCACCGGGCTGACGATGCCGCTGGCGTGCGAGAACATCTTCGCGCCGCTCGTGCCGCGCCCGGACCGCCCCGAGGGCGTGGACGCGCTGGCCCGCCGGGCACGCGAGTTCCTGGAGGTAGTCGTCGCGGGGCTCCAGTTGCCGACGGAGAAGAAATGATCCGGGCGAACGGCCGGCGTGAGCCGGCTGGTCGTTGCGCGAGTGACGCCGGCCCCGCACCAGCCACCTCACGAGCCGCTCCCTTGCAGTAGTTTTGCCGCATCCGGTTCCTGCCTCAACGGGTTTTCGCCGAGGGGACTTCGCGTGTTCCGTCGCGTCCATCGCGGAGGGGGCTCGTCAAGCCAGCCGAGGAGGGCCGCCCGCGGGCGTTGGTGACCCCCGTCGGCCCGGCGCGCCCCCGCGACCGG
>VFQN01007668.1_pt1 | contig 11479 bp, 10 predicted proteins | sample 3512371 | NCBI WGS metagenome assembly VFQN01 (sample SAMN10412370, study PRJNA504923) | tailings metagenome | isolation source: Replicate 2 from Balatoc abandoned mine | place: Philippines: Itogon, Benguet | collected 2017-08-28
GACAGGAGGGCATCACTCCTATGGGCAAGCTAAAGATGATGAGTCAGCAGAAGTACTCAACAAAGATGATGAGGACATGGTCCAAGTGACAAATGTCTTGACTACATTAGGTTTAACCGGTTGTAAAGATACTTATGTAGGTGATCAAATGATTCGAGGAGTTTCAGGGGGTCAGAAGCGACGTGTCACGATTGGTGAAATACTGGTAATTCCTCGTCCTGTAAGGCTTTCACAATTTCTTTTTGCTTTACTTAACCCTTTTTCGACTGTTAGGTAAAATTTATGGATTGTATCACAAATGGATTAGATACAGCAACTGCTTATGACATTATCCGAGCGATTCGAGTAATAAACCAGAGTCTTGGTACGACGAACTTGATTTCATTACTTCAGGTAAAATCGATCCTGTTCTTTTCTTACCTCTTCTGCAACTAATTTTATTCATCTTCAGCCTCCTCCTGATGTCTACCGCCTCTTCGATGAGGTCATCCTCCTCTGTGAAGGTCACATCATCTATCAAGGCCATAGAGAAAGTGCCTTGCCTTACTTCGCCTCCTTGGGCTATATCTGTCCTGATCAGATGGATGAAGCAGACTTCTTGCAGGAGTTGCCAACCACAGAAGGACGAAGATTCGTGCAAGTGCGACCTCGCATCATTCCTCACACAGCAGTCGCATTGGCGACGGCATGGAAGTCATCTAAGATGTACGCAGATATGTTAGCAGACATGAAGTATGCGAGTGGGTCGGATGCTGTTCGACTTTCGACAACGAATCCTAAGCAATGGCATCCGGACCAGTTGGAGCCATACGCTTCTAAAAGCATGTGGTTCTACCTGAAGTTGAACAGTATCCGCCAAATGAAGGTTCTTGTTCGTGACTCGACCTTCCTTGGAGCAAGATTAGGCCAAAGCTTACTTGTTGGAGCTATCGCAGGCTCATTGTTCTCTAACATTGATAAAGAAGATGTTTCAACCATGAATGGATTCTTGTTCAATACAGTTCTTTTTAGTGCTTTAGGATCCTTTGCTTTGCTCCCTATTCTCTACTCTCAAAAGGCAGTATTCTACAAGATGAAGGACGAGCTATTCTTCCCAACATGGACTTTCACCCTTGCTCAGAATTTTTCTCTAATTCCTTTGCAGATAGTTGAAACTGTATTATATACAACAATTGTTTATTGGGCAGCTGGTCTTTCAGACCAAGAGGATGGATCAAGATTCTTTACTTTTATCTTGATTTGTTTTATGTTCGCCCTTGTGATTGCCCAACTCTTTCGATTAATTTCCTCTCTTGTTCCCTCACCAAGTGAAGCATTAACGTTGGCTGGTCTAGATTTGGTCATTATGGTTCTCTTCTCTGGTTTCATTCAACCCAAGTCTTTAATATCTAATGGTTGGATTTGGTTCTATTACCTGAATCCCATTGCGTGGGCCTTGAAGGCTGTCACTGTCAATGAGTTCGCGTCTTCCAAGTATGACTTCCAGACATGTGTCAACTATCCTTCTTGCACAGAGACGGACCGATACGGTGATGTGGTGTTGAAACAATACGGTAATCCGACAGAAGAGAAATGGATCTGGTACTCATTCGCGGTGTTGATAGCTGAATTCATTGGTTTATTCATCGTCAGCACTTTAGCTCTGGAGTATATTCGAGTAGAACCAGCTCCTCCGGCTCCACCAAGAGAAGAGGATAGCGCAAAGCCGTTGAATGTGGACTCAATGAAGGCTACGTGGGAGAAGATTAATCAAGGGAATCGTGAGAATAAAAAAGGACACGAATTAAAGTCTGACAAAGACGATGAGATTGAAGAGATCGAGGAAGCTGAGAAGACTGCTAGAGTCATCGACTTACATACTGCAAACGGTAGAAACAGTGATGATAGTCCTTCTGTGAGAAAGCAGAAGGTGATTCCTATCGGCTCTAACGTTGATATCGAAGCGGCGTATGAGGCTGTCCCAACGTCTGTCAAAGTTTCGGATCGTGACATCGAAGATCTCGAGTTCGACCAGGTTTCCTTTGCCTTCACTGACATCTGGTACACTGTCACTTTACCCACCAAGGAAGACATCGATCTACTCAAGGGAGTGAATGGGTACTTCGAGCCTGGCACCATGACAGCGTTGATGGGATCCTCGGGAGCAGGGAAGACGACTTTGTTGGATGTGTTGGCAGGTCGAAAGAACACAGGAGTGGTGAAAGGTGAGATGTTCTTGAACGGAGTTCCAAAGGTGGAAGGATATTTCAGAAAGATCATGGGTTATGTAGAGCAATTTGACACTTTATCACCAAAATGCACCCCTAGGGAATCTATCGAGTTTTCGGCAGCATTGCGCCTAGCCTCTAACATTAACGGAGAGCAGAGAGTAAAGTGGGTGAACTCTGTGCTATCGATGTTGGATTTAGAGATCATTGAGGATGATTTGGTAAGAGTGATTTATTTATTGCATGCTGTTTTATGTTATTAACCGCTTGTTGTTTCATAGATCGGTATGATGGATGCGGGAGGAATGAGCTTCGAGCAAAGAAAGCGTGTATCTATTGGATTAGAGCTAGCTGCTAATCCTTCCATCTTGTTCTTGGATGAGCCTACTACAGGCTTAGACTCTTTGGCTGCTCAATCTCTTGTTCGCAACATCCGCAAGATCGCAGCATCAGGTCGATCAGTTGTGTGCACGATCCATCAGCCTTCTACAGTGATCTTCAACTCCTTCGACTCGTTGTTATTGCTGAAGAGAGGTGGACAGACAGTTTACTTTGGTAATCTTGGTGAGAACTCTTCAAAATTGATCGAGTTCTTCGAGAATGCACCTGAAGTGAGTCCGATGCCAATGAATGTGAATCCAGCGACATGGATGTTAGACATCATTGGAGCAGGAACGGCGGCGGCGGCAGGAGGATCAAAAAGTATCGATTATGCAGCGCATTATGCCAGCTCGACATTAGCAAAGGTGAATCAATTGCATTTGGAGACATTGGTCACCCCTAATGAAGGATCTAAGAAGATGAATGATGCAGAAATCGAGAAGCATAATTCCTTCCAATACAATGCTTCCTACATGACACAATTTAAGTTGCTGATGAAGAGAATCACCTTGACATATTGGAGAACACCTACATATTCCTTTGTGCGCCATATTACTTCATTGCTTATTGCCTTAATCTTTGGTTCTGCTTTCCCTCAGCAAACATACTCGACTTATGTTTCTGCTATTTCACGTGCTTCTGTTATCTATGTAACAGCTCTATTTACTGGGATCCTCGCAATGATTTTAGTCCAACCGGTAGTTTCTGCTGAGCGTCCTGCCTTCTATCGTGAACAACAATCAAGAATGTATGCTATCTGGATTTATGCGTTGACTTTTTTTCTGATTGAGGTAAGTGGCTTTGTTATTATTTTCGCTTAAAATCTTTCTTTGATCGTTTCCTTTCGGTAATGTAGATTCCTTATTTACTCGTATCATCGATTGCATTCGTGCTTCCATTCTTCTATATTGTTGGATTTGATTATTTAGGAAACACAACACATAGATTCTTGTGGTGGTGGTTCTTTAACTTCTTTTATCAAGCATCAATGTTATTCTTAAGCGAGTTTTTCGTTGCCTTAACTCCGAATGGACAAACAGCACAAGGTAAGCAAGATCTATCACCTTGGATTGTGTCGATCTATCTTACCTCTCCTTCCTCTTAGTTTTGGCTGGTCTCTTTAATACAGTTTCTGGTTTATTCTGTGGTTTCTTGATTGCAGAACAAAACTTCCCAACTTTCTGGTTGTTTATGTATTGGTTGAATAACTTGCATTATAATTTAGAAGGATTGATTATGTCACAGTTCAAGGGTGATACAACTCCTATTAAAACTCTCAATGGTGATATGACGACAGCGGAGGATTATATGACCGAAGTGCAATTCAGCACATGGACTTATGGTCATATTGGTTATGATGTCTTGGGATTAGGTGTTTATATATTCGTTGGAGTGTAAGTTGCTTTTCTGTTATTTGCCTCGTAAACCGCTCTTATTCCTTTCCTTTGTTCATAGTGCTGGCTTTTATCTATGCTTGGTCTACCTTCGACATGATAAGCGTTAAAGGATTTCTTCATTATATTGTAATATATACTCATTCACTGATTCACGTTGATTCACTCATTCAATTCAGATCTTTTCTTATGCAGTTTGTATATTTGTTTTTGATGGCTGTTCTTTTCGATATATATAGCATTTGAAGTTTTTTCAAGGAGATAGTAAACAGATAATTTTGATTCGTATACAAGAAAAACATTAAATAAATCAAAATTAATAAAGGATGATCAAATTTCCTTTATTCTTCATCTTTTTTATCATCCTTTATTCTTCAAAGGCATTTTTATCAGACGGGAGCGAATAATATCGAGACAAGATGAGATGTGGAATTCTTTAAGTTTCCTGTGACGTAAACTTTTGCCCTTCCTTTCCTGATAAATTATGTGTCGTCTGTATCTTATCTCCTTCTAGTAACAAAGGTCGCGAGAAAAAGTTGATTTATTAATATTATTCTTCTGTTACTGTAGAATTTTGATGTTGAGATTCGTAGTAGTAATATCATTTATACTTCTTAAAGTATGTGTAGTCAGTCGTAGTGTTATGAAAGAGGTAAAAACATATATATCTTCAAAACTATCTCTATTACAAATCTTTTAGTATGATTTCCTTACAAAAAGAAAGGATCTTTGTGTTGTTGGAATTTTGAATAACCTTTCTCATCCCTCTTCCAAATACTTTCTATGGTGCTTTTAATCTTCACTGCATTGGTGCAGTGGTTAGCGCTTGTCATGGCGAATATAAGCCAAACATAAATACATTCCAATTCTATAAGAGAAAAACCAGCAACCGTCAAGGCATTATCATCAGAGACAGGACTCTTTCACTTACATGCAAATGGAGATATAAAGACAGAGAGCCAATACATCATATCCAACATGATCATAGCTCCACGTAGTAAACCTCACATTGAAGATGTACTCTTCAGCTGTGGTAATATCCCCCGTTAACGTGGAAATAGTAGTAGTATCATCATTAAACTGAGTTAAAGTTAATCCTTCGAAAGCATAATGAAGAGGGTTCAACCAATACATGAACAACCAAAAAGTTGGCATATTCTGTTCAGCGATTAAGAAACCAGCAAATAAACTATTCAAAGTATTAAATAAACCACCTAATACTAAAAATAGAAATGAGCAAGATATATATAGAATGAATGAATGAATTGGAACTTACATTGTGCTGTTTGAGGATTTGGTGTTAAAGAAATAAGAAATTCACTGACAAATAATAATGTTCCTTGATATAGAAAATTATAAAACCAATACCAAAAGAATCGTTCTGTTGTATTTCCAATATAATTAAATCCAACAATATAGAAGAATGGTAATGTGAAAGACAAAGAGGCTAGGAGAAGATAAGGAATCTATATTATCGGTGGATATTTGAATAAATCGTGTCACGTCAGGCGAAAATAAGAAATTTCTTACCTCTATTAAGACTAACGTTAACACGTAAACCCATACAGCATACATCCTTGACTGTTGTTCACGATAAAAGGCAGGTCGTTCAGGAAAAAGCACAGGGCCAACGAGAAACATTGATAAGATTCCACAAGCTAATGCAGTGAAATAGATTACAGCACTACGAGAGAGTACGGCGATATAAGTCGAATACTCTTGCTGAGGAAAGGCTGAACCAAAGATCAGAGCAATTAGCAAACAAATGAAATGGCGAACAACGGAGTAATTAGGAGTTCTCCAGTAAGTAAGGTGAATTCTTTTCAGTAGTAAGACGAATTGAGTCATGAACGATGCATTATATCGGAAGGAATTTAATCTTTCCAATTCAGCGTCATCAATCATACGAGATCCTTCATTTGGAGTCATCAATGTCTCCAAATGCAACAGATTCACCTTCGCTAGGGTTGAGTTCGCATAATGTGCTGCATAGTCGACACCGTTCGGTCCTTCTGCCGATGTGCCTGCTCCTATTATGTCTAACATCCATGTCGCTGGATTGACATTCAATGGTATTGGTTTCACTTCAGGTGCATTCTCAAAGTATTCGATTAAATTCGATGACTTTTTGCCAAGAGTTCCGAAGAACACAGTACGTCCACCTCTCTTCAGCAATAACAACGAGTCGAAGGAGTTGAAGATCACTGTGGAAGGCTGATGAATCGTACATACAATTGATCGACCTGATGCTGCGATCTTGCGGATGTTGCGAACAAGAGATTGAGCAGCCAAAGAGTCTAAGCCTGTAGTAGGCTCATCCAAGAACAAGATGGAAGGATTAGCAGCTAGCTCTAATCCAATAGATACACGCTTTCTTTGCTCGAAGCTCATTCCTCCAGCACCCATCATACCGATCTATAAGGAGAGTGAACAAACAACAAGCAACCATTAACTTCAAACTACATTAAGTAAACAAAACAAGTACGCTCTTACCAAGTCATTCTCGATGGGCTCCAAATCCAACATTGACAACACTGAGTTCACCCACTTTACTCTCTGCTCTCCTGTGATAGTAGAGGCCAAACGCAATGCCGCCGAAAACTCGATCGCCTCTCTCGCGGTGCTTTTTGGGGACAATGTATCAAACTGTTCTACATAACCCATGATCTTTCTGAAATATCCTTCCACCTTCGGATACCCATTCAAGAACATCTCACCTTTCACCACTCCTGTGTTCTTTCGACCTGCCAACACATCCAACAAAGTCGTCTTTCCTGCTCCTGATGATCCCATCAACGCTGTCATGGTGCCAGGCTCGAAGTACCCATTCACTCCCTTAAGTAAATCGATGTCTTCCTTGGTGGGTAAAGTGACAGTGTACCAGATGTCGGTGAAGGCAAAGGAAACTTGGTCGAACTCGAGTTCTTCAATAGGGCGATCAGGCATCTCTCCTTCCTCTATTGAAGAGGGTAGAACAGGCGCAGCCTCGCTGATCGATAAAGGATGTTCTTCGCCTTTACTGGTTTGCAAAATTGGCAAGAGCTCAATGCTTCTGTCGTGGAAGTTGGCATTTTCTGCATTGCAGTCGTTCGCCTTTGGTTCGAGGTCAATTTCCTTCTTGGTTTCTTCTACTCGCGATAAAGATTCAGCTTCTATCTTTTCCCACATTAGCTTCATGGATTCTGTATTCAGTGGTTGACCACTTTCTTCATCTCGTGATGGTGCTAGAGGAGCTGGTTCCGAACGAATGTATTCCAACGCGACAGTGCTCACAATAAATAGACTGATGAATTCTGCGATCATCACTGCAAATGAGTACCAGATCCACTTCTCTTCTGTAGGATTGCCGTATTGCTCAAGAACGACATCACCATACCTCTTGGTTTCTGTGCAGGACGGGTAATTCGTACAAGTTTGAAAATCGTACTTCGACGAAGCGAACTCGTTAATAGTAATGGCTTTCAGGGCCCAAGCGATTGGATTAAGGTAATAGAACCAAATCCAACCATTCGATATCAGTGACTTGGGCTGAATGAAACCAGAGAAGAGCACCATCACGACCAGGATCACTCCACTAACTGGCATAGCACTGCCTGCCGTCGAAACGACTGAGGAAACAAAACGGAATAACTGGGCAAAAGTTATGGAAAAGGTGAGACAAATTAAAATGAACGTCATAAAGCGAGATCCGTTATATTCGCCCGATAGGCCAACGGACCAATACACAATGGTGGTATACAAGATCGTTTCCACAACTTGCAGTGGAATCAGCGAAAGGGTCTGTGATAATGTGTAAGTCCAAGTGGGAAAGAACAGTTCATCCTTCATCTTGTAGAATACTGCCTTTTGGGCGTAAAGTATAGGAAAAACAGCAAAAAGCCCTAGCATAATAAAAAGTAAGGTGTTATAGAGAAAGCCATTCATGGTTGTGACATTCTCTGTATCCAAGTTTGAAAACAAGGACCCTGCAATCGCTCCAACGATCAAAGCTTGCAGGATTCTAGCCCGAACGTAGATTGCATCTCGAAGTAGGATCTTCATTTGGCGAATCACATTTAGTTTTAGATAGAACCACATACTTTTCGAGGCATATGGCTCTTGGTAATCTTCTTGCCATTGCTTTGGATTGGTTGTCGAAAGTTGCTCTGCATCTGATCCACTCGCATATTTCATTTCTGCTAACATATCCGCATACAACTTTGATGACTTCCACGCCGCAGCTAATGCCACTGCCGTGTGAGGGATAATGCGAGGTCGCACCTTCACGAATCTTCGTCCTTCAACAGTCGGCAGTTCCTGCAAGAAGTCTGCTTCATCCATACGCGCAGGACATGTATATCCCAGGGAAGTGAAGTACGGTAAAGCACTCTCGCGAGGACCTTGGTAGATGATGTGACCTTCGCAGAGGAGAATTATTTCGTCGAAGAGGCGGTAGACATCAGGAGGAGGCTTTCAAAAACAACGGTGAATTGGGAGGAGGATAGAATTACGAATTTCGTACCTGTAGCAAGGAGATCAGATAGGTCAAGCCCAGACCTCGATTTAGGACCTTAATAGATCGAACTATGTCGAATGTAGTCGCTGTGTCAAGTCCATTTGAAATTGAGTCCATGAACTTTACCTATAATGGAAATTAACAACGCCAATTTCAGAAAAAAGATAACTCACAGGTCGAGGTGTGACAACTATTTCACCAACTGTAACACGCCTCTTTTGTCCTCCCGAAACCCCTCGAATCATTTGATCTCCTACTAATGTATCTTTGCTCCCGGTTAGGCTGAATCTCGTCATAACATTATTGACTTTGACAAAGTGCTCATCATCTTCATTCAAAATCTCTGCTGATTTCTCGTCTTTCGCTCTTCCATATGCATGATGACCTCCTGTTGTACATAACCAAGCGAACTTCAATGTCTCTTCTACCGTCAACACTGCACTGTGAGTATCTCCTTGCTCGATGTAATCTGACACCTTGCCAACTAAAAACTTTCCCGACTTCAGATTGTCACCATCATAGTACACCTCTCCACTAATCTTTGCTCCTCCCAATCCTCTCAGACGACCTGCCAGACCCTTCAACAACACTGACTTCCCTGACCCTGGAGGACCAATTAATAAAGTCATCTTGCGAGGTAAGATTCTTCCAGTGAGATTGGAGATGATGTGGATCTCTCTCTTAGGCTTGTTGAACGCCTTCCAAAAGCAAAAGATGTTTGAGAAAATAGTGGAGACAGAAAAGATCTCTCGCTCAACAGGAACCTCGGTGGACATGGTCAAATCATAAAATTCAACAGCGAAGTCATTCTTTCGTACCAGGTGCTTCTGTCTTTCGATAAGTAGCTGAACTTCTTCTACTGTACCTTTCTGAAGTAAATTACTTAATGAGGTTACAACTTTTATTGGTTTTAATTCACCATCAATATGGACCTCAGGTAACTCTAGCCCATTGTCACGAAGAACTTGCTCTAGTAGTGCCACGTATTTTTCTCTCTCTGTTGCTTGTTTGATTAATTCTGCCTCTACTTTCCTGTAGGACATCACGCTAAACAAATTTTTTTTGGCTTTGCGCTTAGGACTGTCCATTTATCCTCTTCAAATCAAAGAAAAATAACAAGATAGAATTTGTTGATGAATTTTATGCGACAAAATTTTATGAAGTCGCCATTAAAATGTGAACTATTGTGCATCAGCTTTCTTCTGTTCAAGAGTTATTCACTCAATCCTCGAATATCTATCGAAAAAATGGAATGTTCTTTGCTTACATCCTCTTCTTCTCTCACTGTTTAAGAATTTCTCGATGTTGATATCAAAAAAATGAATCCGTGAGTGGTGTAAAGTTTTAATAAATCGTACAGTACGGTATCGTCTTTTAAAACGTAAATTTACGTTCCTCACCTTTTCGTTTTTGGAGGATATCGTTTCTTTTAAGAAAGTCTTTTTATTAATGATATCAAAAACAAATCTAATACATTCAAAGGGAATTTTGAAAATCAACAAGCTTATCTATAGTACAGCTATTCTTCCTTAAGATCAGAAAATGTAAATCGGTTTTAGCGCTTGTCGTGACGAATATAGGCGAGACATAAATACATTCCAATGCTAATTAAAATCAAAGAGATCGTAAGAAAATATTCACTGTGCAAACAAAATCCGTTCACTTACATCCAAACTGATATATATAGGCATAACGCCATCACATCGTATCCAATATGGTCATAGCTCCAAGTGTTAAACCTAACTTCGGTCATATAGTCCTCAGCGGTCATGACATCGCCTGTTAAAGTAGTGATAGGTGTTGTATCATCTTTAAACTGTGACATAATTAATCCTTCTAATGCATAGTGAAGAGGATTTAGCCAATACATGAACAACCAGAACGTTGGGAAATTTTGCTCTGCAATTAGATATCCACAGAACAAACTATTCAATGTGTTAAACAAACCGCCCAATACTACAAAATACAGATTTAGTGAAAAGGAAGTTTGAACTGATGTAGATCTTACTGTACCTTGTGCTGTTTGAGGATTAGGAGTTAAAGCAGCGAAAAACTCGCTGACAAAGAGCATATTTGCTTGTTGTAGGAAATTGAAAAACCAATACCAGAAGAATCTTTCTGTTGTATTTCCAAGATAATTAAATCCAATAATATAGAAAAAAGGTAGAGTAAATGATAAAGAAGCCAAGAGTAGGTAAGGTATCTAAATGAATATAAATACGTGTAGAACAAAAAAAGTGCACTTACCTCGATCAAGACTAATGTCAGCGCATACACCCATACTGCATACATTCTCGATTGTTGCTCACGATAAAATACAGGTCGTTCAGGGTTAATCACTGGTCCGACAGAGAGCATCGCCAAAATGCCACAAAACAAGGTAGTTACGTAGATCACAGCACTACGAGACATCGCCGCGATATAGGTAGAATATTCTTGCTGAGGGTAAGCTGAGCCAAAGATAAGAGCCAAGAGCAGCGTCATGAGATGTCGGACCACAGAGTATGAGGGAGTTCTCCAATAGGTCAAGTGAATTCTATTCATCAATAAGCAGAATTGAGTCATGTAGGACGAATTATACTGCATGTTATTTAGCTTCTCCAATTCTTCATCTTCCATCTTCTTGGATCCTTCATTTGGAGTCATCAATGTCTCCAAATGCAACAGATTCACCTTTGCCAATGTTGAGTTTGCATAATGTGCAGCATAGTCTACAGAACTCCCAGATCCTCCTGCCGCCACCGCTGTACCTGCCCCAATGATGTCTAACATCCATGTCGCTGGGTTCACATTCAATGGCATCGGACTCACTTCAGGTGCATTCTCGAAGAACTCAATCAAGTTAGAGGCATTCTCCCCTAGATTCCCGAAGAACACCGTCTGTCCTCCTCTCTTCAGCAACAGCAATGAATCGAAGGAGTTGAAGATCACTGTGGAAGGCTGATGGATCGTACATACAATTGATCGACCTGATGCTGCGATCTTGCGGATGTTGCGAACAA
>VFQN01007669.1_pt1 | contig 11478 bp, 12 predicted proteins | sample 3512371 | NCBI WGS metagenome assembly VFQN01 (sample SAMN10412370, study PRJNA504923) | tailings metagenome | isolation source: Replicate 2 from Balatoc abandoned mine | place: Philippines: Itogon, Benguet | collected 2017-08-28
CGCCAACGTAGACTTGCGGCGTTACAGGAGAACGATTTGGCAAAGTCGTACGGCCAGCTTCAGGCCCAGATTCAGAAACTCCAGGCCGAGGCAGAGGCGCTCAAGGCAAAGGAGATCGAAGGCGTCATCGCCCGGATCCGCACGGCCATCGAGCACTACGGCATCACGCCCGACCAGTTGTTCGGCAAGGCCAAGAAGGCCTCGACTGGCCGAGCCGCTGCCAAGAAGGCGCCGGCGCGCAAGTCGGCCGCGAAGGGCAAGCCCGTAGCGATCAAGTACCGCGACGGCGACAACACCTGGACCGGCCGCGGCAACAAGCCGCGGTGGCTGGTCGCTCGCCTCGAAGAGGGCAAGCAGATCGCGGACTTCGCCGTCAGCTGAGTTGGTCGGTGCCCCTGGTCGGGCACCCAGTCGATGGCGGGCTCTTCCGGCGCGGGGCTGCAGTCCCGTTGCACCAGCCGAGCAGGCTGAAGCTGGCCGCCAGCGGCTGGGCGCCTGCAAAGGTCATTGCAGGCCCCTTGGGTCACGCCCACCGCGGCAGGTCGATGTCCTCCCACTCGCCGTCGGCCTGCAGCATCGGAAAGTGCCCTCGCGCCCGGCACTCGGCAAGCCGATGCAGTGCCCGCCGGAAGTCGCTGCGGCCACGCTCCAGGAACGGGCGCATCGCGCGGTAGACGGCGACGGTGTTCGGCCGGCCCTTCTCGCAGGCGATGAAGGCCCACTCGGGTTCCTCGCCGGTCAGCTGGTAGACGCCCTCGCAGTACATCGCCGCGGACAGCGCGTAGCCGAGCCTGGCGCAGGAACGGCGGAAGCCTTCGAAGGTGACGTCCTCGGCGGACTTCACGTCGGCGAGCGTGCGGGTGTCGTGCCACCAGTCGATCTTGATCTTGCACTTGATCCCGGTGTCGGGGTCCAGCCAGACCAGCGCCACTTCGGCCTCGCCCTTGGCCAGCAGTTCGCGTGCCTTGCGGTGAGTCATCGCGTTGTCGATGATCCGCTCGATGGGCTCCTTCCAGGCCTCGGGGTACACGGTGCGCCCGGCCGCCAGCACCATGCACTCGGCGTAGCGCTGCTTGCCTTCCTTCCTGGCGCGGTTCACCTTGGGCATCGCGAAGAACCGCGACTCGAAGGTGTCGGGCTCCAGCAGCCGGCCGTGCAGCACCGAGCCGAACAGCAGCGCCTCGGTGGATTCCTCCGGATCGGTGATGCCGCTGAGGAAGTGCGCGGGGCTGATCAGCATGCGCTTGAGCTGGGTCGAGGAGACGGCACTGCGGTCGCCGTGGTAGTCCTCGTTGCTCATGCCGCGCGTCACACCAAAGGGGATGTCGGGAACCTCGCGGGCTGGCGTGGCCGGTGCTTCACAGGCCTCCGTCACCTCGGTGTCGTCGTCGTGCAGGTCGCTGCTCATCGCGGTCTCCATTTCGCTGTTGCTACCTGACCACGATACGAAGGAGTCCTGCGCCTTCAAGGTCGGCGGGCGCGATCCCGACGCAGGCAGAGCCAGGGCACCCAGCCACTCCGATCCGTTGCATCCGGTGCCCGGCGACGCCGGCTGGTTTCGGCGGGGGTGGGGCGGGTCGTTTCGGTTGGACGAACCTCGGCCGCCCTTGCATAGTCACCGGGTCGGCACCAGGACGTTGCGCTGGCTCGCCGATGCCCACCCCGAGGTCAGGAGACGGTTGGTGAACTCTCTGCTGGAACGCCTGCGGCGCAGGCTTCGCGAGCTTGGCCGGCCTCTGCATGAGGAGCCGTCGTCGGACGGGCGCCGACCCTCATCTCGCGCCCCTGCCGACGATGCTCCTCAGTGCCGGACGGAGATCGAGCTCTCTCAGCGAAGCCGAAACGCAGATCGGACGGGAAGTGGCGAGCAAGCTCGGCTGCCGGCGCAACAGCCCCCACCGCCCTCGTCCACTCGCCTGAAGGCCGCCGTCTTCTCGAAGAAGCGTCACCCTGCGCCGCAACGCCAATCCGGCGCGATCTGGGGACCGACTTCCTTCTTGGACATGGGAAACGGCGCAACTGGCTACGACAAGGCCGACCGTTCAACGCCCTTGCTGTTCGAGTCAAGTCTCATGCCCGCCAGCGACGTGTCGAGCTCGGACGTGATGTCATGGCCGACCCGGATGCCATTGGTGGCAGCGGAAGACTTTGCGATCAGCGCCGACGTTGCTCACCAGCCTTGCTGGATGCCGGAAGAAACTCAAGCAAGAGCCAACATAGCGGACTCGTTCGCGCAACCGATGGGCGCTGCGCCACAGCTGGATGGCGCTCCTGCGATTGGCTTTAACGCGGAATCCTTGCGGCAAATGCTCGACGAATTGCCGCCGGCCTTTACGTACCTGTCGCGGTAATCAGCGACTTGCGCTGGAGCTGATCGTGAGGGTCATGCCACGCGACCTGCGCAATGCCGAGCTTGCGACCAGCGTCCTCAACCAGCTCACGTGCCTGTTCTTGGATGAACCTGGTAAGCGGAGGAAGAAGCACGACGCCAGCTATGGGCACCCGCTTGATGAAGGCCCTCTCGTGAGCCGCCATTAGCATGAGCTTCCAGTCGTCCGCCTTTCCCCAACACACCACGCCGCGCTGCTGCAGCCGAAGGCCGTGAGGACGTTCGTAGCGCTCTACAACTGCCGCCGTCGCGGGTAAGCCAAGCGCAGAAAGTGCACGACCTGCGTCCGAGACGTTTGCGCGGGCAAACGGCTTCATCAGCGTGTCCTTGAGATACGGATGCACCTTGCGGGCGTCCATGTAGCCCGCGAGTACGCCTCCGATCTCCGCGTCGGTCACCCAGGCCGTGTACTGCTTGGCGCGCTCGATGACCGTCATACCTTCCCAGTCCATCGCTTCGGCGCGCTTCCAAAGTTTCGCCTGGACGTCCTTCTTCACGGCCGGGGGCAATGCCCTCATTGCACACCCCCAGGCGCGACAGGCTCAGGAAAGTCGAATCGCGGCAACTCAAGCGAAGGATCGCCCTCCCGCAGCAGAAGGTCCGCTTGGTCGCGCAGCCACTCCATGACGAACCCCCCCGCGGATGCGTTGCTGAAACTCACGATGGACTCACCAAGACCGAGCCGTTCGATAGGGCTGTCACCGCCACGCGCTGCGGCATCAAGCCGAATGACCTCGGCGACTCGCCGCAGGTCGCTGACGAAATCGAGCACCATGACCTTGTCCTTCCGCGGAGACACTCGAAGGCCACGGCCCAATTGCTGCACGAAGATGCGCCGGGAGTGTGTGACGCGCATGAACGCGATCAGGTCAACGTCTGGAACATCCACGCCCTCGTTGAAGAGGTCGACACTCGTGACGACGTCAAGGTCCCCGCGTCGAAAGGCGCTCATTAACTTGTCGCGTTCGCGCGGCGCCAGATCGCCGAAGATCGCCTCTGAGCGGAGATCGTATCGGCGCAGTATTGCCGCCATGTGGCGCGCATGGACCGTCGTGGGACTGAAGACGATCCCCGCTCGTCGTCCGTCCTCGGAATGAGAAGCCTTCGGTTGAGCTCCTGCAGCGAATAGCGGTGCTTGGAAAGTTCCTTCACCACTTCCCAGTCGACGTTGTCGGCGAGGAGCCGGTAGTCGACCTCGCTGAGGAAGCCCTTGCGCAACCCTTCCTCGATACCGATCTGCACGACCGCCGACCCGAGCAATTGATCGATGTCGAATCCGTCACCACGCCACGGCGTCGCGGTCACGCCGCCCAACATCGGCGGCGAGAGCGCGCTGATCGAGTTGATGAAGGTGTCCGATCCCACATGGTGTGCTTCATCAACCAGCACCAAGCCAAAGCTCGGTAGATCGTCGATCCGGCCGAGCACGCTCTGAATGGTCGCGAAGGTGACCCCTTCCCAGAAGCTCGGCACTTCGCCGCCTTCAAGCCGATGCGTCGGTATTGACTTGGGCAACTGCGACCAGAACGCAAAGTGAAGCTGATCGACGATGTCGCGCGTATGCGCGAGGACGAGCACGCGCCCGTCCTTCACCAGTCCTTCGCGCAGGAGCTGGGCCACGGTTTCGGCCATCACCACCGTCTTGCCAAGGCCAGTTGCGAGTACCACTTGTCCGCGACCCGAGGAAACTAGCGCGTCCCGGAACGCTTCCACCGCCCCGGACTGGTACGGACGCAATTGCCGACGCGACTTCGCATATTCCGGGGCTGCCTCCACGGCACGCTGCAGCTTCGCCGGTCCGACGATCTCGACCTTGATGCCGAGCTTCGCGAAGCGGTCACGCTCTTCCAGAATGCCCTGCCCGGGATGTCTTGAACAAGCCACCAGCATGCGATCCGCCCGGTAGAACTCGCCTGCTTCGACTACCTCTGCGACCGCCGAGCGTGGCGGAGGCGTGTTGGTCGTGTACTTGGCCTGCACCACCCACAGCTCGCCTTGCTTCACGCCAAGCACGTCCGCGCCGCGATCACCGCTTCCGCCCACCACGCGCACGTCATCGAAGCCGTTGGCCAGGAGCATTCGGCCGATGTCCCGCTCGAACGCGCGCCAAGGCCCGTCGAGGAGCCTGCGCTCGTCCAGGAACGTACCCATTCAAGCGTCCTCGCGATCTGGCTGCAGCAGGCGAATCGAGATGACCGACCTGAGGAGCTCCTCCCTGCTCATCCGCTCCAGATCCGACGGATCAAGCTCGGCAATCCATGCCGCGTCGGCGATAACGTTCGCCCGCCGCTCGACGATCCTGCGACGCGCCAAATCTGTCGACGCACCGTCGCCAAAGTCAATCGTTGAGTACGGGTCGTCCCAGTACCGGCTGTCGAGAAACAGCTCTGGGTGATCCTCAAAGAATCCCTTCAGGCGACCCCGGTCCATGAATTCCAGGAACCCGCCGTCCGAGGTCAGTACGCCCGGATCAGTCACGCCCCGTTTCGCCATCCGGCGGAGAATCGATTGTTGATCCTCGATCGAAAGTTCGGCGAAGAGCCCGGAGCCTGCTTCGCGGTCGCCGCCCGCTCGCACGGCTCGCGCAAACTCCGCCAGTGCCTCGCCCGCGTCCAGAATGATTTGCCGCGGATCGAGCTGGTCGTCTTTGCAGTACTTCGCCCGCAACTGCACTAGGGCCGTCGCGAAATCCACAGGCGCAGCCCCGCCAGAGGTGAAGTCAGCCGTGCGACGCGCAAGCTCATAGAGCAGGGCGTCCCTGGGGGTGAAAGTTGCGGAGCGGAATGCCGCGTGCGCTCGAACGAACAGGAATTGGTAGGTCCGGATCGAGGCAACCGCAAGCTCCAGAACCCACGGGCGACCGTTCAAGCCCGGATCGGACGCAACGCAAGCCATCGCCTCCACCTGCCACTTGACGCCCGACGCGTCGTATTCGCGCGTCAGGTCAGGAGCCGCTTCCCTGGCAGGCGGCTGTGTGGTCGCCGGAGCTTCGGCGGCGTCCTGTCCTGGGGTGGCTGCTTCCGAGATATTGCCTGCTGCGTCATCGTCGACCAGTCCGCCGGGAAGGTCGTCACCGCCTGCCTCAGGTTCTTCGCGCAGATGGCGCGCGTCCTCGGCGGTGCAGAGTTCCCACCACTTTGAGTCGTCCTGATAGTCCGTCTTACCATCGTCGAACTGCTTTGCCATCTCCGCAGCGCGCGCGTTGTCCTTCACGCGCAGCAGGCGCGCCCAGCCGACGCCATTACGGTGCCGTGGCGAACTCCGTCGGAATGCCTGGTACAGACTGTAAAGAGGCGAGTGGTTCGCGCCGAATCCTTCTTCGCGCGCCTTCTCCGGACGCAAAGGCCCCCGGCCGCGCACTACCTCGACCATTTCCTGCCAGGCCGGATCGGATCGCTCGAATTGCGTCTTCGTGTAGTGAACTCGGCAATGGTCGAGATGGATCTCTCCGACGAGACGCCCACCAGCTCGTGGATCGTCGATCGGATATTCGCGCTCCGAGACCCCGTCCACGACCCACTCGAACAGGTCCTTCGAAGATGTCTCGATCTTGCGCCCGTTGCGAACGAAGTCGATGCCGTAGTCGGACTCGCTCAGATACCGCTGCACGCCCAGCCAGCCGTGAATCCGGCGCTTGCGCATCACCACGGTGCAGGTCGGCGTCGTGCACGCCGTTTCTCCCGCCCCCAGCCAACGCATGCACTGCGTGCAGTACAACCTATCGGGAAGAGTGCGGTCGACTACCTGAAACGCCGCGACCTGGCCGATTTCCGACAGGTGTGCCGATCGCTGCTCGCTCCATACGCAGTGCCGCTTTGCGGTAAGTCTGCGCTCGTTGACATACAGATTGAACGTTAGCGGGATGCCGTGCTCGCGAAGCATCGCCGAATAGGACCGCGCGAGCTGCTCGCGGATGCGGTTCTGCGTGGCCGTCTTGGCGAGCGCCTGCAACTGGTCCGGCTTCAACCGGCTGACATGTACTTCGGTCCCGTGCTGGGAGGGCTCGGACTTCGGGCGCGTCAGGTGTGGAGTACGAAAGTGCCGCTGCTGCCGCAAGCGATCGAAGTCGATCTCGACGCCATGCCATACCGGTTCGCCGGCACGCGTCGTCCAGACTGTTGTCAGTCCCCCGAGGCGCGCTGTCGCGATGTTGAACCCCATGCCAAAAAGCCCGAGGTTGTCGATCGGATTGTTTCCGGTCCACCCGGCGCGGACCGCTAGCTCGAGCGTATCGGGCGTCATCCCGGGTCCGTTGTCCCTTACACGCAGATATGCCGCCTCACCTACTGCCGTGGGCAGGGTGATCCTGACCTCGGGTGCGCCGATGCCCAATCCGTTGCGTATCGTGTGAAGAAACCCGTCAACCGAGTTGTCAACCAGTTCCGCGACGCACCGCCAAAGATCGAGATTGATCTCGCCAAGCATCGGCAAGACGCGAGGGTCCGGGTTGAGGTCGAACTCCGGTTTGCTGACTTCACTACTCATCGCCATGCGTTTCCTCCCTATGCTGCCCGGAGAGTGCGCGGTGCCGCTGCACGCCCAAGAATTTCGGCAATCGCTCGCCCGAATGCTTCTCCCACTTGCACGGGGACGGCGTTGCCCAACTGCTTGATCGGCCTCTTCCAGCTATCCGGAAAAATGTAGTCGTCCGGGAACCCCTGCAGGCGTGCCATCTCGCGAAGCGTGAAGTAGCGGACGGCCCCGTCTTCCAGCACAAGCATGTTCTCGCCCCCCGGCACGCCATGATCGCCGGCCTTGAGCGCCTTCGCCGGGTGGTCCCACAGACTTCCCGTATGCCGTGGATAGATCCTTGCCCCTAACCGCAGCTTGTGATTCGGGATCGCCTCGCGATCCTCGCGTGGCACCGGCAGGTCGCTGATCGCGTCGCGTACGGTTATCCAGGGATGCTCGACAGGCTCGAACATCTGATGGAGCAAACGGTGAAGGATGGTGGCGTCGGTAGGCGTCTCGCTTCGCGCGGTCAGGAGGTCTTCCCCGTGCCGCGCCCAATACGCGCAGGACACATACTTTGACCACACAAGGGCTTCCCGTGAGTGCGTTGGAGCCGGAAAGGACCAGTTAGTCGCCGCGTCGGTACGGATGCCCATCGCTATCGCCCGGTGGCGTTGCTGTGGCGCTCCATAGTCGGCCGTGTTGATGACTTCGAACACCACCTTGTACGTGGCCCGCATGCCCCTCGCAATCTTGAGTCGCAGTCGCGCGGCGTGTGCCTCCCAGCTTTCGCCAGCGTGAGGCGCGCACTCAGGATGGGCAAGACTCAGCTTCAAGTAGTCAAGGTATGCGCTGAACGCCGGACGGAGCAATCCTCTAACGTTCTCGAACAGAAAGGCCTTCGGCCGCAACTCTCGAACCGCCCGGATCGCCTCCGGCCACAAGTTGCGCTCGTCTTCCGGCCCGAGATGCCGCCCCCCGATCGAAAACGGCTGGCACGGCGGTCCACCAGCCACGAGGTCGATCTCCCCCGTCACCTTGGAGAAGTCAACTTCATGCACGTCCCTTGCCTCGATTGCCCAGTGGCGCACATGCTCGACTGCCCGCTTCTTGTTGTCATTCAGCGTGCCAACGGCGTGGGAGTCCAGCTCAACGACTAGCTCGTGGCGAAAGCCCGCTCGCGACAGGCCAAGTGCAAGCCCGCCGCACCCGGCAAAGAGCTCGACGCTACGCATCGAGAAAACTCTTCAGCCGCCGTTCGATATCGGCCAGGTCTCTTGTCTCGCACTCCCAGATGACGAGAACCGACCATTCCTCCCTCGCCAATCGGCGCAAGTGTTCTGCATCCCGTTCTTGGTTTCGCTCCAATTTCTTCTTCCAGAAGTCAACGCGGCTCTTTGGTAGTCGTCGCCCTGCCGGGCAATCGTGTCGGTGCCAGAAGCACCCGTGAACAAAGACAATTTTTCGCCGCCCTACAAATACCAGGTCCGGTCGGCCAGGTAGACCAGCGACATGCTTTCGATAGCGGTACCCAAGTCGATGTGCGAGGCGTCGCACGAGCAGTTCGGCCTCCGAATCGACGCCGCGCACGCGTGACATTCGCTCGCTGCGCTGTTGGATCGTCAGCGTATCCATTGCCTCGCTCAGCCGCTGCGCTCGCCGGCGCGAAGGCCTTCATCGCCCAGAACCTGTTGTTCATCCCGTCGCTCAGCTTCAGTATTCATCAGGAGGCGTTTCGAGGTCGTCTCCGACGATGTCGCGGGCGCCGTGCATGACCCGTTCAATGCGTACAGATCGCGGAGTCTGACGATAGAAAATGAGATAGCGCCCATGCGGCAGGATGCGGATTCCCTCCCCCAGCTCCGGTCTTCCGGTCCCGATACCAGGTGCATCGCCAAGGGCCAAGCACCTTTCCTCCAGTTCGTCCACGAACGACAACGCTCGGCTCGGATTGTCCTGGGCGATGTAGAGGGCAATCTCCATCAGGTCGTCCCGCGCTACGGGTGAAAACGTGACGTTCACCGGCGGCGGGACCGCGACGCCGCCGTGTCGGCAACTCGCTTTCGCACCTCGGCGAAGACTGAGCCAGCCGCGATACCCGGGCCGCTGTCCGCGCCTCGCTGGATGTCGGACCGTAGTGCCTCCAGCTTCGCTGCGCGGAGCCGTTCGCGGTCTTCGAGCACCCGCAACCCATCGCGCACGACCTCGCTCGCGCTCGCGTAACGTCCAAGGTCAATCTGCTCCCTGATAAACGCCTCGAAGTGGTCGCCAATGACGTAGCTGGAAGGCATGGCCTACTCCACATGTAAGAGTTCCGCCCTCAGGCTATCAAAGATTGATAGTTCAGGCAAGACTGCTGGCGTATCTCGCGCCGGCCAGTTGTCAATCCTCGCTCGCAAGTGGCTCATGGCCTGCGCCACCAGGCGCCTATGAGTCCGGAGGGGGCGGCGCGCGAAACCCGTCGAGCTTGCTGTCTGGCTCCCAGGCGCCCTTACTACCCTCCTTCATCGCTTTGACCTGCGCGCTACGCTCGATCTCACGACGCTCGATCTCCTTGATGTGTGACCGCAGCCCCCGAATCTCTTCAAGTTCATGCCACAGACCCCACAGTGAAAACAGCGATACGGCGAGTGCGGCACAGGCCGCTCCGAATACCCAGCCTGGCACGGGCAACTTGGCATCAACGAGGATGCTTGGCACGTACAGCGCCAAGGCCATAGTCGCCAAAAACATTGCGCGCAGCCAAAACCAGTTCAGGCGCGAACGTATCTCGACTTCAAGGTGACGATGCTGACGAAAGTCCAAGCCTGGCATGTCCGTCACATCGGACAGTTTTTGGTATACGGTCAGCGAGAAGATCCAGACCACGCCGACGACCCCGACCGCGTACTTCAACAGTCCCGCGAGGAGAACTGCGTCGATATACCGGTTACCGACGTAGCCACCGACGCCCGCGCCTGCGGCCAGAACGCCCCCCACCAGCGCGGTCACCAGCACGCTCGTCCGCCGGGGCGACTTGCCAGTCATGGCTCGATGATCTGATTTTCAATCTGCGCCAGCAGCCACTCGTGCATCTTTTTGAACAACGCGTCCGGATCCGGAATTCCGTCGCGCGCCTCGACGCTCAAGGGCGCCGAAAGCTTCAGTTCGTTGCCCGAGACCGTGCCTCCGCCTGCCAGAGTCAGCTTGACATCCTCGGAATCGAGGTTCCGCACTGCCAGTGCAATATTGTCCAGCACCTTGTGGGCCTTCTCGGTCGTGCTGCGCTTGTACCTGACCTTCAAGGTCACTTCGATGTTGCCGTCCACGGCGTCGGCCAGCCGCATCCGCTCCAACTTCTCAGCGCCGATCACCTGCCGCAGGATTTCGAGGCCAAGGCCGCCGTACTCAAACGCAGCCAGCTTCACGCCGGCCTTCACCGGCGTCGAGTCCACAGCAGTCTCCCGGGCTTCGAGGAAGGGCGTCCCAATCTCCACTTCCTTCACGTGCGAGGCCTGAATACGCTCGCGCGTTGCCTGTGAGATCTGGTCGGACAGGCCGACGCGGTTGTTCTTTCCGAGAACGCCGCCTTGCTCCAACAGCCAATTGAGGTAGTGCTCGGTCGGCCGAGCGCCCAGCGCTCGCGAACCCACCAGCAGCACATGGTTCTTCGCGATTCCGAGGTAGCACGTGCCTTCAAGGAACTCCTGGCGCTTGTTGTCCACCCCCTTGGGAGGAGCAACTTGGGCAACGGTCAGCATCTCCGCATCGTCATCGTCGCTGACCGTGAGCTGGTGCGTTCCGCGCTCGTAACTTGCCAGAATGCAAAAGAGCATGTCAGCGTAGTGCCGGTGGTAGATGACCATCCGGACATAGCGATCATCTTCACCGGAAACCTGCTTGCGCTTGCCGACCGTCTTCAGCCTCAAAAGGGCCGTGGACATCTTGCTCTGCAGCGTCGCCTTGTCCGCCTGCAGGAATGCCGCGCGCTTGCAGTACACGCGCTTCACGATGGTCTCCCGTCCCATGCCGTCCCCTGATGTGTGGCCGCTCGAACGTCGGCGCTCGGCGCAATTGTAAGTAACAGCCGAAGCGCGCCTTCGCCCGGCGATGCAGAGCTTCTGCCTCAGCTACCTCTTGCCAGAATGCACCCCGGCCTCGGACGCGCATCAAACCACGACGGCAGTCCGCGGCCGACGGCACCGAGGCGCCGGCCGGCAAAGGTGGAGGCCGAGTTGCGACCTTTCTCGCCCCTGATCTCGATCCCTTGGGAACCAATCTGCCCGGCCCAAGCTGCCGTTCAGGGGTCACTGCGAATGCGCCGTCCGTATTGATGCATGCGCTTGGGAAAGTCGGCCCACGGCTTCCGTGATCTGCCGCTTCCCGCTTTCTTTGACGAGCGTTACGTCAGGCGCTCTACGAATTGGGTGGGTGCCGAGAGCTCGAGTTCCCTCACGCCACAGCCTTGTGGACCTCCTCGAACAGCTCGCCCTGCCTGGGGTACCGCACGGCCAGTCGGCTGCGCAGCGTTTCGAGGGAGGGCTGCCCATGCAAGCCGTGGCGCTGCCGCCATTGCGAACGCCGCAGGATTTCGTCGACGCGAGCCGACTGGCCTTTGGCCGGCTGGACCAGGCCGAACGACAGGTAGGTCTCGTAGC
>VFQN01007670.1_pt1 | contig 11477 bp, 20 predicted proteins | sample 3512371 | NCBI WGS metagenome assembly VFQN01 (sample SAMN10412370, study PRJNA504923) | tailings metagenome | isolation source: Replicate 2 from Balatoc abandoned mine | place: Philippines: Itogon, Benguet | collected 2017-08-28
GTAGGACGCCCTGCCCCCTCCGCGCCTCTCCCTTTCCCCCTCGCCTCCTCCCCCTCCTGCCCCCCCTCCCCCTGCCCCGGCCTCTCCAGCAGCACCATGGGCCCCGCCCTCACGTACGCCATCAGCAGCAGGTTGGGCAGCGCGGAGGCAGCCAGGCTGGCAGACAAGTCGCCTGGAAGTCATGGGAGGGTGACACGGTATTGGAAAACAAGAGATTGAACTGCTGCGTGGATTTTAAACGACGCCGCAACAACAGCAGCAGGTTGGGAAGAGCCGAGGCAGCAAGGCTGGCCGACAGGTTGCCTGGGGCCGGGGCAGTGCATGACAAGGGATTAATGCTTCCAACGTGACGTTAAATGTTGTGCAACGCGGGCACAGCGAAGGCGGTGCCGCACACCGTCTGGCGCCCAGCTGGCCTTCGCAAAGGCGGCGCTCACCATACAAAAGCGCAGCTGCCCCCTGCACACAGACTTCCGCCCACACCGACCGGCCAGTCCATGCACATTTTTGCGTCTGGTCGTTTCATGCCATTTCGCGCTAAACGTACGCACCTGTCAGCGCAAAGGCGGCGTTCACCGAGCCAAAGCGCAGCAGCCCCCTCAGCAGGGTGACGGCGTAGGCCAGGCGGGGAGGGCCCGTGGCGGAGGCGGAGGAGAGGGCCTCCACCAGCCGGTACTCGCGCAGCAGCTGGTGGTGCGGATGTGTATTAAGGAAGGGGGGGGGGCACGTGCGTTAGCGGTGGTAGAGGACAGCGCCTCTACCCGCCGGTACTCGCGGAGAAACTAGTAGCGGGGGTGTGTGTTAAGGAGGGAAGGGCCACGTGTGTACTAGCTGAGCACCTCCGCAAGCGCCTCCACCAGCCGGCCATCGCCCACACGTACCAGCCATGTTTCACCGCCTCACCTTGTCCGCCACCTCGTCCAGCTGCCTCCCCCCGCGCCTCCATGAAGTTGTAACAACACAAACATATGAAGTAAATAGCAAAGCCCGATGCACCGCCCCACCTTGTCCGCCTCCTCGTCCGGCCGCTCGCCCCTCGCCTCCATCTCCTCCCGCTCCGCCCGCTGCCGCGCCTCCACGCCCACCAGCGCCAGGTTGGACGCCACGCCCAGCCGCAGCGCCTCGGCCTCGTTCAGGATGGGGGGGACGAGCAGCGCCGTGATGAGGCAGCCGGTGGCGTAGCGGATGGCGTCTGTGAGATAAAGCTCGCCTGTGGAGGGAGGAGGGGCAGGTGTAATTAATGGTGCATGAGGAAGAGTTGGGAGGCGTGTGTGTGACGGTGCCATCTTTCACAATAAGGGGGGATAAAGTCTCCATAATGTTCGTCAGCCTCCCCGCCCGCCTCAATGTAGGTAGTATGATGTATTTTATCCGTTGATTCGCACTCCGGACACGCACCTCCCGGCAGCGTGATTGGCCCCCCCCCCCCGCCTCGAAGACAATACTTGACATTTAATACACAGCTATGTTACGTAAATGGACACGTACCTCCCAGCAGCGTGATCGTGTCGTCCATCCGCGCCTCAAAGACAATACTCGACACCCATCATATTGCTATGCAATGATTTCATGCGAATACATGGACACGTACCTCCCAGCAGCGTGATCGTGTCGTCCGCCCCCGCCTCAAAGGCGCGGTCCGTCAGCCAGGCGGCAATGAAGGTGAAGATCAGGCCGCGCTGGGGGGAGAGGGGAAAGGGGGAAGGGAGAAGCGATGATAATATTGGAAGGTATAAAAGCGCAGCGGAGCCGCTCCGTCAGCCATACCGCACAGTCCGTGTGGAGCGCGCAGGGACCCCAACCCTACCTGCAGCAGCTCCTTGGCCGTCTCACGCCCTTCCCATACCTCCCGCACACACAGCACCACCCACAAACAACCGTGCCAAGCTAACACACACCTGCAGCAGCTCCTTGGCCGTCTCCCGCGCCATCACCAGCCCAGCCTCGGCAAACAGCGGCAGGCCCGTGCCCTTGCGCACCACCTGCAGAAGAAGGAAATGGAGGGGGCGAGGGAGGGGGCAAGGATGGATGGCTTTGACGGTGAGATCGAGTCCTGTACGGCAGTGGCAGGTAGGCGCACGTGCAGCTGCAGGCCTGTGACCGTACGGACGCCCTGGTGGGTTGGTGGGCGGGACTTGCGTAGAGGATTCCCCCCTCGGCGAACGGGAGGCGGGAACGGCAGGACGGCATTCCGCCTGGGTCAACACAGCCCAACACCGCTCCCCACCCGTGTCCCTTGCGGCTCCAGCCCTGTGGTCAAATAGCCAATGTCGCTCTACACCACAACTCAACCCTCTGTGTCGCCTCGTCAGTCCAAGACCGCCAGACCCCATGACACGCTTTCACACGAGTGCTAATACACAAACATCCATTTACCTGCGCCGCCACGAAGCACGCCTGGTGCAGCACCAGCGCCGCCGCCACAGAGTCGGCCGACAGCAGCTGGTCCACATCGCGCGTGCGCAGCGACAGACCCACCGCGCCGCCCCGCCGCCTGCTGCTGCTGCTACCCCCACCGCTGCCTCCCCCGCCGCTGCTGCCTCGCTGTGTCCCCTCTCTCCCCTCCTGCCCCTGCCCTGCGAGCAGTATGTCGTACCTGGGGGCAGCGAGAGCGAGCACGCGTCGGACAGGACACACGTGTGAACGTGCCAGCCCACCTCACCGGCGTTCCAGCTCAGACACGGCCCCAGGCCGCTCGTGTCATACTTTCCACACCCACAATAGCATCAGCAATAGCACCATGTCCCCGGATGCACCGCCTAAACACATGTTTCCAGACGCGGTGAACACCGGTATTTACCTCCCATTACCCCCACATACTCGCACACCTACACCAACATTGACACAAACGTCAACACCCAAACACACCCACCTGGGCAGCAGCAGCAACAGCTCCAGCACCATGACCCCGGAAGCACCACCCAGCACCACACACAACACGCACACACCTGGGCAGCATGTCTACACACCTGGGCAGCAGCAGCAGCAGCTCCAGCACCATCACCCCGGAGGCCAAGGTCAGGGCCAGGGTGGCAGCCTCCGAGTCAAACCTAGCGAGGAGGAGGACGTTGGTGGGTATGGATATTGGTGAATGTAGCTGTGGGTTTTGCGGTCAGACGTCCGAAATGGGCAGCAGCGGGCCCGCCACCCGGCCGGCAGTCGCCAGCACCAAGCGCGGTCCACCGCCACCCTCTGATGCTAATGCACGGACAGCCGGTGGGGGTGGCAACGCCCCTGAGGTCGCACCCGCCAGCCGCATCGACGTAGTGATTAATGCGCCAAGACTCGAAATGCAGCAGCGCACCTGAACTGTCGGAACAGGTCGATGCGCGCCAGGGCTGCCCCAACCACCGCTATGGTGCCGCTGAGACCCGCGGACACCAGCGCTGCCACCACCCGACCCTCCTGGGGGCTCATGGCCGGGCCCTCCTCTTCGGGCCCCGGCCCGCCCTGCGGGCCCCCGCCCGGCCTGGGCTGCTGCCTGCCCCCCGGGCCCGACGCATGGGCGCGAACGCGCCTCTGCTGGCAGCTCCCATCGCGAAGCTGCGGGAACGTACTAGCAGCTCGGGCGGTCAAGCACTCCCGATACGTGGGATCACTATTTGTGTGCGTGTATGATAGATACGCTGTATGACTGTTGTTTGGGGTAAAAGGTCGGCGTGGGTGGGATAAGTAGCCTGTACATTTGGGCGATTGCCAGGCAGCGCGGCCGCTTGTGCTGCACTGCGAGGCTTGCATCGTTGCCTCCTGCTAAAGGCTAGTGCTGTAAGGTATTTGCTACGACATAAGGTGATGAATACATTCAACCCTCTAGGCACTCAGGAGACAGCAGCGAGTAGTCCTTGGTTCCGGAGCCCATGCAACAGAGGGCGCTTGTTCCCAGCAGTTCTGTTCCCAGCAGTCAGAGTAAGGTTGTAGGCTGTAGTGTAGCTGTACGTAGGTGGATGCGATTATAGCACTTGGCTTTCGCCGTCGTGACAACGTGAGGGCTGAGGGTGCAAAGGCGTGACACCTCCATACCTATGGATTGTACAAGCTGAACAGAATACAAGCTCAAAACAAACTCTGGAGAATCAACATTGAGCTACCTCTTTACAATTGCATCCTGCGGCGCTACTTAGGGGCTACCTCGCGCACCTGGCCTAGCCAACTGACAAAATCGTTGCTTGCGACGCGCTTATCGACGGCGTTATGGGCATCACATTACAGACAGTGCCTCTTGGCACGCCCGTAGTTGTGGGCTTGGGCGACCCAGTCATGGACATTTTGGCGAACGTCTCGGCCGAGTGGCTGTCCGCTGTGACACAAGAGCCCGGCGGCTGCCTGCCCGTTCCTCCTGAGGAAATGGAGCAGCTGCTAAAAAGCTCTGGCACGCAAAGCGAGCTCGTCCGGTGAGGCGCAGCGGGTCACGCAAGCGCCCTTTCCGTCACGCGCCGCGCCTCGCACGTGCTGCGTGCCGACACCGTGTCAGCCCCCCACGCTTCCCCCGACAATCTGTGGGCTGTGAAATACTACACACTCAAATATGATGGAAGTCTGTATGTGCAAAAAACATGTTATGCAACTTTCAGGATACCCGGCGGCAGCGCCGCGAACGTGCTGAAGGGCATCGCCAACCTGACGTCCGGCTCCGCGCACTGCCGCTTCGTGGGCATGGTGGGGCGCGACGCCACCGGCACCGAGTACAGGGACAAGCTGGCGGCGCAGGGGGTGGAGCCGGTGCTGCTGGTGGGTGGCGGCGGGGGCGGGTTACGGGAGGAGCGCGGGTAGTTGCGGTGAGGCGTGGAGCCAGTGCTCCTGTGAGCGGTGCGGGGTGCAGGGCGGGGTGGGATGGGATGGGAGGTGGGGTGGAGATTACTACTAAGCATACGAGCCGTTTTTGCAGCGATGGCAGTCTCTTAATGAATATTAGGGGCGTGGGGGCTGGTGCTACAGGTGGGTGAGGCCTGGCGTTTCAGGGGAGGGGCACAGCGGGCTGCTACTGCCTTTTCGCGTTAAATATTATATATTTTATCGTTCCTCCATCCCCCACCCCCACCCGCTGCAGGAGAGCTCCAGCGGCGCGCCCAGCGCCTGCGCGGTGTGCCTAGTGACGCCTGACGGCCAGCGCACCATGCGCACGTGCCTGGGGGCCAGCCTGGAGCTGCAGGTGGGGCAGCACACAGAATGTACTTGTACTTTGTGTTTATGAGACACGGACTACTCGGTTTAATACATGCACTGGGCTGCAGAGTGTGCACACTCCTGGGAGCCAGCCTGGAGCTGCATGTGTGGGGTGGCGAGCCGCGGATGCAGTGTTCATGAGCATTGGGGCACAGTGTGCACGACGGGTCCTGTGTCCTGTCTATGCGGCGTTGCTGCTTGAGTGCCTGGGCGCCCCTGGCTTGCCCTGAGCCGCTCCCCTCCACTGCTACCCCCCACATCGCCTCCCCCTTTGGCGCTTCCCACATGGCTTCCCCTCCACTGCTCCCCGCACCTGGCACCCCCTCCCCCTCTTTAGGCTGCGCTGCAGCTGCCTCCCGGCTGGGCTGCCGGCTGCCGGCTGCTGCACGCAGAGGGGTACTGCCTGTATAGGCCCAAGGTGAGGCGGTGGGGGGTTGGTGTGTCCTGACACAACCCACAGGCCCGGTCCAGACAGCTATTGCCGGCCAGGGCCCGGAATACCTGGCCAACAACTTGTGTGAAAAGCTTCTGCCGGTATGAAGCGCATAGCTACGGTAAATCCATTGTGGTCGGGACTTGAAGGCTGGGGGCATGCGGTCAGCGTGTGTGCGGGCCAACCTCGGTTGTTGCACCAGGGGGCCAGAGGGGGCGATTCAGCAGGAAGCTCCGTTGTCAGGAGTAGCGGACGGCGGATGTGCATTAGGGGTGACTGCTGTTGTAACCCTGTGCGCATGTGTTCTACGTGCGTTCGCAGCTTGCGCGCGAGATGATGAGCGCCGCGCGTGCTGCCGGCGCGCTGACGTCCATCGACCTGGCGTCCTTCGAGCTGGTGCGCAACTGCCGGGAGGCGCTGCTGGGGCTGCTGCAGGTGGGTGAGGCATGTAAATCACTGAGCAAAGCAGGGCGTGCATTAGTGTGCTGCATGGTGCGTCGGAAGAGAGTTGGTGCACGCCTTTCATGCGACATGCGTGCGATGCGGCACGTGTGCATGATGTTTGCTGTCTCCCTTCTGCAGGACGGCCTTATCGACTGCGTCCTGGAGGATGGTGTAAGAAAGCAAATCCAACCGTATGTGTAGCATGTACACACTGCCGCACACTTGAAAGGCGTTCTAAAGCTGCTCCTCCTCCACAGGACGGCCTGATCGACTGCATCTTCGCCAACGAGGAGGAGGCCGTCACGCTGTGCAACGAGCTGGCGCTGCTGCAACAACCGCCAACCGAAGGAACAACCGCCGAGCCAACCGCCAACGGCACGGCGGCGGCGGCGGCCGTTCCTGCTAACGGTATTAACGGTCACGCCAACGGGCACTCGACGGATGCCGCTGTGGAGGCGGCGCAGCGGTTCTTGCTGCAGCACACCAAGGTCCGTGCAGGGTCGCTCGCCATTTGGTCCTCCTCACTTGGCCCCTGTTGGTCCGGTATTGCACCATGTGTGTGCGGTCCAGTTCGTTTTCACCGTCCTCTCATGTCCCGTGACCTCGCCGCGCAGGTGCAGGTGCGACCTGGGCAGCTTTGGGGCGTACGGGACTCAGTACACTGGATGCACGTGGCACTGCGGGCGATTGAGCCCTGTCCTGCCCCGCTGCCTTACTCCCATGCCCCCCAATCCCAATCTTTGCTGCCCAGGTGGCTGTGACCAGCCTGGGCGCCCGCGGCTGCGTGGCCCGCGGCGCGGGTGGCGAGGTGGGCGCGGCGCCCGCCTGCCGCGTGGTTGTGCAGGACACCATCGGGGCGGGGGACTTCTTCACGGCGGGATTCCTGTCGGCGTACCTGCAGGTGGGGCGGACCGTCTGGGGTGCTGTCCTATCTGTGACAGTTAGACGTTGTGCAGTCGGTATGATTATCGCAACGCTTCCTGTGGTGGCGTACCTGCATGTCGGGTGGTCCTCTTGGCGGTGTGCGATGCAAAGCAGGCCACGCTCACACCGTTCGCCCAAAGCATGTACGTCGCATTCACGATGACCCGCTCCGTACCACCATCGCCCGCTTCGCTTACGAGGCCCTGCACGGCACAAACCCCCGTTTCACCCCTGCAGCAATGCTGTGCCGCTGGGTGCACCGCCGTATGCGCCGCACGTAATAACCTCGCCCCGCCAGCCTTAGTAGTGCTGTGTTGGCCCCGTTCTACCCCTGCAGGGCGGCAGCCTGCAGCAGTGCTGCGCCGCAGGGTGTGCTGCCGGCTGCGAGGCGGTGCAGGCGGTGGGAGCCGAGCTGCCGCGGGAGGCCTTCGTGCGGCTGCAGGTGGGACCGCAGTGCTTGCAACACTGTACATCAAATTGTGTACATTGCATTGTTACATGAAATTGTTTGTTCGTGTGCGGCTGCACGTGGGGCTTCGGGTGACAATCGGGGTGGCAGGAGGCGAACACTGCTGGCCTGCGCGGTGTTGCGTTTTTGTGCCATGTGCACCATGCAAACAGTGCTGTTGCTCGGTGTGGTTCGTCGTCCTAGCTAGTGGGGCGCGCAAACTAAGCTTGTTCGCATGCGTGGCTCTGTGTGCCTGGGTGCACGCAGGCGCAAGTCAAGAGTATCCTGGCTGACGGTGGCGCCAGCTAGGCGTGCGAGCCAGGCACTTGAGGCGCACAGCGCGTGTACGGCATGCCGTACGGCATATCTTGTGCGGAGCGATGACACCGTGCCGGTTAGCCGTACATCACATGCCGTACAACGCCGGCCCCGTACGCAGGGCTCGCTGGCGAGCATCTTGGCCACCCGGCCTGTGGGGCCCGGCGGCGCGGCGGCGGCGGCGGTGGCGGGCGCGATCCGGGGTGCCCTGGCGGGCGGGGCGGCGGCGGCGGCGGGCCCTGCAGCGGCTGTGCAGAAGCTTGCGACCATGAGTCTTGCTTGAAGTACTGATTGTATCATGCTGCACTGTGCATTCGCCGGTTGCTTGGATTTGTGCTCGCGACGCGCACTAGCTTTTAGGGGCTGCACGTGCTGATTGTGATGATACTGGTCAGCGTTGCAATAATGCGCAGCGCTACGTTCTTGTGGAGTACGAGGGCGTGCGGCGTTCACTACATGCAGTCCGCAGTGCGCGCATAGGGGGACTGGCCACGGGGACTGGCGGTGGTGGTGGTGATGGCTCTGGCGGTGACAACTCAGCGGTACATACGTTGTCGAATCTCGCGCAGCGATATGGCACAAGCCATATGGTGCTTTGGCAATGCAGGGGCCGCAGCAGGAGGCGGCGGGCGATGGTGGTGTGACCCGCGGTGATCCCTAGTTCCCTACATGAGCAGCCTTCCCCCGGGCTAGCGACGCGACGCTTGGACCGGTGTAGTTGGTTGACCGCGGGAGGTGCTGGGTTCTGATCGATGCTTGTGGTGGTGACGGTCGGGACGTCGGATACGTTGCGCCGCATGGGCAGCAGTGGGGTGGCAGCATTTGCGCCCAGCAGGGGAGGGCACATGGTGCACAGGCTAGGCGGTTTAACGCCATGCAACACACCAGCGACGCTGCTGCGCAGGGCGTCGTGGTGCACGGTCATGCTAGGGGAGGGATGGTGATCAGAATCCCCTGTTTAGAGTGTCACACTCCGGTACCTTGTTCCCACTCGTGGCTGTCAAAAGGCTGTCCCGTGTAGTCTCCGTAGTCCGCACGTGACCGGAATGAGGTCTTGGCGACTTGGCTTACCCACAAGCAGCAATATCCTGCGACACCCAATGCTCGCCGCACAAACCCGCCCAACCGTGGAGGCCTGACTTCCCTCACCAACGCAGCTGACGCGTGCTGCACAGAACCCATCCAGCAATGCCTCCAATTTGCTAGTCACATATTAACCAACCATGTCCCAACTCAACGACCATGTCAACCAATATCAAGTAATAAAAGTGAGATACCGTATCGAATTGCAGCTCACGCGCATTGCAGGCCCCTTATCAATACCGTATGCACGGCGGGCGGTCTTTGGCAGTGACGGCTCCCAGCCGCAATCCAGGGTACGGTGTATAGTGCAGGCAGTACGGCTTCATTCCCTCATCCATGATTAAGCCGCAGCAACGTTCAACGCAGTAACGTTTCTGTGCAGCTTCATGCTTTCCTCGCAAAGTCGCAGTAAAGGGTGTTGCCCTTGGCCTCCGACTGCAGTCCCATGTCAGCCAATGCGGCATCCGTGCGACCCCCACTCCATGCTCAGAAAAAAAACCCTGCTGTCCTCCACACTCCCGCTCACACCGCCGCCCGCGCCAAGGAAGTCCTGCCGCCAGCCCCTCCACTCCACCTATAAGCCTTACGAAAGGCAATTGGCCAGCTGAGAAGCAACCAGCGCCACCCTCGGTCTCCCTTTTCCCCTCTTCATACACCTTGTCCGCCGCCTGCTACCCCGCCCGGTCCCGGCCAAGGGAGACCTCCCGTGTTCCCCTCCCCTTGACGCCTTGCCCGCGGCCTGCTTCTCCGCCTGCGAGTCCTGCAACGCTGTGGCCTACCGCGCCGTCTGCGCCAGGGGAGACCTCCCCGGTCTCGCCATCCCCCTCGACGCCGCCTCAGGGGAGGAGACCTAGGCTTGCCACGGCAGATGCGCAGTGTAACCGCAACAGACCTCCCATGTCCCCCCTTTGACCTTTATGCCTTGCCCGCCGCCTGCTTCTCCGCCAGCGCAATGGCCTGCCGCGCCACGAAGGAGGTCCGCAGCGTCACGTAGTTGGTGGTGGCAAGCACTGGGGGGTGAGGGGTGGAAGTGTGTATTAGCGGTCAGTCATGAGGATGCGGTGTTGGGTGTGGTTAGGGGGCACAGCCAGCGTCACCTGGGTTGGTGGTCACCAGGACTGGGCAAAGCGGGTGGGTGTGGGTTAGGGGTGCATGTGGGTGAAGGTGACGCACAGCAGGGGGTGTAAAAGCTACGACGCCTTGGGTAACGTACGGTAGGTGGTGGCAAGCACTCATGGGCGAGATTTAGTGTTGGTGGAGAGACTATGTGGATTAGGGTGGGGGCACGACAGGGGTATGAGAACTTGGGTTGCTCCTCGCCCGCCGCCTTTGCCCTTACTCACACCACCTCACACCACCCATGGATGTATTCCTTTGCGACGCCCGCCACCCTCAGCCCCTCACCCATGAACATGAGCTGCGCGATGACGAACAGCATGGCGCCGTACGACAGGAAGTCCACGTTTAGGTCGGCCCACAGGCTGCACAGCCCCTTGAGCGAGCCGCCGCACAGCTGCTTGTCGATGCCCACCACCGACAGGTCCACGCACACGTCCTTGAGGAACTCGGCGGCGCGGAACACGCTGCGGGTAGAGGGGGGCACCAAGGCTAAATACTTGCCGTGTGGCTATTGATATGCTAATGATAAACATGTGTGCGTTTGGTAGTCTGCGCAGACAGGTCAGCCAGTTCCTTGAGGAACTCGGCGGTGCGGAACACGCTGCGGGTAGGCCAGGGTTATAACGGTTGTTTATTTGTGCACGTATTGGCATGCGTCGCTACATACAGCCCAGGCGTTCACAGCACAGTGGAACGACTGGCACATGGACACACCTCACAAAGCCATGCATGTTCACATGACAGCGCATGTCGCGTCAGCCCCTCATTCACGCACTGAATGCTGTTGAAAAGCAGCATGTCCTACTGCACGCATTATGTATGGCGGATGTGTACGATACCGGTACTCACAGGCCCAGCGCCGCCACGCACGCCTCCGACACGCCGTACCGCGCCAGCCACAGCATCAGCCCGAACGCAAACAGCTGCAGGAGGAGAAGGCATGCAAAACGGGGGATGCAAACGCAGTTCGCAATGCATTTGGCATGTGAGGTGTATGGGTAACAGGGGATGTGGCACGAGCGGTGCACCGACCAGGTGCAGTCAGATCCGGTAGCCTCACGAAACCACGGTCATTGCTTGCGGCGGCCGGCCCCCATCCTGCGCGCGCTGCGCACTGTTCGCCTTGTGCGGCTCGTTGCATTGTGTATCGCTACCGGTATCGCTACCCCGTTTGGCCGGATCCCCCACCCATCACGCACCAGCATGCTGACGCCGACCTCGATAGCCTGCGGGCAGTGCGGAGGGCACAGAAGCAGGGAGAAAGGGGCGGGGCAACATCAGGATCTGTAACCTGCAACCTTCTCATAAAGAAAACAAAGGATCATACCGAAACCCACGCACGTGCCACGGTAGAGTACCAGGGCTTACAGAGGATACTGCACTGTTGGATACTTATGTGCGCAATCCGGAAGAGGTTGGCGGCCGGTGGGCAGGGAGCGGGACCACGCGCCAGCCAATCAAGGCCAGTAAACGTATGGACTCTGCTTTGAGCAGGATTTCAAGTCGTGGTGGGACACTTCCTGCCCTGTTAAGGTTGGACGTTTC
>VFQN01007671.1_pt1 | contig 11475 bp, 6 predicted proteins | sample 3512371 | NCBI WGS metagenome assembly VFQN01 (sample SAMN10412370, study PRJNA504923) | tailings metagenome | isolation source: Replicate 2 from Balatoc abandoned mine | place: Philippines: Itogon, Benguet | collected 2017-08-28
GTGCGGGCTTATCGACGACCTGCTCGCTGTGCGCCTCAGCGGCTCGGTGACCGAGCGGCGCGGCTTTCTCTATAACATCACCCAGACCGAGCGCGCGCAGGACTATTCGAACTGGAGCGTGCGCGGACAATTGCTGTTCACGCCGAGCGCCGATCTGGAGGTCAGGATCATCGGTGACTTCTCGCGCCAGAAGCAGAACCATGTCCTCAATATCTTCGCCGATTATTTCGGCACCTACACCGACGGTACCGTCATCCCGAACAACTTCGCGGCGCGTGCGGCGCGCTTTCCCGGCTACAGCTTTCCGACCATCGATCCCTTTGCCCGGAGGGGCGAAGCGAACAGCCACTACCAGTCCAACATGGACGGCTATGGCGTGTCCGGGCAGGTCGACTGGGACATCGGCGCGGCAAAGCTGACGTCGATCACGTCCTATCGCTGGTGGGACTGGAATCCGGCCAACGACGGGGACTCCACTGCGTTGCCGATCGTTACCAAGGCGCAGCAGGCGAACCGGCAGCGCCAGTTCAGCCAGGAATTGCGCTTGGCATCGGACACCGAAGGCCCGATCGACTATGTCGTCGGGGCCTATTATTTCTGGCAGATCATTCGCGGCAAGGGTGCGAGCGCCTATGGCCCAGCCGCGGGCCTGTGGAACCTGCCGACGGTACCTGTCGCGGTCAGCAACGCGGCGCTCAACGGGTTCGAGGCCAACTCGACCTCCGACCCGCGCACGCGCAGCTATGCGCTTTTCGGCCAGCTCGACTGGAAATTCGCCGACCGGCTGACGCTGACTGCGGGTCTTCGCTTCACCCACGAAAAGAAGGACGGTTCGTTCAACCAGTTCCATGTCGCAGGGACCGATCTGTCTACGCTTCCCGCGGCGACCGCGGCCGCGGCTCTAGCGATACGAAACCAGTTCAACCCCGTCGTCAGCTATTCGACCGCCTTCAGCGACAACAGCCTGTCGGGGCTGGCGACGCTGTCGTGGCAATTCAGCGAAGATGCGCTGGCCTATGCGACCTATTCGCGCGGCAACAAGTCGGGCGGGCTCAACCTTACCAATCTTCCCGCCGGGATCGATCCCGACGTCGAGCCCGAAACGGTCGACAGCTATGAGATCGGCATCAAGTCGCAATGGTGGGATCGGCGCGTGACGCTGAACGTCGCAGGCTATTGGACCGAGATCGGCGACTACCAGACCGCGATCACCGAACAGGTGCCCAACACGGTCAACGTCCGCCAATATATCGCCAACATTCCCGGCGTGCGGTCGCGCGGGGTCGAAGGTGACTTGGTCTTGGCGCCGTCGAGCCGCGCGAGCTTCTACGCCTCGGTGGCCTATGCCGACACGACCTACAGCGATTATCCCAACGCCCCGCAGGCGCCCGAGCGGCTCAACCAAGGGGCGATCCAGGACCTGACCGGTGAGCAGTTGCCCGGTGTTCCGAAATTCACCTATACGCTCGGCGGCGACGTCTCCGCGCCGCTCGGCAGCCTCGGCGGGCGTGACCTCTCGGTATATGTTCACGGCGACTATTCGCACCGCTCATCATTCAATACTTCGTCGAGCAACAGCATTTACGCCGACGTTCCTGCCTACGGGATCGCCAACGCCCGGATCGGCCTGAAGACCGATGATGGCCTGTTCGACCTGTCGATCTGGGCGCGCAACCTGTTCGACAAGGATTATTTCCAGACGCTGTCGGCGCAGAACACCGGCATCGTCACCGCGCTGATCGGCGAGCCGCGCACGCTCGGCGTGACGCTGAGGACCAAGCTGTGAGCGCCGCGCCCGCCACCTCGGGCCAGCTGATCCGCTTTTCGGCGGTCGCGGTTCCGCTCGCCGCCGCCGGGCTACCGCTCGGTGTCTATCTGCCTGCCATTTATGCACGCGACTATGGTCTGTCGCTGACCGTCATCGGCGTGATCTTCCTGCTCGGGCGATTGTGGGACGCGATCGCCGACCCGCTGATGGGGTCGCTCAGCGACGCGACGCGCAGCCGCCACGGCCGGCGCAAGCCGTGGATCGCGGCGGGCGGGGTGATCTTCGCCGTCGCCGCGATCTTCCTCTTCTTCCCGCCCTTCGGCGTGACGCCACTGTCGCTCGGGATCGTGCTCTTTTTCCTCTATCTCGGATGGACGGCGGTGCAGATCCCCTTCCAGGCCTGGTCGGGCGAGGTGTCGGGCGACTATCACGAGCGGACGCGCATCGCGACCTATCAGCAGGTCGTGGCGGCGACGGCGCTGCTGCTCACCCTGGTACTGCCCACCATCGCCGACCAGCTCCGCCCCGGCGACGGGCGGCTGCAACTGACGCTGATGGGCGGGCTGGTGCTGGTGACGATCGTGCCCGCACTGGTCCTGACGCTCACCGCGCTCAAGGAGCCGCCGCTGCCGCTGCTCCCGGCGAGCAAGCCGAATCTGCGCGAAGTATTCCGCGCAATTACCGGCGAGCCCTTGTTGCTGCGCGTCCTCGCCTCCGATTTCGCGGTGACGCTGGCGCAGACCATCCGCGGGTCGCTGATCGTCTTTTTCGTGACCTTCTACATGGGGCGCCCCGAATGGGCCGGCGGGCTTTTCCTCTTCCAGTTCGTCTTCGGCGTCTTTGCCGGGCCGATCTGGCTCAAGATCGGGCGCCGCTACGGCAAGCATCGCACCGCGGTGGCGGGCGAGCTGGTGCAGGTCGCGATCAATCTCGCGCTGCTGCTCGTCACCCCCGACACCTTCGGGCTGCTGCTCGCGCTGACGCTGGCGCAGGGCCTCGCGCAGGGATCGGGAAATCTGATGCTTCGCGCGATCGTCGCCGACGTCGCCGACAAGCACCGCCTCGACAGCGGCGAGGATCGCACCGGTCTTTATTATTCGGTGTTCAGCCTCGCCGGGAAGGCCGCCACTGCGGTCGCGGTCGGCATCGCGCTGCCGCTCGTCGCCTGGCTGGGTTTCGACCCTAAGGGCGCCAACAGTCCCGAGGCGCTCACCGGTCTGCTCCTCGTCTTCGGCCTTGGTCCCGCCATCGCCCACGCCTTGTCCGCTGCCCTCATCGCGCGCTTCCCGCTCGACGAAGCTGCGCACGCCGAAATTCGCCGACAGCTCGATCCGGGTCCGCCCGATTACGCCTTCGCCGAATGACCCCCGCCGCCAACCGATAACCCCCAAAGGAGACTGACATGACGGACCTTCACAACAGCTATGCCAATGCCCGCGACCGCAACATCCCGCTCGAAATCACGCCGGTAACCGGCACGATCGGCGCGATCGTCGAGGGCGTCGAACTGTCGGGCGACCTGCCTGCGCCGGTCGTGCAGGCTATTCAGGCCGCGCTCGTGCGCCACAAGGTGCTGTTCTTCCGCGACCAGCAGCATCTGACCGACCGCGAGCATGAGGATTTCGCAGCATTGCTCGGCGATCCGGTCGCGCACCCGACCGTGCCGGTCGCCGAAGGCTCGCGTTACCTGCTCGAGCTCGACAGCCGCGAGGGCTATGCCGCGTCGAGCTGGCACACCGACGTGACCTTCGTCGATGCCTATCCCAAGGCGTCGATCCTGCGCGCGATCACCATCCCCGAAGCGGGCGGCGACACGCAGTGGGCGAATGGCGAGACGGCATACGAAGGCCTGCCGGAGGTGCTGCGCCAGCTCGTCAACACCCTGTGGGCGACGCACACCAATCTCTATGACTATGCGTCGATCCTCCAGTCGGCGCCCGACGCCGAAAGCGCGGCGAAGCGGATTAAGGAGCATCGCAACGTCTTCGCCTCGACGGTGTACGAGACCGAGCATCCGGTGGTGCGCGTCCATCCGGTCAGCGGACAGCGCAGCCTGCTCCTCGGCCATTTCGTCAAGCAGTTCGTGGGGCTGAACCAGACCGACAGCGCCCGGCTGTTCCAGACGCTGCAGGAGCATATCACCAAGCCCGAGAATGTCGTGCGCTGGCGCTGGAAGGAAGGCGACGTCGCCATCTGGGACAATCAGGCTACCCAGCATCGCGCGACCGCCGACTTCGGGCTCCAGCGCCGGACGCTCCGCCGCGCGACGATCCATGGCGAAGTGCCCGTCGCGATCGACGGTCGCCAGAGCCGCACCGTGCGACAGGAAAAGGCGGTTCAGTACGAACCTGCCTGATCGAGATCGGCCGGCGCCGGACCCTCTTCTCCCTTCCTGTGACTGCGCCGGTCCAGACTGCGGCGCGCCCGGGTTCCATTCGCCCGCGGCGCGCCGCCCTTCTTTGCCATAAGGATGCCTCAATGAAGCGTTTCGCGTCGCTGCTGCTTGCCCTGCTGATCGTCGTTCCGCCTGCGCACGCGAAGGAACAGCGGCCGAACTTTCTCGTAATCGTCGCCGACGACCTCGGCTATTCGGACATCGGAGCGTTCGGGGGCGAGATCCGCACGCCGAACCTCGACAAGCTTGCGCTCGCAGGCATTCGCCTTGCAGGGTTCCATACCGCGCCGACCTGTTCGCCGACGCGCTCGATGCTGCTCTCGGGCACCGACAACCATCTCGCCGGGCTCGGCACGATGGCAGAGATGATCCGGCCCAACCAGAAGGGCAAGCCGGGCTATGAAGGCTATCTACGCCGTGACGTCGCAACGCTGGCCGAGCGATTGGCGGCGGGCGGATACAGTACGCTCTTCTCGGGCAAGTGGCACCTCGGCCTGACCCCCGAGCAGGATCCGCACGCGCGCGGCTTTCAGCGCAGCTTCGCGCTGCTGCAGGGCGGGCATAATCATTTCGGCACCGATGTCGGCACGACCGCGACCTATACCGAGCAAGGAAAGGCGCTGACGAAGCTGCCGTCCGATTTCTATTCGAGCGATTATTTCGCGAGCCGACTGATCGATTTTCTCCACGAACCTCCTGCGGGGAATGGCGACCAGCCCTTCTTCGCTTATCTCGCCTTCACCGCGCCGCACTGGCCATTGCAAGCGCATCCGGACGATGTCGCGCGCTACCGCGGGCGCTATGACGCCGGCTTCGACGTACTGCGCGAGCAGCGCCTCGAACGACAGCGCAAGCTCGGCATCCTGTCCGCCGACGTCGTTCCCCACACGCCGCGCAATCGCGACGGCAGCTGGGACTCGCTAACAGCCGACCAGCAACGCACCGCGGCGCGCAACATGGAAATTTATGCCGCGATGGTCGACCGGCTCGACCAGAATGTCGGGCGCGTCGTCGAGGCGCTGCGCGCATCGGGCGAGCTGGACAATACGGTGATCGTCTTCCTCGCCGACAACGGCGCCGAGGCACTCGATGTCGAGACGACTGGCGCCGAAATGCTGGCTGCCAGATTGAAGGGCTCCGACAACGGCTTCGACAACCGCGGCGCGGCGTCCTCCTACATCACCTATGGCGCCGGCTGGGCGCAGGCCGCGACCGCGCCGTCCTGGTTGACCAAGGGCTATCAAAGTGAAGGAGGGACACGCGCAGTTGCCTTCATAAGCGGCGGGGGTATTCAGCAGCGTGAGGGCGCCGATGACCAGTTCCTTTCCGTCGCCGACATCGCGCCTACGCTGCTCGAACTTGCCGGCGTGGATCCGGCGAAGGCGGATGTGGCGGGCAGGGCAGTGCGGCCGATCACCGGTCGCTCGTGGCTGGCCTGGCTCCGCAACCCGAAGGCGCGGGTCTATGCCGACACCGATGGCTTCGGTTCCGAGCTATTCGGCTCGCGCGCTTACCGCCAAGGCGACTGGAAACTCACTGACGTTGGCGATGGCGTGTGGAGGCTGTTCAATATCGCCCGCGATCCGGGCGAAACGCGCGACCTCTCGCTTCTGGAACCTGCGAGGCGCGAGGCTCTCAACGAAGCATGGTTCAGCTATTCGCGTCAGGTCGGCGTGATCGCGCCGGACTCGATCCCCTATCGTCCATGACGGTCTGAGCGGCAGCATTAACCGGAAAACGAAAAAAGGCCGACGGTCCGTTTCCGGCTACCCAGGAATCTCGCCCTGTTGGCTACTCCTATTCTTATAAACATAAGGTCTTGATCTAAAAGAAGGATAAAAACATCGGATTCGACCGTCATCGGGGTCGTCAAAATTTAACCTCATGAAGAACGATGGAAGTTTAGGGACTTCAAATTGGGTGTCCTTCGGACACAATTGGTCACAATTTGAATTCGAGTCAGTTAGAAATGATGAACTCTTAAACGCCTCTAATCTCGATTCTGCTATGATAAACGACCGTCAGTTCGCCCGCAAAAAACGCCGTCACGCGGCCCTCCCCATTCAACATTCTGCGGTCTGCTTTGCGCCTCGAAGGAAGCCATTGCGACCGGCACAGTCTAGCCAGAGGCGGACAATCGGCTTCCAATGTCTTCTGCGGTTAATCCGTGCATCGGGCGCCCCACGGATTGCCGCGCAGGGGCTCGATCAGGTGACTGCTTTGAGTGCTGCCGTTCCCGTAGACTTGGAAAGTCAGCAGTCGCCGATCTGCCGTTACTTGCCTTATTCCGCTGAAGCCCAGAACAGGGTTGGCAGCATGGCGAAGCCGACGACGACGCAGGCGGTTGCGATCCAGCGCCAGTATCCCATTCCCAGCCACACGCGCTGCCAACCGACGCGGAATGGCGTCACCTCTTTCAGTTCGCGGCCGATGCGTAGCGCATAGATCGCCATGCCGGATACTGAGAGCGCGGTCAGCAGGGCCCCGAAAAGCACCCAGATTGTTTTGGTCCAATAGCCGCCAAAATATCCGAAATGCAGCGGGTCGGCCATTTCGCTGATCCGCTGATGCACGTCGAGATCGGTCCCGTCGAACTTGGCCAACACCTTGCCTGTCGCCGCCTCGACCCACACCGCGTTGGCGCGGGGACGTACCAGCACCGCGGTCTTTTCACCTTCGAAGACATAGGCGCCCGACTTCTCGTTGGGCAAACGAACGCCCTGAATGTGCAAATCCGGGTCTGCCTTGCGAGCGGCGGCAAGCGCGGCGGCGAAGTGACTGCCGACCTCGACAGGCTCGGTGGAAAACTCTGCGACTTCTTTAACCCGCGGCACATCGGCGCGACCGCCCATCTGTTCGACGAAGTACCAGAGACCTGTCAGCGCGATCAGCGCGACGAACCATAAAGTCCAGACGCCGGCCAGTCGGTGAAAGTCGCCCCACCATGTTCGAGCGTCACGCGTCCGTGGCGCTTTCAAGAAGCCTCTCCACCATTTCTTGTAGACGACGAAAGACGTACCGAGCGTGACCAGCATCAGAAAGCTCAACGAGGTGACGATCGGAATGCCGATGTTGCCCGGCAGGTTCAGATGGCGGTGCATGTTGCGCAAAATGCGCGCCGCGCCGACCCAATGGCCAACGCCCTGCACCTTGCCGGTGGTAGGGTGCAGGTGCAGGTAGCCGATCGACTGGTCCTGCCAGACGACCATGGCCTTGACCGCGAAGGCGCTCGCGGTCGGCTCGTTGATGAACTGGACGCGCTCGACGCCGGGATAGGCCGTGGCATTCGTCACGATCCGGTTCCAGTTTGGCTCGCCAGCCGCCACGCTCGATGGGGCGACCCGCAGCGAGGGCAGCATCAGCCAATCCATCTCGTGCGAAACCACCGCCAAAGTGCCGGTAAGGCAGATGAAGCTCATCAGGATGGCGAGCTTGAGCCCGACCCACTGATGGACATGCCACCAGACGCGGCTTGCCTTGCGTTTCTTTTCGCGCGGGACAGGAACTGCGGCGGTGGCCATGATCAGAAGTTGTACTTCGCCTCAATGAAGGCCGTGCGCGGTTCGCCAGGGAAGTGGCCGCTGCTGCGGCTGAAGCCCGACGCGGCGTAAGTCTTGCCAAAGATGTTGTCGACGCGCGCACGCAGTTCCCACGGGCCACGGGTCCAGGTGACCGAGCCGTCGAAGACGAAATAAGGCTTCACCACCTGACCGTCGAAGCCGAACCGCTCGGACACATAGTCGCCGCCGAAGGCGAAGGCGAGGCCGGGTGCGGGGAACTGGTAGCGCGTCCAGAAGCCCAGCTTGTGCTTTGGCGCGTTGACGAAGCGGCGGCCGACCGCGTTGATGATCGGGGTGCGGCCGTTATCCTTGGTGATGACCGTGTCGTTATAGCCATAGTTCGCTGTGACCACCCAATCCGGCGTCACGTCCACGGCAAGATCGATGTCGACGCCGCGCGAGCGGACTTCGCCGAACTGCACATTGTTGGTCACGCCGTCGCCTTCGGGGTCGGCACCGGTAGACTGGAGCAGATTCTTGCGGACGATCTGATAGATGGACAGCGACGACTGGACCCGGCCGCCGAGGAGAGCGGTTTTCAAGCCGCCTTCGAAGCTGCGGCCGGTCGTGGGCGCGAAGGGGCCGCCGGCCCGCACATCCTGTGCCGACGCGCTTTGCGGTTCGAAGCTGGTGGAAAATTGCCCGAACAGCGACAGGTCGTCCTTCACCCGCCAGACCAGACCGGCGCGATAGGTCTCGTCTCCGCCTTTGAAGCTGGTCGTCCGCGCGCCAGCCGCGTTGCGGTTGACGTCGTCGAAGCTGTCATGACGGACACCGACGATCGCGATCACACGGCCCAACGTCAGCTCGTTCAGCGCGTAATAGCCGGTGCGGACCGTGTCGGTGAAAGTCCGCGTGTAAGCGGGAAGGGCATAGCTCGCCGGATCGCAGCGGCCATATACCGGGTTAGAGAGCGACAAGGGGCAGGGGCGATTGGAATTCGCCGGCGTGGTCGTCGTGCCGTTGAGCGAACGATTGTCGAAGGTCAGCACGGCCTTGCTGTAGTCGTAACCGACGAGCAGGCGGTTGCTGACCCCCTCAGAAAGGTCTGTCGACCAGGTGGCGTTGGTGGCGAACGACCAGATGTCGTTGATGCGGATCTGGTCGCGATACTGGCGCGCGACCAGATCATTGGCGACGTTGCCGTTTGCCGGGGTGAAGGTGACGGTCGGCTCGTGATACTTCTGCCGCTCGGTCGCGTCGATGCGGCGGACGATGCCGTCGATCTTGATGCTGTCGGTCGGGTTGATCTCGCCTTTGGCCTGGAAGCTCGTCGAACGCAGGCTTAGGAAGTCCGATGGCTCGTTATGGTTCCAGCGCGGATCGGTGAGGAAGTTACCTTCATTGTCCACCGGAATACCGCGCAGGCGGTTGCCGGGCAGATCCTGCTCGACGTGTAACGCCTGGAGCGTCAGTTTGGCCACGTCGAAGTCAAGGGTCGCGCCGCCGTCGAGGATCAGCGATTTGTTTTCGGCAAAATAGCGCGGGAGGTCGCGGGCTTCGTAGAAGACGCCGCCACGCACTGAAAGAGCGTTGCTGACCGGTCCGGTCGCCTCGGCCTGCGCGCCATAGCGATTGAAATTCCCGGCAACCACGCCGACGTTGCCGGAGAAGGTCTTCGAAGGGGTCTTGGTGACATAGTTGAACAGGCCGCCCGGCGCGGTCTGGCCATAGAGCATCCCGGCCGGTCCTTTCAGGAACTCGACCCGCTCGATGTTGAACAACTGCGGTACCGAGAAGCCGATGTAGGGGTCTCCGCGCAGCCCATCGTAGAAATTCTCCTGCTGGCGGAAACCGCGCGCGGTGACGCCCGCGTAGGAGAAGAAGCTCACGCCAGAGATGTTGCGATACAGGTCCTGCGCATCGCGCGCGCCCTGATCCTCGATCAATTCCTTCGTGATAACCGTAATCGACTGTGATGAGGCCAGCGGCTCGGTTGGCAGTTTGCCGGTGGCGGTTTCGTCCACGCGATAGAGCTTCTGCGCGCGCGCCGTAACGACGATGTCGTCGCCCTGTTCTGCCCCGTCATCTGCCTCGGCAGCGAAAGCCATGGAAACCGGCGCCGCCGAAGCAGCGAGCGCGAGCGCATATGCAGTCTTGCGAATCATGAAAGCCCCTTTCGCGGCCCCGATAGTAGTATTGAGAATCATTTGCAATTATATGGGCATGATTTTCGTTCTTTAGGGAATGGCGCCCGAGCTGCGATCGGGGCACTCGCTTTCCTCGATTGGATCGGAAGGCCGCCGGTCCCTGACTGGCCAACCCCAGTGCCAACTGGGGCCCGGAAATGGCGCCGGTGCCATGCCGAGCGTCCCTGTCTCCTCGTAAACTTTCCTTGAGCGCAGGATTGCTCGAGGCGGCGATCTTGCGACGGCAGCGTCCGAATCGAGAAATCTGCAGCGGGAGCGGCAGGATGTCTAAGGCCTGCTTTCGCGCCCAAAACCTTCTCTTGAGCCACCGGAGTGTATGCGCAGTCATTTTTGCTATTCGAGCGTATGTGGAATTTTATCATTGATTTTAAAAGATAATAATATCTACCTCAGCATGAGCCTGTTCCAAAAATTGCATCAAAGTGGCAATTATCTTGCAAACGCAGGCAAAATGTGTGACTCTCCGCCCATAACGATAGGAATGGCGTAATTGCCGGAGAAAAGGGGACAGCAGAGATGAGTCGGAATAAGGCTTTGGCGATGCGGGCGGTGCGTGGGGCGCTGCTCGGTTCGGTTGCTTCGTTCGGTTTGGTCAGCGGCGGGGCGTTCGCCCAAGAAGCTACCCCAGCCACGGCCCCCACGGCACAGGATGACGGCACGGTCGGTGAGATCGTCGTGACCGCCCAGCGCCGTGAAGAGCGGCTGCAACAGGTTCCCCTTTCGGTTACCGCGCTCACCGGCGACGATATTCGCGAACAGGACATCAGCGATGTCAGCCGTCTGGCTCAGGTGGTGCCGGGTCTGCGGCTCGGTCGTTCAGGTGCGGCCGAGCGCCCCGCCATCCGCGGCGTCTACACCGAAGCGATCGGCCTCAATTCCGACCCACGCATCGGTTTCTACATCGACGAAATCTATCAGGCACGCCCGCAGCAGGCGTCGGCGACGCTGGTCGACCTTGAGCGGGTCGAGGTGCAGAAGGGGCCGCAAGGCACGCTATTCGGCCGCAACAGCTATGGCGGCAATATTTCGCTGAGTACGGCCAAACCGACCGACCAGTTCGCTGGCGGGTTCGACCTGATTTACGGCAATTATGATCGCGTCCGTGCCGAAGGCTTCGTCAATGTCCCTATCACCGAGGGACTGGCGCTGCGCGTGGCAGGTGAGGTCGAGCGCCACGACGGCTACCTGAAGAGCGTCATCAGCAAGAGCGCCGATCTTCAGGACAAGAAGGAATATTATCTCCGCGGAACGTTGCGCTGGGCGCCGCCATCGCTCGACGACCGGCTCGAGATCCTGCTGCGCGGCAGCTATTATGTGCGCGACGACAACGGCTTCAACTCGGTAAACGGCAAGGTCATCGGCGTGGCTGTCGATCCGGCGCTGGTAACGGCGCCTGGCGGCACGGTAGTGTTCAACGGGCAGAGCTACACTTTCCCGGGTGCGGCGAATGGCACCGGTGGTTTCAACGGTCTGAACCCCGGTACCGGCACGCTCTATCCCTTTACCACCGCATTCCGCGACGGCATCGCCGATGTGAATGGCGCGGACGTCGGCATCACGCTCCCCGGCAAATACAAGTAGGTCTATGACGCCAAGCCGCAC
>VFQN01007672.1_pt1 | contig 11473 bp, 15 predicted proteins | sample 3512371 | NCBI WGS metagenome assembly VFQN01 (sample SAMN10412370, study PRJNA504923) | tailings metagenome | isolation source: Replicate 2 from Balatoc abandoned mine | place: Philippines: Itogon, Benguet | collected 2017-08-28
ATACATGAACAGTGCTATTCACATTATACGACTCCGTTGATTCGCCTTTCCTGATAGGTGTGGTCGGGACCAGTAAGGATCGTGTGGCCACACCACCTGGATTGTAACATAAAATGCCAATCGACCCTCACACGCCCGCGTCGCACCCCGCAGCACCAGCAGCAGCAGACACAATGCCCCATCGACGGATGCGGTCACTCCAGTTCTACGCGCAGCAGCTCCTCATACACCTTGCGGCAGGCCTCCACGTCGTGCACCGCGTTGTGCGCCCCGTCGCCCAGCTCCTCCCCAGTCCAGTAGCGCAGCGCATCGGCCAGCTTGGGCTTCTTGGCCGGCTCCCCGGTCAGCCGCGCACGCACCGACGCCTGCGAGTGGTAGGACGTTGTTTACCAAGGGCCACAAAGGGACACTCCTTTGCGTGTTTAGGCGTGTCACCTTGGGAAGCCCATTCATGATTGCTCCTGTCCAACAATAGGTCGGTCGCACGGACGCTGCGTGGGACCCTCCCTCCCTGCCTGCAGCTGTCGTACTACGGCACGGCACGCCCTGCTAGGCCCCCCCCCCTGTGCTCACCGCCTGCCTCATGGTGCAGTACGTCCCCATCTGCTCCATGTGCTCCACCGATTCGGTGAACCCCAACCTGCAGCGGAAGGAGAGTGCATGCACGTACAGCACAAATGTTCATGGTGATCAGGATCTACCTGCTGCTTGACCATCAACAAATTGTCTGCGTGTTTGGGCGAACCAGTTTCGTACTGGCATCAAATAGTGTGGCGTACTGGAATCACAGCGTCCATACCGTGATGCAGGCATCCCCTATGCCATCCGTTCCGTACGCCAGGTGCCAGTCAACAGCACCCAGCGGCGCTGCCAGAAGGCCATACACACACCTGCACAGCTCACTGAGGATGACGTGGAAGTCAAAGTCCAGGTTGTGGCCCACCATCACGTGGCACGTCTGTGGGGCGGGGGCCCGGGCCGGGCAGGTGAGCTCAGCTTGGAGGGTGTCACGTTACGTGGCTATCCCTAAGGGAGGTTCCTTCCATCCGCTATCGTGTGTCTGCTCGGGCACGACTTTAGCATGCATCTGGGACACTCTGGTAGGATGTACTGTCCTGAGGCGCCGCACGCCTGCTGAACCACCACCGGAACAACCTGTCGGCGACTTACCCGCACGGCGTCCATCAGCAGCGACATAGCCTCTTCCATGGGCACACCGTCCTGCATGTTTGGCCATCATGGAGAGGAATATCATACACGCATAGAGCGTTGTGTCGTCAAGGAAACCGCGCGAAGCCCTTTCGCAACCTGCCCCCTTGGTTGTGACCTGCTGTGACCAACCCAGATACACGTGATGTGACGCCCCCACAGACACTTCCGGCAGCCCCCACACTCGGGTGCAGCCCTTTTGCCAATATGCCAAAGCACGCGCTCAAAAGTACCTGTGCGGCCAGTTCGTTGGTGATGCCATGTATGGCGATGGCGCGTTGAGGGATCCTGTAGCCCTCCGGCCGCACCAGCAGGTAGCCCTGGGCCAGGGGCTGCAGCCCGGGGGTGGGGCCCAGCACCTGCCACGCCACCGACACGATGCGGCACGTGTCGTACGCCGCCAGGCACTGGTACCTTGCACCCGCCCACTCGCCAAGGGCCCTGGGACGCGGTGCAAGGGGGCCATGTGGCAGGTGCGAGGGCAAGAAGTGGGAGCGAGGTGAGGTACCGGTACTGGTAGCGGCAGGCAAGCAAGGAGGCGAGTGCCGTTGAGATTGGCATGCGTTGGAGACCTCCCCAGCCAGACGGTCAGTGGCAAGGGGCTACGCGCTCCTCTACCAGTGCACTATCAGTGCCCATGCGACTACCGGTGTATTAGGGCACAAGCGGGCTGGCCCAAGCGTTGCTTACCCCGGGAGACCCGTCGTCTCCGTGTCCAGCACAACGGAGTACTGCCCGGCGCCCGGGAGGCAGTCCCACTGCCGCTGCGGCCGGCGGACAGGCTTCGGCCGTGTCCACTGTGCAGCGGGGGAGCTTCGCGCCGGTGCAGGCTGACGAGCTGGCCGGAGCGGCCCCAGATGGGCCCGGTCCATGCGCCAGCATAGCTCCTCCTCCACCGAGGCAAAGTCATCCTGAACAGCTGCTTGCGATAGGGTCGTGCGTGCAGGCCTTGCAGCGGCCCCGGGCATGCAGGTGCTGCGCTGGCCCTGGGCGGTAGAACGGTTGGCGGGGGACGGGGCAGGGGATGGGGCAGGGGACAGTGTGGCGAAGCTGTCGGCAGCTGCGTCGAGGAACACATCCTCCCGCTCATACTCCTCTGCGCTGGCCTCTGGGTAATACTTGTAAGCTTCAGAGGTGGTGCGCTGGCTCGTGTAGGACGCTTCGTAATCTTGGTGGGGCTCTGACTCAGGCGCAGCGACGCATGGGTTCAGATGGACGTGGTCGAGCTCGTGGGCGAGCCGCAGCACCGACACCGGCGGTAAGGCCCTCGGAGGGCTTTCGGCATCCCAGTACTCGTCCTCAGAACTCGTGCTGGATCCGTCATGATGGTGAGGCGCCAGCGCGCAAAGGGGGCCAAGTTGCGTGGCGACCCTTGCCTTCCGGCCGCGAGCGAAAGAGTTCTCCCGCGGAGAGCTCATTGCCTGAGACGACAAGCAAGCATCAAAACTACATCATTGGTCCTTCCAATGCTGGTAGTTGCCCCCGTAGCTGGTGTCCAGCCCTAAATTTGCCGCGTGCCCTTGTGGGCGTTCCCCTGGCTAACAGTCACCACTCCAACATGATAGTACCTTAGCGTTCAGAAGATACAGCTGGCTGCAGCTTGAAGTAAGACCACTTGACGTATTGCCCTTTTGTGGACGCGTGCTGAGGATGCTGTGCGCTGCAGGCACGCCTGAAATCACACCTAGCGAAAGGTTTAGCACTCCGTGTTTAGCATCGTGACGCAGATTAACAGCTTTCAACTATATGCGGCGCACAATGGAGCTGCAGCTTACAGCTTGCCGTACAGCAACATGAAGGAGAGCCTGGGGAACGAGATGCACCCCGCCTCCTGCAACCCCTCCCCTCCCCTGGCAGCATCTGCGGTGCACCTTTAACTGATGGCCACGCGCTGCATGCATAGGACACAAATACACGGGGGTTAACTTGTACAACGAGTCAACGACGTCTTGTCTTTCGGCAAGCAGGGGAGCTCCCCTGTCGGCAAGAGTGCACCTGTCCAGGTCCGGTTCTGGGTATCGTTTGAGCCCACGTGCACGTGCACGCCAAGCGGCCAAGCAAGGAGCTAGCCCAGCCTCTCAAGGACCTCAACGTCCCATCAACTGACAGCAAGGCACACGGCGATACGTCTTACACGCTATAGAATACAGGGCAACCCCTGGCGCAGCAGTATCGTGCCATGCAGGTGTTTCCTGGCGCTGTGGGTCATGTCCGCAAACACGCTGAGCTGCCCTGGCGCCTGGCCTACGGGTGCCTGCACAACCAGGGTCACGGTACGGTAACGATGATGCAGCACCCCATGCCATGATTGTAAGCACGATTGTAATTGCCTTCAGGGTCCAAACGCAAACTGGCTACGGCCACATGCAAGCTGGACGTGGCCACCATGCAGCACGCACACAAATGTCAACTTTCGCAACACCCTACCAGCAGGGCGAAGGGCCGAAGGCCACATGGGCCCATGGCGCATAAAGGAAAGCCAGGAGGTGCCCAGCCTGACCCAGCTGCCCGAGTGACAGGACTTGTCCCGTGCGGCGTGTGCACCACTTGTGCATGCATGACGCCAACAACAGTGATGCAACCCCTTCGCAGGACCTTCACATGCGCGGGATGGCACATGGCGGCCGGATGCAGTTCAGCATCAAGTGCCGTACACGTTGTGCAGCCTCCTCAAAATCCATGGCCAGGTCGCAACTCAAAAGCACACCAAACCGTTGCAAAGACTCTTTCATGCCGGCAACAAGATACTTGCAGGCACAACCAAGACAATTCAAGAAAATGGCAGCGTGTTGCAGCACCAAGACAACTCATCACCATGTACACTACAGTATGAACGGAGAGGCGCACCGACTGGAAGGACGAGGCCATGCGACCCAACATGTACTTGTACTCTCTGCACAATCGCGTAGGGGTACAAATGATCAAGCTCACAGTGTACGTGGAATCACAGCCAGCCTGTCCAGTTGAGCCGCCACACATCCTGCTCCTGTCAGCTCCAGAGGCCTACATCCTCCTCCCGAGGGCAGCTTTACAATACACAGCCGTGCTGCTGCGTTGCAGAGCGCGCATGCATTAGTGTGCTCGGTCACAGGCCGAGCAGCCATAGTACGGTCGCTGCTCACTGCATAAGCACCTTGCACAGTTAAAACACAGTTACCTGCCAACCTGCTGCCGTATGCCACCGGCAAATGCTCACGTCCGCTCACCCTGCCACGCACGCCTTTGCCTGCGCCCCAGCCGCCAGCCTGCCAGTAGCTTACGACACGTTCCGCGTCCCTGAACCCACGTGCCCCAGGTAGTCCCATCCAAATCCTCTCCCCATTTACTGCAGTCTCCATTGCACGGCATGGCCCCGTCCCGGCTGCCCTGCACGCCCAAGCAGAACAGTTCTCCTCCGGTGCGAGTGCCTGCTCGCCCCAGCCTGCTCGCAACCGCTGTGTAGCCTCCCGGCGCTCCTGCTGTCCCCAAGCACTTAATCTCCAGACCCAACTGCCACCTAGGGCGCACCAGCAGCCGCTGCTTCATCTCCATCAGCAGCGCCGGCGGCGGCAGCCGCAGCCGCCAGCGCCCTAATCTCCAGCAGGTTCTCGTACACCTTGCGGCACGCCTCCACGTCCGCGTCCGCGTGGTGCGCCTCATCGCCCAGGTCCTCCCCGGTGAGCAGCTCCAGGGCATCCCCCAGCTTCATGCCCCCGAAGTCCTTGTCGTACAGCAGCTTCTGCGGGAGGAAACCGCATGCAGATACAGATACACGGTGTGATGGGTGCTTGGAGCGGCTATGTGTTACGGGGCAGGAATGCAAGTCGCGGCTCCTACTGTACCCCAACAATGGCCCAAAAGCCACCCGTCCACAAACGCACTGCCCGCGCCTAGCTTATGGTACCAATGCCCGGCACTCAACTCTGCATCAGCACTTTGCGTACCCTGACCTGCATGGTTCCAGCGTCTCCGCTTGCAAATCTTTTCCCGCATCTCTTTAAGTGCTTACGCTGCGCCGTGCCATGCCATGCTGCGGCTTGCCGTAAGGGTACTCCTGGATGCCCCCAGCGACCGCTTGCTAACCCGCAAGCCGGGCAACACGACCTCTCCACCATCAAAACTCCACAACCTGTTGGAAGTGATAACCCCACATGCCCCAGAAAGACGTAGGGAAGTAACAATTCCACCAAGGGCTTGGCACTTTTCCAGGACTACAACTCCCGCCCCTCGCCAGCGCTTCGCATTTTCACAACCACCATAACAGGTCGACACCAATTCCCTACTACCAGCACCCCACCACCCGCCGCCCCTCACCTGCGCCTCCTTCATGGTGCAGTAGGTGTCCATGGCCTCCACGTACGACACGTCGTCGAACCGCCCGAGCCTACATCACACAGATACCGTACAGGCACACGCATTACTCGAACGCGACGTATGGTTTGTGCTGCACAGAAAGTCGTGCTTTTTGTAGAGCACTGTACAGGGTGGAGCGCGAGGTCCTTGGGGTGCCGCAGCGTAGTTCACTGAGCTACAGGTGCAGGACATGAGCTGGGCAGCGTCGGCCATCCCTCACCTGAACAACTCGTTGAGGATGAGGTGGAAGTCAAAGGCCAGGTTGTGGCCCACCATGACGTGGCAGGTCTGGAGGGCAATCGAGCAAGTGGGTGAGAGGCAAGACCTTTCGACGTACTGTGATGACATGCAGCACGCTTTTGTGACCAGGCACGCCTGGATCAGCTGTTGCTCTGTGGCAGCAATAGGCGGCCCAGCACCAAACTATCCTACAAAACAACACTGCAGTACACTGTTGACCTGGCCAGGGGCCTTCTCAAGTCGCCTCGCCACCCAGCCCCAACCGCACGCAAACACTCACCCGCACAGCCCCCATCAGCTGCGTCAGCACGTGGTCAATCGGGATGCCGTCCTGCATGGTCCCAGCAATAACATGTTGGGTTTCATGGATGCATAACCGTCTGCTGCGGACAGAGTGGCACTCAAGCTGGTCGGAGTACAACGTACGGCACGCCTGGAGCGTCTCAGTGCGCACTGGGCTCCCCTTCCTGCCTGCATCAGCTCAGGCCCCAACACCCAAAGGAGCTAGGATGCCCGACCTTTGCCCACAGAACCCAGGACAAGACGCCCCATTCCGATAGCCGCATCAGGGCACGCCTACGCCGCAGCTCCTCCTGCCTACCTCCCCCCTCCCGCCCCTGCACCTGCCTGGTCAGACATTGCGTTGGTGATGCCGTTTATGGCGGTGGCCTCCGGGTCAATGTCCCAGCCGTCCCGCCGCACCAGCAGGTAGCCCTGGTCCAGGGGCTGCAGCCCGGGGGTCGGGCCCAGCACCTGCCATGCCACCGACACGATGCGGCACGTGTCGTACGCGGCCAGGCACTGGTACTTGGTGTATGTCCAGCTGTCAAAGTTCCTGTACGGTGTAGGGGGCCACGTGGCGAGCATGCAAGCGGTAGCGGTCAAGGGACGGATCAGACACCGCCTAGCTGTATGTGCGATCTTCAAGACGGTCCATGCATAATTACAGGTATAGGCCACCGGCGCCGCGCCGGGAGAGGGTGCATCTCACATTCCAGTCTGTGTCACTACCGCCTTCGGGCTGCACATGGCGCCTGTACCTTGCCTAGGCCACCCGGCGGTCTCCTCACATGTCCCACACGCGTCAGTGATAGCACGTAGGTAGCACAGTGCATACCCGCACCCACCGCGGCAGGCCCGATGTCTCCGTGTCCAGCACGATGGAGCACTGGCCCGGACCAGGGCAGGTGTCCCACAACCTGTCGGGCGCGATGAGTGCCGCCCACTGCCACCGCCTGCATTGACGGGGCGGGCCCCACGCCGCCTGGTGCACCTCTGCCAGGTGGGCGGAGTACGCGTGGGCCTCCGCCAGAATGGCAGCCTCCTCATCGTCGTTGTTGTCGTCGTCATCGTCACCATTATCGTCATCGTTGTCGTCATCGTCTTCAATGCTTGCGTCGTCGTCATCAGGGGCGGGGCCGGCGTCGTCATTGTCAGGGGCGGGGCTGGTGTCGTCGACGTCAGGGGCGAAGCCGGCGTCGGCCAGGACGACGGCCGCGGCGGCGGCAGGAGCAGCAGCGACGGCAGCAGGGGCCGCGACCGCAGACGCGGGAGCGTCGGCAGCAAGGCCGGCGTCAGCAGCGGTGGGGGTGGCGTCCGCAGGGGCAGGGGCGGCAGCGGGATGGGCGGCGGCAGCATCGTCTGCCGTTGTGTTGTGGGGCACCACCTGGCCACGTTGCTCTTGTAGCTGCTCGCTCGGTACAGCAGGGGCAGTCACACCGTCTCTCACCACCTGCCCCGCTGACTCAGCACGCATGTGCGCCTCTTGCTGCTGTTTAGCTGCGTTCTCCTCGCTGTCCTGCATGAGGGCTTCGGAGGTGGTGCCAGGGGCCCCCAGGGGCGCACCCTGGTCGTGCTGCGCCGCCGTTGGCTCAAAGCCGGGGCCAGCGTCCAGGTCGCCCGCGGGTTCCGGGACGGACCCCACCAGCAGGGCCACCCTGGGGCTATCGGGTTCTGAGTCGTCGCCATGTGGGTCGCCTGTGGATTCTTCGTTGCGAAGTGGCGCCCCGGCTGCAAAGCTGGCGGAATTAGCGAAGGCTGCAAGCTCGACCACCTGTCCGTCTTGCGCCGAAGCAGCCTTGTCTGGCGCAGACCAGCATCTTGCCTTGATTTCATCGTTCCCTTCCTGCGCACCTCGCACGCAAGCGTTCTTACTCCGGTGCTGCGCTTCGCCTCCGGAATCGGCCGACGCTGTGCGCTTCAGCCGGTTGCCTTCCGATGCAGGCGAGTGTTCGTGATCTGACATATTTTTAACTGAGACTCAGAGCTTGTAATCGCGTGTCGGAGCTAGTATCTTCCCTTCAACCGCCCCATTTGCTCTGCCGACAGAAATTGGACGGCACGCAATACGATACAGGTCTTCTGATGCTTTACAGACGTAAATTTTGAGCTGTAATTCGCTTTTTTCTTCGCCGCGTTCTCTGTGTCGCCTTCTTTGTGCTCTCTGCTCTGCCGGTGCCAGGTAAGCCCGGCCGTACCCACATTCAAACGCCAGAGTCCACTGCACACAGTGCCAGTGGCTGGCGCTGTGCATTTCAGTTCAGGAACAAGGTCTGTCTACGTTAGGATTTGAGGATTGCAAGCAGCGGCAGGTGCTTAAGGAAGTGCCGGGCCGACAGGAGAGCCTGCAAACGCCTCCGCCGCCCCCAGACAGCTTAATATAAGAAAGACATTCATCTGTTATCACTGGCATGTCCTGCATACACCGGTCAGCGCACACTGCGCTACGCAACACCGTCGTTACAACCTACTTCTACCCTTTGCTGTTGGCAAGATAGCAGGTTGTGTAGTAAGTCAGAACACAACAGCGGTTTGCTGGGGTGCAGCATAATGAACGTGCAGGGCTCTGCGCCCTGCAGAGCGGTATCCGCGCGGTCCAGTGGTGCTCGCACGCAGCCCCCCGCTCGCCGCCATGGGCCAACGCGCAAGGCACACATAGCAGCCAGGCTGTAACACACGCACGATGCCGGAAGACATTGAACAGCTGGCGGAGCAGGGTGCAAATGAGCGCAGGCGCTTCCCCACCGACCTCATCATCCGCGTGCTGCTGCTGCTGCCGCACAACGACATTGCCCTGAGCGCCCGCCGGCTGTGCCGCGACGTCTGTCAGCGCCTCAGCCTGCCAACCCACCACACTGTACTGCTCAGCCAGCCCCTGCCGCACCACGCACGCGACGCCTTCGTACGGCACGGCGCGGAAGCCGTACGGCACATGTCCTTCCTGCGCAAGCTCCTGTCCCTCTCTACCGCCGCTGCAAGCGGCTCCGAAGCCAACCTTTCCGGCGCCTGGGAGCTGCTGCAGCCCAGCCTCTTTGCAGGTCCCCTCCGTGCTACTCCGTACAGCCATTACGTAAGTCTGTACCTCGGGCGCGGGCCGGATCCTGGCACGGCCGCGGCACGTGCCGGGCACGCACACGTGTTGCCGTGGCTGGTGGTGCACGGCTGCCCCATGCACCTCCCGAGCACCCTGGCTGCGGTTGCACGCCACTGCGACCTGGGCGCTCTGCAGTCGTCATGGGAGCTGCTGCGCGGCGTTGACCCACAGCTGAGCTTGGGCCAGGAGGTGCTGGACGAAGCTGCTGCGTGTGCAGACCATGCAGCTGCCCGGGCCAAGGTGGAGTGGGTGCTGGGGGCCTCGGAGCGTGCAGCCGCAGCCGCAGCAGCCGGGGGCGGAGGAACCGGGGTAATGCCCTCGGAGAGCACAGCGGTGGCTGCTGCCCGGGCGGGGAACCTGCCGCTGTTGCAGTGGCTGGTGCAGCGGTGGGGGGTGCGCGTCACTGGGTACAGGGTGCTTGCGGCGGCGCTGAGGCACTCAAACCTGCGGGTGGTCGAGTGGCTGGTGGGGCACCGGGCGCCACGCGGATGTGGGCTGCTGGAGGCTGCGGGCGAGGACGCATCGTGCCGCATCAGTGCGGCAGCGGCGGCAGCAGTAGCCGCGGGCTTCACAAGCAGTAACCACAACAGCGGGGGCCATGAGCTGCACGGAGGCCATGGTACGGCCTGCGGTGGCAATGGGTCTGACTGCAGCTGCGTCAACGGCAGCAGCGGTGCTGTAGCAAAGTTGCGGTGGCTGGCGGTGCGCGGGGTGGCGCTGCACGTGGGCGCGGCTGCGGAGGCCGCGCGGTACGGCAACCTTGAGGCGCTGCGGTACTTGGTGGAGCAGTGCGGGCAGCACGTATCAGGGTACGACACGGACGTTGCGGCGGGGTCTAGTAGCGTGGCAACTGCCACGTGGCTCTTGGCACGTGGCTGTCGGCCCAGCCGTACGGCATACCGGATGGCGGCTGCGAGGGGTGACGTTGACATGATCATGTGGCTGGTACGGCAGGCGGGCTGCACGTGGGACACAGCGACAGTTGGTGCGGTGATCAGCAGCTGGCCTGAGGAGGGGCCTTGGTGCCGTTGGGTGAGTGGGGCACGGGAGGCGGTGCGGCAGGCCGGTGGTGGAAGCACAGACGCCAATAGGATTCGCAGTGGACTCAGAGACGTGGTGGGCTTGTTCACAGAGGGCGGGTGCGTGGGCAGGGAATGGGAGGAGGTGGTGAGTTGTGCGGCGTGGAGGGGAGACATGGAGTTGGTGCAGCTGCTGCTGCAGCGGGGTGCGAGGTGCGAGTGGGGCGCGTTGCTGGGGCAGGCGGCGACGGGAGGGTGCGAGGCGCTGGTGGAGTGGCTGGTGGAGCAGCATGAGGGTCTGCAAGCTAACATACATGGCACTGCGCATGGGTGTGCGAAGAGGGATCCTTACGTGTCAGCGGGGTGCCGGGGGGACCGGGGGACGCTGGAGTGCCTGCGTAGGGTTGGGGTGGCATGGTCTGGGGACGTCTTAAAGGAGGCGGTGAAGATGGGGTGCGAGCTCAGGGTGTTGCAGTGGATGGTGGAGCACGGTGCGGCAGCGGGGTTGCGGGAGGTGGCGGAGGCGCGAAGGGCAGTGAAGGGGGCCGGCAGGGAGGGCGTGGAGGCGTGGCTGAGGGGGCTGGAGGGGGCACAGGGCGGTGCTTCGTGCAATGGCGAGGACGTAGGGAATGAGGCCTAGGCAAGCATGTGGGTGTAGGTCGTGATAAGAAGTGCTCGTCCCAGCCACAATGCACGGGGCTATCGCGAGTATACTGACCGTAAGAAAGGTCGTCCTTAAGGGTAGGTGTGCGTGTTGGTGATGGGGGGCTGACCGTGTGACCTATACCTCTGAGCATGCCCGCGTGGCACGCGTTTAGTTATGAGGTTGGCAGAGGCGAACATGATGGCAATTTGCCGTAACCAACTGCACTGTAACATCCGCTTGTGGCTGTGGGCTGCTGGTGTACTGCTAGTTGCCCTGTACTCCTTCATTACGCGTTGTTATGCGTGAGGGAAAGTGGCACAGTGAAATCCCCGGACGTGCCATAGGGCCACCCAGTCTGACGTCAGGGGGTGCGACACCAGCTGACGCTTTTAGAAAGGTTACCGGCAGGCAAGGAGGGGCTCCCCTGTGAACGCAGGTTTACGGGTGTGCCACGGGAGATACCGGAGTACCCCTGCACGTTACCGACATCCACTGATTACGCACCCCTGCACCTTGAGGTTGCAACGGAGCGGGTAGCATGTACAGCATACCAGAGCATACCGTACTCCTGGATTCCTAGGCCACTGCAAGCTACGTTCGCGCCGGGGCTCTCAGCAGGAGCTTCAAGAGTCCCACACGGACGGCCACCCGCCA
>VFQN01007673.1_pt1 | contig 11472 bp, 13 predicted proteins | sample 3512371 | NCBI WGS metagenome assembly VFQN01 (sample SAMN10412370, study PRJNA504923) | tailings metagenome | isolation source: Replicate 2 from Balatoc abandoned mine | place: Philippines: Itogon, Benguet | collected 2017-08-28
GCGATCGGCCATCAGCACCGGATCGATCTGCTGCTTATGAATCGGATTTTCCTTCGCCATGATCCTGCTTCCCTGACCAACCTCTGGACGTGTGGAATCTGCCGTCCCTGATCGTCCGTGAAACTTGTCACCGGGATATGCGGGGAAGGTGGTAAAAGGGGCGTTAACCAGCACCCGATATTCTGGGCCTTCAGCGCCGCTCCTCGGGCTGGATCGGATAGCCCTCGAACGCCTTGATCGTGCGCAGCGCGAAGGCGCTGTGCATCGCTGCGACGCCTGGAAGGCGCGATAGGCAATGGCGGTGCAGCCGGTCGAAGTCGGCGACGTTGCGCGCAGCGACGCGGAGGCGATAATCCGACGCTCCCGACAATAGCTGGCATTCGAGGATTTCGTCGAAGCTTTTGACCGCGCTCTCGAAGGCGGTCAGCGCCTCCTCGCTCTGCGAATGGAGGCTGATGTCGACAAAGACGTCGAGGCCGAGCCCGATGCGTTCGGGATTCAGCCGCGCGGCGTAGCCCGTGATGATGCCGTCGGCCTCTAGCGAGCGGATGCGGCGGTGGCATGCCGACGCCGACAGGCCCACGCGCTCGCCCAGTTCAGCGGCGGGTTTTGGCCCCTCATACTGCAGCAGGTAAAGCAGCTTTGCATCGATTCGATCCATTATTGTGCGCCAATTCGGTATATCACGCCAGATTCATGCACATCTTTGCGAAATCGGGCGAGGATATGCAAGCACCTCTCGGCGCTTTGCTGTTATGTTTGCCCGAAGGCCACGGATGTCGAAATATCGCGTCCGGGCGGATGAAAACTGGAGAGCGAAGATGATCATCGGCACCCCCAAGGAAATCAAGAACCACGAGTATCGCGTCGGCCTGACCCCCGAGAGCGCGCGCGAACTCGTCGTCCACGGCCATCGCGTGCTCGTGCAGACCGGCGCCGGCGAAGGCATTGGCGCGCACGACCGCTATTATGTCGAGGCGGGCGCCGAGATCGTCCAAACCGCCGAGGAAATCTTCGCCACCTGCGACATGGTCGTGAAGGTCAAGGAACCGCAGGCCGTCGAGCGCGCGATGCTGCGCCCCGGCCAGGTCCTCTACACCTATCTCCACCTCGCGCCCGATCCCGAACAGACGCTCGACCTGATGAAGTCGGGCGCCGTCTGCATCGCCTATGAGACCGTCACCAGCCCGCACGGCGGCCTGCCCCTCCTCAAGCCCATGAGTCAGGTCGCTGGCCGCATGTCGATCCAGGCCGGCGCGACCGCGCTCGAGAAAGCGCATGGCGGCCGCGGCGTGCTGCTCGGCGGCGTTCCCGGCGTCGCGCCGGGCAAAGTTTGCGTGATCGGCGGCGGCGTCGTCGGCTTCAACGCGGCGCAGATGGCGGCGGGCCTCGGCGCCGACGTCACCATCCTCGACCGCGACCCTGAAGTGCTCGAACGCGTCGGTACCTTCTTCGAGGCGCGCGCGAAGACGCGCTTTTCGAACCGCGCGAACCTCGCCGAATGCGTGGCGGAAGCCGACCTCGTCATCGGCGCAGTGCTGATCCCCGGTGCCGAAGCGCCGAAGCTCGTCAGCCGCGACATGCTGAAGACGATGCGCCCCGGTTCGGTGCTGGTCGATGTCGCGATCGATCAGGGCGGCTGCTTCGAGACGAGCCATGCAACGACCCACGCCGACCCGACCTATGTGGTCGACGGCATCGTCCATTATGCGGTCGCCAACATGCCCGGCGCGGTCGCGCGCACCAGCACCTATGCGCTCAACAACGTCACCCTGCCCCATGCGCTGCGTATCGCCGATCTGGGGTGGAAAGAGGCGCTGAAGCGCGACGAGCATCTTGCGCAGGGACTCAACGTCTGGAATGGTAAGGTGACGTTCGAGGCCGTCGCCGAAGCGGTCGGGACGGATTATGTGTCTGTCGATCAGGCACTCGCCTGATAACAAGGACTTAGCGTGATGACCGATCAAGCTCCCCCGCCGCCTCACGACCAAGAGGAAAATGAAGTGCTGCGCGCCGCGCGCGAACTTCAGGCGCAGAAGGAGGCCGCCGAGGCGACCGAGGCGGCCGACAGGGAGGCCGCGGCAAAGGGCGGCAAGAAGATCGGCTGGAAGACCGCGGCGGGCATCGGCGTCGGATCGGCGGCGGTGCTGGCGGCGCTGCTCTACGCAAACCGCGACAAGCTTCGCTGATCAACTGGCGGGTCGGGCCATGCGCTCGACCGCCAGCACATGCACCTCGCGCCGGATACGGAAGCCGAGCGATTCATAGAGCGCGATCGCGCCAGCATTGTCGGCGTAGCTGTGCAGGAACGGCTGCTCGCCGCGCGCCACCATATCGCGCATGACGTGGCCGATCAGCGCCCGCGCATAGCCGCGCCCGCGACAATCCTCCCACGTCGACACCCCGCTGACCTCGGCCATACCGGGAACGAGGATGCGCTGTCCCGCCATCGCGAGCAGGCGGCCGCCTTCGCGGATACCGAGGAAGGGGCCATAACGGTGCGTCGTCGGTCCCCACGGCCCGGGCTTCGCATGGTCGGCAAGCGCCGCCATTTCGGCCGCATCGGCATCGCCGAGCGCGATCATATCGGGTTCGCCGGGACGCGGTTCGGGCGGCGGCCCCTCGGCGACCATCTGCGCGAGGACGGCGCGCTTCACCTCGCGCGTGCCGGGCGGCAACGGCCAAGGGTCATCCTCGACCATCCAGAGTTCGCCCTTTTCGGGAACGAGCGCCGAGAGCGCCGCCTGCGCCTCGGCGCCGGTATCGGCGGCAACGCCGAAGACGCCGTAGCCGCGATCGATCCGCAGCGCGCGTCCGTCGCCTTCGGCGAGATGCGCCTGCCGTCCGGTCAGCATGGTCCAGATCGGCCGGTCGAGCGGGTGCGTCATCGCCGGGTCAAGCCCGTTCCATCGCCAGCATTTCGGTCGCGGGGATATTGATCCCCTCCATCGCATGCTCGGCATAAGGACCTGCGCGATCGACCCAGTGCAGGAAAAGATGCGCCGACCAGCGGTTGGGGTTCGGCATCGTCCGCCCGTGCAGGCGGTGGACGCCCTGATAGAGCACCGCATCGCCGGGCAGCATCGGCACCGAGCCATAGGCCTCTTCGCCGAAATCGGGGTCGGCGCGCTCACGCGGGGTCTCGATATGCTGCGACCCAACCTCGAGCGGCCAGGGCTTGTCGTCGCTCGCGGCGAGCAGCAGCGACAGGCTGTGCTCGCAGGCGTAGCGATCCGAATGGACACGGCAGACGTCGCCGGCGCGGTACATGCGGAAATAGCAGTAGGAGGGCTTGAGATCGGTCCCGACGAGTGCACTGACCGCGGGGGTCATCCCCCAGAGGAAGGTCGAGAGCGGGAGATACTGCCGGCCATACACCTCGACCGCCTCGGCCGCGAGCAGCGCATGCTTGCGCTTGAGCTGGTCGAACGACACGCCGCCGCGCATCAAATCGCCCTTCATCATGCCCAGCAGCGCGTGCGTGACATCGGTCGGCACGAAGCCCGGCAGCGCGAGATAGCCCTCGTCGCGATAGCGTTCGGCCTGACCCATCATAGCGTCTCCAGCAATCTTTCGGCCTGCGCGCGCGCCTCTGCGGTGACTTCGGCGCCCGACAGCATGCGCGCGATTTCCTCGCGGCGGCCGGCTTCGTCAAGCCCGCGGACGCTGGTGCGCGTGACCGTGCCTTCGCTCGACTTGGCGATGATGAAATGCGACGCGCCTTTCGCCGCGACCTGCGGGCTGTGCGTGACCGCGAGCAATTGCTTGTCGCCGCGCGATAGGCGCGCGAGACGCTCGCCAATCGCCGAGGCGACCGCGCCACCGACGCCGCGGTCGATCTCGTCGAAGATGATCGTCTCGGCGCCGCCCTCTTCGGCGAGCGCGACCTTCAGCGCGAGGATGAAGCGCGACAGCTCGCCTCCAGACGCGATCTTGGCGAGCGGCGCGAAGGGCGCGCCGGGATTGGTCGCGATCAGGAATTCGACGCGGTCGATCCCGTCCGGTCCCCAGCGCTCGGCGGGCAGGCGTTCGACGGCGGTCCGGAAGCGCGCTGCGTCGAGCTTGAGCGGCACGAGTTCGCCCGCGACCGCGGCGTCGAGGCGTGTCGCCGCCTTGGCGCGGAGGTCGGACAGGGCGGTCGCCGCATGGGTATAGGCCGACGCGGTTTCGGCGACGGCGGCTTCGAGTTTGGCGATCCCCGCGCTGCCGCCCTCGATCGCGTCGAGCCGCGCCGCGAGCTCGCCCGCCAGTTCGGCGAGTTCATCGGGTTGGACATTATGTTTGCGCGCCATAGCGCGCAGCTCGAACAGCCGCGTCTCGGTCGCTTCCAGCCGCTCGGGATCATATTCCATCGCTCGCGCGGCTTCATTTAGCTTGGTCTCGGCCTCGTCGGCCTCGATGATCGCCCGGTCGAGGCTGGCGAGCGCTTCAGCGAGCAGCGGGTGGTCGCCCGCCAGCCGGTCGAGCCGCCGCGCCGCGCCGCGCAGTTTCGCAGGGCCGCTGTCGCTGCCGTCGAACGCCTCCATGATCGTGCCGAGATCGCCGGCGATCTTTTCGCCCTTCTGCATCGCGGCGCGCGCCTCGGCCAGCTCGGCCTCTTCGCCCGGCTGCGGGTTCAGCACCTGCAGTTCGGCGACGCAATGCTCGAGCCATTCGCGGTCGCGTTCGGCTTCCGAAATCGCGGCGCGCGCGGCGGCGAGCTTGTTCTCGGCGACGCGCCAGGCGGCATGTGCCGTCGCGACCGCCCCGGTGTCCGCGCGCGCATAGGCATCGAGCAGCGCGCGGTGTCCCGCGGGCGCGAGCAGGCCGCGGTCGGCGTGCTGACCGTGGATCTCGACCAGATAAGTCCCGACCTCGCGCAGCAACGCCGCCGAACAGGGCTGGTCGTTGAGAAAGGCGCGGCTGCCGCCGTCGGCCTTCAGCGTGCGGCGGATCAGCAGCGGCTCGCCCGGCTCCAGCCCGATCTCATTTTCGGCGAGCAGCGCCGCGAGCGGCGTTCCGGCTGCGGGCGGCGTGAAACTGGCAGTCACCTGTGCCTTGTCGGTCCCCTGTCGCACCAGCGCGCTGTCGGCGCGCATGCCGAGCGCAAGGCCGAGCGCGTCGAGCAGGATCGACTTGCCCGCGCCGGTCTCGCCCGTGAGCACGCCCAGCCCGGCCTCGAAATCGAGGTCGAGCCGTTCGATCAGAACGATATTGGCGATGGACAGCGCCGTCAGCATGTCCCGCTCTTACCGCAGAACAAAATGCGAATCTATGCGCAGCTTTTCAGGCCGTCGGCGCGTTCTTCTGCATCAGCTTGAACGCGCGTTCGTACCATTTGCTGCCCGGATAATTGGCGCCGAGCACGGCGGCCGACTTCTTCGCTTCCTCGGGGATGCCGAGCGCCAGATAGCATTCGGTCAGGCGATAGAGCGCCTCGGGCGTGTGGCTGGTCGTCTGGAAATTCTGCGTCACTTCGCGGAAGCGGATCGACGCCGCCAGCCAGTTCGAACTGCGCTGATAGAAACGACCGATCTCCATTTCCTTGCCCGCAAGGTGATCCTGCACCAGGTCGACCTTGAGGCGCGCGTCGGCGGCATAGCGGCTGTCGGGATAGCGGCGGATGACCTCACCGAGCGCGCTCAGCGCCTGCTGCGTGATCTTCTGGTCGCGGGTGACGTCGCTGATCTGCTCATAATAGCTGAGGCCGATCAGATAATAGGCGTAAGGCGCGTCCTTGTTGCCCGGGTGGATCGCGAGGAAGCGCTGCGCCGCCTCGATCGCCGGCGTATATTCGCGGTCCATATAATAGCTGAACGAGCTCATCAGCTGCGCGCGGCGCGCCCAGGGCGAATAGGGGTGCTGGCGCTCGACCTCGTCGAACAGCGCCGCCGCGACCTGATAGTTGCCGCGGTCGAGGCGTTCCTGCGCCGCGCGGTAAAGCGTGTTGACGTCGCGCGCGACGTAGCGCGTGTCCTTCTTTACCCCGCTGCCGCCCGCGCAAGCCGCGAGCAGGGGCGAAATCACGAGAGCGGCGGCGAGCAGGCGCGTCGTCGCGCGCAAGGAGGAACGCTGAGTCATGCGCGCGGTATAGCCACAGCGCCGATGAACGCAAAATAAATGATCGGGGTCGCGGCCCGGTTTATGGCGCTTTTACTGCACAGCCTTTCGGCGCGTCGGCGGGCGCCGGAACGCGGCGTGCCGAGACGATCTTGAACGGTGGGGTGAGCATCTGCCCCTTCATCGGTCCTTCGCCCGCGGTTTCGGATACCGGCGCGGCGTAAATCTTCTCGGCGACCTCTGCGCCCGAGACCATTTCGCCGAACACCGCGAAGCCCGCATTGTCGCCGCTAATCGCCGGGTCGGCGTCGAAACCCGGGATCGCCGACAGCAGCAAGAAGAAGTCGGTGGTCGCATCGCCCGGCGCGAGGCGCGCCATCGCCAATGCGCCCTTGCAGCTGGTAAGCCCGGTCACGTTGGTGGGCTCGTGCGCGATCGGCGGGTAGTTTTTGCGCGGGTCGCCGCGGTTGCCGCCCTGGATGATCTTGCTGTCGGGGCCCCAGCTACGCGAGGTGCGATAGAAGGTGAAGCCGTCCATCCGCTTCGAATCGACATAGCGCAGGAAGTTGGCGGTCGTGACCGGCGCGCGTTTGTTTTCGAGCCGTACGACGATCGTCCCAGCGTCAGTGACGAGCGCCACATAAGGCCGCGTGTCGGGCGCGCTGTCGCTTTGCGGCACTGGAAGCGGCGGCGGCGGCGGCGGGGGCGAACCCGTCATCGGCGGCTGCGCAGCAGCGGTTGCGGTCATGGCAAGCGACAGGATCAGCGTTTTGAAAATCATGGACTCACTCTGTGTCGGACAAATCGATCCTGGCAAGGCTATACGCTGTCGGCCGCCGCGCCAAGCGGCGTGCGATTCTGACATCAGGGAGCCGTGATCGATGAGCGACGACAAGCCGGATACGCCGACCGGCAAGCCCGATGCCTCGGTGCTCGGCGCGCGGCTGCTGCGTTACCTGCCCCTCATCACGATCGCGCATTTCCTGATCGGTCTGCCTGCGCTGATCGCATCGTTGGCGCTTGCTTACTTCGCTTTCGTCCAGGCTGACGCGACGCAGAAGATGCAGACCGGCGGGGTGATGCCCTTCGTCACCTTCGGCACAAGCAACGGCGATGCAGAGGGCAATCAGGACATCGCGCTGACGCTGACCAACAATGGCGTCGGCCCCGCGATCCTCGGTCCCATCGAAATCCGCTATCAGGGCAAACCGGTGACCACCCCCGTCGATCTGCTCAAGGCCTGCTGCACCGATGCCGAGGCGCGCCGCCTGCGCTTTTCGACCTCGCCGTCGTCGGGAATCGCGGTGCGCCCCGGCGAAAGCATCGAGTTCGTGAGCTTTCCGCGAACTCCCGCGTCGGAGAAAGTCTGGCAGAGCTTCAACAAGGAGCGCTGGAAGCTCAAGGTCCGCGCCTGCTATTGCTCGATCTACAATGATTGCTGGATCACAGAAGGCATGCAGGGATTGCCCAAGGCGGTGAAGGCCTGCCCCGCCGACTGGGCCGTCTATCGCGAGGATGCCGGAAACCGCATCGCGGGGGTCGACAGCGAATAATTCAACCAATCGGTTGACAATTAAATCGGGTGCGCCATATTCAACCTCATGGTTGAACATGATTCGCACACCCTCGACACAATCTTTCACGCGCTCGGCGATACGACGCGCCGCGCGATGCTCGGCGAGCTCGCCGCCGGCGAACGCACGGTCGGCGAACTCGCCGAACCCTTCGCCATGTCGCTCGCCGCGGCTTCGAAGCATATCAAGGTGCTCGAAGCCGCAGGGCTGATCCGCCGCGATGTCCGCGGGCGCACCCATGTCTGCAGCCTCGATCCCGCGCCGTTGATGAGCGCCGACCAGTGGCTGGGCATCTATCGCCGCTTCTGGACCGATCGCCTCGACAGCCTCGAACGGCTGCTCCGCGAGGCCCCGCCCCTGCCCCCGAAGAAACCCCTCCCCGGGAAAGAAGGAGACTGACGATGACCGCCATGCTGACCGACGACACTTACGGCACGCTCGCCGCCCCCGCGACCCTCACCCTCCAGCGCCTGCTCCCCGGCCCGATCGAACGCGTCTGGGCCTATCTCACCGACGGCGAGCTGCGCCGCCAATGGCTCGCCGCGGGGGCGATGGAGGAAAAGGTCGGCGCGCCGGTCGAATTCGTCTGGCGCAACGACGAGCTAACCGACCCGCCCGGCGCCCGCCCCGAGGGCATGGCCGAGGAGCATCGCATGACGTGCGAGGTCACCGCGATCGATGGGCCGCATACACTGTCCGTGACTTGGGGCAGCACCGGCGGCGTGACCTTCACGCTCGAGGAGCAGGGCGACGAAGTGCTGCTGACCATCGTCCACAAGCGGATCGAGGACGTCACCGTTCGTCTCAACGTCAGCGCGGGCTGGCACGCGCATGTCGATGTACTCGAAGCGCGGCTGCGCGGCACGACGCCCGCGCCGCACTGGGACAATTGGGCCCGCCTGCGCGCCGACTATGCCGAGCGTTTCGCGCGCTGATCTTGTTCAATTCTGTGGATGAAGGGGCCGGCCGCACGGCCCCTTCTTGTTTTTGTGGCAATCGCTTCTGCTGTATCATATAGACAATACAGCGACTGGAAGGGGAAGCCATGAAGCGGAGATGGAAGATTTTGCTGGGTCTGGTCGGCGGCCTGACGGTCGTCGGGGGCGGCGTCGTGGCCTATATGATCGCCCAGCCGCCCAAGCCGGCAAAGATCGTCGACGCGGGACCGACCGGCCAGCGGATCGAGGCCGAAGGGCTGCTCGCCAATTATTTCCCGGGCGCGGGCGACGGACCGCATGCGGGCATCCTGCTGCTCGGCGGATCGGAGGGCGGGCTCGGCAAGGATATGCAGGCGGCCGCCGCGCTGCTGCAGGCGCAGGGCTTCACCGTGCTCCAGCTCGCCTATCATAATGCGCCGGGCAAATCGGCGAAGCTCAAGAACATCCCGCTCGAGGATTTCTATCGCGGACTCGACTGGTTGAAGAAACAGCCGGGGGTCGATGCCGACCGCATCGGCATCGTCGGCTATTCGAAGGGTGCCGAGGCCGGGCTGCTCGTCGCGACGCGCTATCCGGGCATCCGCGCCGTGGCACTCGGCATGCCGTCGAGCGTCGTGTGGGACGGCATGTCGGGCGAGAATTACATGCTCGGATCGTTCAGCTCATCGTGGAGCGAGAAGGGCGAGCCGGTGCCGCATCTCGCGTACAAGGGCCGGCCCGACGAACGCGGGCTGATGGCGGTGTTCGAAGGCGGTTTGAAAGAGCTTGGCAGCAACCCCGACGCAGTGATCCCGGTCGAAAAGTACAAGGGCAAGCTGCTGCTCGTCTGCGGCGAGGCCGAGAAATTGTGGCCGAGCTGTCCGATGACCGACCAGATCGTCGCCCGCGCCCGCGAACAGGGTGGCAGCGTGCCCGCGGTGCTGCGCTATGCCGAGGCGGGGCACGGCGTCATGGGGGCGCCCTTCACCGAGGATAAGGCGCGCAAGAACTGGAGCCAGATGGGCGGCACCGAGGACGGCAATGCCGCGGCGCGCGCCGACAGCTGGCCGAAGATCGTCGCCTTCCTGAAAGCCGAGCTGGCTCCCGCCGGAATGTCGCCGGGCGATACGCTGGATTAGGGGCTCAGGCGGCCCACTCGGCGGGATCGGGCTCCTCGCCGATCAGCGCGAGACCGTGCGCGATCGAGGTGAGCTCGCCGCCCGACGCGATGCGCTCGGCACCGAAACGGCGGTCGAAGATCGCACGGATGGCAGGGATCAGTGACGAGCCTCCGGTCAGGAAGATGCGGTCGATGGTGCCCGCCTCGATGCCCCCCTTCGCCAGCGCAGTATCCATTGCGGCCTCGATGCGATGGAGGTCGTCGGCGATCCACGCCTCGAAGTCGGCGCGGCGGACCTCGGCGGAAATCTCGACGCCGCCGCCGGTAAAATGGAACGCGGCCGCTTCGCCTTCCGAGAGCGCACGCTTCACGCGGCCGACCGCGTCGTAGAGCGGGAAGCCCTGTTCATGCTCGATCAGCGCGATCATGCGGCCGATCGGCGCGGGCTCGATCGCGTCACGCTGGAGGCGCTTCAGTTCCTCGATCGTGCGGCGGTTGCGCATCATTGCGAGCCGCGACCAGTCGGCGAAGTCGGAGAAATAGCCGGGCGGGATTTCGAGGATCTTGTGGAACGACCTGTAGGAACCGCCTTTGCCGAGCAGCGGCAGGACGAGCTTGTCGACGATCCGCTGGTCGAAGCGGTCGCCCGCGATCGCGACGCCCGACGAGGCAAGCGGCAAGCAGCGGCGCGGGGTGCCCGGTTCCGCGATGCCGACGATCGAAAAGTCGGTGGTGCCGCCGCCGAAGTCGGCGACGAGGATCGTCGCAGGCTCGCTCAGCCGCGACGCATAGCTGTGCGCCGCACCGAGCGGCTCATGAACGTAAAGGATCTCGACCCCGAAGCGGTCGAACATCGCATCGTAGCGCTGGCGCGCGAGCGCCGGATCTGCACGCGCGCCTGCATATTCGACCGGCCGGCCGACGACGATGCGGCGCGGCGGCGCATCGAGGCTGCCGCCGGCATGCGCGACGAGGCGCTGAAGGAAGAGCCGGCCCATATCCTCGAAGCGGAAAGGCTTGCCGAAGATCGTCGCGCGCTCGAACAGCGGACTCGCGGCGACGCTCTTGAACGACTGGACGAAGCGGCTGTCGAGCGGCGATTGCAGATATTCGGTAATCGCCCACGGCCCGGCCTCGGACGCGATCCCCTGCCAGGCGCGCTCCTCTTCCCAGAAGCAGAGCGCCGAGCGGAACACCGGCCCGGTCGCCTCGTCACCCGCAAAGTCGACGAGCCGCGACCCGCCCTGCCCGTCGGCAAGCGCTGCGACGGTGTTGGTCGTCCCGAAGTCGAGCCCGAGCGCGCTCGCGGCCGTACTGTTATCCATGATCCGTCCAGTGTCGGCCGCTGTGCCAAGGGGCGGCGCCTATTGCACAGGGTAGCGAACGGCGCAAGCTAGCCGAAAACGGCGCCGCCGCTATGAAAGAGTAGCCTTGCTACGGGAAAAGCTGATCAGGTCGATTTGCAGTTTCCGCCAGTGAATTTGCGGGTCGTGCCGCTCGCGAAATGCCGCGTTCTGGCCAGCCGGTCTTCAAGCTCGGCGGTGACCGCCTTCTGGACCCAGCTGTCGCCAAGCTTCGCAATCTCGTCGGTCTTGCGGAGAGAATAGGCGATATCGCGAATATCGTCTGCGCGCGGCCGATCGACGACGGCGCTGCCCGCATACATCGGGTCGCCCAGCTCGGAAGCGCGCCGCTCCCACTGTCCGCGCTTTTTCTGATCGAGCTCGACCCAGAAATAATGGTTCGCGACATGATAGGCGGCCGAAGCATCGTTCCTGCCAGCGCTCCGGATCCAGCCGTCGGGGCCGCTGCGTGCAGTCGC
>VFQN01007674.1_pt1 | contig 11472 bp, 9 predicted proteins | sample 3512371 | NCBI WGS metagenome assembly VFQN01 (sample SAMN10412370, study PRJNA504923) | tailings metagenome | isolation source: Replicate 2 from Balatoc abandoned mine | place: Philippines: Itogon, Benguet | collected 2017-08-28
CCGAAGGCGTCCTCGCCGCAGCGGCGCTGCGCTGCGTCGGCGGCCAGTTCAAGGGCCGCCTGCTGTTCCGCAACGACGACGAACGGCGGCGCGCGAAGAAATGGGGGATCGAGGATCTCGACCGCGTCTACGACCTCGAGGATCTGGCCAAGGGCGATGTCATCTTCGCTGCGACCGGCGTCACAGACGGATCGCTGCTCGCCGGGGTAAAGCATCGCCGCGGCGGCATCCTGACGACCGAGACGGTCGTGATGCGCGCCTCGTCGGGCACGGTACGCTGGGTCAAGGGCGAGCATCGCGCGGGTTGAAGTTGGCGCGAGCTGTGCCATCGTCTTGACCGCAAGGGGGGAAGCGGAATGGAAGAGCCGAAGCGTCCGAAGCTGTTCGTCAGCCATCATTCGAGCAAATATGAGGTCGCGCTGCACGTCGAGAAGGCGCTGGCGCGGCATGGCGTCGATTGCTGGATCGCGCCGCGCGACGTCGGCCCCGGCGAAGCCTTCGATACCGCGATCATGCAGGCGATCCGCGACTGCGCGGGCGTGCTGCTGCTGTTCTGCAGCCAGTCGGACAAAAGCCCGCATGTGAAGCGCGAGCTGATCCTGGCCGACAGTGCGCATAAGGCGATCATTCCTCTGCGGCTCGAGGAGATCGTTCCCGACGACCTCGCCTATCATCTGGCGAGCGCGCAGTGGATCGACTGGCTGGAGAAGCGCGACGATTCGATCGCGCGGATCGCCGCCAAGGCGCATCAGCTTGCGGGACTGGCGCAGCCGCAGATCGCGGCTCCGGCCGCTGCGGCCGCGGCGGACAATTTGCATGCCGCGATTCTGTCGCAGGCGGCCGAAGCCCCGCCCGCTGCACCGGCGCCCGCGAGCGTTTCGGTGCGGACGCTGGTGATGGTCGGACTGGGGATCGCGGTCGCGGTGCTCGCGGCGATGCTGTTCATGCGCGGCGGCGACGAGAAGGCCGAGCTGGCGGCGGCGACCGATGCCCCTGCGGCAGCGAGCACGGCACCCGGCAGTGCGGAAACGCCGACCGCAGCGCCCGATACGCCCGTGTCGTCGCCTGCCGTGCCACTTCCCGAGGCGGTGCCCGAGATGGCGCCGCCGGTCGAAGATGCAGCGCCCGCCCCCGCGCGCGCGACGATTCCGCCGACCTTCAACTGCGCCAAGGCGGGGACCAACGCCGAGAAGATGATCTGCGCGAGCGACGAGCTCGCCGGGCTCGACCGCGAAATGGCGCGCGCCTACCGCCAGCTGTTCAGCGTCGCGGTCAAGCGCCGCGACGTGCTGGCGAGCGAGCAGAGCCGCTGGCGGACGTCGGTGCGCGACGGATGCGGCGACGAAGCGTGCATGAGCCGCGTGATGCGCCAGCGCATCGTCGTGCTCGACGAGCGACGCGCCGAGATCGTCGAGAATCGCGCGGCGCAGGGGCCGGCGGCGGAGTAGCCCTTGTCGTCATGCCGGGCTTGACCCGGCACCCGCCTTTTCCTGCTTCAAGACAGGCAGGCCCCGGATCAAGTCCGGGGTGACGATTAGGGCAAGGTCCTCCTAGAAAATCCCGGCTGCCAGACCCTCGGCCAGCGCTGCACCCAGATCGCGCGCTTCGGCGAGGCGCGCGGCGGGGATCGTCTTGGGGGCGAGGATCGCTTCCGGCGTCTGCGCGGCGGTGTTGACGATGACCGGGTCGGCGACGCGCTTCAGTCGCCAGCCGGTCGCGATGCGGTCGAGCTGGCGTTGCGCGCCCTCCCCGTCCGAGCCGGCGCAGACGATCGTCGCATAGGGGCGGCCTTCGAGTTTTCCGAGGCACGGATAATAGCAGCGGTCGAACATCTCCTTCATCGCGCCCGAGAGCGCGGCGAGATTTTCGGGGCCGACGAAGAGGTAGCCCGCGGCGGCTTGCAGGTCGTCCGGCGTCACCGCGTCGGCCGCGATCCGCTTGGCCGTAGCGGCACCCTCGACCGCGGCGCGCGCGAGCGCTTCGCTGCCGCCGGTGCGGCTGTGCCAGACGATCAGCAGGTGCGGCGCGGCGCTCATATCGCGATGCTTGCCAAGCCCGGGTGCGCGGCGCAAGCTGCCCCCAAAATAAGGGGGAGGATAAGATGCACCGACTGACCGCCGTGTTGCTCGCCAGCTGTCTGCCGCTGACCGCCGTCGCACAGGATGCCGCGAGCGACGCCACGCGCACCGCGCAGGCCGAAATCGCCAAGCGCCTGCCGCTGGGCGACCCGCGCGACGAGGCCAATGTGATGCGCGGCAAGCTCAGCGAAATCCCCGACGGGCTGATCCAGACCAAGGACGGCAAGACGGTGTGGGACCGGCGGCCCTATGAGTTTCTGAAGGCCAAAGAGGCGCCCGATACGGTGAACCCGTCGCTGTGGCGGCAGGCGCGGCTCGATGCGGTGCACGGATTGTTCGAGGTGGTGCCGGGCAAGATCTGGCAAGTGCGCGGATACGATATTTCGGTGATGACGATCATCCGCGGCAAGAGCGGCTGGATCGTCGTCGATCCCTTGCTGTCCGAGGAAGCCGCGGCGGCGAGCTGGAAATTGTTCGCCGACACGGTCGAGGCCAAATCGGGCAAGCTGCCGATCAAGGCGGTGATCTTCAGCCACAGCCACAGCGACCATTTCGGCGGGGTCGGCGGGATCCTCACCCCCGAACGGGTGAAGAAGGACAAGATCCGCATCATCGCGCCGCACGGCTTTTCCGAGGAAGCGACGTCGGAGAATGTCCTCGCGGGGACCGCGATGGGGCGGCGCGCGCTCTATATGTTCGGCGCGATCCTGCCGCCGGGAACGAAGGGCCAGGTCGACACCGGCTTGGGGCCGAAGCTGTCGTCGGGGACCGTCGGCTATATGGAGCCGACCGAGACGGTCAGCGAAAAGGGCGGCACGCTGACGATCGACGGGCTGGTGTTCGAGTTCATCGACGCGGGCAGCACCGAGGCGCCGTCGGAGTTCGTCTTCTACATCCCCGCCTATAAGGCCTTACATACTACCGAGGTCGTGACGCACACGCTGCACAATGTGCTGACGCTGCGCGGGGCGCAGGTGCGCGATGCGCTGCACTGGTCGAAGGTGATCGACGCAATGCTGCTGAAATGGGGCGGCAAGGCCGAGGTCGCGATGGCGTCGCACCACTGGCCGACGTGGGGGTCGGGCGAGGTATCTTCGCTGCTCGCTAACCAGCGCGATGCCTATCGCTACGTCCACGACCGCACGCTGTTCCTCGCGAACAAGGGCGCGACCCTGCACGAGCTCGCCGACCAGACCGCCGAGGCACCGGTGCAGGCGACCGACTTCGGGACGCGCGGCTATTATGGCACGCTCAACCACGACATGAAGGCGACCTATCAGCGCTATTTCGGCTGGTGGGACGGCAATCCGGCGAACTTCAACCCGCTGCCGCCCGAGCAGAGCGCACCCAAATATGTCGAGCTGGCCGGGGGCGCAGACAAGCTGCTCGCTTCGGGGAAGAAAGCGATCGCCGCGGGCGACTATCGCTGGGCAGCGGAGCTTTTGAACAAGCTGGTGTTTGCCGAGCCCGACAACAAGGCGGCGCGCGCGGCGCTGGCGTCGGCGTACGACCAGATGGGCTATCAGGCCGAATCGGGGGCGTGGCGGAACTATTATCTCGCCGCCGCCGCGAGCCTGCGTGGCAATGCGGTCGAGGCGGCGACGAGCAACGGGCAGAGCCGCAGCTTCGTGAGCGCGATCCCGACCGCGGTCTTCTTCGACGCACTCGCGACGCGCTTCGACGCCGCCAGGGGCGCGGGGATCAAAGGGACGTTCCAGTTCGTGCTGCCCGATGCCAAGGAAACGGTGTCGATCGTCGTCGGCGGCGGGGTCGAATTCCCGCGCTATGGCGTGACCGACCCGGCGCCGACCGCGACAATCACCATCGACCGCAAGACGCTTGACGATGTGATGCTGGGGCAGGCGCAGTTCCCGGCGCTGCTGCAATCGGGCGCGATCAGGATCGACGGCGACCGCATGGCGTTCCTCGGCTGGTTCGCGCTGCACCCGCCGCAGGACCCACGCTTCAATGTGGTTGTGCCGTAGGGGCTTCAGCGGATAGTGGAGAGGCATGACCGACACGCCCGCCGCGCCCACCGACCCTTTCGCGCATGATGCGCTCAACGCCGCCGAAGGCCTCGACCCCGTCGATCCCGCCTATGGCCATGTCCTGCGCATCGCGACCGCGCTCAACCTGATCCCGATCGCGATCGGCGCGACCGTTTTCGACATGCTGCTGATGCCCGAGATCGGCGGACCGACGGGGCTGATCACCGCCGCGGCGTGGCTGTTCGCGGGAATCGCGATCCTGACCTTTCCGTCGCGGCGCGTCGCGCGCTGGGGCTACAAGATCGGCGAGGGGCAGCTGCGCGTCGCGCGCGGCTGGCTGTTCCGCACCGACACCATCGTCCCCTTCGTGCGCGTCCAGCATATCGACGTCGGGCAGGGGCCGGTCGAGCGCTTCTTCGGCCTGTCGCACCTCGTGGTCCACACGTCGGGCACGCACAACAGCACCGTGACCCTGCCCGGCCTGCACAGCGACCTCGCCGCCGCCATGCGCGAGACGATCCGCCGCCATATCCAGACCGATTTCGCATGAGCGACGCGGTCGCCGTCACGCCCGGCCTCGGTGGCGCCGAATGGCAGCGGCTGCATCCCGCGACGCTGGCGCTCGCGCTGGTCAAGCTCGGGCCGCGGTCGCTGCAGTTCCTGCCCGCGGTCGCGGCGCTGGGCTTTACCGGCAACTGGATCTGGATCGTGCCCGCGATCCTCGCCTTTCTGCTGATCTCGCTCGCCGCCGCCTGCCTGCAATGGATGCGCTTCCGCTTTGCGGTCGGCGACGACGAGGTGGTGATCGAAAGCGGGGTGCTGTCGCGCCAGCACCGCACCATCCCCTTCGACCGCATCCAGGACGTCAGCATCGAGCAAGGCCTGATCGCGCGCGCGCTGGGGATCGCCAAGGTCGGGTTCGAGACCGGCGCGGGCGGCAAGGAGAATGACGCGAACCTCGACGCGATCGGTCTCGACGCGGCACAGGCGCTGCGCACGACGATCCGCGCGCATCGCAGCGCGCCCGCGGTCGTCGCTGCGCCCGATGCGGTCGAGGCGCCCGAAGCCGCGCCGGTCGCCGAGGACCGGCTGCTGTTCGCGATGGGGCCGCGGCGCTTGCTCGTCGCGGGGCTGTTCAACTTCTCGCTCGCCGCGCTCGCCGTGGTCGGCGCGGGTATGCAGTTTTTCGACAATCTGCTGCCGTTCGATTTCAACATCTTCAATCCGATGGACTGGATCGACATCGCGGCCGATTACGGCCTCGACCAGTGGGTGATCGCGCACCGCTGGATCGCGGGGCTCGGCGCCGCGATCTCACTGCTGTTCATCGGCTTCGCAAGCGGGATCGCGACGATGATCTTCGCCAACTGGGATTTCCGCCTGACGCGCGAGCCGCGCGCGCTGCGCCGGACGCGCGGACTGACGACGCGCACCGACGTCGCGGTGCCGGTGAAGCGCGTGCAGGCGGCGATCCTCGTCACCGGCTGGTTCCGCAAACGCTTCGGCTGGCACGAGCTGCGCCTGCAGAGCCTCGCGAGTGACGGCGAGAAGGAAAAGGACCATCAGGTCGTCCCCTTCGGCACGCTCGGCGAAATCGATCCGGTGCTGGGCGAGGTCGCGATCCGGCGGCCGGGCGACGCGCAGATATGGCAGCACAGCCATCGCATCGTGGCGCTCGGCCCGATCATCGGCGCGACCGCCGCGACGATCGGCGGCAGCGTCGCGCTCTATCTCGGCAATGAAGTGGGCTGGCTCGGGCTTGTCGCCGCGCCGCTGATCGCCGCGATCGCCTTCTGGGCAGCGCGCTATCATCGCTGGGCCGATATCGGCGATCAGGTCGCAATCCGCCGCGGCTGGTGGAAACCCAAAATGACCCTGCTGCCGCACGCATCGGTGCAGAGCGTCGACCTGAAGACCGACTTCATCCTGCGCCCCTTCGGTCTCGCCACACTCGTGTTCGGGGTGCCGGGGGGCAGCAGCCTCGCGAGCCACGAGATTCCGGCGATCCCGCTCGACATCGCGCAGGATTTGCGCGCGCGCATCCTCGCCAAGGGTGCGCCGGCATGAGCGACACGGCGCTCGGCATAACGCGCTCGATCCTCGGCCAGCCGTGGCACTGGCGGCGGACGAGTGCGGAGATGGGCGGCGAGAGTCTCGCGCCCGACGACCTCGTCACGCAGCTGCTGCTCGCACGCGGGGTACCGCGCGACGACCTCGATCGCCAGCGCACGCCGACCTTGCGCGGCTTCATGCCCGATCCGTCGCTGTTCCGCGACATGGACGCGGCCGCCGCGCGGCTCGCCGATGCGGTCGAGAAACGCGAGGCGGTGACGATCTTCGGCGATTACGACGTCGACGGCGCCACCTCGGCAGCGCTGCTGGTCCGCCTGCTCCGCGCGCTCGACGTGCCGGTGGGCGCGTACATCCCCGACCGGCTGATGGAAGGCTATGGCCCCTCGGGCGCCGCGCTAGTGAAGATCGGCGAGGCGGGATCGAAGCTGGTCGTGACGGTCGATTGCGGGGCGCAGGCGTTCGACGCGATCGCCGAGGCCAATGCCGCGGGGGTCGAGGTGATCGTCGTCGACCATCACCAATGCGCGACCACCCTGCCCGCCGCTCTGGCCTTGGTAAACCCGAACCGGCTCGACGAGGAACCCGACGCGGCGATCCACGGCAATCTGGCCGCGGTCGGCGTCGCCTTCCTGCTCGGTGCGGCGCTGCTCAGGACGCTACGCGCGCGCGGATATTTCGGCAGCCGGCCCGAGCCGCAGCTGATCGACCTGCTCGACCTCGTCGCGCTCGGCACCGTCGCCGACGTCGCGCGGCTGACCGGTTTCAACCGCGCGCTGGTGACGCAGGGCCTGAAGGTGATGGCGAAGCGCGGCAATATCGGCATGGCGGCGCTGATGGACGCGGCGCGGCTGACCAAGCCGCCGACCGCCAGCGACATGGGCTTTGCGCTGGGGCCGCGGATCAATGCGGGCGGGCGCGTCGGCAAATCGGACCTCGGCGTGCGATTGCTGACGACGAGCGATCCGCAGGAGGCCGCCGACATCGCGGTCGAGCTCAACCGGCTGAACGAGGAGCGGCGCGCGATCGAGGCGGGCGTGCTCGACGAGGCGATCGCCGCGAGCGCGGCGTGCGGCAATGCCCCGGTCGCGATCGTCGCGGGCGAGGGCTGGCATCCCGGCGTGATCGGGATCGTCGCAGGGCGGCTGAAGGAGAAGCTCCACCGCCCGGCGATCGTGATCGCGGTCGACGAGCAGGGCGTCGGCAAAGGCTCCGGCCGCTCGATTTCGGGGGTCGACCTCGGCGCCGCAATCCTTGCCGCGAAGGAGACCGGGCTGCTCGTCGCGGGCGGCGGGCATGCGATGGCGGCGGGTCTGACGGTGGACAAGGACAAGGTCGATGCGCTCGGCGCCTTCCTCAACGAGCGGCTTGCCGCCGACGTCGAGCGCGCGAGCGGCGACAAGTCGCTGCTGATCGACGCAGTGCTCGCGCCGCGCGGGATCAATCCGCTCTGGTGCGACGCGATCGAGAGCGCCGGGCCTTATGGCGCCGGCTGGCCCGCGCCGCGCGTCGCGACGGGGCCGGTGCGAATCGTCGAATCGGGGATCGTCGGCACCGACCATGTCCGGCTGATCGTGTCGGGCGAGGATGGCGGCCGCTTCAAGGCGATCGCCTTCCGCAGCGCCGAGACCGAGCTGGGGCAGAGCCTGCTCAATGCGCGCGGGCGCAAGCTGTGGCTCGCGGGGCGCGCGAAACGCGACGATTGGGGCAGCCGTCCGGCCGCCGAACTTCACCTCGAGGATGCCGCCTGGGCGGACTAGGACAAGTCCACGCAATAAATTTGCGCGCGTGCTTGACCGCGCGGGAGTGCGCGTCTAATGCGCCGCTTCACCGATCAGACGGCCCCTTCGTCTAGCGGTCTAGGACGTCGCCCTTTCACGGCGAAAACACGGGTTCGAGTCCCGTAGGGGTCACCATCGGTACGGCGGGCGGTCGGCCCGCATGCCTTCAGACAGCACCGACCTTAAGGCCCCTTCGTCTAGCGGTCAGGACGCGGCCCTCTCACGGCTGAAACACGGGTTCGATTCCCGTAGGGGTCACCAACCAACGGCGGGACGCAATATGCCCTCCAAGCCGATTTCGTTTCGACGCAAATTTCTGTGGGCGCTTGCTGCGCTCGTGCTGATGATCGTCGCGGCGGCTGGCGTAACCATCGGTCCGCTGCTGTTCGAGCGAAATCATTATGCGCATGTCGTATCGGTCGAGCGGCGCGACGATTATCGCGACCCCGAGCTGATGGCGGCGGCATGGGCGCTGCCCGCGGCGCGGCTGTACCGCCGCACATCCTATGAGTTTCAGGGCAATCAGAGTTTCTGCGGGCCGGCGAGCCTTGCCAATGTCCTGCGGTCGATGGGGCGCAACGTCTCGCAGCAGCAGGCGATCGACGGCTCGCCCTATGAGCCTTGGTTCGGCATCCTGATCGGCGGGATGACGCTCGACGAGCTGGCGGCGCTGACGCAGCAGCGAAGCGGGCAAAGGGTGTCGGTCGTACGCGACCAGAGCCTGACCGGATTTCGCGCCGAGATGGCGCGGAGCAACGATCCCGCCTTTCGCTATATCGTCAATTTCCATCGCGGCCCGATCTTCGGGCGCGGGCACGGGCATTTCTCGCCGGTCCTCGGCTATCTCGCCGACCGCGATCTGGTACTCGTCGGCGATGTGAATGCCGACTACCGGCCGTTTCTGGTGAGCAGCGAGCGGCTGTGGCGCGCCGCCAATACGATCGACACGGCGACGGGAAAGGCGCGCGGGCTGATCCGGGTCGACGTGCGACCGGCCGCCCTGCCGCGCTGAACCCGTTTCATTCCGGCGCCAAAGCCGAAGCAATCGCACTCGCCTTTATCGCCTCATCACAGCAGCATGGGCGCGTGAATGAGAGCGGGGGCCATATTCATCTGATCCTTCCCGACGCGGTCGAGCGTGCGGCCTGTTTCCGCCTGCTCGCCGAGGGCGGCGGGCGCATCGTGCGGAGTTTTGCGAGCGCCGCCGACTGGATCGACGCCGCGGCGATCGACGAATGCGCGATCCTGCTGTTTCACTGGCAGCAACCGGGTCCCGTCGACGGCGCAGCGCTGCTCGATCGCGTCGGCGGGCGCGGCGAGATGTCGGTCTTCATCGCCGCGAGCCGGCTGAGCATCGCCGATACGCGCGCGATCCTGCGCGGCGGAGCGCAGGATTTGCTGCCCGCACCGCTCGACCCGCAGCTCGTCCGGCGGACGATCGACGACGCGCTGGGTTCGTGGCGGGTACGGAGCGAAACGCGGGCGCTGCACCGCGAAGCCGAGCTGCGGCTGGCGGCGCTGACCCCGCGCGAGCGGACGATCCTCGACGCCATCGCGGCGGGGCTGGGCAACAAGGCGATCGCGCGGCGGCTGGACCTCAGCCCGCGCACCGTCGAGGTGCACCGCGCAAGTATCATGCGGCGCGCCGGGGCGGCGAGCGTCGCCGAACTGCTGCGCCTGCAATTCACCGCCGAAATGGCGCGCGGGGCGAACAGTCTCCATTTCGGTGCATGAAGCGCCGTCGAGGCGGCCACAATCACAGCGGCGCCCCTATAAGGACAATGAACGGTGCACCGCCTTTGAGTTGGTCCCCAAAGGCGTTGCCGTTCGACGCTCGCGGCCTACCCCACCTGGCCGCGGATCCCAAAGGGGCCGGCGGGGGACGTTCCACTCCCGTCGGCCCAATTTCTATCCGGTGACGAGAGCGCGCTGTTCGGCGCGGCCCATCGAGAGCAGGATCGGGTCCGACGCCTGCCGCGCCATGAAATCGGCCTTGCCCGCGATCCCCTGCCACGCGATCCCGATCAGCGACTGTGCGATCGCACCGCCCAGCGTATCGCCGGGGCCGGGTAGGATGATCACATCGGGCGCGAACTCCTTGACCGCGACCTGCACCGAGAGCGCGAAGTCATAGGGCGCGAGAATCTGGTGGCCGAAGGTGTAATCCCAGACCTGCGCCGGGTCGGACGAGAAGCGCCGCCAGATATGGCCGCGGCCATCGACCATCGGGATGGCGGGGCTTGCGAAGAGCGAAGCGGAAATCTCGGCCTTCGCCTTGTCCGAGCTGCCGAACATCAGCGGCGTGTGGAAGGGGCCGTGGCCCGCGAGGCGCAGCGGATCGCGGCCCGGCGTTGGCGGAGCTTCGGCGAGGAGCGCCGCGAGGCCTTCCTCATTGCCCGCAAGGACGAGCATGCCCGCGAGATCGATCGAGAGCGCGAGATCGTGTCCGGGGCGCGCGTCGATCGACGCGACGAGGTCGAGCAGGCGGTCGCGGAGGCCCGGGACGGGGCGCCAGTCCTCGTCGACGACCTGCAACAATATCTGCCCGCCGGGGCCGTGGGTCTGGCTGTTGAGGCCCATCGCATTCGAGATGCGGAAGCCGTCCGCGACCGACACCGCACCGCCCAAGGCGAGCGCGCTGTACCAGCCCATCGAATTGCCCGCGACCGCGACGACGTCATACGTGTCGCGATCGATGCTGAGATAATCGAGCGCGGTGGCGCTGTAGATCAAGGGTGCGGCGACATCGCCGCGCATGTGGGTCGCGACGCTGAAGCGGTCGGCGCCGTCGAGCTCGGTGACGGTCGGCTGGCCGCGGTCGGCGCGCTGGGCGTCGAAATCGGCGATGAGGTCGGCGAAGCGTGCGCCGTGGAGGCGCGCGATGCTGCCGAGTTCACCCTTGCCATAGGTGCCGCGGCCGGGCGCAACGACGAGCGCCGTCTTCTTCGCGCTCATGCCAGCAGCTCCTTCGCGGCGGCATAGATCGAATCGCGGCTGGGCAGCGTCAGCGTCGCGGCGCGCCCGAGCGGGATGAAGCTGTCGTCGGCGGCGATACGCTTCAGTTTCTTGTCGGGCGTGCGTTCGACGAAGGTCGCCATCAGCGCTTCGCTCTGCGAGCCGGTGATGCGGCATTCGTCGACGATCAGGATACGCTTCGCATCGCCCACCGCGGCGACGAGCTTGTCCTCGTCGACCGGACCGAGCCAGCGCAGGTCGATGACGCGCGCCTTCACCCCATCGGCGGCAAGCAATTTCTCGGCCTGCCGCGAGAGATAATATCCGTTGCCATAGGTGACGATCGCAAGGTCGTTGCCGTCGCCATGGACGCCGACGTCGCCGAGGCGGATCGGGGCGCCTTCGCCGGGCGCTTCGTAGGTGCTGGTCCAGAGGCCGTCGCCCTCCGCATGGAGGTCGCGCGTCATGTAGAGCGCGATCGGCTCGACGAAGACGACGACGCGCTGTTCCTCACGCGCCAAGCGGACGCATTCGCGCAGCATATGCACCGCGTCGCGGCCGTTCGACGGGACCGCGAGGATCACGCCCGGGATGTCGCGG
>VFQN01007675.1_pt1 | contig 11471 bp, 19 predicted proteins | sample 3512371 | NCBI WGS metagenome assembly VFQN01 (sample SAMN10412370, study PRJNA504923) | tailings metagenome | isolation source: Replicate 2 from Balatoc abandoned mine | place: Philippines: Itogon, Benguet | collected 2017-08-28
TCTCCCGAGTGGGACGGGGCTGGGCCCTGGAAGGGGACCAAAACTGTAAATCCATACAAGTAAATTCAAGGCTTCGCCTGGCGCTCCGTAGCCAGACCGTGCTCTCACCAGGCTTGTGACACATACTCCTGGCCACAAGCGCACTGTTACAAGCGCACTGCCACAAGCTGGTTCTCTTGTTACTCTCTCCTAATCCTTGGGTATATTGCTCGGGTATGACCATGGCTTGCAACAAGGCGGTGTGATCACCCACATGCGTGCTCACATGCGCCGCACAACTCTCCAGTTTGTGATCCGTGGCGTGGCTTAGCCCTTCGCTTGACGTCACAGGCAAGCCATGACTGGTGTTGCCGGTAATGTGCAGGACAGGTCAGGGGAGCTCCCATGCGACCTGGGGGTTACAGCGAAAGGGCAGCTCGATTCACGCAACTGCCGTGCCATACCGTGTCTGCCACGTGGCAAGCCATGCTTCACAAATGCAGCATGCCAGCACCCTTACCTGCCATTAGTGTGCCACAGACTCCTTTTCCTTTTCAGGACTATTCCCGCGCTCGCTCGAGCGCCGAGCTACACGCTCGCAGGTAGCTTTCGCTTTCGCGCCCTTTTAACGTCAAGGCTTAATGAACACCAGGCGCTTCGCTCACCTACGGTGCGCAAAATCTACGACTTCGGTCCTTATGAGTATACGTTCTTCGGGATGGCAGGCATTGCCAGCAATGATTTTGCCGTCCTGCGTTCCTAGACCATGAGCCGAGGCTGCTCTGAATCAAGTAGCAAGGCAAGCAACGTATAGTAGCTAGACATACGCGACGGGGTGTACTAAGATAAGCATGTCCAGATATCAGCAATTATCCACAACACAATTCTTTCGTGCAGGTCACGCCCAGCAGTCACCGGCCGGCCTGGGCCTTCCGGAGGAGCATTGCCCCCCTCAATCCCCTCATCCACCGGAGCACGACAGCACCCACAGCCTCGGCCCCATACGTCTGCCACAGCAGCCTTCACAGCGCCGCCCCAACGCCAGCGCTGCCCCCCCGCTGGCCGGCTGCCTTCTTCGGGCCCCACCTCGCCACTGTCAGCACCCGAGGGAGCTCCGCTAGAACCATGCCCCCACGATCCATCCCCAACCCCTCTACCTTAGCCAACGCAGACAGCAGCGACTTGCAGCTGCAGTTGCAGCAGGCCATTGCATCAAAGCTCGGCGGGGCGCATCCTAACAACCCCGAGCCCGGCGCTGCTACTGCGGCGGCAACGGGGGTGGTGGTGCCGGCGGTGCCGCTGCTGCCGCTGGTGGTCCGCGAGCTGCCCCTGGCGGTGGCCGGTCGCCTGGTGCGGCGCTACAAGCGCTTCCTGGCGGACGTGCAGCTGGGGGGCGGAGCGGAAGGGCACGGGAGCGGGGCAGGAAGGGGTGCGGCGGTGACAGGTGCGGCGGTGGAAGGGCACGAGACTGCAGCTGGTGCGGGGGCGGGGCCCGGCGCTGGCGTGGTCGCTGTGGCCGGTGCAGCGGCGGAGGGCCCCAACGCAACCAGGGCGACCAGGGCTGCCGCGGCCGCTGCTGCTGTCGCCGGTGCTGCTGCGGCACGCGGCGCTGGTGCTGCGGGTGCCGCTGTGGCCGCTGCACGTGCTGCAGCGGATGGCCACGGTGCAGACGGCGGCGGCAGTGGCGGCGGCGGCGTCGGCGTGGTGACTGTGCACTGCCCCAACACGGGGCCCATGACTGGACTGCTGGACTGGTGGGTGCGGGCTGGCGGACGGACCGGGACCAGGACGTGCACCGAGGAACGCTCTGCTCTGCTTATTGTAGTTTCCCCAGCGCTTCTTAGAGCTCAAGGATGCTGCACATGCATCCTCATGCGCCAGTGGCTACCGCATGCCACATCATGTTGATACACAACGTTATGGCAACACCTCCTCCACCCATGTATGTGCCTATGTGTGTGGCGCTGTGCACGTCTGCAAACGTCCAAGTCCCGTGTCATGCGTTAATCCTGCCTGCCTGCCTGCGCCGTTGCCGTTGCCACCTGCACCCGCCCCTCCTATCCCCTCCCCAGGCCCCTGGCCCCCGTGCTGTGCAGCGTGTCCAACGCCAAGGGCCGCAAGTACGCACACACCCTGGAGATGATACAGGTGCGGGCGGTCGAGGTTGCGGTTGGTGCTTGCTGGCCGCCGTACGGCTGTGCAGCCTGCTTAGTTCAGGCGCCTGTGAGCAATCCTTGTCTACCCAGCAAAACGTCATGCAAGCAGAGTAGGGGCAACGTACTGCACCGCACCGATGCACGCTTCAAATTGATCTTCCTGCAACTCTGGGCATCGCATCCACAAGCCCAGTCCAAATGCTTGATGTGAAGTTGCGCTCCCCATCTGCACACACGTAAACACATGTGCGCCCCCAGCAAGAAGCCACCTTCCCATGCCGCAAACCGACGCTCAACCCTTGCTCCCTTTCCCACCGATGTACTACCCTGATCCCCGCAAGGCTTGCCCCGGCGGCGCGTGGGTGGGCGTGCACAGCGCCTCCGCCAACGCCATGGCGGGGGCGCTGCTGGAGGCGGGGGCGCTGCCGCAGCTGGGCGCGTGGACGGGGCTGCAGCGGGAAGTGGCCTTCGGGGGCAACGGGTCCAGGTGGGACTGGTGCAACCCGCTCTATCCGACATTATTGGGGCCAACCCGTGCAACTGGTAGCCGTGGCGTTATAGCTTTAGATATAACAGATGGACGCCCACTATAGCAAGTAAAAGGGTCTTGGTGGGCAGCTAGCAATGTGCCTGCCTGAACGAGGAGGTTAAGCGCTTCCCGAGCATGATCCGATGTTGCGGGGAGGTGGTGGTTGATGTGGGAGGCATGTCCAGGGCGAGCACGGGGTCGATATGAGGTGTAGGCGCAGCTACAGGTGTACAAGTACATGTGTGGAAGCTGCCTGCCTTGGCCTACTGCACCGTGATGCCCACTGGCGATTTGCCCCTGGCCTTTGGACACTGCCTCAGGGTTGACTTCGTGCTCACGAGGCCCAACGGCAGACGCGTGTTCGTGGAGGGTAGGTTGGCGGCAGCGGGGCGCGGCGGGAGACAATCGCAATGCATGGCGCCAACCTTCATGTTACTCCGTTACTGGTCTTGCGCGTCCTGCCCTGCATGCAGTGAAGAGCGTAACTCTCGCGGAGCAGTACCGTCCCGACCGGCCTGCAGTCAACGGCGCGACTGCGGTGCCGGCTGCCGCTGCAGCGCCAGCCGCGCCTGCGCACCAACGTGCGGCCGAGCCATGCCTGCAGCAGCCACAGCAACAGGAAGGGCTGCAGCTGGAGCAACATGGGGAGGAGGCCAGACCGGAGGGGAGCAACTGCTCTGCAGCCAGGCAGGACGCCCAGGCGGTTGGGGATGGGGGGCCACCCGGCTGCAGCGGCGCTGGGGGCGCCGATCCACCAGAGCCGGGGCCAGCGGCCCGGCCCCGCCTGATCGCCCTGTTCCCTGACACGGTGCGCGTGGTGTCGGGTGTGGGGCAGCAGACGGTTTGCAATGTGGGTGCGGCTAGGGGCAGCACATGTGACTGGTGGCTGGACAGCACGGCAGCCGCCCATGGCCCCAGCCAGCCGATTACCAGCATCCTTGAGCATATGCATCATGGCCGTCGCCCGCACACCCTGTCTTGCACTTGGTTGTTGCCGTCTGTGAAGGAGACGCACGTTCCATCCGCACTGCAAGGGCAATGGTACACAGCCTCGTACTGCACACCTTCCCACATGCACCACAGCAGCCTTGCGTTCAATCTCATAAGCGCCGTGCGAATGTTTCATGGTACCCCCTGCCGCTACCACCATGCAGGTCAGCACACGTGCCCAGCGGCACGTGTCAGACCTAATGGAGGTGGCGCTGGGCGGCAAGGACGAGGTGCGGGGGTGCGGGGATGGGAAGATGAGGGCATTCGTGGACAGGGGCGCAAATTGGCCGGAGGCTAGCAGGGACTTGAGGGTTCATGGGGTGCATCAGTATCAATGTCATCGAGAGGCTTTGGTTTCCAAAAGAGCCAGGAGAAGAGGTACAGTCATTTACCATTTGTAGAGTCGGCGCGGCCAAGCTGGTGCCTGGCAATGAAAGTACCTACCTGCCGGGGTCACGCTCCTGCGCCCACTGCGCCCCCGCCAGGCCGCCTGCGTGTTCGTGATCCAGCGGGCCGACTGCGAGCTGTTCGCACCCTGCCAGGACAAGGACCCCGAGTACGCGCGGCTGGTGCGGCAGGTGGGGCGTGGGGTGGGGCGTGGGGTGGGGCGTGGGGTGGGGCAGGCAGGTACGCAGGCACGTGCCTGTTTTTGGCCCGGTGTGCACTGTGTGTTGGTGTGCAGTGGGACAGTGCAAGGCAGATACCGGTAAGTGAACGTTGGGTCACAGGCTCAGACACCAGTGAAGCTGAGAGCTGGCTGCATCGGTAGGGGACTGCCATGCCAGGCTGAGGCACACAGTTGCGCCTTTGGTGCAGCAGGAGATCCTACACACCAGACCCTGGCTTTCAAAGTCATGCGGGTGGTACCACAAAAGCATTAGTGCTGGAAAGTGCCGACGCGCCCTGGGACTGCTGCTCACAGTAACTCCTCTTCATTGTGCGCCCGACACGTCTTGCTGCGCCCCCGACACCCCCTGCCGCGCAGGCCGCCGCTGCGGGCGTGCGCATGCTGGCGCTGCGCATGGAGCTCAGCCCGCCAGGGCCGCCCCCGCTGCAGCAGCCGCAGCTGCAAGCTGGGGTTGCCGCCACGGCCGGCGCAGGAGGCTGTGGTAGCGCCAGCGTCACGGCTAGTGCAAGCGTGCAGCAGCTGCCGGCCCGTGTGGTGTACCTAGGGGAGGCGCAGCTGGACCTGGGGTACGGGGGGAGCAGCAGCGGTGGTGGGATTGCGGATCAAAGTCATGGTGGTGGCGAGGGTAGTAGTGACGGGGGGCGCGGTGTGCGCGGGGGTAGGGGGTCGAAGAAGGTGGCGGGGAGCAGCAAACTTGGCGGGAGGAGTGCGGCCGGTGAGGGCGTGGGGGAGGGAGGAGGTGTGGGGCAGGGCGGCGGGCAGGGTGCGGGGAGGCGAAAGCGCCGTGGGGACGCGGCCACGCAGCAGCAGGGGCCGGAGCAGGGGCAGGAGGGCGGGACACAGAAGGAGGTGCATGAGGCGCTACGGGCTGGGCTGGAAAAGCGGCGAAGGCGGGGGAGCGGTAAGACACGTCAGTCCGCGGGTTTGGGGGAGGGCATGGATGAAGGTGCAGGTGCAGGAGCATGAGTGAAGAAGTAGTATGTGAGCGGTGGAGCGGGTGGCTCGGGGTGATCAGGGTGGCGTTCTGGCCGCACGTTGGAAGCTGGAGCCGCGGAGATGAGGCCGGTTGGCTTGGCGTTGGCCAACGCAACGGGCAAGTAAGCACGTGCACCACTTGCAACCGTGCCTGCAACGAAGCCGCTGACGGCTCAGCCCCGCGCAACGACCCATGGGACTGAATGGCCCGTAAATTACACTGCGTTGGATGATTCCTGAACCAGCTAAGTTTCACAGGACAAGCGAGTTGCTGCAGTATCGGGTGTGCACTGAGCTCAAACCTCGGCCGGCCTCCGCGACCAAGACGATGCCATGTGCGGGCGCAGAGAAACTCGTGAGAAGTATAGCACATGGCTATATACGTGTCGTGGGCCAGGAGCGGTCGTGCGCAATGGCCTCAGGTCCCGTAAAAAGCATGGCATAAATGACGCGACGCCTGTACTTTTCCGATAATTTGGCCACCTCCTTTTATGTTACCTGAGTCGTTCTATGTTCTTTACTTGACCTACAGCTTCCTGTGCGACGCGAATACGGTACTCTCACGCTCCGACGGCATATAGCTGCAGCCTGGGCAGTCTACTAGGAAACATCTCGTTTAAGTGAACTAGCTAGGAGCATAGCTGCTGACTGCATCGCAAGGGTTGGACCACGACAGTGTTGCACCGCCTGGAACGAGGTGTTACTAGGACAAGGGCAAGACCTAACGTCAGAGAATGTTGCACAATAAAACAGCTGCCGCTATGCAGCATACAGCCCCTGGGAAGAGCCGAGCGTTGGCGCAGGTGCGCGAATGCGGCCTTTCATATCCTTCCAGGGCTTTTGTGGGCCATGTGCAGGAGCGAAATGCTCTCTTGCAATGCCATTACCATGCACCAGCCATAACCGCTTGGCGGTTCCGCTCGCTGCTTCCATGACGCTAACCCCTGGCCTCCACCGCTCGCAGGTGATACCGTTCCGCGCTGCAAAGCGGCGGAGCGCGGCCTTCCGGCCTGCTGCTGCGAACAACGGCCAGCCTCAGTCGCTACCGGGAGGTAGCGTCACGCCGAGGCCTAGCAGCGCCGGCACCGAGCAAGGGCCACAGCGCACTCAGTCCGCACTGCAGAGCGGCTTCCACATCCCTGGGCTCGCGTCCGCGCTGAACCTCATCAGTGGAGGGGGGCACCACAACGGCAACAGCGGCGGCAGCAGCGTGTCAGCTGCGAGCGGCCACGGCCATGCGGCAGATAACAGCCAACCCAACCCCAACCCCGGTAACAAAAACAGCAACGGCAACGGGAGCGCCAACGGCGCGCCGGACATGGCTTTCGCAGCCTCCGCCGCAGCAACCGCCAACGGCAACGGCTATTACGGCCCCACGTCCGCGGCTAATGGCCGGTCAACGCGGCCCGCGAACGGCTCCGCGCACCACCACGCAGACGACGCCCTGACCATCGCCGACACGCTCCCCAGCCCCTCCGACGACGCCTCTGCCACAGGCATGGGCCCCACAGCCAACAACATATCGCCGTACTCGGTCAACGGCATCAAGGGCATCAGCAGCCCGGTCAACGCCAGCCTGGCCATCCAGATCCGCGAGATTGCGTCCACGCTGCGTCACATCAACGCGCTGAGGGTCGAGTACATGGATAAGATCGGCCAGCAGGTGCGCGCACCGGGGCCCGGTCCCACACGTTGGCATTTGCCTCACACCCCCAAACGCTGCGCCAAGCACCCAGCCGCTGCACCCGTAACAGTTAGGGTACTTGCCGGTTTGCCTGCCCCAGGGCTCACCATATCTCCAGGGTCCAGCAGGGAGCTGTTGAGTGTTGGGCCTCGATGTGTTTACATGCCTCGGACACCGGGACTGGATACGCGTGCCGTTGTTCGTTACATGCTGCACATTTGCACTTCTGTTCCCCCTCCCCCGCTCCCCGCAGGAGCTGGAGCTGTCGGCCAAGGACCAGGCGCTGAGGGCCAGGGACGAGAAGCTGGTGGTACTGGGTGGGTGCGGAGTGGTCTACGAGCGGGTGGTGAGGGTTGTGGGCTGTTGTGGTGGTGTTATGAGTCACGGGGCAGCAACAGGCATTCATGCTCTGTACGGTGTCGCCTGCACGCTTGTTGTGGCCCTGCGGCATGCAGCTGCAATCATGAGCACGACGCATGTGTCCTGCCAACTCACCTTACCTTCAATGTGCAATGTGCTGTATCCCCCCATCCGCCACCCCACAGAGAAGGAGCTGTCCGACCTGCGGCAGTCGCTGGGGATGCTGCACGGGGCCAAGAGCGCGGCCGAGGTGGGTCGTGGGCGTGCACCAGAGGCATAGGGGAGGGACAAGCACAGGGCGGGTATGGGCCCTGAACCACGCGCACCACACGGGTCACGCGGGTAACCTGGTAGGTTGCCTGGACTAAAGGCGACCTGGACTTGCGTGTGGCAAGGGAGACGCCGTGATCCAGTCGCGGTTTTACAGCCAAACACCCATTCTGCGTTACCTAGACGCTTATGTGCTTTCACCACCATAGGAGGAGGTGGTGCGGCTGCGCGCCGCGCTGGAGGCCGCCAAGCAGCTGCCGCCGCCGCAGCCCGCACCAGCACCAGCACCCGCACCCGCGCAGGCGGCCCTGCCCGCCGCGGCGTCCGCACCGGTCGCCGCTGCAGATACACCAGCTGCTACGGCTGCGGCCGCTCCTCCCCCTGTTGCCACGCCGGCCGCGGCCCCTGCCGCCGCCCCCCACGTGTTGGTGGAGCGGCACGCCAGCGTGGACTACCCGCCGCAGCCTGGGCTGGTGGCCATGGTGGGTGGATGGGTGGGTTGCTAGGGCACGGGGTGGCGGTGCTTGTGGTCCTTGTCGGTGCAGGGACGACGCGGCGTGTAGGTGGATGGGAGCCGGGTCCATCACTAGTGTCGTGCATACCGGCAGGACATGAAGTCAGCGATACGCATGTGCGAGCACGAATGCATGTGCGGGTTCCAACTGGTGTTTTGAAGGGGCGTAGTGGCCGTCTCGCAAGGCAGCCCTCGACCCCGACCCGACAGCCATGCGTGCGTAACCCTTTCTGATCGCACCCCCTTCCTCTGATCGACACAACAGGAGCACGCGCCGCCGGACTCCAACAACGCGGCCGTGCCCGCCGCCGCCCCCGCCGCGCCCGCCGCCGCGCCCGCCGCCGCGCCGCCCCCGCCGCCGCCGCCCCCCGCGCCCAAGGTCCCCGAGATCGTCATCTCCTACCGCAGCAGCTGGGACCGCGTCTTCCTGCACTTCAACGTGGACGGCAAGGGCTGGACCAACGCGCCGGGCGTGCAGATGGAGAACGCGGGCAACAAGGAGAAGGTGGCGCGCGTGCAGGTGGGGCTGGGGGCCGAGCGCGTGGGGCGGGTTAACCGTGCTGAAAGGCCAAAGAGAGCGCGGAAGGGGGCCCGATGAGTTGTGGCGATGCCTGGCTTTGGGCGGAACGGACTGGGACACCGGCTTGCGGTTTGTGCACCCATACCAGTCGCCTTTCCTCGCCCACCTGTTGCTCAGCTGGCCTCTCCCCCTTCCATAACTCCCCCCAGGGCCGCAGCATTGAGTTTGTTGTGAACAACGGCGCCGGCGAGTGGGACAGCCCCGCGGGCGGCCCCGGCCGCAACTACACCATCAACACGCCCGGCCAGTACCGCCTGCACTACGGCACCATCACGCAGACGGCGCCGTGGAGCCCCTGAGCGGCCGGGCTGGACAAGGACAGGGGAAGGGCAAGGGATGGGCAGGTTAGGGTCCCGGTCAGGCCCACGGCAGCATGTTCTTTAAGGAAGTCGAAAGGGCCGGGGCAGGGCAGCGCCGCAGGAGCCTTCACGCGGGCAGCGCCGTGCGGTGAAGCCCTGGGCGCAGCAGCTGCGGCGGCGGCAGGTTGGCGGGTGTGCTGCAGTTCCACCGCTCGGTGACGTGGGAGGGTAGACACTTGGCAATATGGCGGCAGGGACAGGGCTGTAGGCGCCCGTACGCGCGCGCCGCCTGAGGACAGCTGGCCCAACCAGCAGCGGCAGCAGCGGGCCCAACAGACGTGTACATAGAATGGACGTGATTGGGCACGTGCCACTGGCAAGTGCCGTGTACAGAACGGTGCAGAGCATGAAGCGCGGGTTAGGGTCGGAGCTGCGGCGTCCCGACCAGCTGATTGCATGCGTGGCAAGGTTTGGTTGGATGGCCGGGCGGTGCCCTGCGTTGGAAAGAGACGCCGTTTGGACGCATGTTGAGGCGTCCGGCACAAGCGTGGGGTGGCAGTGGGTTACGGATAACGTTGTGGGTGTGTTGTCAGCAGGCGAGGTGGCGTGGCTTTGGTTCCTTGCCCTCTGGGTCCGCGGCCGCTGGCGTGGGCCCGGCTAGCGTTGTACAGATGCGCGACATTCTTTGCCGTTGAGTTTGTACGCGTTTGTCCGTTGCTGGCTTGGTGTATGTAGGACTAATCCCTTATTAGAACTGACTGGGCGTGTCCGCGCGGGGCAGGTTGAGATTTGGCCCGGTGCGTGGGTCACTTGCCTTCGTGAGGCCGTGTCGTTTGTGTTGCTGATCTTGGGGCAGCCATTGCCCTTGCTACTGGCTCAGGCTGCATTCCGACTGAGCGGTGTATTATCCTACATGCGGCATTTCGTCCGCGTCTGTTTCATGCATTAGCGACCGTGTTTGCGTTATCAGCTACGTGCTGTTCTAGCTGCGGCGGCGCGTAGCGAGACACTGTCTGGCGGCGCGTGTGTTTATACTTGGGTTAGGCGGCTTGCTGCTGTTCTGCAGCCGCTGAGGCTTATCGGCTCCCGATAGGGGGGCCACGTTTGGGTAATGATGGGTTGCGCAGCTGCGGCTGCGATAGCGGCTGCTGCAAGTGGGGCAACTGCCCCGCCGTACGGCGGTGTTGTCTTTGTGGGCTGGAGTAAGGCGTTAGGGGCTGACAAGGGCAAGAGGTGTTGCCGTGATCAGGGACTGCTCCGTGGAGTGCTTACATGGCTGTCGTGGTCGTGACTAGGTTACTGGAATTGACGGTGCCCCTGTTGATCTAGATTTAATCAAGCAGCCAGGCCCTAATCACTGTGAGTGGTCGTCTGTAGCCCTGGTAGCAGTAACCCGCCGCAGGGCAACCCCCGCCGTTTGGTGGCCGCTGGTTTTCGTAGGCGTCATTTTGCTGTTGCAAATGCAGGTTGGTATTTGTTGCAGCATTTTGCAGTTTGACTTGCATTGCTACAGTTGTAATCTTCGGCGTGAGGGTCAGGTGGACTGCTGAAGACGCGAGGGCGCTTGACAAGTTGGAGCTTTCCTGCACCCAACGGGGTCCGACTGTGTGGTGCGAACAAGAAACGACATGATAACCGTGCTCTAGGGCCGTGGGCTAAGCGATCCGTCCACGGATTGCTCCGCGAGCGAGCGTGGCAGGACCGGCAGTGAGCAATGCACCTTTGAGCCTTGTGCTTGCCTGGTCGCGCCTGCCCAACGTTGGCCACAAAGGCCGCGCTATTTTGCGTGCGTGGGTTTGTGTCGCTCTACTGCTACGCTAGGCGTGGTTGTAACGTCTTCTAAGCACGATCAATTTTGCCAGCTGGTGCCCGCTAGTCTGCACCCCAGTGGCTGCGGCGCGCGCGAGTCGGGCTCTTTGGCGAGTGCCTGGGCCCAGTTGTCTGACGCGTGCGGGCTTCATGACCTGTTGTAGCGCAGTGTACGCCTGTGACCTCCAGTGCCCTGGCGCGTCTCCCTGCTGGAGTTGGCTGGTGTGTTGACGAATGCAGGGGGTGCTCCGGCGCAGCCTGTGTGTGCACGGTCATCGCTGCTCAGCCTGCAGCCTTGCTCGCGTCTGATGAGTTGAGCTCAAGCGCAGTCCTCACAAAGTTGTAACTCAACGGACCCCCCTGCAAATCCTCGCCGAAGAGAGCTGCACCTCCGCTAGCGCTGTTCACGCATTGTTTCTGCGGACGAGTGGTTGCTTACGGTACCTCCGCATGTACGACCCTGCTGTTCGTACCGGTAACCCTACGTCAAAGGTACGCTATACGGTGTGCTCGCAACATGAATTGAAAGTGTGGCAAGGGCGATGCGGCCTGTGCACCGGCACGGAACCCACGGCGCCCTCTACCAGGAGTCCAGGACAGTGGGGCCCATGGCCCGGACCGCCGGACGTACGGTAGGCCCCAACCAGGGCTGGTTTCTTCCGCCAAGGCATTTTATCAGTTCTGATAAAACCCAACGC
>VFQN01007677.1_pt1 | contig 11470 bp, 8 predicted proteins | sample 3512371 | NCBI WGS metagenome assembly VFQN01 (sample SAMN10412370, study PRJNA504923) | tailings metagenome | isolation source: Replicate 2 from Balatoc abandoned mine | place: Philippines: Itogon, Benguet | collected 2017-08-28
TCCTGTTCCGTCTCCTGTTTCTGTTTCTGTTTCAGCGGCTCCTAGTCTTGGTATTAAATCGGTTAGAGATCCTTTTTCTCTGATTGATGGCGAAAGCATTCCTTCTTTTCATCACACGTTACACTTTTCAACCTATCGCAGCAGTGTGGGGGAAGAAAGAGTATATTCTGCTTCTATCTCATCAGATGGAAGCTTACTAACGAGAAAAAGCCACCAATACATCGATAAGTCCGTGATTCTTCATGATGATTTAAAAACTGCGCGAAGTTTGAAAGAGAATGATTTCCATCAACTCCCTGAAGTCATTTCTTCGGGATTCTTTTCATTCTGTTACGACGAAAACCCTTCTTTTTATAAATGATTAATGATTATTTGAGTATTGTTTATTTCTGTTTGATGTGTATGTTTGAAACGAAGACGCTAATCGTTTACAAAGGTTGCTCGTTCAGTTAATCAGGTGATATTCATAGAAAAAGTGCTTCGTTTTATAATTTGATCCGCTGCTTTGTCCTTCTTTGTTCTATAATTATTTTATTTTTCATCCTTCCTATTGTATTCTTTGTCGGACATTCTTGTCATTGTTTCTCGTAATTTGTCCTCTTCGCAATTTAATGGATGTTTTATTCATTAATTTGTTTTTCAAATTTATAAACGAGTTCATTGTCTTTCGCTCTCTAGCTTATATATTCATATTCGATTATGTGCTTTCATAGTCCTTAACCACACAAATAATCGAGAACATCATCAAAAATGCCTTTAGAACCTTTATTGTTATAGTCTGTGCTGTCCTCGTGTTTACTTCATGTAGCTCCACTACATGTAGATAGTGTTCATAGTGCAAAATATCCAAATATTTCTATTTGCTATTCGAACCCTTGTTTGAAGAAAAATGAACTTCTATTAAATTACATTAAATTAAATTATCGTTTCCTTTCCAAAGTATCTCTTGTACTATTATTACTATTCCTCTTTTCTTATTCTTTGATCTATTACTACTATCAATCCTTCAAAATCCACTTAACGTGATCTCCAATGCCTCACAGAAGAAATCGGCATCTTCTCTAGTGATACACAGAGGTGGCTTCACTTTCAGTACATTGCTATAGTCACCTGTGTTATGACTGATCACACCTAGCTGCAGCAAACGATCACAGATCTTATACGCTTCTTGTGTTCCAGGTGCTGGAGCATTGTTAACACCGATACTTCCATCTGGTTTGATGATTTCGATGCCTTGATACAGTCCATGACCGTGAATGCATCCCACAATATGAGGGAACTTCTTTTGCACGGCCCAGAGTCTTTCATTCAAATACTTTCCCACCTCTAACGCATTCGTTTGCAATTCCTCTTCCTCGATGATGCTCAGCACTGTACTTCCTACCACACAGCTCACTGGTCCTCCACCTGCTGAAGAGAAGAAAGAGCCTTGACTCTCGTAGAACTCTTTCGCAATCTGTTCGCTTGTCACCACAAATCCTAAAGGATGACCATTTCCAGCAGCTTTAGCCATGGTAATGATATCAGGAACTATCCCATGCTCTTCGAAACCCCAAAACACATTTCCCAATCGACCATAACCGACTTGAACCTCATCATTGATGCAAAGTCCACCGATCTCATGAATCATCTCATAGACTTGAGCGAGATAGGTTGGAGGGAGAATAACACCTCCCGCATTCCCCGATAAAGGCTCGGCGATGAAAGCAGCAGGAACGATACCACTTTCCTTCAAGCGATGAATCTTCTCTCGAACAAGATCTAAGCAAACCACAGGTTACAACTACGCAATCAAAATGATGAAGTAACATGGTTTTACCTGCATATTCGGTAGCTAATGATCTCAAATTCTCTTCGTTATACTCATTGGAGGAAAGGCGATGTAATCCACGGTAATGATTGGGCATTGGAACGAGATGAATCCAAGCAGCGCGAGTTTCCAATGATCTACCGGAAGAAATTTAGACGACTGCGATCATCGGCAGAGAGAAATATCATCACTTACCGAGGATTGTCATTCAGAGTCGTAGATACTTCATCTGAAGCAGTTGTAACACCATGATAACCACCTTGAACACATATTACATCACGACAAAACTCATATAATTGTTCTTCTTTTCTTAATTGTTTTGTTTTCATTCTTCTTTCACTAACAACACTTCTAGCAATTCTTAATGCTAAATCAGTTGCTTCACTACCAGAATTCACGAAAAACACTCGATTTAATTTACCTTCTTGACGTAATTTTAAAGGAATATGGGATAATATCTTTTCAGCATAATCACCTAATGCAGAATAAATGAATCTTGAATTAGTATTTAATTTTAATAATTGTTGATAAACATTATTAGCAATCCTTGGATGAGAATGACCAACAACAGCAACATTATTTACCATATCTAAATAACCTCGACCATAGATATCATAGAGATATTGTTGATATCCTCTTTCAATTTGTGGAGGTGGGAAAATATCTTGTTTATAATAATATTCTTGACATGCTGAGACGTATTGTTCACGCTTCCAGAGGGCATCTTCGGTCTCCTTTTCTTTACCCTCCACTTCTGAAGTCGGCGCAGGAGGGGGACTAGGCTTTCCAGAAATATCACAAGCTTTAGCCAAGTGTCCAGTGAAGAGAAAGATCGGGTCGTAAGTAAACAAGCGATAGATTTCATACTCATAAGCAGTCACGAAGAGTGGGGGATAGTAACTTGAGACTGGCAGGACTTGTTTATAAAGACTAATCTCTTCATTTGGGGTGGCAAATATTTGGATCACAATAGGACTGTAATATCCTTCAATACTTTCAGTATTTACTTCTCCAATTTTATCACCTAAAAGAGGCGGACCAATGTAACTTCAAATAACAAACAGAGAAATAATCTTACCTGCTTTCACATTCCACGTTGAATCAAAGTTTACTAATGGAGAGGCAATATGCAAACCATAGATTACCATCGTAAATTGATCATTCTTGAGCTCGAGCACCTTCGGGGCGGAAGAAGAGAAACTTCCAAAGCCACCACTAGCACTGCGTGTTCTGCTAGAAGAAGCAGTGGTTGAACGCTTCAAATCACTGATCAAGAGATTAAGGCTTTGAATATCCTCCGTTACTCGAGCCACTGCATTCCAAGGGGCATAAATCCGAGTGCCTTTGGCTAGAAAATAAATGGAGAAGGTAGCAATACTCTGAGGAGCCTCGAAGGAACGAAAAACGCTTCTCGTGAGCCATGGATTGCCGTACTTCACTTCAAACACTGTTTGATTCGCATTAGCATGGGGAGATGAAGACAAGAATGAACCAGGGGAGGAGACAACGGGAGAAGGAGATGGTAAAGCGTCATTGATCGTGGCCTTAATGATTGAGGTTAATGTTCCACGCTCTAGCCAATTGCCACTATGAAAGGCGGAATTTTGGCAGGAGAAATCAACTTCTACTGCTTTAATCGGAGATGAATCTTTCAGCAGCAAACCATGACGATACAATAGATCGTCATTTGAGTTCCCATCAGTTGGTTTGCCACCAGCGGCTCTAATGGCGCTGACAGCATATTGGATCGGGATATTTAAAACAGTCTCTACGACCTGCAAGTTCAACTCCCTCTCATCCAATAGGTATTGGTTATTAGGATCGTCTTCTAATATTGATATGACATTAATTGTAATTAGAATAGCTCGGAGGAGGATCAAGTGCCAAAGACAGTTCAGCTCTGACTCGTTTAAAGGAGTGAGGGAGCAGAATCCTCTGACAACTTCTGTAACGATTTCCATCGTATTATGGTTAGGCTTTGAGAGTAAAGGAACAATAGCAACAGCAAGATCAGCAATCAACCAAGACTCGACAATATCTCCAAAGTCAATAATTCCAATGATCTTAGGACGATCAAAGTCAGTTTTCTTTGCTATAATATTATAATCAGCTAAATCACCATGAATTAATTGATGACGTAATGAATTTTCATGAAATTTTAAAATATCATTGGCAATACTTGCAATGTTCATCATTTTCTCTTGTAAGGCGATGTCTTTAATCGCTGATCTTCTTGCCTCACAGATCAAGTAAGACTTTCTCATATCCCATTCACTTTGACGTGCATAATCATCTGATAAAGGGAAAGTCACTAATAATTGATTAAATTTCGCAATATCACGTCCTATCTCTCGTAAGGTTAGGGGATGTAAATACTTGAAATCTGATAGTAAATCACCTTCAATGAACAGTAAAACACACATGTGATAGACTGAACCTGTAGTACTGTCTTTAATAGCAACTACAGTACTGTTATCATCGATCCTTTTCTTTGGGTAAGGGATCAAGAAGGGTGTGTTGTTAGAGGAGTCTTGGGTAGTGGATGGGCGGAAAGAATGTAAATAATCTAAAATTTGATGCTGAAAATTAATATCATCCCAAGAAATGGAAGGATTTAAATACTTGACAACATATTTCTCATGATTTGATGTTGTTAATCGATAATTAATATCTTGACAACTTCCAAGTTGTTTTAATTTACCTGAAAGACCATAATAGCAATGAAGATCATGCAACACTCTTTCTTCCGTAATACCAGCTAATCCATTGCTGTTTGTGTTCGCCATAATATTTCTTAAAGAGGTCGTCTGACTTTGCTTTCGTTGACTTCGATCTATTGAGTTGATTGAGTTGATGTAGCAGTTAGAGGGTCCTGCACTGGCTATTGTGAAAACCTGTCCGGAATTTTTCTTTCGGACACGACAGAAGAAGATTCTCAGTTTACATTTCGTAATCTTTTTCGGAATTAGAAGTTTCTTTCCAAATACGGAGCTTTTGACAGATTAGATAATAACAATAACAAATACAGAGGCAAGAATTGAGGATTTTTTGTTGAAATAGAAATAATCAAACTTACTTGGTATTTTGTAAGTATTGCGGTAATTCGATCAATTTACCGAATTACCGGTTTACAATTAATTGAATTTCTTGGGCATTCATTAATCAAGTTACTTTTTTATAATATGAGAGGTTTCGCGGGAAATAAGTTTGGCAATCAGCAAGGTGGGAGAGGAAATTATAATCCTCGAGGTCAACCAGCTGGTGGAGGAAGAGGAGGAGGGGGAGGAGGTCGATTTCCTGGCAATCAGCCAGCACAGAACAACCCACGATTTCAAGGCAACCAAAATCCTCCAAGGCATCCAAATCAATCAGCAAAACCAATGAACAATCCATTTGCTTCCAATCAAGGGATAGCTATGCAAACTCAGTCTACTCAAGGTCAAGGAAATCCTTTTCAAAAATCAGGAACACAACAAAATCAAATGCAGGTGAGCGGAGGAGGCAGAGGCGGCGGAGGGAGAGGACAAGGCGTTGCAGCAGTAGGAAATAACCCTTTTGCAAGACCTCAAGGTGGAACGGCGGCATCGAATCAGCCATTTGTCAATCAACAGCCGTTTGCTCCGGCTCAAGGCTTCCAACAGGCTCCTCCACAGAATGCCTTCAATCCTGTTAATATGGGCACTTCTAACACTCCTATGGTTAGCTATAACTTTATGCAACCTGCACCGGCTCCAGCCCCTGCTATTAATGGAGGAAACCCCTTTGCTGTGGCTCCAGTACAACAACCTCATAACATAGGCTTCACCCCTGCTCCTGCCGCTCCTGCCGTACCTTTCACTGGGAATCCCTTCAACCCCAATGCACAGCAAGCCCCTCCAGGTCAAGGAGGATTTATGGGAAATACTGGTCGTCCTCCATTGTCGGGCCGACCATTTAACAACCCTTTCGCTGCTGGTGGAGGAGCTGGAGGAGGATTTACTGGCGGAGGATTTAACAATGCTGCTCCAGCAGCGCTAAATGTACCCACTGTCACAACAGAACAAGCAAAAGCAGAGATTAAGAATATTGATTTCAAATCTTTGTTGCAAGGATCATCTAACGCGCTGACATCAGACCACCCCACTTCCGCTCTGAAAATGAACTCAGTGATAATGTCTGACCCAAACGAAGATGCTCCTCCAATCGATCATAGTTCTGAATTGGTGGAAGAAGAGAAGTTAGTTGGTGAGAATCTTGTTAGTAGTGATGAGGTAGAGGAAGGAAGTGGAGGTAATACAGGTGATGGGGAAAGTGGCGGAGAGATTGATGAAAAGTTGCTTGCGTGGATGGATGCTTTCCCTTTCAAACAGTTTCTGTCGAATAAAGAGGAGTTAATAAATCCCTTCCAACTCCTAGATGGAGGAAGGCTAACATATGGTCGCCTACCAGCAGCAATCCCTTGATCCCCGTTAAGATCTGGTTCAAAGGCTATTGGTGGTTCAGGTGAAATTACGTACAAATTTATGAGATAATCGAGTGCACAATTAAGATAATTTTCGATGGAGAATAAACACATCACATATCGGTAGAATTAACAACTTTGAGAGAGTTCTGTAATTTTAATGTATATCTATTTAAAGCCTCAATGATCTCATCATCCTCCCTCTCTCGCACCTATATTATCATTAGAAATAAGAAAAGGAGGGAAGAATAAGAATAGGCCCACCTCAGATTCATTTCTAAAGTCATTTCGTAGTTTATTCACTTCTCTATCGAAGAAAGATTGGAATTTATTCTCTGCCTTTGATCGTAGTTTAATATTCTCTTCTAACATTGCTCTGATACTATTATAACGTGCTTCCCTCGACTCCTATAGTTCAGATAGCATCAGAAAGATAAATAGTAAATAAAGAAGATAGTAGAAGAAAACTTACAATCTGTTTTTCAAATTTCTCGGATACTTCTTGTTCATGGTCAGTGAGTTGTTTGACAATAATTTCTTCTCTTTCTAAACGTAATCGACGATCTTCATCAAATTCTGCTTTAAATTGATTTAATAAACGGGTTAATTCTTCACCACGTTCATCAACATATTTTAAGATTGCTGCTTTCTGTTCTTCGAAGTATTGGTCGAGGTTAGTAATTCGCTGATTTAATTCATCTAAACGACGATTTGTCTCTTCTTTTCGTTCATTAATCGTCTTTTGAAACTCTTGGTTGAGAAGAGTGAGTTGATCTTCAAACCACTGAAAAGAAAAAAGAAAGAAGGGTTTGTTTTATCTGAAGTGTAGTGTGGTTGGAAATTTCTCTTACGATTTGAGTGGATTTATTCATTTCTGTTCTTCGTTTAATTTCAACCGTTAACTCACTATCTAATCGTGACATTTCTTGTTTTAACTCTATAATACGAAATTCATCTTTCTCTCGTCTCAACTAGAAATGTAAGTATTAGTGACTGAATTCCAACAACAATACAGAACGCTTATTACCCGAGTCCCTCGACGCATCTCAGTATCGAAGTCATCAAAACCTTGCACAATTGTAGCAAGCTTCTCCTTCGTTGAAGGTTCTTTCGATAAATGCGCCATGATATACGACAAAGAAGTAATGATCAAAGAAAGCTTCCTCACAAATAAAGTTCAAAAACTTGGTCGGTCTCTCTTATCCGAGAGTCTATGAGCCGTTTCATGACTAATCAAGAGAGGAAGAGAGCGAGGGTTCATTAAATCATCAAACAATTAATTCTGATGAGCTTCTCAAGTGCAATATCTGGAGTAACTCCTTCCATTAATTTCCCACAATATCATCAAACATCCTTTAAACTTCATAAAACTGAATCAACAGCAGTAGTATTACGATCTGATCCAATCTTAACAGCATTACGAATACCATGTTCATTAAGAAAAGAAAATGATTTACTACCAATTATAGAATTTGTGAAAGGATTAAAATTTTTCCATTCCTTCTCTTCATATCCTGAAACTGTCGCACAAATTGCAGAAAAATTAGAATTACAAAGTTATGTCAATGGTAGTCATATCTTTCATGAAGGTGAAGTAGGGAGTCATTTTTATGTGATATTAGATGGTGAAGTATCTATCTATAAAAGAAAACGTTTACAATCCATGGAAACGGTCTCAGAGAATGTATTGTTAGTGAAATTAGGTTGTGGACAACACTTTGGTGAAACAGCATTAGAGAGTAAAGATGGATTACGTACAGCGAGTGCAATCGCATCTAAGAGTTGTAATCTATTAGTATTACATCGTGATGATTATTTGAATATTTTATCATCTTTTAAAATATTATTAAAAATTGCTGTGAAGAAAGCATTACAAATGCCATCATCTATCTTCAATCATCTCCCTGAGAATACAATAGATACTTTATCAGATATTGCTGTGGTTAGATCATTTGCACCTAATTCAATTATTTATCTATCTGGTACAAGAATTAGTTCTTTAATGATTGTGAAAAGTGGATTAGTAAAGCTGATTAAACCTATCTCAAAGATTGATTTTGAAGAATCAGTAAAAGAATCCGAGAAAAAAATTAAATTAATACGTAATTCTGTATTAAATTATACTAGAATACATTCATCACCACCTAAGACATTAAGAAGTTCTTCAGCAATTAAAACAAATAAACCTTTCTCACCACATCATAATAAGCATCGTGTGTTAACACCTTTAGATACAAGGAAAGAAACACCATCAGGACATTGGATATTAACAAGAAGTGAAGATTATGTTGCTAAGAATAAATTACATCTTGCACCTAGTAATTATATGATGTTGTCCTCATCTTTACCTGATGCAACTGGTACAGGAAGTGGATATGTTCGAAGACTTTCCTTTGCGAATACGAATGGTCTTGCTTTCACACCAAAATCTGCTCAACAGGTTGATCGTTTTGCTAGTAATGAACAAGAAGAGTTTACTATGGGTGTGTTGATGTCAGGGGACGTATTAGGAGAGGTTTCTATCTTAGATGCTGATAACATTACTCCAATCACTGCAATTGCTTCAACAGCAGTTGAATTGTATTGTATTGATGTTGAAGTATTAATTGAGCTTGGTATTCCAAGGGATGAAAAGATTATGAGATGTTTATTAGATGATTGGAAATTTCGTAATCCACCTGTATCAGAAATAAGGAAAAAAGTTCAAGTAAAATATGAATGGGAAATTAAAAAGAAAGCAATCTTACAAGATCTTCGTCGATAATTATTTAGTATTGTTATTCTGCTTATTATCATCTAAAAATTGAAAAAAAGAAAAAAAGAAGAGATGATGTCAACATTGTATAAATAATATCAAAGATTATCAAGAGTTCTTTATTTATTAATCATAATTCTTTTACTTTTCTTTTCCATTTGCTTTCCTTTGTTTTGACTCTAGAGTATTTTATTATTGGTTTTCTTTGTAAGGGTTCTTATTCATTTGCCTTCGCTTTCTGCTTTTGTGCTGTGTTAGTGTTTTTCTCTGTGTTAGTTTTGTTTTTCTACTCAACTTTGTCAATCTTCTTTCAATTTGTCGGGGAAGGAGAATGGAAGTGGATGCTTTGATTTCACATTCTGGTCACATGTATAGTACATAATTACATAATTGTTGCTTGTGTTAACTTAGGCAAGCCGAATCTGATGGCGCCAGTACACATTCTTTATTTATTTACAATATTTCTATAACATTAACTCAATTTTCCTTTTCAAATGGACAGTTCTTTAGCGCTTAATAGGGGTCAGATGACATCCGAGGAGACCTCTGCCTCCCCATGGTTGAGGGGTTAATGAAAGGTCCATAACCTCACCAGAGCGACGAATCTTCAGAATGATGGGTCGCTGAACAGATTCGCCTACGAGTTTAGCAATAGAAGCAAATGCTTTAGGATCACTTGCAGTGACGTGTCCGAATTGAAGGAGTTCGTCGTTCTCTTGAACTCCAGCTGTCTGAGCTGGGGAACCAGATAAAATCTCATCTAATTTCGCAATGGCTTCTTGATCAGTTGCTCTTACAGTTGTTGTAACACTTGCACTTGCTGTTGATGCTGCTATGGTGGATGACTGTTTTTGCTCGCTGCTAGCAGAGGTTTTGTGTTGTGAAAGGGTAAAGAGTTTTGGCGTAATTTGCTCTAACTTCTTCATTAAATCTTTATGATCAGTATTAATTTCAGATAATCTTTTTCGTTTATTTCTCACATTATAAATATCAATATCACTTCGTGGGAATCCTTCGTTATCAACTAAGGGTTCTTTAATTCCGGCCGGTGGTTCTCCATTCAATCCAGGTGAAGTAAGTTCAGAATGAATAGCATCAGCTTCAATTTCTAATAGCTCTCGTTGAGAAGTAAGAGAATCAAACAATCTTTTCAATTCTTCATAGGTATCTGGCAAGAATAACGCTGACATTCTTCCATCAAATGATCAATAAAATGAAGTTGCTTGTATTCGAATTCCAAAGATTTTCCTTTATTATTCCTTTACTTTTCTAGCAATTATAAAGGAATTTGCAATCCAGTTATTTTATCATTTCAATCCTTTCTAATCAAATGAAAGGGAAAAACCAGAAGAATCAATCAAAGAACTCTCAAGGAGGGAAGCAAAATCATCCAAAGCCAAAGGTTCATGGCCTTCATCAAAGACCGAATTCTCAACAACCCAAGAGTAAACCTGTAACATCCTCACCCTCAAATGCCAGTACTTCCCTATCCATAACAAATCCGAAAGGAAACTCGAAACTATCAAACCTACAACAGCAAATGATGGCTAAGTTAGAAGGTGCTCGATTTCGTACAATCAATGAAGAGCTTTATACAACAACGGGCTCTGATGCTTTCTCCCGCTTTCAGGCAGATCCATCTAAGTTCCACGTTTATCACAGTGGATATAGAATCCAAGCTGCTCAATGGCCATGCAATCCACTAGACTACATCATTGAATGGATTCAGTCGAATCATCCGCAAGCAGTAGTCGCTGATATGGGATGTGGTGAGGCGAGGTTATCCGCCACTCTCTCAAACACTGTCCACTCCTTTGATCTTGTTGCCGCGAATGAGCGAGTGACAGCTTGTAATATGGCAGATGTTCCATTACCTGATGCATCTGTTGATATAGTGGTGTTTTGTCTGTCTCTGATGGGAACGAATCTGAATGATTTCCTAAGAGAAGCTCATCGAATCCTTCGACCTAATGGAATTATTAAGATTGTTGAAGTAAGAAGTCGTTTTGAAGATGGTAAAGGAATTAAACAGTTTTTACAGTTTTTGAAAGCAACACAGTGCTTTCAGACTATTACTCAAGGTGATAATACAGGGAAGATTAAGGGACAACCAGCTAGTAATTTATTAGATAATAAAATGTTTTTCGCTGTAGAATGCCAGAAAATTGCAAATTCAGGAAGATTTAATATAAATTTTGAATTAAAGCCTTGTGTTTATAAAAAACGTTAAAACTTTAATAGGAATATTGTAAATAACTTCTTACTTATAGCATAAATATTTTTTTTTCATGAGTTGATTGTAAACATAAGAATTATCATGGTTTAAGCTAATCAAACTTTGTTTTCGCCGTGAGCTTGGGGTGGGGTCTCTTAGTCTTACTTCAATGCTCTCTTACACTCACGTAAAATGTATTTTCTTTTCCCGAGTTAACGCGTTATTTTACGGTCTAGTAGAGAGACAGAG
>VFQN01007679.1_pt1 | contig 11467 bp, 9 predicted proteins | sample 3512371 | NCBI WGS metagenome assembly VFQN01 (sample SAMN10412370, study PRJNA504923) | tailings metagenome | isolation source: Replicate 2 from Balatoc abandoned mine | place: Philippines: Itogon, Benguet | collected 2017-08-28
TCGTCATCCGCAACACCAACACGGCCAGTCCCGGCGAGATCGTGGTTGCTCTCGTCGACGACGAAGAGGCGACGCTGAAGCGCTTCCGCCGCAAGGGCGCCTCGATTGCGCTCGAGGCGGCCAACCCGGCTTACGAGACGCGTATCTTCGGACCCGACCGCGTCAAGGTCCAGGGACGATTGGTCGGTCTGATCCGGAGATATTGAGAACTCGCTCCTCGTCGGGCTTCCTCGCATGGGACGGATCGTCGTCACCGGTGCCGCGGGTCTGATCGGCTCCGCTGTTGCGGCGGCACTCCGCGGAACAATGGAGGTCGTGGGCATCGATATCCGACCGGGAACGCAGGTCGATGTGCTGGCGGATATTTCCAGGCAGGACGATGTCCTTCCCCGTGCCTTCGAAGCCGCAGAGGCAGTACTTCATACAGCCGCCCTGCACGCCCCTCACGTCGGCTCGATCGCAGAGGGGCAGTTCTGGAAGGTCAACGCGGAAGGCACGGCGCGGCTCGTCGAACTTGCGCTGGCCCACGGCGTAGCCCGTTTCGTTCTCACCAGTTCTACATCGGTCTACGGGCATGCGTTGGCCCGGGAGGGGCGCACCGCCTGGATCGACGAGAGCATGACACCCGAGCCACGCGATATCTATGATCTGACGAAACGTGCGGCCGAAGAGCATGTGCTCTTGGCGTCGTCCCGAATGCAGGCGACCATCCTGCGAATGAGCCGCTGCTTCCCGGAGCCCTTGCCCGACATGGCGTTATGGCGCCTCCATCGCGGGATTGACCGGCGCGACGTCGTGGAAGCCCACCTTGCCGCACTACGGCGCGAAGGCAAGAATGGCGAGACCTACGTCATCTCCGCCGCTTCGCCGTTTCAGTCTGTCGATCTCGAAGCATTGTGGAGCAATGCCCCCGACGTGATCGAGACCCGCGCTCCAGAATTTGCTCGCGCCTTTCGGAGGGCGGGCTACGATCTGCCGGCGCGGATCGATCGTGTCTACGCCACGGCGAAGGCTCATGCCGAACTCGGCTTTCGATCGCGTTACGACGGGCAAGCCGTCCTGGAGGGCGACTGCGACCCGTCACCCTTCCTCAATCCGAGGCGGTGACCTCCGGCGTCTGCGTCTTCGGCTGGAAACGCGGCAAGCCCCGCGCCTCACGCGAAAACTGCCGATGCCAGTGCCACGGCCGGGAAGGCTCCGTCAGGGCGAAGCGGATGCTGAGGGTTTCTCCCGACAGCAATATCTCAGCCGCCCCTTGGCGCGCCAATTGCCGCTTCGTGAGCACAAGCGAGCCCTTGCTTGCACAGGGGGTCTCGACGGTCGCATCGTCAATCACGATAAGGGTGGCAAGGCCACATGCCGCTAAGGCGACATCGCCGGTCTCGGCGTGGGCCACGAAGATGTCAGGCGCCTGCCGTCCAAGGCACAGGCCTCCGCCACAGAGAAAGCCGTCTGTGACGGGCAAATCGCCATGGCGCAACAGACGAACCGGAGAGACACCGGGAGGGGCGCTCGGCGCACTGCCGACCTGGGCGGGCGTCGTCTCATCCGGCCTTGCGTTGTTTGATCCTGTGTGCCGCGGCTTCGACAGTGCCTCACTTCCCGTGGCGCGTTGCCAATCCTCGACCGTGAAGCCGTTCGGACGGGGACGATTGACGGCGAGGCGGCCGTCCGCGAGCGGGATGCCGACCAGCCGAGCGTCCTCCGCGACCAGGACATCAGGCGAGGTGCGCGTCCCAAGCAGGATCAGGCCGAGTGCCAGAAAAGGCAGAGACAGCACGCGCAGCCACGTGGAGGCGAGCGTCGCAATGATCAGCGCCGCCGTGATCATGATTATCGAGGCCACCGGAACGGTCCCGACCGCGTCGAGGGGCGAACGATCGGAGAACCACTTGGCCACAACGACCATCGCAGCCAATCCCTTCCCCATGATGTCGAGGAAAATGCCGTCGAGGCCGAAAGGCATGGCGGCCATCGCCAGCACCGCGAACGGCATCACGACGATAGATACGATCGGCATGGCGGTGAGATTCGCGACGATGCTGAGCGGCGACACGCGCTGGAAATGGTATGCACCATAGGCCGTCGTTGCCAGCCCCGCGATCAACGACACCATGACGAGGCCCACGAGATTGCGGGCGGCACCCCGAGCGAGGCGCAATGCAAGAGGAGCATCGGCGTGTGATGCCGGCGCTGGTCCGTGCATGCGTCTTTCCCCCCACCAGCCATAGGCACCGATCAGTGCGGCAGTCGCGGCGAAGGACATCTGGAAGCTCGGCCCCACGACTTCGTGGGGCGACAGCACGATGACCACGATCGCCGCGATGGCGAGGTTGCGCATGGTGAGTGCCGCGCGATCGACCATGACCGCGAGAAGCATCACGGCCAGCATGATGAAGCTGCGCTCGGCCGCTACCGCCGATCCCGAAATGAAGAGGTAGATAGCGATCGCAACGAGCGCGACGAATGCCGCATATTTCCGGATCGGCCGTCGCGACGCGAAGCCCGGAAACAGTGCCATGCCGAAGCGCAGGACGCCCATGATGGTCCCGGCAACCAACGCCATATGCAGGCCGGAGATCGAGAGCACGTGCGCCAGGCCGGTCCGGCGAAGAGCTTCGTTCACCTCCTCGGGAATCCCCGCACGTGTGCCGGCGATCAGCGCCGCCGCGATTTCGCCTTCGGGTCCGCCGATGCGGTCGCGGATGCGTTGGGCGAGTGCGGTGCGGGCATTCTCGACCTCCGCGTAAAAGCGAGCTACCGGCGGAACCGGATCAGATACCGTCGTCAGCTCCGGGTCCTTCAGGAAAAAACCATTGGCGCCGATGCCGTCGAAGAAACTCTCGAAGGAAAAATCGTAGCTTCCCGGCCGAAGCGGTCCGGACGGCGGGAAAAGCCTGGCGACCCCTGTCACCACTGCCCCGGCGACGAGCTCGGCCGGAACGGCTCTGGCGGAAACGCGGACGCGATCGGGCGCGTAACGTAGCGTCGGACGGGCCGTTTCGATGACGTCGAGCGTCAATCGCACACGGCCGTTCGCCTGGTGTTCGATCGCAGTGACACGACCGGTCAATACCGTCGATATCTCCCCGCCGAGCACCTTCGTCCCGGCAAGCTGGGTCTCTATCCAACCAAGTAGCATGCCGAGCAGGACAAGCATCAGCGCCATGACGGCTAAGTGCAGTACAGGACGGACTCGCGCGAGAAAGCTTGCGAGCCCGAGGAGGGCGACGCCTCCAGCGAGAAAGAAAACGTTCGGCTCCACCTTCAGTGAAAAATAGATCACGGCCCCGATCGCCAGGAAAACTGGGATCAAGAGAAAGGCGTTGCCACGCTCCCATTCAGTGGTAAGGGCCTGTCCTGTCACCGCCCCCAGATCGGCAAAGCGAAATGCGAATGAAGATCGGCGCGGCCAAGCACTCCGCGGCGTCGCGCCGGGATGCTGTTGGGGAGCAGCCGAAGCTCTGGCATCGCTGCGCTCGTCGCTCGCGAACAGCGGCCTTTCGCCTGCGATCTCCCCCGCCCCACCCTCGGCCATCCGGCGCCCCTTGCACGCTCGACCACCTATGCTACATGAGCCCTCGATCGAATGCCACGCGCAGGCAGCCTCCGCCCTCCGGATCGAACATGCCGCGCAAACCCCGGAAGCGAAAGACATGTCCAAACCCGTCGTCACGCGTTTTGCTCCTTCGCCCACCGGCTATCTGCACATCGGCGGCGGCCGGACGGCTCTGTTCAACTGGCTGTACGCCCGCCACACCGCGGGCACCATGTTGCTGCGTATCGAGGACACCGACCGCGAGCGTTCGACCGACGCGGCAACCGCGGCGATCCTCGACGGCTTGACCTGGCTCGGTTTGCATTGGGAGGGCGAGCCGATTTCGCAGTTCGGTCGCGTGGCGCGCCACCGGGATGTAGCCGAGGAGCTCGTGCAGCGCGGCAAGGCCTACTATTGCTACGCCACCCCCGCGGAGCTCGAGGATATGCGCGAGAAGGCGCGCGCAGAGGGAAGGCCCCCCCGTTACGACGGCCGCTGGCGCGACAGGAATCCGTCCGAGGCGCCGCAAGGCGTCAAGCCCGCAATCCGCATCAAGGCGCCCACTGAGGGCGAGACGGTTGTGCGTGATCGCGTGCAGGGCGACGTACGTTTTCCCAATAAGGATCTCGACGATTTCATCATCCTGCGCTCGGACGGAACGCCGACCTACATGCATGCCGTGGTGGTCGACGATCACGACATGGGTGTCACGCACATCATTCGCGGCGACGACCATCTCACCAATGCCGCGCGCCAGACCGTGATCTATGACGCCATGGGCTGGGACGTGCCGGTCATGGCGCATATACCGCTGATCCACGGAGCGGACGGCGCAAAGCTCTCCAAGCGGCATGGCGCGCTCGGCGTCGACGCCTATCGCGCCATGGGTTACCTGCCTGCGGCGCTACGCAACTATCTCGTCCGACTCGGCTGGAGCCATGGCGACGACGAAATCATGAGCCTCGACGACATGATTCGGTGGTTCGAGATCGAGGACGTCAACAAGGGCGCCGCTCGCTTCGATTTCCAGAAGCTGGAGGCGTTGAACGGCGTCTATATGCGCCAGACCCCTGACCAGGAACTGCTCGACATCTTTGTCGCCACTCTTCCTTATCTCGAGAACGGGCAGGCGATCCTCGCCAAGCTGGACGAGCCGAAGAAGGCGCAGCTGCTCGCCGCCCTGCCCGGCCTCAAGGAGCGCGCCAAGACGCTGGTCGAACTCGCCGACAGTGCCGGCTATCTCTTTGCAGAGAGACCGCTGGTGCTGGACGAGAAAGCGAGCGCGCTCACGGCTGGTTCGGCCAAACAGATCCTTGCCGGCGCGAAGCAGGCGCTGGAGGCCGTCGGAACGGACTGGACAGCTGCAACGGCGGAAGCGGCGATCCGCGACTTCGCCACGGCCCAAGGTCACAAGCTCGGCGCCGTCGCGCAGCCCTTGCGCGCAGCTCTGACGGGTCGGAGCACCTCGCCCGGCGTGTTCGATGTGCTCGCCGTTCTCGGTCGCGAAGAAAGTCTGGCGCGCCTCGGAGACCAAATCGATTGAATGCCGAAACGGCTGGATTCATCCATTGAATCCAGCCTGTTGCGGTGCAACATTACGTTCCGGGCGAACTTGGCACGCCATCCGAAATACGATAGCAAAAGCGCGCTTTACGGCTTTTTCAACCCGTTGCCACGCAAGTACGGGCCCACCTGGGCGATTGGACCAAAAGGAGTTTGCAATGAGCGATTCGAAAGCCAAACTTGAGTTTGGCGGCAAAACTCTGGAGCTCAAGGTGCGAAGTGGCTCGGTCGGGCCCGACGTAATCGATATCGGCTCATTGTATAGCCAGACCGGCGCCTTCACCTATGATCCGGGCTTCACCTCCACCGCAAGCTGCGAATCCCAGATCACCTTCATCGACGGCGATGCGGGCATCCTGCTGCATCGCGGCTATCCGATCGACCAGCTCGCCGAGCACGGCGACTTCCTGGAAGTCTGCTACTTGCTTCTCTATGGGGAACTGCCGACCAAGGCGCAGAAGGACGACTTCGACTATCGCGTCACGCGCCACACGATGGTGCACGAGCAGATGTCGCGCTTCTTCACGGGCTTCCGCCGCGATGCGCATCCTATGGCGGTGATGTGTGGTGTCGTCGGTGCGCTGTCGGCCTTCTATCACGACTCCACCGACATCTCGGATCCGCATCAGCGCATGGTCGCCTCGATCCGCCTGATCGCCAAGATGCCGACGATCGCGGCGATGGCCTACAAGTATCATATCGGCCAGCCCTTCATCTATCCGAAGAACGAACTCAACTTCGCGGCCAACTTCCTGCATATGTGTTTCGCCGTGCCGTGTGAGGAGTACAAGGTGAACCCGGTCCTGGCGCGCGCCATGGACCGCATCTTCATCCTCCACGCCGACCACGAGCAGAACGCCTCCACATCGACGGTGCGTCTCGCCGGCTCCTCCGGCGCCAATCCTTTCGCCTGCATCGCGGCCGGCATCGCCTGCCTGTGGGGCCCGGCGCATGGCGGCGCCAACGAGGCCGCGCTCAACATGCTGAGCGAGATCGGAACGGTCGACCGTATTCCGGAGTACATCGCCCGCGCCAAGGACAAGAACGATCCGTTCCGCCTGATGGGCTTCGGCCACCGCGTCTACAAGAACTACGATCCACGCGCCAAGATCATGCAGAAGACCACGCATGAGGTGCTGGGCGAGCTCGGCATCAAGGATGATCCGATGCTCGACGTGGCGATGGAGCTGGAAAAGATCGCTTTGACCGATGACTATTTCATCGAGAAGAAGCTCTACCCCAACATCGACTTCTATTCCGGCATCACGCTGAAGGCGCTCGGCTTCCCGACCACCATGTTCACCGTGCTGTTCGCGCTGGCGCGCACCGTCGGCTGGATTGCACAGTGGAAGGAGATGATCGAGGATCCGCACCAGAAGATCGGCCGCCCACGCCAGCTCTACACCGGCGCACCGGAGCGCGACTACGTCCCGATCGCCAAGCGCTGAGTGCGGCGGCTCTATCGCTGTGGAAGGCGCCTTCGGGCGCCTTTTCTGTTCCAAGGGGTAGCCCCTCGGCGTGGGCCCATGGGAGGCTTCGACTTTCCAGGAAACGTCCTTGAAGGACGTCAGCCGTGGCGGGCCGACATGGTCTCGATGACTGCCTCGGCGGCGAGTTCACCCGCTGGGCGATCCGTCGCCATACGACGTCGGACCTCGGCGAAGCAATCCTTCTGCCAGGCGCGCATGCCGCTGTCGATCATCAGCGCCTCGAGCTGCCGCGCAAGGTTCTCGGGCCTCACATAGGGATCGTAGAATTCCGGCACGACCGGACGGTCGGCTATCAGACTGGGCAGCGCTCCCGACCAGACGGTTATGAAGCGTTGCAGCGGGCGCATCACGGGCTCGACCCGATAACAGGAGACCATCGGAACGCCTGAGAGCGCAAGTTCCAGCGAGACGGTGCCGGAGGCGATGAGCGCAGCGTCCGCCTGGCCGAACGCTTGCCATTTGCCTGCCGGATCGATGATGACGTCGGGCTTCTGTGGCCAAGCCACGACCGCTTCCTTCACGAGGCTGGCCACGTGGGGAACCGTCGGCAACAACAGCCGCAACCGGTGACCTCGTTCGCGCAGGATCGTGACCGCCTTGCCGAAAGCATCGATAAGGCCGCGCACTTCGCCGCGCCGGGAGCCGGGAAGCAGCAGCAGCGTCTTTTCCCGATCGGCAGAGAGATCGCGCATCGCAGATTGCGCCTCGGCTGCCGCGACGACGCCGGGCTCGGTGCTCAACCGGTGTCCGACATAACTGCCCGGCGGACCGCCTAACCGCTTGAGCTCGCTCGGTTCGAACGGCAACAGGCAAAGCACACGATCCACATGAGGACGCATCGCCGGTGCCCGACCCGGCCGCCACGCCCACACGCTCGGACACACATAATGAACGATGGGAATCGCCGGCGCCAGCTTGCGCAGCTTCTTCGCCACGCGAAGAGTGAAATCCGGGCCGTCGACCGTGATGAGACAATCAGGCTTATGGTCTGCAATGAATCGTGCGGTCTGGCCGATGCGCATGATCAGCCGCGGCAGATCCTTGAGAACAGCCGTCAACCCCATCAGCGCGATGTCGCCAGGATCGAAGCGAGATTTCAGGCCCAGTTGCTGCAAATGACGGCCGCCGACGCCGATCAATTCGACGCCACGCCCGGTTTTCACCGCGAGGGCCCTTACGAGGTCGGCGCCGAGCAGATCGCCGGACTCCTCGCCTGCGACGATCGCGATCCGGAGCGGGCGATCGGTACTGGTCATCGCGCTTCCCGGGAAAGGCCTACCACGAAAAGGCCTAGGGCATCGGCACGCGCGATCATCGCGCCATGATCGAGGATGATCGAGCGTCCCGCCTCGATTCCGACGCCGGCGAGCCCAGCAGCATGCGCACCGTCTATGGTCGCGGGACCGACCGCCGGCAGGTCTGCGCGCAACTCCTGGCCCGGTTTCGCGCATTTGACCAAGACACCGCGCTTCGCGGAAGCGAGGCGGCCATGGCCGCGCAACGCCTTGGTTCTTTCGAGCAGCCCGTCGGTCCCTTCGATGCCTTCAAGAGCGATCACGCGTCCGCCGATCGCAATCGCACCCTGGCCGATGTCGAGCGCGCCGATCGCCTGCGCGGCCGCCCACGCAGCATCGAGATCACGCCTGTCGGCAGCAGTCGGCCCTGCCCTGGTAAGTTGCCCTTCGGGCGCCAACAGATCAGGCAGGATCTCATGCGCGCCAACGACCTTGAAGCCCTTGCCTTCGAAGGCGCGAACAACCGTCCGCAGCAAGCCGTCGTCGCCACGTGATAGACCGTAGAGAGCCTTTGCTGCAACGGACAGGAATGTCGGCGTGATGCGCATGCGCCACCAACTCGGCCGCCGGTCGACACCGCCCGCCATGACGATATGCGTGATGCGATTAGCCCTAAGAAGCGGAATCAGCCCGCCGAAGTTCTCAAGCTCCAGCGTGGCATTATCGTAAGCCGTCAGGCGTGGATCGTCGTCTGCCTCGCCCCTGATGAGGATAACGAACGGTTCATGGCCGGATGCGGCCAGTCCTTCGACCACATTGACCGGCAGACGACCGCTTCCGGCGAGCACCGCCACGCGATCAGTTGGCGCGAGCCTTATGGCGGGGTCAGTCCTCGTCATCGCCGTCGGCGCCCTTCAGGGCGGGCGTCACAAAATAACGCTTGCCCCGATCGGACAGGAACTCGACGAGGCTCATCGCGACATCCGAGCCGGCGAATTCTTGCCTTGCGATATCAAGGTTCTCCGCGAGAGGACGCGCGCGGTCGAAGATGGTGCGATATGCCCGGCGCACTGCCTGGATATCGGCCTTCGACATGCCTGATCTGCGCATGCCGACCACGTTGAGGCCGCGCAACTTGGCGAGGTTGCCTCGTGCCAGGCCGAAAGGAATGACGTCCCCAGGCACAGCCGAACAGCCTGAAAGGAAGGCATTGTTGCCGATCCGAGCGAACTGATGCACGGCGGTCAAGCCGCCAATGACGACATTGTCGCCAATATCGCAGTGACCTGCCAGGGTCGCGCCATTGGCGAAGGTGACATTGTCGCCCACCGTGCAGTCATGCGCGACATGCGAGTAGTTCATGAAGTAGCCGTTGTCGCCGACGATGGTCGCACCCCGGCTGGTGTCCGAGCCGACATGCATCGTCACGCCTTCGCGAATGATGGTCCTGCGACCGATGGTGAGCGTGGTGCGGGCGCCGGTATGCTTGAGATTCTGGGGGGCGCCGCCGAGTGCAGCCTGGGGAAATACGCGACAACCGTCGCCGAGCGTCGTCGCGCCCATGATCGAAACATGGCTCACCAGTTCGACGTCTCGCCCGATCACCGCGTCCTTGCCGACATGGCAAAATGGGCCGATACGACTACCTTCACCAATCACCGCACCGTCTTCGACGACGGCGCTCGGGTGAACCATCACGTTCTGATTCTCGGTCAACTCTGCTTATTCCGCTACCTTGGGCGACATCATCGCCGAAATCTCCGCCTCGGCGGCCTTGGCGCCGTCGACAGTCGCCTCGCAGCCGAAGCGCCATATGTTGCCGCGCTGCTTGAGCTTGGTCACTCGGATTTCGAGCCGATCGCCTGGCACGACCGGACGGCGGAACTTGGCGTTGTCGATGGTCATGAAATAGACGAGCGACGGCCTGTCGCCGGCCGTGCTGTTGATGCAGATCGCACCCGCGGTCTGTGCCATCGCCTCGATGATCAGCACGCCAGGCATCACCGGGTGCCCGGGGAAATGCCCTTGGAAATGCGGCTCGTTGACGGTCACGTTCTTGATGCCGATCGCCGATCTGTCGCCATCGACTTCGATGATCCTGTCGACCAGCAGAAAGGGATAGCGATGCGGCAGCAGCTTCATCAGCCGCATGATGTCCATGGTCTCGAGAGTCGCCCCGGCCGTATCAGCCATTATTGTCCCCCTTCGATGACTTCGGCTTCATCAGGCTTCGGATTGCCGCCACTTCCTTGAAGAACTCCCGCATCGGGCGCGCCGGCGAGCCCGCCCAGCGTTCACCCGACGGTACGTCGTGCATCAGGCCGGACGATGCCGCGATCTGTACCCTGTCGCCGATGGTTATGTGGTCGGCTATGCCGACGCGACCGCCGAGCATCACGAAATCGCCCATAGTCACGGAACCTGAGAGGCCGCAATGGCCCGCGATCACACAGCCGCGGCCAATGCGTACATTGTGAGCGATCTGGACCAGATTGTCGATCTTGGTGCCCTCACCGATGACCGTGTCACCCATGGCTCCGCGGTCGACCGTGGTGTTGGCACCGATCTCGACATCGTTCTGCATGATGACGCGGCCGATCTGGGGAATTCGCTCAGGCCCCGACGGGCCGGGCACGAAACCGAACCCGTCCTGCCCGATCTGGGCGCCGCCGTGGATGAAGACGCGGTCGCCAAGGAGCGCATATTGAACCGAGACGTTCGGTCCGATGTAGCAATCGCGGCCGATCTGGCACATGGGGCCGATGACGGCATTCGGCGCAATGACGCTGCCGCGCCCGATTGACGCCTCCTCGCCGATCACCGCCCCTGGCTCGATGATTGCCCCGTCTTCGATTTTCGCGGACTTCGCAACATGGGCTGCCGGCGATATTCCGTTCGCGCCGGTAAGCGGACGCGATGCGACCGAGGTGGGATAGAGGACACGCCCCACCAGCGCAAAAGCATATTGCGGGCGCGGTGTCACCAGCCGGGCAATACCCGCCGGTACCTGTCCGCTCAGTTCGGAAGTGCAGAGAATGGCGGCGGCCGCCAAGCCGTCCAGAAGGCTCGCATTGCGCTTGCCTTCGACGAACACCAGTTTGCCAGCGCCGCCTTGTGCCGCGGGGGCGATCCCGGTCACAGGTACGGAAGCAGCATCGACGTCCAAGAGTTGCGCGCCGGTCAAGGTGGCAATCTCAGCGGCTGTGTACCGGCGTGACGGCGCGAAGAAGACCGGATCTGTCATATATGCCTTTTCTTCCGGGCCGAGACGGCCCGGAAGCGTCCGCCCACCACTATCAGAAGCGGGTCGACATGCCGAAATTGAAATTCTGGACCTGGTCCGAGTCCTGCTTCATGACAGGAACGGCATAGTCGACGCGGAGCGGTCCGAACGGCGAGGCCCAGAGCAAGCTGACGCCGACCGAAGCGCGCCACTCCATGCCTCTCGAAACGTCGGCGGAGTACTGCCCGGCTGTTGGCCCTGTTGTGTCGCGGATATTGTTGCCATAAAGCGTCGCCGCGTCTGCGAACAATGCGCCCTTCAGGCCGTAGCTTTCCGGGATGACCGGCAGCGGGAACTGCGTTTCCACCGTGGCGTTGAGATAGGTCGTGCCACCGAGCTGCTCGAAGGTTCCGTCGGG
>VFQN01007680.1_pt1 | contig 11467 bp, 8 predicted proteins | sample 3512371 | NCBI WGS metagenome assembly VFQN01 (sample SAMN10412370, study PRJNA504923) | tailings metagenome | isolation source: Replicate 2 from Balatoc abandoned mine | place: Philippines: Itogon, Benguet | collected 2017-08-28
CGCAGAGTGTACCACGCCACCCATGCTCCCTGACCTCAGTTCCGCCCGCGAGGCGATCTCCCGCGGTGCCTCCGACGCCCGTTCGCTGATCGAAGACAGCGTCGCGGCGGCCCAGAGCCCGGCCTGCCGCCATGCCTTCGTCGCCACCAGTTTCGAGCTCGCGCGGGCGCAGGCCGCGCAGGCACGGCCCGACAGCCCGCTGGCCGGTCTCGCGGTGAGCATCAAGGACCTGTTCGACGTCGCCGGACAGACCACCGCCGCCGCCAGCCGCGTGCTCGCCGATGCGCCGCCGTCGGCTGCCGACTGCCCGGCGGTGGCGCGCCTGCGCGCGGCCGGTGCGGCCTTCGTGGGGCGCACCAACATGAGCGAGTTCGCCTTCTCGGGTGTGGGCATCAATCCGCACCACGGCACGCCGGCGAACGTGGCCACGGCCGTACTCGACGCCACGCCGCGCATCCCCGGCGGCTCCACCTCCGGCGGCGCCGTGTCGGTGGCCGCCGGTGCGGCCTGGGCAACGCTCGGCTCGGACACCGGCGGCTCGATCCGCATTCCGGCGGCGCTGCACGGCCTCGTCGGCTTCAAGAACACCGCGCGGCTGGTACCCACCGAGGGGGCGATCCCGCTGTCGACCACGCTGGACACGGTCTGCGCCATCACCCGCAGCGTGCGCGATGCCGTGGTGCTGCACCAGATCCTCGCCCAGCGACGCGTGGCGCTGCCGCGCAAGCCGCTGTCGGCGCTGCGCCTGGGCGTGCCCAAGACGCTGATGCTCGATGCGCTCGAGCCGGCCGTGGCCGCCACCTTCGAGCGCACCCTGGTCACGCTGCGCGGCGCCGGGGCGCGCATCGACGAGATCGCCCTGCCCGCGCTGGCCGAACTCGCCGCGCTGAACGCTGCCGGTGGCTTCTCCGCGGCGGAAAGCTGGGCCTGGCACCGCCGGCGTCTGGCCACCGACGGCGATCGCTACGACCCGCGCGTGGCGCTGCGCATCCGCCGCGGCGAGAAGATGAGCGCGGCCGACTACGTCGAGCTGATGTGGGCGCGGCGCGACTGGATCGCCCGCGTGGAAGCGGCCCTGGCCGGCTTCGACGCGATGCTCAGCCCGACAGTGCCGATGGTCGCGCCGCCGATCGAGCCGCTGCGCGCCAGCGACGAGGCCTTCTTCGCCACCAACGGCGCGCTGCTGCGCAACCCGAGCGCGATCAATTTCCTCGACGGCTGCGCGCTGTCGCTGCCCTGTCACGCCCAGGGGGAGATGCCCGTCGGCCTGATGGTCTGGGCCGCAGCCCTGCGCGACGACGTGGTGCTCGACGCTTCGCTCGCCATCGAAGCGGCGCTCGCGCCGCAGCGCGGCTGAGCATGCGCGTCGCCGTCATCGGCGCCGGCATCGTCGGCGTCACCACCGCGTACGAGCTCAGCGCCTCCGGCCACGAGGTCACCGTGTTCGAGCGCCGCGGCAGCGTCGCCGCCGAGGCCAGCTTCGCCAACGCCGGCGTCGTCGCGCCGGGCTACGTCACGCCGTGGGCGGCGCCCGGCATGCCGGGCAAGCTGCTGCGCATGGCCTTCAGCCGCCATGCGCCGGTGCGCGTGCGGGCCAGCCTCGACCCCGCGCTGCTCGCCTGGCTGTGGAAGTGGTGGCGGGCCTGCCGCGCCGAGACCTGGAAGGCCAACCGCACGGCCATGCAGCGCCTGGCGGTGTTCAGCCGGCACCGCCTGCACGAACTGACCAAGGCGCTGCAGCTCGAGTACGAGCGCGAACAGGGCTACCTGGTGCTGCTGCGCAGCGAAGCCGACCTCGCTGCCGCTCGCCCCGGCCTCAAGCTGCTCACCGAACTGGGCAACCGCTTCCACCTCGTCGACGGCGCACGCTGCCGCGAACTGGAGCCGGCGCTGAATCCCGACACGCCGCTGCACGCCGGCGTGCACCTGCCCGACGACGAGGTCGGCAACTGCCGGCAGTTCGCGCACCTGCTGCGCCACGAGGCGCAGAAGCTGGGCGCGCGCTGGTGCTTCCACACCCAGGTGCAGCGCCTCGTGCCCGGCACGCGGCCGCAGGTCGTGCACCGCTACATGCCGCCGGCCGAGTCGACGCAGCTGGTGATCGAGCCCTCGCCGTCGAACGGCGACGGCCCACCCACCGAACCCGCCCCGCTGCAGGCGATGACCGAGGAGTTCGACGCGATCGTGGTCTGCGCGGCGATGGGCTCCACCGAACTGCTGCGTCCGCTGGGCGTACGTCTGCCGCTTCGCGCGGTGCACGGCTACTCGATCACCGCGCCGCTGCGTCCGGAGGACAGTGCCTCCGAGCGGGCGCCCCGCGCGGCGCTGATGGACGAGCGCTACAAGGTCGCCATCAGCCGCATCGGCCAGCGGGTGCGCGTGGCCGGCAGCGGCGAGCTCGGCGGCCGCCTGGAGAAGCACGACACGCGCGCCATCGAGACGCTCTACAAGGTGCTCAACGACTGGTTCCCCGGCGCAGGACGCATGAGCCAGGTGCAGCGCTGGAAGGGCGCACGACCCATGCTGCCCGACGGCCCGCCGGTGATCGGCCGCAGCGGTGCCGACGGCGTCTGGCTCAACCTCGGCCATGGCTCGAGCGGCTGGGCGCTGGCCTGCGGCTCGGCCTTTGCGCTCGCGCAAGCGATGGACGGTCGCGAGGTGCCGTTCAGCCTTGACGGCCTGGGGATCGAGCGGCTGCGCTGATACGCTCGGCCCTGATGCGCCGAATCGACTCCGCCACGCCCGCCCTGCCGCTCTTCGGCGTCGCCCGCACACGCGACATCGAGTCCCGCGCGCTGGCCGGATTACCCACGCATGCGCTGATGCAGCTCGCCGGCGAGGGGGTGGCGCGCCTGGCGCTGGCCCTGGCGCCACACGCGCGCACCTTCCGTGTGGTGGCCGGCACCGGCAACAACGGCGGCGACGGTCTGGACGCCGCCATTCGCCTGCAGCGCGCCGGCAAGCAGGTCGAGGTGATGCTGCTCGGGGAGCCTCAGGCCGACGACGCGCGCGACGCGCTGGCACGTGCCCGCGACGCCGGCGTGCCCATCCATGCGGAAGCGCCGACGCGCCTCGGCACCCACGACCTGGCCATCGATGCGCTGCTCGGCATCGGTGCCAGCCGCCCGGCCGAAGGCGCCGTTCGCGCAGCCATCGAGGCGCTGAACGGCCTGCCCTGCCCGGTGCTGTCGATCGACCTGCCTTCCGGACTGTCGGCCGACACCGGGCAGCCGCTCGGCGTGGCGGTGCACGCCACGCACACGCTGAGCCTGCTCACGCTCAAGCCCGGCCTGTTCACCGCGGCGGGGCGGGATCACGCCGGCACCGTGTGGTTCGATGACCTCGGCATCGACACCGGCGCTGACGAACCGGTTGCCTGGCTCGGCGGTGCCGAGGCCGGCCCCGCCGCGCCGCGCCGACACGCGCAGCACAAGGGCAGCTTCGGCGACGTGGCGGTGATCGGTGGCGCGCACGGCATGACCGGCGCCGCCGTGCTGGCGAGCCGGGCGGCCCTGGCCGCCGGCGCCGGGCGCGTGTTCGTCGAGATGCTCGACCCGGCCGCGCCGGCGCTCGACGCCGGCCGGCCCGAGCTGATGGTCCGGCCCGGCTGGAGCCACCGTGTCGACCGCGAAGTACTGGCGGGAAGCACCGTCGTCTGCGGCTGCGGCGGCGGCGATGCCGTGCGCGCCGTCCTGCCTGCGCTGCTGGGCAGCTGCGTGCGCCTGGTGCTCGACGCCGACGCGCTCAATGCCGTCGCCGCAGACGCGGCATTGCAGCAGCAGCTCGCCGCTCGCCCTGTGCGGCGCCAGGCGACCGTGCTGACGCCCCATCCGCTGGAGGCCGCTCGCCTGCTCGGCTGCGGCGTCGCGGAAGTCCAGGCCGATCGATTGGCGGCGGGGCGGCGCCTGGCGAATCAGTTCGGCTGCGTGGTCGTGCTCAAGGGCTCCGGAAGCGTGATCGCGGCACCCGGCGGCGCGCCGCGCATCAACGCCAGCGGCAACGCGTCTCTGGCCACCGCGGGCACGGGCGACGTGCTGGCCGGCTGGCTGGGCGCCGAATGGGCGCAACGCCGCGAGGCCGATCCAACGGAAGGAGCCTGGCAGGCGGCGGTGCACGCCGTGTGGTGGCATGGCGCCGCGGCCGAGGCCGCCGGAGCGGCGGTGCTGCGCGCTGCCGATCTGATCGAGCGGATGGCGCGCCGCTGAGCCGCCGGCCTCAGCGGCGCTTGCTGCCGCGCGACGCCGCCTTGCGCGCCGTCGACTTGGCGGCCTTGACCGGATGCGCGCTCTTGCCGCCGCGCGCCTTGCCCTTGGTGGCCGCCTTCGCAGCGCGGTCGGCCGCCTTCACGCGCGACAGCTCGTCGCCCGCATCGCCCGAGGCCCCGCGCTCGCGCCGCGCCCGCAGGCGCGAGGCATCGTCCTCGCCCTCGCGCACCATGCGGAAGTCGATCCGCCGGCCGTCGAGATCGACGCGGCTGACCTGCACGCGCACTCGCGCGCCGATCGCGTAGCGGATGCCGCTGCGTTCGCCACGCAGCTCCTGGCGGGCCTCGTCGAAGCGGTAGTACTCGCCACCGAGTTCGGTGATGTGCACCAGGCCCTCGACATACAGCGCGTCGAGCGTGACGAACAGGCCGAAGCCGGTGACCGCGCTGACCGTGCCGGCGAACTCCTCGCCGAGGTGCTCGCGCATGTAGCGGCACTTGAGCCAGGCCTCCACGTCGCGCGAGGCCTCGTCGGCACGGCGTTCGTTGGCGCTGCAGTGCGCACCGGCGGCCTCCCAGTGCTCCATCTCCTGGTTCGGTGCGTGCTTCGCCTTGCCGGCCTGCCGCACCTTCGGCGCTTCCTCGAACTTGCCGCTGAGCAGGTGGTAGCGCTTGCCGGTCAGCAAGGCCTTGATCACTCGGTGCACGAGCAGGTCGGGGTAGCGGCGGATCGGGCTGGTGAAGTGCGTGTAGGCCTCGTAGGCAAGGCCGAAATGGCCGGCATTGGTGCCGGTGTAGATGGCCTGCTGCATCGACCGCAGCAGCATGGTGTGGATCTGCAGGGCGTCGGGACGGTCCTTGGTGGCAGCGGCGATCGCCTGGAACTCCTTCGGGTGCGGCTCCTCGCTGACCGACAGGCCGAGGCCGAGCGCCTTGAGGTAGTTCTGCAGCAGCGTGCGCTTCTCCGGGGTCGGTCCTTCGTGAACCCTGTACAGCGACGGGTGCTTGGCGCGCGCGATGAAGTCGGCCGAGCAGACGTTGGCGGCAAGCATCGCCTCCTCGATCAGGCGATGCGCGTCGTTGCGGGTGCGCGGCACGATCTTCTCGATGCGTCCATTCTCGTCACAGACGATCTGCGTCTCGGTGGTCTCGAAGTCCATCGCCCCGCGCTGCACGCGCTGCTTGAGCAGCGCCCGGTAGACCTCGTGCAGGTGCAGCAGGTGCGGCACCAGCTCGGCGCGGCGTGCCGCCTCGGGCCCGCGCGTGTTGCCCAGGATGGCCGCCACCTCGGTGTAGGTGAAGCGCGCATGCGAGCAGATCACCGCCGGGAAGAACTGGTAGGCATGCACCTCGCCGTCCGCGGTGACGAGCATGTCGCAGACCATGGCCAGCCGCTCGACGTCGGGGTTGAGCGAGCACAGGCCGTTGGACAGCTTCTCCGGCAGCATCGGGATCACCCGGCGCGGGAAGTACACCGAGGTGGCGCGTTCGTACGCGTCTTCGTCCAGCGGCTCGCCGGGCTTCACGTAGTGGCTCACGTCGGCGATCGCGACCACCAGGCGCCAGCCGTTGGGTTTCTTCGTGCGGCCGATGCTGGCCGGCTCGCAGTACACGGCGTCGTCGAAGTCGCGCGCGTCCTCGCCGTCGATGGTGACCAGCGGCACGTCGCTCAGGTCGATGCGGTGGCGGCGGTCAGCGGGGCGGAGCTTCTCCGGCAGCGCCGCGGCCTGCGCCAGCGTCTCCGGCGAGAAGCGGTGCGGCACCTCGTACTTGCGCACCGCGATCTCGATCTCCATGCCGGGATCGTCGATCTCGCCGAGCACCTCGGTCACGCGGCCCACCGGCTGCGAGTACATGGACGGCGGCTCGGTCAGTTCGATGGCGACCACCTGCCCTGCGGTCGCGTTGGCGATCGCATTCTTCGGCACGATGATGTCCTGACCGTAGCGTTTGTCTTCCGGCGCGACCAGCCAGACGCCGCTCTCGTGCAGCAGCCGGCCGATGATCGGCGACTTGCGGCGCTCGAGGATCTCGAGGATGCGGCCCTCCGGCCGCCCCTTGCGGTCGTAGCGGACGATGCGGGCACGCACGCGGTCGCGGTGCAGCACGGCGCGCATCTCCTGCTGGGAGAGATAGATGTCGGGCTGGCGGTCGTCGCGGACGAGGAAGCCGTGGCCGTCGCGGTGCCCTTGCACCGTGCCCTCGACTTCGCTCATCAGTTCGGCGCCGACGGCGGGGGGAGTTGAGTGTTGGTTTGTTTTGATGATATGATCCAAGACTTCCTGAAATGCCCAGGTGGCGGAATTGGTAGACGCACTAGTTTCAGGTACTAGCGGGTAACACCGTGGGGGTTCGAGTCCCTTCCTGGGCACCAGATGATAGGTAACAGTGAACAAGGCCAGTGCAAGCGCACTGGCCTTTTTCTTTGGCAGCTCAGATGACGAACTTCTTCGCCAGGCCCTCCGGCCGGAGTTCGTCGTACTCCTCGAAGGGCTGGTGGATCCAGGGGCTCGTCGGCAGCATCTCCACGTAGTAGTCGGGCGTGTAGCTCGACACCCCCTTCACCCAGATCACCGCCGAGCGCAGCTCGGTGATCGACGGCATGCCGCGCAGCCGCTCCACCACGGCCTTGAGCGTGACGCCGGAGTCGGCCAGGTCGTCGACCAGCAGCACGCGCCCGGCCAGTTCGCCCTTGGGCAGCGTGATGTACTTGGCCATGTCCAGCCGGCCCTGGATGGTGCCGGCCTCGGCGCGGTAGGAGCTGGTCGACATGATCGCCAGCGGCTTGTCGAACACCCGCGAGAGCACGTCGCCCGGCCGCATGCCGCCGCGCGCCAGGCACAGGATCTGGTCGAAATCCCAGCCCGACGCATGCACCTTGAGCGCCAGGCGTTCGGTCAGCATGTGGTACTCGTCCCAGGAGACGTAGAGGTGTTTGCCGTCGTCGGTCAGCATGCGCAGGGCTCCAGGTCAGTGAAAGGCGTCGCTCAGCCGCGGTACGGGTGCTTGAGCAAGATGGTGTGCACGCGGTCCGGCCCGGTGGACACCATGTCGATCGGCGCCCCGATGAACTCCTGCACGCGCTCCAGGTAACGGCGGGCGTTCAGCGGCAGCTTGTCCCACTCGGTCACGCCGAAGGTGGTCTCGCTCCAGCCGGGGAAGGTGTCGTAGATCGGCACGCAGGCCGCCACGTCGTCGGCGTCCAGCGGCAGGATGTCGATGCGCCGGCCGTTGAGCTCGTAGCCGACGCACACCTTGATCTCGGAGAGACCGTCGAGCACGTCGAGCTTGGTGATGCACAGGCCGGAGATGCCGTTGATGATGATCGAGCGCTTCAGCGCCGCCGCATCCAGCCAGCCGCAGCGACGCGGTCGGCCGGTGACCGTGCCCCGCTCCTGGCCCACCGTCGACAGGTGATGACCCACGGTGCCGGGCTCGTCCATCGGCAGCTCGGTCGGGAACGGCCCGCTGCCCACGCGCGTGGTGTAGGCCTTGGTGATGCCGAGGATGTAGTGCAACATGTCCGGGCCCACGCCCGACCCGGCCGCGGCGTTGCCGGCCACGCAGTTGCTCGAGGTGACGTACGGATAGGTGCCGTGATCGATGTCGAGCAGCGTGCCCTGCGCGCCCTCGAAGAGGATGTTGCCGCCGCGCCGGTTGATGGCGTGGAGCATGTAGCCCACGTCGGCCAGCATCGGCTTGAGCTGTTCGGCGACCTTCATCGCATGGTCGAAGATCGGCTGGAACTCCAGCGCCGTCGACTTCAGGTAGCCGGTCAGCGACACGTTGTGCAGCGCCAGCAGTTCGCGCAGCTTGGTGGCGAAGCGCTCCGGGTGCTTGAGGTCCTGCACGCGAAGCGCGCGGCGCGCCACCTTGTCTTCGTAGGCCGGGCCGATGCCCTTGCCGGTGGTGCCGATCTTGCCCGCGCCGCTGGTCTCGCGCAGCGCCTCTCGCGCACGATCCACCTCGACGTGGAAGGGCAGGATCAGCGGGCAGGATTCACTGATGAACAGGCGCGAGCGCACCTCCAGGCCGATGCCCTCGAGGCGCTCGATCTCCGACAGCAGGTGCGTCGGGTCGACCACCACACCGTTGCCGATGAAGCAGGCCACGCCGTCGCGCATGATGCCCGAGGGGATCAGCTGCAGTGCCGTCTTCACGCCCTTGATCACCAGCGTGTGGCCGGCGTTGTGGCCGCCCTGGAAGCGCACCACGGCCTCGGCGTGGTCGGTCAGCCAGTCCACCACCTTGCCCTTGCCTTCGTCGCCCCACTGGGTGCCGACGACGACCACGTTGTGGCCCGCGGCCGCGCTTGTCTGTTGCTGCATGTCTTGTGTCACTCGAAACTGCTCTCTCGCTGATCCGGCCGGCACGCCGCGCTCACAGCGCGCGCACCGCCCACTGGCCGCCCACGGCGACCAGTTCCCGGTCGCACTCGAACTCCTGGCCTTCGTGCTCGTGGCCCGGCAGGATGCACACCACGGTCTCCCCTTGCTCGCGCAGGCGGCGCACTGCGGCACGCAGTGCGGCGTCTTCCGACCATGGCGCACGAACCGCCGGCCGTCCGCCACGGCCCGGCACACGTTCGGCCAGTTCCTTGAGGTCGAGGCTGAAGCCCACCGCGGGCCGGTTGCGACCAAAGATCGCCCCGACCTCGTCGTAGCGCCCGCCGCGCGCGATGGCGTCACTGGAGCCGCCCACATAGATCGCGAAGCGCGCGCCGCTGTAGTACGACGCGCCACCCACGTCGGCCAGATCGAAGCCGACCTGCACCTCCGGGTGGGCCTGGCGCGCATGGCGTGCCAGCGTGGCGAGGTCGTCGAGCGCGGCACGCACGGGCGCCAGTGCGGGCAAGGTCTCGCGGGCTCGTGCAAGGACGGCTTCGTCGCCATACAGCGCCGGCAGCGCCAGCAGCGCCTGCCTCGACGCCTCCGGCAATCCCGCGCAGAGGTCGCGCAGGCCGGCCACGTCCTTGCCGGCCAGGGCCGCCAGGATGTCGCCGAGGCGGGCGACCTCCACACCGGGCAGCAGCGCCCGCACGATGCGCGCATCGGCCAGGTCCAGCGTCAGGCCGGCAAGACCGGCGCCGCGCAGGCAATCCAGCGCCAGATCCTGCACTTCCAGGTCGGCCTCCAGGCCCGCGTGGCCGTAGATCTCGGCGCCGAACTGCAGCGGCTCGCGCGTGCCCTGCATGCCCGAGGGCCGTGTGTGCAGCACCGGGCCGCAATAGCACAGGCGGGTCACGCCGGCACGGTTGAGCAGGTGGGCGTCGATGCGGGCCACCTGCGGCGTGGCATCGGCGCGCACGCCCAGGGTGCGGCCGCTGAGCTGGTCGACGAGCTTGAAGGTCTTCAGGTCGAGGTCGCGGCCAGTGCCCGACAGCAGCGACTCGATGTGCTCCATCAGCGGCGGCATCACCAGTTCGCACCCGAACGAACGGGCCACGTCCAGCAGGCCGCGCCGCAGTTCTTCGATGTGTCGGGCCTGCGCGGGCAGGACGTCGGCGATGTGCTCGGGCAGCAGCCAAGCAGAAGACATGGGAAACCGGCGCGGGATTAAAAACCGCATTGTACCGGCCACCCACCGGCCGGATTGCGTGGCGTCGTGGGGTGTGTCAGTCGCGGAACAGGAGCAGCAGCACCAGCCCGAGCAGCATGCTCGACAGGCCGAGGAAGCGGATCTGCCCGTCGGACAGCTTCGTCGCCTGCTCGAACAGCCGCCGCCACGCGCCGGGGCTGAAGAAGGGCAGAAGCCCTTCGAGCACCAGCATCAGCGCGCAGGCGGCGAGCAGCAACTCCCAGAAGCTCGCGCCCACCGGCGGCTACTTCTTCGCCGGGGCCGGCGTGGCGGCCGGGGCCGAACCGCGCATGGCGCGGAAGAACTCGCTGCTTGGGTCGAGCACCATTACGTCGCCCTTGTTGCGGAAGGCCGCGCGATAGGCCTCCAGGCTGCGATAGAACTCGGCGAACTGCGGGTCGCGGCCGAAGGCCTCGGCGAAGATCGCCGAGGAGCGCGCATCGCCCTCGCCCTTGATCTTCTGCGCGTCGCGGTAGGCTTCCGCGATGATGATCTGGCGCTGGCGGTCGGCGTCGGCGCGGATCTTCTCGCCTTCGGCACCGCCGGTGGAGCGCAGCTGGTTGGCCACCTGCTGGCGCTCCGAGCGCATGCGGCTGTAGATCGAGTCGGTGATGTTGGCGACGAAGTCGACGCGCTTGATGCGCACGTCGAGGATCTCGATGCCGAAGGCCTTGGCGTCGTCGTTCAGCCGCGCGCGGACGTCCTGCATGACCTTGTCACGCTCGATCGACAGCACGCCGCCGACGGTGCGCTTGGTCACCTCCTCGTTGAAGGCGGCGTGCACCACCGGCGCGAGGCGCGTCTCCAGGTTGCGGATGTCGGTGCCGTTGTTGCGGATGAACTGGCGAGGTTCGGCCACGCGCCACTTCACCAGCCAGTCGATCACCAGGCTCTTCTTCTCGGCGGTGAAGATCGGCCGCACGTCCGGGCTGTCCAGCGTCTGGATGCGGCGGTCGAGGAAGACGACGTTCTGGAACGGCGGCGGCAGCTTGACCTTCAGACCGGGCTCGGTGATCACTTCCTTGATCTCGCCGAGCGCGTAGATGACGGCGACCTGGCGCTGGTCGACGACGAACAGCGTCGAGGCCGCGCCCATCAGCGCGAGCAGCACGAGGCCGACGAGGAATCCGATGCGGTTCATGTTCTGGTTCTCCCGGATCGATCAGCGGCCTTCGCGCTCGCGGCTGCGCTGGCCGTCGCGCGAGCGTGCATCGAGCGCCGCCGGCGCGGCGGCGCCTGCCTCGGCAGGCGTCGACGCGGGCGTCGCGCCCTGAGGCGTCGGCGCCGCCCCGGCCTGCTGCATCAGCTTCTCGAGCGGCAGGTACAGCAGATTGGAGTTGTTGCGGCTGTCGATCATCACCTTGCTGACGTTCGAGTACACCTGCTGCATCGTCTCGATGTAGAGGCGGTCGCGCGTCACGCCCGGCGCCTTCTGGTACTCGGTCAGCACCCGGCTGAAGCGTTGTGCATCACCCTCGGCCTGCGCGATCACGCTGGCCTTGTAGCCTTCGGCCTCCTCGCGCAGGCGCGCGGCCGTGCCCTGGGCCTTCGGAATCACGTCGCTGGCATAGGCCAGGCCTTCCTTCTTCAGGCGGTCGCCGTCCTGGCCGGCCTTGAGCGTGTCTTCGAAGGCCGCCTGCACCTGCTCGGGCGGCTGCACGCTCTGCATGTTGACGTTGGCCACGA
>VFQN01007681.1_pt1 | contig 11466 bp, 9 predicted proteins | sample 3512371 | NCBI WGS metagenome assembly VFQN01 (sample SAMN10412370, study PRJNA504923) | tailings metagenome | isolation source: Replicate 2 from Balatoc abandoned mine | place: Philippines: Itogon, Benguet | collected 2017-08-28
GCTCAACTGGCTGAGGCTTTTGTGGGCCTTCTTCCTGGCAATGCTCGAAACCCTGACGGCACCACAGCCCCGATCGCGATCCGCATGACCGAGCCCAAGCCGGCAGTCACACCAGAACCCGCTCTCTGTCGTCAGCCACCTTCTTCACGGACGACTAGCCCGTCTCTCTTCCAGGACGCGGTCACGTACGATATCGCAACGCGGTTACGATGGCCTGATTTTAGCGGTGTTACGGCATTGCGACAGAAGTATTCACGGTCTTTGCGAATTGCTGGAAGAACTCGCCCGCAAGTTTCTTCGCGGTCGAATCTATCAACCTCGAGCCCAATTGCGCCAGTTTTCCACCTATGTCAGCCTTCACAACATAGGCAAGGTGCGTTCCGCCTTGGACATCCGTCAACTGGACCTGCGCACCGCCCTTTGCAAAACCGGCTACACCTCCCTGACCTTCGCCCTCGATCCGATAGCCCTCCATCGGGACGACGTCGAAGAATGAAACCTTCCCTGCAAACGTCGCCTTGATCGGCCCGATCCGAACGGTCGACTTGGCCGCAAGCGTGCCGTCTTCCTGTCTCTCTAGAAAGGTGCAGCCTGGAATGCAGGTCTTGAGCACGTCGATATCGTTCAACGCTTCCCAAACGACACGTCTCGGCGCTGGTATCGTCTGTTCTCCGGTCATGTCCATGTTGTCACCTCAAGGCTGCGTTTTGGGGAACTTGATTGATCAGTTGCCACAGGGCGCAAGGCGTCAGCGGCAAGCTTGTGGGCTGAATGTCCAATGATGAGAGAGCGTCAGCCACTGCGTTACCAATCACTGCTGCAACAGGGGCGATGGCATCTTCTCCGACGCCCTTGACACCGAGGGGGTTACGTTCCGTGCGTGTCAGATCCAGCGAGATTGCGCGGATGTTGGGAAAGTCGGTCGACGTGGGAAGCAGGTAGTCTGCTAGCGACCCCGTAAGAAACTGGGCGTTTTCGTCATAGGAAAGCTGCTCCAGAAAAACCCCACCGAGGCCTTGAACGATGGCTCCGATTTTCTGACCATGGACCAGGAGGGGATTGATCATCTTTCCGACGTCTTCGACCGCAACGTATTCGATCACCTCGACGTGGCCGGTCCGCACGTCCACGGCCACATGCGCTGCATGAGTGCCGTAGCCATATGGTTTCTCCTTTGTGCCAAAGCTTCCTTGAGCCTCGATGGGCTGGGAGAGCCGTTGGGCCAGGTCTCTCAAGCGGATCGACTTGCCGTCTGGCGCAAAAAAGACGCCGTCGCGATAATCGACTTTGCTGGCATCGTGTCCGTACAAAGTCGCTACCTGGCACTTGAGCAGCGATTTGAGGTTTGCGGCTGCATCGGCGATCGCATTTCCGCCCATGACGATTGATCGTGAATGAAACGAGCCGAAGCCTTCGTCGAGAAGCGTGGTTGAACCGTGCTTCACGGCAATGAGGTCGATAGGAACCTCCATCATATCGGCGCAGATTTGCGACAGGCCTGTCTCTATCCCCTGGCCAAGTGCCGAGGATCCGATGAAGACCGTTATCGCGCCGTGCTGATCGAGCCGGATCCTGCAATTCTCCTTGGGCCCGGCACCGCTGCTGTCGATGAAACAGCCAAAGCCAATCCCATGGCGGCGCCCCGCGACATCGGTACCGCGTAGCGCGAGTTTCTCTTCCCAGCCGATTTCCTTCACGCAGCGCCTGAGAACGGCAATGTGATCGCCGTGATCATACCAGGCGTCCTGTTCGTAGGGGACCAGTTTTCCCGTAGGGAATGGGAATTGGTCAGGTTTCAGGAGGTTGCGTTGGCGGAAGGATACCGGGTCGATAGCCAGGTCCCGCGCGGCCATATCGAACAGCCGTTCCCGGGCAAAGGTCGATTCGAAACGGCCGGGGCCGCGATAGCTGCCCGACGGTGTCTTGTTCGTTGTAACCGACACAACGTCGATGCTAAGCGCCGGCACGAGATAGGGACCAGGCATGAACTGAGCTGCCCTGGACGCAAGGATGCCGCCTGTCGTCCCGACATAAGCCCCCAGATCGGCCACGACCTTGCCGCGCAGCCCAAGGAGGTTTCCCTCGGCATCACAGGCCACTTCAAGCTCACATTCGATTTCTCTCGAATGGTTGGTTGCCATCAGGTGTTCGCGCCGGTCCTCGGTCCACTTTACCGGCCTTGACAGTCTGCGTGCTGCGAAGGGGATCAAATAGTCTTCTGGATAAAACTCGCCGCGGACACCAAATCCACCCCCGACGTTCAACTCGATCAGATCCACGTTTTTTTCGGGAAGCCCCAACATTCCCGCAAGCACCCGTCGGTTAAAAAAGGGAACTTTGGCCGCACCCCAGACCGACATATGGCTGTTGCTGTCGTCCCATTCAGCAACAAGCCCACGCATTTCCATAGGCACTGCAGTATGCCGCTGGACATAGAATGTTTGCCTTTTCCTGTAGGCCGCACGTGCAAAGGCCTCGTCCGGCTCTCCACGGTAAACCTGGTAGCTGAACGCTACATTGGTGTCGGTCCCTTCATGCAGCAGAGCTTTGGGTGCAAGACTGTCTTTGGAGGAGGCCACTGCAGGCAATTCCTCGATCTCGACAAGTACCATCTCCGCAGCATCTTCAGCGATGGCCCGTGACTCGGCAATGATGAGCGCGACCGGTTCACCCACATAGCGGACCTTGTCGCTGGCAATGACGGGTTGTTGGAAACCAGCGGCATCTTCAAAAACAGCAATGCGGAAAGGAATGCGCGGTATTTCCGCCGGCAGGTCCGTGGCCGTGAGCACAGCCACGACGCCAGGCAATTCAAGTGCGGCGCTGTGATCAATGTTGAGTAGTCGCCCATGTGCCACTTGGCTACGCACAACCACGGCATATGCCATGTCGGGCCTAGTAAAGTCGTCGACAAATATGCCCTTGCCCGTCAGGAGTCGGGCGTCTTCCAAACGGGGCAACGCTTGGCCAATGTAGCGGCTATTCTTCAGATTCATGGCGACCCCGACTGGCGAGCAAGCGATCACGGGCATTCTTGATGGCCTCCACGATCGGGAGGTAGCCTGTGCAGCGGCAGATATGGCCCGAAAGCACCTCTCGGATGCGGCCTTCGCCAGCTTCCGGTTCCGCTGCCAACAGCGCCGTCGCACTCATCAGGATCCCGGTGGTACAGAATCCGCATTGCAGCGCATGACTGTTTCGGAATTCCTCCTGAATGATTGAAAGCCCATCGCCACAGGCTAGGCTTTCCACGGTCTCAATCCGGCGGCCGGCGGCCTGAACCGCCAGCATCAGGCACGATCGAACGGCATCACCGTCTACCATCACGGTACAGGCGCCGCAGACGCCGTGCTCGCACCCCACATGGGTACCGCACAGCGAAAGGTCATGCCGCAGGCAGTCAGCAAGGGTCCTGCGTGGTTCGACCGAGACACCCACCTTGTTGCCGTTGACATGGAACGCTACGTCGATGGGCTGCGTCACCGTCTTTCTCCTTTACCCAGCGCATCTTGAAGTGCGCGCTCGACGAGCACGCCCAACAAGGCTCGCCGGTAGTCGGGTGTGCCTTGAGCATCGTAAGGGGGATCAATCATGTCCAGTTCGGCTGCCGCAGTGCCTGCAGCGGCAAACGCTGCCGCTGTAGGCACGACGTCGCTGAGCATCGCTTGCAAGGGTTCCAGAAGAATTGGACGCTCATCGATTCCGAACGCGACAATGCGCGGCGCATGGATGCGGCCGTCGACGAGGTCAAAATGCAGCGCAACGCCGGCAATTGCGAAGTCGCCGCTTCGTCGGGCAAACTCCTGAAAGGACCAGCATCTGCGTGGCGCCCAAGGCGGAAAACGTACAGCAGTGATCATTTCGTCGTCGCGCAGATCCGTCGTCAGCAATCCTTGAAAGAAGCTATCGGCAGAGATAAGTCTTGAGCCTTGGCCCCCCTTCACTTCGATCTGCCCTTCATGGGCTAGGACGAGGGCAGGAAACTCGGCGGCGGGGTCAGCATGGGCCAGACTCCCGCCGATCGTACCCCGGTTACGAATCTGATAGTGGGCGATGTGCTCAACGCCGGCCACCAGCAAGGGGTAACGGTTACGGAGGTCCGCATTGGCCTCGATGTCGACCCAGCGGAGGCGGCTGCCCATGACGAGTCCGTCCCCGGTAATGCCGACCGTGGCCAAGCCAGGGATGCGCCCGATATCCACGAGTGCCGCAGGCGTCAGCAATCGAAAGGCCAGCATAGGAAGCAGGCTTTGACCTCCTGCGATGATCTTGGCATCACCTTCGTAGTCGGCCAGCAATGCCACTGCGGCCTCCACAGTGTCGGGACTGTGATAGGAGAATGGGGCAGGCTTCACTCTTTCGACCTTCCAGTCACGCGTGTCTCCGGCTACCCGGCCGCCATCGGTGCGGCCAGGACTGCGCCCAGCCACATGATCGGCGTGGATGCGAACACGTGGCTTCTTTTCGACCGGAAGTTCCTGTCAGTTCTGAAGGAACTCGTTGGTGTAGAATGCCGAAGCCGGCTTCTCGGGGTCTGAACTTTCGGTATCGAGCAGCTTGAGAGCATCGCCGATCGACTTCTCGCTTATCCAGCCGCTTGGCTTCTCGCCAGCGCTGGGAATAGATGCCGACGTTTCCTCAATCTGCTTGAGAACGACAGCATCGGCAGGCCCACTTGGCCAAGCTGCTTTCAAGGCTGCGACCGCCGTCTGGGGCTCCGCCCTGGTCCTTTCGATGGCGATTGCGGTCGAGGAGAGGAACTTGCGGAGTACGTTGCCCTTTTTTGCAATCCCGTCGTCGCTTGCGACGACTGCCATGCCTGGAACGACCAACCCGAATTTGACCTGGTCGAGCACTGAATAAGTGACGCCGGTCTTTGCTTCCAGGATCGGCAGATCGTTGGTCTTGTACGCCGCTATGACGTCGATCTTGTTGCTTAGAAACTGAGACACACGGGCCTGGACGTCGATCTGCACCTTCGTGATCTTGCCGCAGTCAACATTGTTGATCTCACAGAATAGGTCGAGATAGGTCGTTCCAGTTTCGCCGACCGGTGCGGCTATGGTCTTGCCTTCCAAGTCCTTCGGTTCGTGGAGCGGCTTCTCCGGATGCGAAACCAAAACGGTCGGGGCGGCCGGCTGGTAGAGCGCGACTATCTTAATCGGCATGCCCTTTTGAATTGCCGACAGGGCAAATATCCCAGGAAGGACAACTAGGTCGTCCTGGCCTTGAATCAGCGAGCCAAGCGCGGCCTGGGAACTCGCCCCTTCACCGAAGGTCGCTGACAGGCCAGCTTGGTCATACAAGCCTTTTTCCTTTCCCAGGTAAAAGAACCCATATTCGCCCTTCAGCTTGTAGCTGAAACGGACACTGACCTCATCCGAGGCGAAAGACTGGCCCGAAATAAACAACGCCGCGACGCTGACAATCATCATAGCGATGCGGTTGATAGTACGCTTCCCATTCGGCATGAACTTTTTCCCCATTTGTTGGCTCACACACACAATTCGAAAAGCTGGCTGACAGCCATAAGATGGCTAACGGTCACTCCTTGATCTCTTTATTTGATCGCATCATGTGATCACAATCGCTTCGTGTCAAGCTTGGATCCGTGGGGCGGCCTTCGCCGGAACCGGTTCATTGCGACGTCGCTATTGCGCTCCGTGACCTTAGCAGATGAACGGCGCCCTGCAGCCCCTCTTGACCCGGAATGCTCGCCTGACGGTATGACCACACCACCTCAGTAGGTTCGGTGACGTTATCTATTGGGGGCTCGCTCGCCATGCTGCCCAGGACGGGTGGCGACTTCGCTCAGTTATTCTATGCTACGGCCAGTTCCAGATGGTTCCGAACGCTGCAGTTTGCCGATCGTCTCCTTGCCTGCGACGGCGAGGTGCGAATGCCCAGCTCATGAACTGCGGGACCGTCCTCTGTTGCGGCCATCGCGGGTTTTTGATCGACATGCTGGTGCCGAGGCCGATCACACCGACGTAGCGGCAGCCAGACCACAATCGAACCGGTTTTGCCGCTGCGCGTCGCTTGTCGCGGACCGGGAATGACTGCGGCTCAGGACATACGTCCTCGTCGTCAGGAACCTCCGTTGATGACGTCCAGGAACGCCGCTCCGTAGCGTGCGAGTTTGGCCTCGCCAACACCGGGGATGGAGGCGAACTCCGCGGCGGATCGCGGGCGGTGCGCGGCCATTTCGGCGAGCGTTTTGTCGTGGAATATAACGTAGGGTGGGACATTCTGCGTCTTGGCCAGTTCCAGCCGCTTGGTGCGCAGCTTCTCGAACAAGGCTCGGTCGGCGGAGGGAAGCGTCTCCCGTGTTTCCCGGCGCACGGATTTCCGATCCTGCTTGCCCTTCTTCAGGAGACGCAGGCGCAGGGCCGGCTTCTCGCGCAGGAACTCGCGGCCGGCGGTCGATATGGACATGCCGCCATGGCCCGCCACATCCACTGTGATCAGGCCGCGGGCGACCAACTGGCGCACGATCGAGCGCCAGGCGTTGCGGTCGTGTTCTCCGCCGATGCCGAAGGTGGAGAGCTTGTCGTGTTCGAGATGACTGATGCGCTCGTCGGCCTCGCCCAGGAGGACCGAGATGACATGCGCCTGGCCGAAACGCTCGCCGGTGCGATAGATGCAGGACAGGAGCTTCTGGGCAGCGATGGAGCCGTCGAAGGTTTCGGGCGGATCGAGACAGACGTCGCAATTGCCGCAGGGTTCGCAGTCGTCGCCGAAATAACGAAGGAGGACCTGCCGCCGGCACTGACAGGATTCAGCGAACCCCAAGAGCGCGTCGAGCTTGCGGTGCTCCATGCGCTTGCGTGTATCGGCAGCCTCCGACTCGTCGATGAAGCGGCGGCGGAGCGACATATCCTGCGCGCCGTAGAGCATCAAGGTTTCCGAGGGCAGGCCGTCGCGCCCCGCGCGTCCCGTCTCCTGATAATAGGCTTCGATGCTGGCGGGCAGGTCCACATGCAGCACGAAGCGAACGTCTGGCTTGTCGATGCCCATGCCGAAGGCGATGGTGGCGACCATGACCAGGCCTTGCTCTAGCTGGAAGCGGCGCTGGTTTTCTTCCCGCGCATTCATCTCCATCCCCGCATGATAGGGAAGGGCGGTGAAACCGTGAGCATTGAGGGTGGCGGCGACCTCTTCGGTCTTGCGCTTGGACAGGCAATAGACGATGCCGCTCTCGCCCTTGCGGGCATCGAGGAAACGCAGCATCTGCTGCGTCGTGCCGGTCTTCTCTGCAGCGGCATAGCGGATGTTGGGCCGGTCGAAGCCGGAGACGAAGGCGTTGTGCCCGCCGATGTCCAGGTGCTCGACGATCTCGGCTCTCGTCGGCGCATCCGCGGTGGCGGTCAGCGCTATGCGCGGCACGTCGGGAAAAAGCGAGACGAGACAGTCAAGGGCGCGGTATTCGGGCCGGAAGTCGTGCCCCCATTGCGAGAGGCAGTGTGCCTCGTCGATGGCGATGAGCGAGAGGCGCGCCGATTTCAGTCGATCGAGGTTCTCGGGCTTCAACAGCGTTTCCGGCGCCATATAGAGAAGATCGAGGTCGCCCCTTTCGACGTCACGCCAGAGTTGGTCCTTTGCCGAGCCCCAGAGCCGGGAGTTGAGCGCCGCCGCCTTGACGCCTGCCTGCCTCAGCGCCGTCACCTGGTCTTCCATCAGCGCGATGAGCGGCGAGACGACGAGACCCATGCCTGATGAGGCGAGCGCCGGGATCTGGTAGCAGAGCGACTTGCCGCCGCCCGTCGGCATCAGCACGAAGGCGTGGTTCCCGGCGATCACATGGTCGATGATCTCGCGCTGATGGCCGCGAAAGCTGTCATAGCCATAGACGCTTTTGAGTATCGAGAGTGGGTCGGCCGGCATGAAAGGAATCGGTCCTGGGCAGAAGACCACCTCAATAGCGGGTTTCTCCCGAGGAAGCAGCGCCAGGCTGGTTTTCTGATCGCGATCCTGTGGGTTTTGCAGCCGACGTCTCACGACAGGCAGGCGCGAACCATGCCGCACGTCCCTGGATCAGGCGACATGCGGCATGCGTCTTGGGAGACGTTCGAGGGTTTAGGCGGCCTCGTATCCGGCGATGCCCTTGATCTCGAGGAAATCCTCCAGACCGTATTCCGCATATTCGCGTCCGTTGCCCGACTGCTTGTAGCCGCCGAAGGGCAGGCCTGCATCCCAGGCCGGATAGTTGATGTAGACATTGCCCGTGCGCATGCGGGTCGCCACGGCGCGGGCCTTTTCGATGTCGGCTGCCTGGATATAGGAGGCGAGGCCATAGACGGTGTCGTTGGCCTCTTCGACGGCCTGCTCGACGCTGTCATAAGGCAGGATCGAAAGCACCGGACCGAAGATCTCCTCGCGGGCGATACGCATGTCGTTGGTGACGTTGGCGAAGACGGTCGGGCGGATATAGTAGCCGCGATTGAGTTCGGCCGGCAGTCCCGGCCCGCCGGCCACCAGCGTGGCGCCCTCGGCAATGCCAGCTTCGATGAGGGCCTGGATCTTGTCGTACTGGAGCTTGCTGACGACCGGGCCGAGGCGTGTTCCGGGCGCATCGGCCGGGCCGACGACGAACTTCTCGGCGGCCGCCTTGGCGTAGCCGGCGGCCTCGTCATGACGGTCTCGTGGCACGAACATGCGTGTCGGCGCGTTGCAGGACTGGCCGCTGTTGCCGAAGCAGCCGGCGACGCCCTTCGCCACCGCGTCGGACAGGTCGACGTCGGGGAAAAGGATGTTGGCCGATTTGCCGCCGAGTTCCTGGTGGACGCGCTTAACGGTATCGGCGGCCGCCTTGGCCACGAGGATGCCGGCGCGTGTCGAGCCGGTAAAGGACATCATGTCGATGTCAGGATGACTCGACAACGCCTGGCCGACGGTCGGTCCGTCGCCATTGACGAGGTTGAAGACGCCCTTCGGCGTGCCGGCCTCGTCCATGATCTCGGCGAAGATGATGGCGTCGAGCGGCGCGATCTCGCTGGGCTTGAGCACCATGGTGCAGCCCGCTGCGATCGCCGGACCCACCTTGCAGGTGATCTGGTTGAGCGGCCAATTCCAGGGCGTTATCAGGCCGACCACGCCGATCGGTTCCTTGACCACCAGGGAACTGCCCTTGACCTGCCGGAACTTGAAGGAGGCGAGCGTCTCGGCCATCTTCTGCAGATGTGCGAGTCCGACGCCGACCTGACTGTCCAAGGCGAACTGCCGCGGTGCGCCCATCTCGCGGGAGACGGCCAGAGCGAGGTCGCCGCTGCGCTTCTTGTAGACCTCGATGATGCGTTTCAGAAGGTCGAGACGTTCGGCGGCGCTGCTGAAGCCGAAGCTCGCGAAGGCACGCTTGGCGGCGGCGACCGCCTTGTCGACATCGGCCTTCGAACCGAGCGAGATCTGGGCGAACGCGTCTTCGTTCGATGGGTCGATCACATCCAGGACATTGGGGACGACCGGGTCGACCCAGGCTCCGTCGATGTAGAATTGCAGCTCATGCGCCATGGGATTCCTCCGGCTCTTCTCTCGTTCGATATATAAGGCCGAAGCTATCGCTGAGCGATGTTCGAAGTCAAATAGCAGCACCGAACGGCCAAATCGTCTGCCGCCAACACGCCGTCTGCTCCGATATCAGCGACGGCTCGGACCGTCGGCTGCGTAAGGAAGCGTTTCCTGAGGCGGTTGTCGAGTGGGAATATGCCGGCCATGACCGAGCGACACCGTAGGTGAGCCTCTTGCTACCGGGGTCGGTGAAACGGCTCGGCGCTAAGTCGGTGTTTCCAGCTGGTTTCAATGAGGTGGCCGCGCGCCCTCGGCGATCCGGGTTTCCGTGCTCTCGAACAGTGCGGAGCCGAGCAACGGGCAGGTTTCCGGGCTGGCCGAGAAGGAAACCTCGAACCCGCCATGCGTTGCGAAAGTGAGGATCACCTGCGCTCCGCTCGACGCGGCCTCGACGTTCCAGCTGTCGAGTGGAAAAACATAACGAAGGGAAGCGTCGTGATACTTGGACTGGAGCGAGTTCTTGAGCAGCCTGGGCAAGGTCATGGCGATGGAGCAGGCGTCTGCGGCGGAAACCCTGATCTCGATATCCCGGCCGTTTGCATCGACGATGCCGAGGGTAATCTGATCGCCGCCGTCGACGACGGCACAGGTGCTGAGAGAGCTGGCTTCGATCTTCAAGGTGGACCTCGTTGTCTATAGAGAAATATAACGATGCCTGAACCGTGTGTATATAGCCGACTGGTTCCCCGATTGGGAACTGGAGGCGCTCGACGACGCATCGAGGACATCGGCAGGGCCCGACAGGACAGCCCGACGGGCCCGTTTCGGAGACCATGACTGATATGGCGAACGCTATCCTGAACAGAACGATCGAGATCGTGCGCGGCAGGCTCGGAGCCGCGCTCGACGGTATTACGGTCGAACGTGTCGCCGTCGGGCTGTTCTTCACCGGCGTGAAGCTCTCGACCGGCCACGCGGGCGCCTGCGCGACGCCCGTGAAGGAAATACCGGATGCGGTCTGTTGTCCGAACTCCGTTGCGGCCATGCCGTTTGCCGGCAAGCTGCGCGGGCGCCGGGCGGCCGACCTTCTCGACGAGGCGACGGAGCGGGTCGGCATCAGGCGCACGCTCGGCATCGCAACCCTCAACGCGCTCTCTCAACTGGCGAATGAGGGCAGGAAGGCGGAAGGCTTCGAGGTCGTGACGGGCCTGGACGCTTTCGAGGCGGCGGAAGTCGACGCTGAAGAAACTGTGGTCGTGGTGGGCGCCTTCGTGCCGTTCCTACGGGCTCTGAGGAAGATGGGGGCGAGGCATTGGGTGCTGGAGAAGGATCCTTCCGTCCTGAAGCCGCATGAGATGCCGTATTTCCGTGAGGCGGACGAGGCACCGGATGTGGTGCCCGAGGCCGATGTCCTCATCATCACCGGAACGACGCTCGCAAACGACACGCTCGGCGATCTCATCGCTCTCGCCAAGCCATCGGCACGCATCGTCGTGGTGGGGCCGACGGTCGCCATGATACCCGACGCCTTCTTCGAGCGGGGGTGCCACATCGTGGGTGGCATCGAGGTGACCGATCCCGACGCCTTTCTCGATATCCTCGCCGAGGGCGGGTCGGGTTACCGCTTCTTCGGAAAATCGGCGACGAAGGTGGCCTTGCGAAGGATGTCTGTCTGGGGTGCCCGGTCGGAAAAAGTGGAGCACGGGGCGTTTGCGAGCATAGCGTCCACCATGGAAGCCTGAGGTCTGGTCTGCTAGCACTATCGAAAAGCGGGGGAGAAACGGCGATGCTCCAATTCGATCAGCAGGCCCTGACCACTGCCTTCCAGCGCCTGAAGAAGGCAGCCGAGGCTGAACCATATCCTTCGATCGAGCAGCGCAAGGCGAGCCTGCGCCAGCTCCTTGCGCTGACGGAGAACCATGAGGCAGAGATCTGCGCGGCGATCGACGCCGATTTCGGCGG
>VFQN01007682.1_pt1 | contig 11464 bp, 18 predicted proteins | sample 3512371 | NCBI WGS metagenome assembly VFQN01 (sample SAMN10412370, study PRJNA504923) | tailings metagenome | isolation source: Replicate 2 from Balatoc abandoned mine | place: Philippines: Itogon, Benguet | collected 2017-08-28
AAACATTAAAAGCATGTCTACAGCGACTCCGACGGAGACATCGTGCTTTGCACACGCTGCAGCAACTTTTCGACTCTTCATCATATCATGTTTCTTCTGCGGCCAGGTGCACTTGCATTTCGTCATCCCTTTAGGCACGGCGCAGGGGTTTCCGGACGTGGCACGAGGTGGGCCGCCCGTGGGAGTGGGCCTCCAAAACTCAGACGCCCCTGAGCAATAGGGCTCAGCCCATTTTCCCAGCTTTGACAAAGCTGACACCCCTTGTTGGCCTTTTCCCATTCTCCTGTTCTGTGGTGTTTGGTTTCAGGTCCTCTACTCTCCTCTTCGTCTCTAGGTGTGCCCTTTTGCGGTTGGGGTTCACTGGGTTTGGGTCTTAGGTGGTGCTGGTGCTTGCCTGTGCTGGTTGGGCTTTGGACTCCCGCTGGCCTGTCCCTTCCCGTCTCCTTACCTGTAAACCCTTCCACACAAAAAAAACCATGTGCTTGCCAAGCACGAATTCTTAGCCCCTGTGACCTTCTCACGAAGAAAAAGAAAGTGTGTCAGCAGGTGCAAGCACACCGGTATCGGTAACAGCTTTGGGCAAAACCTGAGCTCTGGCGCAGGGTTGCAGCAGGTTGCAGTAGGGAGGACGATGTCGCTGTGACCCCCGCCGAACACTGTCAGTGATCAACACAACTGCAGGTCCCTCGTCCCTTCGACCTCGGAAACTAGTCAGTCCAACGCACGTGCAGAGCTCTTAATGTCGCAACCCCATTCGCATCATGTACCATAGGGCTACGTATGCCAACACCACAACTGCCACCACCGCCAGCCAAACCAACGCCGACATGCCCGCCCGCATGCCCGCCGCGGTCCGCACCCACCATGCAACCGCATCTACCATCCCGCTGCAGCCCGCCAGTCACGTGTTCTTGGCCCCAGGGGCACTCCCCTGGCTGCCCGCGTCCGCCCGCCCCGGGTCATGCCTGGCCGCCTCCCGCCCGCACTGCCCCCCATTGCCATCGGCACCCCTGCCTCTCCCACGCCCCCCACCGCACCCGACGACCTCAGCCCTGCGCCCGGCAGCTGCGTCGTATCCTTACCGCCGCCACCGCCCCCCACCGCTGCTGCCGACCTCCCCGGCGGCGCCCATCGCTGCCGCTGACGGTCGCGACACCAGCGGCGGCGACAGGGCCGCCGCCGCCGCCGCCGCCGCTGCTGCCGCTGCCTGTCCGTCCGCCAGTACTCCGCTTGCCTCAGCCTCGGGCGCCATGTCCAGGCTCAGGCTGGAAGTGGCGGTTTCGGAGCCCGTCATGGAGCTGTTGGTGCCGTTTGTGTCGGTTGATTCGGTTGTGGCGCGGTCCAGGGCGGGCGGCGGGTGGAAGCTGGGCTGGCCGTTGTCTTCCCGCAGGCGGTTCCAGGCCTTGCCCCAGGGGTCCACGCGGCGGGGGGCCTGCGAGGGAACAGCATTGCGCGGCAAGCGGGCAGCAGTTTATGTCAGGTGCGCAGGCAGCAAAGCGAACAAGGGACAGAGGGCAGTAGCCTGCGGCTGCCAGGAACATCGTACGACCGGTGCACTTGAGGCCAACCCGGTCTCACCCGCGGCAGGGCAGTGGTCCAAAAATAAGGATGACTTCAAGCCCGCCGAATGGGGTCGTCGGACACGTCCCCCTGAAAACACACTAGGTCAGCCTCTTGATGTCCTCTTGCCATTGCGGGGGTCAGGAATCAGGGGGACGTGTCCGACACCTGCCGTACTGCACTTGCTGTACGAAAGGTGTGGTCGGCTGGTGAAGGCCTGACACACTCTTGCTGCTGGTCCCCGTGCGGCCTATTATGAATCCAAAATGAATTTTGGAACTATGCACAACACGGCTGTTCGCTAGTCGTCCTTCATAACCTCGTTTTGGGCAATAAATGGGGAACCCCTCCGCGGGCATGGCATGCCAACGAGACGTGTGGCTCGGCTGTGGGCAGTGGTGTACCAAGGGACCTCCAGCTAACATCAGCCACACAGTTATAAGCTCATTGGGAACTCGCGGTCATGTTCAGACAAGGTGTACTTTCCCACGAATGTGCGACATGCGGAGCCGGGAAAGAGCGTAATGAGCTCCAGGAGCTGCTCTGGGTACTTCTTTATCATTTTATAGCGGACCTTGAAGTAAAAGTGCGGCTAACTATCCAGCAGCGGCAACAAGAGGTCCAAGACTTATCGCGCCACACTGTTACCTGTCACGGAACTAGTTCAATACAACTTTATTGAGGTCTGTAAAGGTCATAGAATGCACATTCTGGGGTCTGGCCTTTGGACCATCCTCCAAGTAGTAGGGCACGTGTGCGGGTGAGACCGGGTTGCTTGAGGCGCCTAAAGCTCGCTCCTCGTGACCACGTGGGCATCGCTCTCATGACACCGTACATTAGCACACTGCATGCAACCTTTCCACTTAAAAATGCAGGTGTAGAGACAGAGACAGCTAGCAAGCACGTCAAGGACCAAGGCACACACCTGCGTGACCAGGGGGGTGGGCAGCAGGACGTAGTGTGTGTTGCACATGCCCACAGCCACGCCTGTGAAGCCTGGGGGCCACGACACGTGAGACGGGGTCAGAAAGAGAGCAACGGTAATCACTGAGCGGCTCGAGAGCGTGGTGGACGCCAGGACACTGTAAAGTACCCACGAACGGACGGTCCTGACAAGCCATTGTGCGGGCCATCGCCCGCATCATGTATGGCACAAGGTACACCAAACCTGCCCCAAACTGCCTCCGTTCTGGCGGCCTGCAGTTGCCGTTGCAACCCTCCGCCAAAGCTAGGTCCCACGTCCGGCGTTGTGTGCCAGGCATGTTGCTCAGAGCAACCGCACAAGGGAACGTTACTCCGTCCACAGTCTTCCTCTCCTTAATGCTTGACAGTCTGTGTTGTGCTGTGTTTACGCACCGCTGACGGCCCCATCCACGGCCAGGTAGCCATTCTAGCTAACAGTGCAACACGTGTGCCCCTTGCATGCCTTGCACAGAGCCATAACCACCAATCGTGACTGCCGCCAAGGACACCAGCACCCACCGCTGAAGGCTGCGTCCACTGCGTTGTATGTGCGCCAGGTAGCACACGCATGGTGCCACACGTGTGCCCCCTGCCGTGCAGAGAGCCATATAACCACCAGTTGCGCCCCAAGAACCCCCCAAGAACCTGCACCCACCGCTGAAGCCCGCGTCCACTGCGTTGTGCGCCAGGATGCGGGCGTAGATGTGGTCCAGGGCGTTGCAGGGGGTGGTGCGAATCATGTAGGTGGGGTCGATGAAGCGCACCTGGTGGAGTGCGTGGCAACGTGGAGGCATGGGGGAGCGGGGAAGGGCGTTGGGGGCGCTGGCGCACAGGCATAGCATGATAGGGGGTACTAACCGCTAGCAGTTGTCGGCAAAGGTAAGGGCTGGAGGCGGGAGCCGCGGATGCTGGTCGAGCGTCCGGGCCACGGAGGGCGGTGCTGTTCTGTTGGTGCCGCATGTGGGCAGGGAAAGTTCTGGGTAGGAGGCAGCTGCGGCTGCACGTCCACTCCGTTCCCGCGTACACCGGTCAGCGTCGGCCGGAGATCGAGTTCACATGCACGGTGGGTGCACCTGCAATGCCTCCCGCACCCACCTCCGCCTGTTCCTTGAAGTGCAGCTTGATGCGGGTGCGCAGGTACAGCCCAATGTCGCGCAGCACAGGGTTGCCTGCGGGCACGTGCATCGTATCGGTCACGAGCTGGTACGGCACGCACGTACAGCACGCATGCCAAGAGGCGGAAGCAACATGAAGCCCGAACCTGTATATGTGCCAGCCTTTAGGCCCGATCCAGGCGTACTGCCGACCAACACTACTACTGGGAGATGGGAGATGCCGCGCGGTCCCTGCCGGCGCTGGTGGCAGGGCGTAGTGTACACGACCTGACACGACCCACTGTGTGCGGCTGCTTCAAGTACGGCATTGAGGTACGGCAGTACGGCAGTAAGGAGGCGCCCGACCCGCCTTACCCATGGCGTCCTTGGTCTGCTGCACGTGCGTGTGGTAGTCTGTGCCCATCACCAGGTCCTGCCCAGCGCCCTCGGATACACACAGCACCGCGTGGCCCTGCAGAGCAGCATACCATGTAGGGTCACCGAAAGTGGCGGTTAGCGCGGTTTATAGATTCCGCTGGGCCATGTGCTGCACGCCCTCGAATACACACAGCACGGCGTGGCCCTGGGGGGCACCGGGGGGGATCGTAAGATGGCCCAGGTGTGATAGTGGACACTATGAGGTTCGGGCGGTGTCACACACGGCATCGCGTGGGCCTGGGCCCCAGCAAGAGGGCTGGGAGAGGTGGCAGGTCAGTCGCCATCAGCACGGGGCACGCCCTCGGACGCGCACACATGACTGCGGTGGCCCTTGTAGCATGGTGGAGAGAGGCTACGGTATGTTTCGTATGTGCCAGTGTCAAGCCACAGGAGCGTACTGGGCAGCAGCAGCTTGGTTACGGTACTGTACTGGTCCGTTGTCAAGCAAAAGCCGTGCCGTTGTCGGACGGCACTGTACGTTACAGAATGTGGCAGGAATACAACGTAGCGGGGCATATAGACTGGACCAAAATGCATCGGGGCGTGGCCACGAGAGTCCTACGAACCACAATATGGGAAGAGACCGGTACGTGCACATGCCTGGCTACTCGCACGTGCACGTGTGCGCCCCCACCTATAGAAGCACGCGCGTGTGCACTCCCACCTGTCGCGCTAGTACCTTCTCCAGGTAGGCCAGCAGGCCGTGGGGGCCGTCCATGCGGAACGACACCTACCGAGGGACACAGTGTACAGATGTACATGGTGTTGCGGTCTGCAGGCAAGTCCTTCAGAGGGACACCGCACACGGCCGACAGTCATCCTCAGCGGATTGGAGGTACAGTAAACAGCATATTCAAGAGCTTTCGAGCCGGTGGTAAGGCTCGGAGTGTCATGCCGACTGCGCGGAGTCAGTAACGGCGTTCTCCTTGCTGCCGTACATGCACGAGTGTAACAGGCCATCACTCACACCGACCATGGCCCCTCGAACCTGTTTTGCCCCCGGCCACCGACCTACCTCGGGGATGAGGCACACGTCCACCACGCCACTGGACAGGGATGCCTGTGAAGGGCGTCATGGCAGTTGATGTTGTTGCGCACAAGCGCCGAGCAAGGCAAGCGGGTTTTGTACCACACCAGCATACGTGCAGGACATGCCCATCAAGCCTTGAGGAGGCATGCAATGTGATGGACGTCTGACGACGCTGCAGAACAGAACCCCGCAAAGCCACATCTTGGCCACACGCGCGTAGCGAACCGTGCTGCTGCTGGCACAGCACAGCACAAAGGGTGCCGCTACACGTTACCACATGCACCCCATGGCCTATCGTCATTGCAGAAAAGTCCAGTGGCTGGAGCTCTCCTGGAAAGGTCAGCCAGTTGCGGGCCAACACCTTCCGTTATGTACTATGCCCCCACCTTCCCGCTGTGTTGGCCCCCACCTGCATCGCCAGGAAGCCCGAGTGGCGGCCCATCACCTTGACCAGCCCGATGCCACCGCGGATGCTGCTGGCCTCCACCTGCACGCAACATACAGGCACCCAGTGGATAAGTGCAAGTTGTTTCAATTCAGAATAATCGTCGAGTACCATTTTCTATTTGCGCATGTACGAAAACTGTGTGCTGCTGGCCTTAACTTACACGGGGTTCGCACATGCCCGGATGTTGCTGGGGAAGTGGCCAGGTCACCGTTCCACCTGGTAGCCCACTAACGCAGTATCGTCACGTGAGCGGTGGCGGTGGCTGTGACGGTGCGCGTGAGGCGTCAACGCACCTGGTGGCGTCGCTGTGGCGTCGCTAGTATGTGGCAAGGTCCGGTCTAACTCTGGCTAAAACCACCGGTTATTTCGTTATATATCTGTGACGCACCTTTGCGGCCAGCAGCGGCCGCTGCAGCTCCTGCACGGCTGTTTCGAAGCCGAAGGTGCGGTCCACCTGGCCGGACATACAGGGTGGGGGCATGCCGCCACATAAAGTGTAAGGCGTACTATACAGTGTGGCGTACGTAGAAATGGTGTGATAAGGCGTCGGCGTGAGCTCTTTGCACGCCGCCTTCCGATGCCACACCCACCAGCGACGACATGGTAGCACACCACGCAGCAGGGCAGCACGTGTTCCCTGCAACCCGTCGCCCATGCTAAAACACGTGCCCCTGTTAACCCACACCCACCAGCAGCATGTCGTTCTCGATGGACTTGGGCACGCCCACCACGCAGCAGGGGAGCTCCTTGGCGCGGCACTGGCCCGACAGGTACTGCAGGTCAAAACGGAACGGGCAACAGGGGGTTGCGGTACGTTTTGGGGGCATGGCTGAGGGCCGTGCCACGGAGCACACGAGCGATAGCGCATGCACGCAGTAAAGGGACTGCGTTGCTTTGAACACGCACATGCCTTCAGCTTCAGCTAATTTCCCAGCCGCACAACAACCGTAAGAACTGCCCTCAAAGTGTGTTAGCAGCCAGCCGCCCCGCAGCAGGGCGCGTGGCGGCACGCCGCCCACCTGTGCCGCACGCAGGCCCCCGTCTCCGCCCACCACAAACAGCATGTTGATCTCCCACCTGAAGACAGTGACAGCAGCAGCGAGGTGACAGGTGGGCATCCTGCCTACCGTGTGCATATGTACCGTGCCCTTGCCAGTGAAACTGGTGTACAGGCTTTTGGCCGCAGCCAGGTGTAGCAGGATGCGGAGAGGGGGGATACAAAGCATATGAGGAGCAAAGGTATAAGGACTAGACCGTGAAGGCATCGGCGGCAGCCAGGTGTATTGTTCGCTGCGGCCACCTGGCCGTCGTAAGCGCAGCCAGGGCTTGGCGCGCATTGCCACCTTGGCCACGTTGGCAGTTGCCGCAACACCAAATGCCCAGATCGATCTGATCACGCTGCCCAGGTGCGTGCAGGTGTGTTAACGCGTGCCTGACCAGCCACGCCCAGCCTCCACTTAACCCACATCTCCAGCTTGCGCACCACGTTGTCCAGGTCTCCCCAGCTCCTGCACAGGTACTCCAATCCGGTGTCAGCTTTTGCAAGTTACCGGATAAAACAGCGGCATACGGTATGCACTTTCCTGCATTCTCACAGGGAACTCGCAATCCCCACCCCGAAGAGCTGTAACTCAAATGTCCAGCAGTCGCCTTCCGGTACTGTGAAGCCGTACTGCTCTCCCCCACGTGGCACGTGCAAGGTAGCTGGTAGCCGAGCACGCCGCAGGAACCTACGTGCCACAACCGCCTCTGCCCGCACAGCACCAAGCAGCCACGGCCCCTGTCCCCTTACTTGTCGAATACGTTTCCACGCCCGTTACACAATTTACTATACTAAATCAACATTCGCTCACTTTGAGGTGCCCAGCACGGTGCCCCCCAGCAGGTCGATCCCATCCACAGCGGAGCGCGGCAGCGGCCGGGGGCGGGCCGGGTGGTTCTGGGAGTCGAAGCCCTTGAAGCCGTCGGGGATGCCCAGGACCTGCAGGTGTGAACGCCACGTGCGCACTTGGTGCGCACTGCCATCGTTCACGAGCCTTAGTTCAGGCAATAGTAGTGCCAATGGGTAGCTCTTCGTCCTGCTTGTCCTCCATCCGCGTCCTCCCCAGCCATGCGCCTTCATAAGCCACCGGCCGCCCCGCCCTTTCCACACAACCCGCTGGGCCATGGTACGATCCACACCTGGTCGTCCGGTAGCCATTGCCCCGCGTAACGACCTTGCTCCATGCGGTTATGCTACTAGTTAGTGCCGTAGGCAGGCGTGCCGACCTCTTGGCCTCCCGTCAGGTTCTACCTGGTCCTCCGGCATGCCATGGTCCAGAAAGCTGTCCACTATGTGTGACCAATGCGGAAATACAGTATCATACTCGTATTATTGACCATGATCATTATTATGATAATGGCCATGGTCATCATGCCGGCCCTTCGTTCCACGTGTAACCCCATCCTATCTCTTGGCCACCTATGCAACTTGTCCTCCGGCACGCCGGTGTCTCAAATGCTGTCCCCTTTGTGTGCCCGTGCTGCCGGGTGGCCAATGCGATAATGCAAGCGGCACACTTCTGCCCAGTGCCAGCCATCGCACCCTTTTACGATCATGGTCATGGTCATGGTCATGGTCATCATGCCGGCCCTTCGTTCGACGCGTACCCCCGTCCTACCTGGTCCTCCGGCACGCCGTAGTCCGTCAGGCGGTGTACGATGCCCTGTACGACGTCGTTGATCCCGGGGCAGATGTGCCCAACCGTCACAATCGCCGCGTTGACGGTGCGCGGGTCAAAGTAGATCTGCTTGCGGGGCCCCGCGCGCATGGCCCAGGCGGGCAGCGAGACGCACACGCGGTCTGCGATGGCGCTCACCTGGTGGGGTGTGGGTTAGGGGTGTGGGTTAAGGGGGTCAGCAAGAGGAAGGCGAAGACGATGAAGCTGTAGGCATATGGATGGCAAAGTCTATTGGGTTGAGTGGGTTAAGGGGGCGGGGAATGAGTGGCTAAAGGTCCAGCTTGGAGCGTTTTGGTGTTGTACCATGGCACATGGCACGTTTTCGGCAATTGAAAGCGTGCAGGGTTGTTCAAAATAAGTCTGTTAGTGGGTCTATGAGTGTACGTGCTCACTCAAGGTGTGTCGCTGGCTCAACATCCGACCGGAATGCGGCCTTGGCATGTGGTGCTCACGTTCTGGAGCTGGTCTGCCTCCCCGGCGTCCCTGTCCCTGCCTGTGCCCAGCATGGCCGCCGCAGCCGCCGCTGCAGCGTCCGCTGGGCCCCTCTCCGCAAGCACCGTCGTCATGCCATCGATATCACCCTCGCCCTCCTCCTGGCCCTGGCTTCTTGCGTACGGCCCACCACCTTGCTGCTGCTGCTGCTGCTGTTGCCATAGAAGCCCGCCCGTCCCTGGCGGCGGCTGTGCGCCGTCACCTGCTGCGTCCCCGCCGCCACTGCTGCTGCTGCTGCTGCTGTCTCCCTTCTTGCCAAAGGTGTGCAGCAGCTTGTTGACAAGGCCGTGACGGCTGGGAGTGTTCCCGTCGGGTGGCGGAGGGGGCGGGTGCACAAGGGACCAGGAGCTGCCGGTGCCGGTGGTGCTGGTGGTATTATTCGTGGTGTGGAAGTCGTCGAGGGTGATATCGGGCAGGTCAACACACATGTCCGTTGCGCCTGCAAGGGATGCACACAACACGATGAAGGGTCAAGAGCTGCAAAGGTAGGATAAGAACGAGGCGGGAGTGTGCCGAGGACCGGTACCGGTCCCTGCCGTTGAGGTGTCTGCGCAATAAGCTCTACAAGATGGTGGTTGGTCACAAACAGGCGTCTAGCCATCAGCCCGCCGTCGCCTGGGGCGCCAGCTGCCAGGCGTGTGGTGCTGGAACTTCCCTGTCAAACAGGCTATGTCGATCGTGTGTCATGGAATTGTGTGTCACGCAGTTGCCCGATCACACACTTGCCGCGGAGGCCAGGCGCATGGTGTTGAGGGGCTACGACCACTTGTTACATACACACTTGATACACACATAAAAGTTCCCGCTTGCTATGTAACAATTGATCTTGTCTGTATACGGGTTATGCATCCCGATGCCCGCAACAGCATCTCTACGCACTATATAATACACACATAACAGCTGGGCCACACCTCAACCCACCTGCGGACGCCGCTGACGCCAGGCGCAGGGTGTTCAGGGCGCAGCGGTCGCCGTCGTCCACAAAGCCGCCGCCCCAGTTGTTGTGCGGCAGCAGCGGGCTGGACGTTGGACAGGGGAGTAGGGTTAGTTATAACAGCAGCAGGGACCACAGCACGGGGATAAACAGGGACCACAGCACAGCATGTTGCAATACCACGTACGGCGGCGTAAGGCTTGCCGCCGGCGCCAGGGAAGCGGCAGCAGAGCAACCAACAGGTGCGCATGCATGCCAACCAGCACTGCCGACCCACTATGGCAACCTCAGCGCCCCTGCAGCCGTGGCGCTCTCGCCAAGGTACGGCACGCAACCGTTGCACAGGGTTTGCGCTGTCCAGCGTCAAATGCTGTTTGTCACTCAGCACCCAGCACCCCACCTCTCCGACTCGCCGCCCCCAACTTCCTGTACCCGTCACCCACCTGTCCCACGGCACCAGCGCTCGGGGCTTGTGCTTTTCTGCATCTAGTGCTGCCTGCTATCACTTAGTGCACACCACTCTTATGCGCCGCCCTCACACCTACCGTTACCCTCCATTCTGCCTCATTCCACGCACCTGTCCCGCGGCACCAGCGCACGGGGCTTGTGCAATTGCACCACCCCAGAAGGTACACCAGCACCACCCACCTGTCACGTGGCACCAGCAGCCTGCGGATGTGGGGCACCGCCACAACGTCCCGTGGGTCGGTGGTGGGGTCGGCGACGGGGATGTGGAACGACACCAGCGCCAGCTCATCGTCCGACAGAAGGACCCGCGGGTCGCTGCGGTCCGGGGACGCGCCAACGGCACCGGAACGGCCGTAACCGCCGCTGCCGGGACCGGGCCCTTCGGAGGGCCCGAGTTCCTTGCCGGTGAAGGCTGCCGTGACATTCCTAGTCGGAGGAGAGTGATGAGAGGAGCTGGAGGAGGATGTTGGGAAGGGAGGAGAGGAGTGCGGGATAGAGCCGGAGGACGCGCGAAGGGGCGCCGAGACGCGCCTCAGGGGTCCTCCATGGCCGGATGAGAGTGGAGAAGGAACTGCTGTTGAGATCATCTTGTTTTTGCTTGAGTGGGATGAGATTCTTGTTGCTTGGTTCCGCGACGATGGTCCCGTGGGTCGGTGGGAGCTTCCGAAACGGGGAACGGTAAGAGCAGGCTTGAAGCAGGTTCCACCATGTGATGTAGATGTTGTATGCCCAGAGCAATAGCTTGGGCTGGAAAGTGGCGGGGTCGCTGCGGCTTTCATTTGGTGACGCGCAGGCCAGGGCCGATATCGGGACAAGGGAAAATGACTCTGCCCACGGTGCTCAAAGTTCACGGCATGCAGACGTAGACTGCTCCTTGGTTTGTGAAGAGAGAGGTAGTGTGCCACCGCTGCGCGTCCTGATGGGCGGAGGTTGAGGCAACGTTCCCGTGAGGGACAACCGCCGTGCTGATGCAGCCCTCACCGTACGTGGCAACTGGCGTTACGGGGGTCAAGACACCTCGATGACGTAAGGAGCGCTATGTCAACGCACGAATCATACCTGATCACACAGCTTTACTCCCATCATTTCAGCGCACTTGTAGGGGGGATGGACCTCTAATCCCACGCTTACGCTGTAGTAGCCTTAGTGAGTCCAACCAGCTGCTGCACGCGTTCGTTACGGTACTCACCGTACATCAAGTGGGTTGCCCCCTTGACCTGCCTCACGTCCTTTTGGCCCAGCAACAGCGCAGTGACATCATCCAGAGGGTGACACTGACCCCCTGACCCCTGGGTTGGCTGGCCAATGTCTGGTCCT
>VFQN01007683.1_pt1 | contig 11461 bp, 10 predicted proteins | sample 3512371 | NCBI WGS metagenome assembly VFQN01 (sample SAMN10412370, study PRJNA504923) | tailings metagenome | isolation source: Replicate 2 from Balatoc abandoned mine | place: Philippines: Itogon, Benguet | collected 2017-08-28
CGCCATTTGAAGAACCTTTCTTTAAAAGTACTCTCGTTTCGTCTCAAACCTACCGGAGACACTACTGTGTGTGTTGAATTAATCCTATTGGAGTGTGAATTAATTGTGATCCATGCACAGAGAATCTCCGACCTTTCAAAGAATAATGGAAGCTACTCACCACTTACACTCCTGCAGTCCAACCATCGCTTTAGAACAGACAATCTGTTATAAGGAGAGATAGGGATTTGAGAACGAAATGATGGAGGAGGAAACAAAGCAAGAGACTCTGACCAATATAGCAATTGATCAGTCCCTGCCAAGGTATTTGAGGATAATCTATCCTCAAAGAAGGAAGGATGTTGTTGAGAAACTGGTTGGAGGTTCAAATTCAATGGAAAATGGACCAGTATTACCAGTGCCTTGGTTTCCGACTTTCCTCTCACTACCAGGGAATATGGCCCTTTCCCAGCTCAAGGATTTATTCTCTATTGATTATAAGCGCGAAGGTTTATTTCCGATGGATATTTCCTCGGCTTTGGCAGTTAAAGCTTTGAATCTACCCTCTGACCGATCGATCAAAGTTTTAGACCTTTGTTGCTCTCCTGGCGCGAAGTTTCTCATGATTTCTGAATTAGTTTCAGTAAATTCACAGGTTGTAGGTGTAGATATTTCTGATCATCGCCTTCAGACATGTAAAGCTTTGGTTGAATCATGGCAAGCAGATTTTGCTGAAACAGAAGAAATTCCTGAATCATACCTCTTTCACTGCGATGGAACAAAGTTTGGATGTAACGAATTTGGATCATTATTATTTGCTTCAGAAGTATTGAAGTCAGAATTACAATTAAAGATTCACAGGAAAAGAAAGAATAAAAGTGCTAGAAAGAGAATTTCTGACTCCCTCAAAGCCATACAGCAACGAATAAAGCAATTTCAAGTGGTATCAACCGAAGAGACCTCACTGGATCAAGTTAATGCGCCTTCTCTGAAGGACTTTGATTTTATCCTTGTGGATGCTGAGTGTACTCATGACGCTTCATACCGTCATATGAAATATGTAGAACAGGGAACAAAATGGAATAAATCTACGAAATCCGAACATTCGGGTACTAAACATCAACATATCGGGAAGAAAAATAAAAAGCAGAGAACAAGAAAGGATTCAACTGGGTATTTCGTCGAGGAAGATGAGGAAGATGAAGAGGACTTTTGGGATCAAGAATACTCCGCTGAGGACGTGGCAAAATTTATTCAAAATTCAGATCCTAAAACCTCTGTATGCTTTGATGGTGAAACGATCGTAGAAACCTTGGAAGAAGTCGAGATAATCGAAGAAAGGGAAGTTAAGAAACAAGAATCAGCAGGAATTTCCCTCTCCCATAATATTAGAGATGTCAAAGTATCATGTGAGGGTAAGGTTGCTTTGAGAGAACTTCAACGAGGTTTGATACAAAATGCATTCAATTTACTCAAAGATGAAGGGTTTTTGGTTTATTCGACCTGTTCTCAGGAAGATGAACAAAATGAAGACATTGTGCAATGGCTTCTTGACAATCATTCAAACGCCATTGTTGATCCTCTGTGTAACGCTTATGAAGCATTTGCTGTGATTAAAAAACTTGAAGAAGTGCAAGGAGATAATAATATTGATCGTTTCCACCCTATCTGCAATGAAGCAGGGAAGGTAGTATTGCTTGAGGGAAAAATCGCCGGAACAGTTCGAGTCAATTATAGGGTTGGTATGTCAGGTCATTTTATCGCCCGAATAAAGAAAATAAATAATAATAAGAACGATGGATGATTCATTGGTTAATTAAATTTAAAAAAACATATATTTCAAACAAAAAGTGATTGACATTGACAATCTTACAATAAATTAAAAAGTATATACATCATTTAAGTATGATCTATTGATTGAACAGAAATAGAGCGCAAATTCATAAAAGAAAAAAATGTGATGATACTATCTACATAAAATCTTTAAAAAATTAATATAAGGCATTGTTGGGTGTTCGAAGGCTAAAGGGACAGTTCAGTTGCTTCCATAGTGAAAGGAACCATATTAATACCAGTAATTCTCTTTTGATCATTGATTTTAAAAGTCAGAGAACCATTTAATTTGAGGGATACAGGGACTTGTAGACGAGGAAACTCGTCATTTAGCATCGCACTTCTCACATTCATTGCATCAAACTGGGAGAAAAAAGTTTGATAATCCTCGTCTTGCTCAATTTCTAGCTTCGTCGTTTCATAACTAGCATAGCTATTAACCTCAAACTTTTTTGCTCTTTTGATACTTCGTTTGACACTTCCTTCAATATCTTTTATTCGACCGTTCGCTCGCGATTGATGTTGTCTTAATATAAATTGCGCGACTTTGCTTGGTGGGGCATCATAAAATTTTGTCAAATGAAAGCTGAAATTACTAATCAACTCACAACCAGGCTCATTCGCAGATTGCTTGATTTTCGTCTCTCCGATTGTTACAACACAGTCTGGAGCTAAAATGCCGAGTGCCCCGAAATAAGAAACAACAAGATCCATTCCAGGAAGCTGGACAGTACACAGACCTAAAGGGTCAGATGCATGGGATTTCTTGCTGAGCTCCACATCTGGAGTGCAAAATTTACGGAAGAAAGAATCCAAAAGAGTAAAATCGTTGGAATTCATAACATTGGCGAACATAAAACTAATCTTTCTTCGAATATCGTTCTTCACAATTCGGGGGATGTTAATCACCTTTTGCTGTACCAGCGAAACAGCCGAACTTTGATTACTGACACTTCCCTCCTCTTCACTAAGCGAACTCGACGTAACTGAAGCAACGGAGCTAACAGTATCAAGGGATCTTTTGCGTGATTTTTTGGAAGAGTTAGTGGAGGAATCAGAACTGAGAGGAGAGGATGCAGTTGATCGAGGGGAACGTGATCTATTTAAAAGGGTAATGGTGGTTTAAATCATTGGTTGTGTTGCATACTCACTTTCCAAACTCTGACCACGGCGTTTCAATCACAATGGTAGAGGGTGCCATGTAAGACTGCTCTGCAGTTGGCAAACTATCCATCTTTTGAAGATTCACCAACAAATCCTCAAACAATTGTTCATCTTCATATGAATTACGAAACATAGGAGCATTCGCAAACATTGGAGCAGAGATAAAAGTCGAAGTCATATTTTCTTCTCACAACTCAGAACTAAAGGCAAAGTTCAAACTAAGCGAACAATAATAGATTTTCAACAATAATAGAATCACTATGATCGAGTGAGTGTAAGTGTTTGTTTGTTTGTATTGTATATTGTATGTGTTTCGGTTAAGAAGTTGTGTCACTTGTCATTCACTCACAACTCACAACAATCCCTCTATAAGGAACACAGCAGCGTTGAAACACCTCTTTCAAGGCTATCGGTATTCTACCACATGAAAATATTTACCGGTTGAGTGGTTGCTTTCTACCGAGAAGGAAGATTGGTTTGAAAGTTGAAAAGAAAATGAAAAATCATAGAGAGCGAAGATCTAAGAGAATTGAATCACAGAGTTCACCGTATCCTCTGCCACTTCGCCCTTCCGAACAACCAAATGCTGAGAGTACGCTGGGTGATGGTAAGGATGAGGTGTTACATCTTTCTGAGACCTTAATAAATTATAATAAAAATCAAATTAAAATTGAATTGAATAATCTTGCAAGTCATTATACTTCTGTGAATATTAGTGAAAAAGATTTAGAAATATTCATTTTAAAATGTCTTGAAGAGCTGATAGATATTACTAAAATTGAAACTTCCAACTCTACAAATACAAAGAAAAATAATACCAGTTATGCTAAAATTAGTAAAAGTTTTCTCAAATCGCTTCAATGTTTAAATGAAGAAAGATATCAAAGTTTAATTCAAACATCAGATGATCAACCTATCAATATTCGAAGGTATCTATCAGAATATGAAGAATCAGTCCAGAGGAATCAAACCATCTTCCGAAACATCACAAATCATCATAATAATATTCTGAATGAAGATTGGAGTAATGTTATAGAGAATAGCAATGCTTTGCAATCTTATGCAGGAGCAGCGAATGAAATGGGAAATAAAGTGTGGGTCGCTGAATCCAATAACTTTGCTCTTAATTACTGCAAAGATTATTTTATTTATCCTGAAGAACTTTCAACTTCATCTCACAAGGATTCGAAGAAATTAGCCATAAAATATTACATGAAGGAACTATCTTCGAAAAACCTCGCAAGGTCTGATGATCGAAGCTACTGGGATAATCTTTACAATCAATTATCCCAATTACCACTGATCGACTATCCCACCCAAAGAATCAAGCTATTAGATGTTGGAAGTTGTTACAACCCGATATTAAAGTTCCCAGACCTTCTTCCATATTTTGATGTTACTGCCATTGACCTCTATCCTGCGGACTCCTCAGTTGCTAAATGCGATTTCATTACCGTTAATATCCCAAACTCATACATCGAATATGAGCAGCTTCTACAACATTCCCCAAAGAGAGATGCTGAACTACACTCCTTACCTCCTTCCTTTTATCATGCAGTCGTTATGTCGTTAGTGCTCTGTTACCTGCCTACCCCTGCAGCAAGAGAGAGAATGATTGAAAATGCTCGAAAAGTTCTCATTTCACCGGGTTTCGAAGATAAACCTCATCACGGAGGTCTTCTGATTATTATAGAGAAGGAATCTATTCTTTCATCACATAACTCAGGAAAAGTTTCCGCCAATCGAGTAACGATTGATGATTGGAAATCGACAATTTGTAGTAAAGGCTTTTTCCTCCAACGTTATGAACTCCATGTTAGCTCTGATAGAAGAAAATCTCATATTTTTATCTTCAAAGCAACGAATTTAGACTCAAGACCAGGCGAGTCAACGGAAGTTCGACCATTGTTTATAAAGCAAGATTTTGATAGGGTAGTAATGTAAAATAAAAAGAGATCCTTTATCGAGCGAGTTGCGGAATCAACAATTCTTTGATTTTATCAGAAACTGTCCAGCCAGTATCTCTTATCGAGAAAATGAGTAAACACTATGAGCATTCTGGAAATACCACTGAATGGGATGATATTCTCATTAAGAAAGGAATTACGACTAGGGAAGAGGTTCTTTTATCGAAAGGATTGAACCCTCTTGATGTAAGATATTATCAATATTTAACGTATTGTATGCTAATAATGTTTCCTTAGTATATGGAAAAAGAGGAAGAGGTATTTGAGGAGGGACCTACCAAAGAAGAGGTATTAGCAAACCTTAACTTAGACGAAATTGACGAATTATTGGATGATGAAGTAAGCGCATATCTTTTTCTGGGAAAGAATAATTTACCTTCTTCTTTTCTCATAAGGATCTTGACGAAGATCATCTCGCTTTGGAGAAGTATAGAAAGCAACGGTTGGAAGAGATGAAGAAAACTGCTGTCACAAATCGTTTTGGCGAAGTTGTTGAAATTGTTAAAGATGAATGGATTCGTGAAGTTACAGAGGGAAGCAAATCGTCGATAGTCTTGGTCCATCTCTATTCTGATGCAATGATTGAGTGTCAGTTAATGGATGAAGCTTTAAAGAGATTAGCACCTAAGTTTCGCTATTTAAAATTTCTACGGATCAAATATAATCAAGCGATTGAGAACTGGCCAGAAAAAAATTTACCAACGGTGTTTATCTATGAAAAAGGAAACTTAAGAACCCAAATTATTACATTAAATGCATTAGGTGGGAAGTCAATGACAGCACAAGGTAAATGAAGATTCCGTAATTCCTTCCTTTAGTTGCTGACTTTAATCACCTTTTCTTGATAGATTTGGAGTGGCATCTAGTAAAGCAGGGAATCATCACAGATTCTGAATTAGACGAGGATCCTAGAACTGTAGAAAGGACGACAGTTAAGAAAACTTTAAATTCGTCTCGATTGCGAAACTATGGTTCAGATGAGGATTCTGATGCATAATTAATTAATATTCTCTAATAAGGACAAAAAACAATTTTTCGTTGAGCAGTCGAGTTTACAAATTGTTTTTCGCTTCTGATTCCACAAAAAGCACAAGTCGCACAAAAAGCACTATCACCTAAATTTTAGAAGAATAGGAATCTATGCACAAGTTGATGAACAGGAGAAATCTTTTCACACAACAAATAAATCTAAACACAATTTAATTACATTCAATAAACATTGACTTGTTAAAATATGGTTGTCGTTGAAATCGCAAAATCAGGAAGATCTGGTTGCAGAACTTGCAATAAATTCATTGAACAAGATACTGTCAGAATCGGAACAGCGAAAAATAATGATGGGTATCTCAACATTGAATGGCATCATAGTCAATGTTTCTGGACGAAAAGAGCTCGACAGTATTATTATCGACAAAAGAAATTGATTAATACGGTATTAAAGTATGAACAATTCTCTGGGGTTCAGAATATTAGCGAGGAACAGCGAGAAGAAATCAAAGCGAAGATCCTAGAAGCTAACCTTCGTTGGGCCACTGACGCGGCACTTGCAAAAGTAGGGATTGTCAGAGATGCGGGTGAATTGGAATCAAAAGAAGCACCAGAACCTAAGAAGGCTGCGAAAGGCGGAAGAAAGCGCAAAGCCGACGCTGAACCCGTGACAGAGGAAGAAAACAACGACGAAGCTCCAGTAGCAGAACCACCAAAGAATAAAGGCCGGCATGGCAAACAAAAGACAGAAGTTGCAGAAACAGCTACCAAGAAGGAAACGGTAACTGAAGAAGAGGGGCGAGAGGAAGCGGAAGAACAATCTGGGCTCCGCCGATCAAAAAGAAGAAAAACCTAAAGGATAAGATATGTGGGATTGTTTTATCATAAAACTGTTTAAATATTCACAATTTGTGATGTAAGACGTAAATCGAATTGATTTGATTCTAAAGAAAATGAGATTGGTGAAAATGATTCTCAAACTAATTGAAATCGCTTAAAGATCCATCGTTAATATCAACTCGTGCCTCACTACTCTTGGGCTTGAGACGACTTTTAATCTTCGCCTCAGATAGAAGACTTTTTGTCTCGCTAGGTTTGCAAAGGTAGGAGAGCAATCTCGAGGCGGAGGAGCTTCGTTGGTGGGAGGCTGGCAAGTCGACTGGCTTATGATCAGTTTCCTCTAGAGGAATCTCGACGAATGAGGGTGAAGCGATTTCCCGAGGAACTTGGTGGACTTCATGAGAAGCATTTAGCTTCTCTACTGGGGCATTGACGGCAATTGTTGTTCTTAGCATTAACTGAAGCTCTCGCACAAGCTGTTCCAAACAATCAATATGATCCTCATATCCCCGAACCTTTTCTTCAAGGGCTTCAATTTTTTGGTTGTTTTCGATGATGCGGTGAGAAGCTGAATGAATTGCTTCCCTTAACTCTTGCACCAAAAACTCTCCGAGATATGCCTGAAGTAATCTTGGCGAGAAAGATGTTCCTTCTGTTTGAAGTGGAACGGTTTCTGTTTTAGGTCTCGTTACATCCTTTTCCACAGTATGGATACTCGATTGTTCATGGCTATTACTACTTTGACTCATAGTTTCAGAACAAGCTGTTCTATTCATCTTTCTGTGATCGATTGCTGCACTATTGAATTGATAAACCTTTTACAATGCTTCAAAAGTTGAGGATGCCTCTCATAAATTTCAATGACGGGAAATTTCATGTCATCAAATTTCATCGAATCTTTTCAATTTACTCTCTCGATATAGCGCCTACCGTTTCTTCCTTCTCTATCGAGAGAGTTGTTTCAGTGCTTTTTGATAAGTTCAATGGAGCCACTTCCTGTGAATCAGATCAAGGTGAGTGAGAGCATCTTAGGCAAGGGAGCATTTGGAGAAGTTAGAGTTGCAAGATGGAGGAATCTTGATGTTGCATATAAGAGATTACATACATTACAAGATGATGAAAATCGTCGTTTCTCCGACTTAATTCCCAAAGAAGATCAACAGAACTCACCAACACTTCGAGAGACTCAAGGGAACGATTTAATAGAAAAGAATGAAATCAATCAAGAAATTGAAATGCTTTCAAAACTTCGTCATCCTAATTTACTCTTATTTCTTGGTATCAGTAAAGAAGCAACGAGTCCACAACCTTCTATAATCACAGAGTTAATGTCTTATTCTTTATATGATCTATTAGAAATACATAAAATTAAGTTATCTTTACCTGATATTTTAGATATTTCACTTGATATCTGTAATGGTTTAGATTATTTACATAAATATAATCCATCTATTATCCATCGTGATATATCATCAAAGAACATATTACTAAATGGTAAACATGCTAAAATTGCTGATTTAGGACAAGCAAAAATATTTCATACGTCTACAATGTCTAAACAAACTGGTATACCTGGTGCTATGGCTTATTCTGCACCTGAAGTCCTCACAGGGAAATACTCGACGAAGATTGATATTTTCAGTTTTGGTATCTTATTATGTCAAATGTGTCATAATCAATATCCAAGGATTGATCGTAGACAAGAGCAAATAGATATCGCACGACAGGAATATCCAATTCTTTCTTCCATTATTCAAAGAACGTTACAATTTCATCCGAATGAACGACCTGATGCTGATGAGATAGGTTCAAATCTTTTAACAATTATTGAGAATGATCGATATTACCCAATAAGTCGTCATCATCTACCTGAAAAGGATATTGGAATCTTAGGATATCATTTATTTACAAAGAAATTTCAAGAACAGTATCATGACATAATTGTAAAGAATGAAAGTTTAACAAAACTTCTTACGATTGAAGAAACTCGTTGGAAACAAGAAGCATCGAAAGTTGATCAATTAGTCTCCGAAAAACAAAGTTTACAAGATCAATTAATTCGAGAAGAACAAAGAAAAGAGAAAATAATAGAAGATATGAAAATCATTGAAGAACAAAAACATCAAGCCATTGAACAACAAAATCAATATCTTCTTCAAATTAATATTCTTAGTTCAGAGATACAAACGTTACAAGATACTCTCCATTCTTTTGAAACAAATCTTCAACAGAAAGATCATCAACTACAACAAAAAATAAATGAACTACAAACAATACGAAATACCCAACAAGAACAATCCACAAAATATCAACAACAATCACAACAATATGAGCAATTACAACATAAATTTCAACTTACGACGAAACAATTAGCAATGCAAGTGGATTATTGTAAAGATCTGGAAGGGAGATTAGAGCAAGTGCTTATGAGATGGAAGGAAGAGAAAGAGATTCACCAACAAGAGAAGTCAAGGAATGTTTCTTTACAATCTGTTATCTCTCAAGTCATGCAACAAAAGGAGCAACTTAGTATTGAGTATCAACGCTGTGATGTAAAACTACGTCAATACGAAGGATTGCCAATGCCGGTCAGTACTTCCCCTTCCCCCTTCCAACTCTTTGTCTTATTCTCCCCTTCACTCTTTATGTAGGAAGAGATTAAACTACGATTCACGGATCTTCAGAAAGAAAATGATCTTCTCCGAGAGAAGATTCAATCATTAATTGTGGAAAAGGAAGAAATTATCGAGAAAAAAGAACAATTACAAAACCAATATGACGATCAAACCAATACCATACACGACTTAAAACAACAAATACACCAGAGAGAATCCTATGGAAAGACCAAAGAGATTGAAATTACTCAACTTCAAGATACATTAAACCAACAAAAGAAGAGAATAGAAGAAAAGAATAAAAAGTTTGAAGAGATGAAGAAAGACAAAGAGCAATGTCAGAGGCTGTTGGATGAGACAGAAGAGAAAGTAAAGATGCTTTCCAATGAACTTGTGCAAGAGAAGAAGATTAAAGCTCAACTATCTTTGAGATTACAACAACTCTCGATCACGTCTTCAACATCAGCACCATCCTCACCTCAGATTCTTCAGAGTGTTGTCAATGCATTCACAAGTTCGCTGGCCTCATCAAATCGTCCCCAACTTGATCCTGACGCCAACGAGGCCAACCAGACCGATAACAATTCGATCGAACAGGATCAATCCCTCGCACTACCACCCAACGAAACATCAGCGAGTAATAACGCGATCGAGTAAGTAGTCGTCATTAATCTCACTCATCTATTTATTAATTGATGTCAACAGACGGCTCTCCGAGGTTGCAGTCAAACATCTCATAGAAAGAACGATAGGACGTCATGGTGTAAAGGGATTACTAGACTTAATACTCGACAATACTCACGTAAGCAAAAGCCACTACTATTGTTCTTATTTCAACACTAACGCTGTGATTAGGACGATCGTATCCTCTGGCGTTCATTGCGATCTATAAGAGAACTCATCATAACAGACACCAGTAACACTACCAACAGCAATCGTGACATCATTCAACAAACTAACCCAGAGATCTGGCTGATAGAACTCTTTATTAAGCAATATCCTCAGAATCGCATGATAATCTCTCAAGTGATGCGATTCATTGGAACCTTTACCTTTGGCAATGACCTGTTTCGAAGGAAAATTGGTGAAAGACAGATCATGCCTTATATTATTGATACTTTCAAAGCCTTTCCAACTGATGAGATGGTCTTACTCCATACTACGATGGCATTGACAAATCTTACACATGGGAGTAAAGAGAATCGTAGTAGGTGAGAGGGATATATGTGATCTTGTTTGTTGTCCTTTTCATATTGTTTGGTTTTTGTGTGGTAGATATTCTGAAGCGGGAGGAATCTTGATCTTAATTCAGTTGATGTATCAACATCTTTCGAATCAGAAGCTTCAAATTCAATTCTGTTGGTCTTTACTCACACTATCAGGATCTGATGAAATTGCAGTAGAGATCTCACAGCAGAAGGGAGATCTTCTCGTCATTCAGTCACTTCTCTCTCATAGGTGAGTTCTGCTCCCCCTCTGTTCCTTGTGGGAGCTTAATTTAATATCTACTGTATCTATCTATAATAGGGACGATGCGAGTATTCAAGAATACGGTCTCTGGACCCTCTACAATCTATGTCTTGCAAATCATGACATCGCTGTGATGCTAAAGAGCAAAGGAGTCTTAGAGTTATGTCAAATCGCGATAGAGATTCATCCTAAACAGAATAAAGTCATGCAACAAGTGCATAACTTGAGGACCTTCTTCGCTGAGTTAGGGAAGAGTATTAATATTAGTAATAATGTGAACTCTCTCCCTCCTGTCTCAACCTCTACAGTTACAGGGGCAAGAAGAAAACTAATCAATAAGTAATAACTTGAGTAGTGGAGGAGTTATAACACCGTTTTGTATGATTAACTTTTCAGCACTTGAATCGAAGCGGTTTTTGAGAATCCATGGTGAGGCCCCTCACCATGAATTGTAAATGGAATCCTTCACACTTGAATTCCTTGACGATTGATAATTTTCATCGATCTAAATATTGTTAGAATTTAATTGAAAATCATTTGTACCAATTTTCTCTGTTTCTCTTGAAAGGTCAGATGTAAATAGATCAACTATGAATTGTTTAGTGA
>VFQN01007685.1_pt1 | contig 11456 bp, 9 predicted proteins | sample 3512371 | NCBI WGS metagenome assembly VFQN01 (sample SAMN10412370, study PRJNA504923) | tailings metagenome | isolation source: Replicate 2 from Balatoc abandoned mine | place: Philippines: Itogon, Benguet | collected 2017-08-28
GGCAAGATCGTATCGTCGAAAATAAATCCGGGATTATGCAGCGGAACGGTGCCGCCATGCCCCAGATTGAAGAAGGCTCCGGGTACCACACGCAGCAGATCGGCCATGTCCTCCGACCCCATGGTCAGCTCGGCATTCGGCTGCGCCTGTTCGCCGACGATCCCACGTGCGACCTCGATGAGGTTCTCCACCCGCTCCGGATCGTTCGAGAGCACGTCGAAGACATTGCGGATGTCGGCCACGATCTCGATCTCGTGGGCGAGGGCAAAGCCCGCGCATAGCTTGCGGATGCGTGCCTCTATCATCGCGCCGTCGGCTTCGTCGAAATAGCGGAAGGTGCCGCGAAGGACCGCCGTCTCCGGGATGACGTTATAGGCGGAACCGGCATGGAACTGCGTGACCGAGACGACGGCCGGATGTGTCGGGTCGGTATTGCGCGAGACGATCTCCTGCATCTCCTTCACCAGGCCCGAACCAATGGTGATCGGATCGCGGCTGGCCTGGGGCATTGCCCCATGACTGCCGCGTCCATGCAGGGTGATGTCGAAGAAGCCAGCGCCGGCCTGTGCCTTGCCGGGCCGGATCGTCAGTTCGGAATGCTCGTTGTAGGGCGAATTGTGCATTCCATAAAGTTCATCGCAGGGGAAGCGATCGAAGAGGCCGTCGCGCAGCATGGCGCGGGCGCCGCCGAGCCCTTCCTCCGCCGGTTGGAAAATCAACACGGCGCGACCCGAGAAGTTGCGGTTGCCGGCGAGATAGCGTGCCGCGCCGAGCAGCATCGTTGTGTGCCCGTCATGACCGCATCCATGGAACACGCCGGGATTTTTCGACGCGTAGGGAAGGTTCGTCAGTTCTTCCATGGGGAGCGCATCCATGTCGGCCCGCAAGCCGATGCTACGCCCGGGCCGGGCTCCCTCGATGACGCCTACCACACCGGTGCCACCGATGCCGCGCTCGACGGTGACGCCCCAGCTTTCGAGCATTTCCGCCACGCGTTGTGATGTGCGATGCTCTTCGAAGCCGAGCTCGGGATGCTCATGGAAGTCCCGGCGTATCGCGGTGAGATCGTCGGCAAACTGGGCGATTTGTTCGATAACAGGCATGGCGGACCATTGTTGTTGGCCTAAGCCGACATTCGTGGGATGCTCCACGAATGTCGGCTTAGGCTCCCTCGTTTTCCGCAGGTTCTGATCGCAAAACCGTGGGACACTTTTGCCGAACCTGCTCAGACCTGTCTGTTGCAGCTGTGTCTTGTTAAGGCAAGCGTTTCGTCCTAGGGCGTCGAGGAAGCAGGCCGCCGCGCTGCATGGCGAGCCCAATCCAGCCGTCAGGAGAGGTAGAGATGCCGACCACAGCCACGATCGAAACGATTGCCGAAGAAGCCGCTGTTTGGCGCCGTCATCTCCACCAGCACCCCGAGCTCCTGTTCGATCTCCCGGTGACGTCGGACTTCGTCGCCGAAAAGCTGAGGTCATTCGGCTGCGACGAAGTCGTTACGGGCATCGCAAAGACCGGCGTGGTTGGCGTCGTGAAAGGACGGCTGGGAGACGGCCGCACCATCGCCCTGCGCGCCGACATGGATGCACTGCCGATCAACGAACAGACCAATCTGCCGCATGCCTCGAAGACATCCGGCCGCATGCACGCCTGTGGCCATGACGGTCACACCGCAACGCTGCTGGGCGCTGCGCGCCATCTCGCTTCGACGAGGAACTTTGCCGGAAACGTCGTGCTCATCTTCCAGCCTGCCGAGGAGGGTGGCGCCGGCGGACGCGTGATGATCGAGGAAGGGCTTCTGGAGCGCTTTGGCATCGACGAGGTCTTCGGCATGCATAACGAGCCAGGACTGCCGGTTGGCTCCTTTGCGATCAAGCCCGGGCCGATGCTCGCCGCGGCCGATCGCTTCCTCATCACCCTGCGTGGCCGGGGCGCCCATGCCGCATCGCCGCATCAATCTCGCGATCCTGTCCTGGTCAGCGCGCATCTCGTGACGGCGCTCCAGTCGATCGCGTCGCGCAATGTCGACCCATTCGACCCCGTGGTGCTCTCGGTTACCTATATCTCGGGCGGCAGCCCCGACGCGCTGAACGTTATTCCGGAGACCACGGTCGTCGGCGGAACGATCCGGACGATCGATCCGAAAACGCGGCGGGCGGTCGAGCAGCGCTTCCGGGATATCGTCGCCAACACCGCGCGGCTCTTCGAGGCGCAGGCCGAGATCGACTGGCGGCCGGGCTACCCGGTCACAGTCAATGACCCAGCGATGACACAGCATGCGATAGTGGCGGCTTCACAGGTCGCAGGGTCGGAGCATGTCAATGGCAACTGTCAGTGCACGATGGGCGCGGAAGATTTCTCATACATGCTCGAGAAGCGCCCCGGGGCGATCATCTGGCTGGGCAATGGCGATTCTGCCGGGCTTCACAATCCGGCCTACGATTTCAACGACGGCGCCATCCTCCATGGCGTTCGTTACTGGACGGCGCTCGTCGGCGAAAGACTGACTGCGCCGAACACGCAGTAACTGCTCGGGATGGAGGCTGGATAAGTCACGGCGTGCCGTGGCGCTGATGACAGCATGTAAGCCTTTATTATTTTGTTATTGCTGATGGAACCCGCGAACCATCCTCCATGTTGTACGTAATGGCGGGCTTCCCGTACTGCCCAGACCCCCCTCGAGAGGCTCGCTGCTTGCCATATTGCCGGCTCGTGGCAGCGAGCCGGACCTTTTCTTGACTATTCTCGGTTGTCGTATGCCCCCAGCTTTCACATGCTGAGGCGCGTGCACAAGTGGACTATGGTCTAAACCCAATGGTCGACGTGATGGCTCCCGGTGACCCGCAGGCCGGCGCGATTGGAACCGATTGCCGTTCCCCAGGCCTTCGACTTCGACGAAGAAGCTTGGCGAGGCTGCATAATCGCCGTTAGCAGTACCCGCTCAACGCCGTTTTCCAGCCTCTGCCTGAAGACGTGCCTTGGTCTCGGCATCGAGGCTGCGCCAATCGCATCCCCGTAGCGCGGCCTCCATGGCATAGAGTGCGATCAGCGTTACATGGCTGCCGAAGCGGAACCTCAGCCGATGCCAGGCTTCGACAGCGCCGACAGTGCGCAACATGTCTTCGTCGGCGATATCGACCTCGATCAGCATGCGCGCGGTGGCGGGCCCGAGACTTCTCATGTCTGCAAGAGGGCGGCTCATTCGTGTGCCTCGAAGCGTGGCCGTTCGTTGTTATCGGGAAGCTTCCGTCACACGACAAGCGAGCCGAGGTAGATGAGCAGGATCGCGGCGATGAACAGGTCCGAGATCATCGCAAAGGCTTCCAGCCTGTTCATGTGGCCGTTGCGGATGTGTTGGATTCCTGCGAAGCCGAAGAACACCGCACCCGCAAGGGCTGATGCCGGCAACCAGCTTGGAAACTGCAGGCTGAGGAGAGCGATGAGGCCGATGGCTAGGTTGCCGAAGCCCAGTTCGGTGATGATTTTTGCCGCGGCCGGATCCTCGATCTCGAAGATCCGCTTCGCCGTGAATTCGGGGGTCATCATCTGCTTGATGCCGGCCGTTGCCAGTCGCGCGCCGACGCCCCAGAAGACGAACCATTTTCCGATCAGCGGCAAGAATTCCGCGTTCGAGGTCGAGAGTTCGGCTGCTATCGACCCGATAGGCAGGACGATCATGAAGGCGATGATAGCGAAGAGCTGCATAGCGCGGACCCCTTACCCAGCCCAAATGAAGTCCTTCTCAGGCCGGGCGATTGCAACCTGTCATGGCGGAGACGGACGACCGCGTTTTCGGGCCCAACATCTCGCGACGTTCGCGTTCGCCGAATGGATTGTCGACCGACCGTCGCGCAGGGGTCAAGCGATCCCGGCGAATGAAGGCATGGAGCAACGGGCGTTATCCTCCGGTTCTTCTGCTGCTCCCAACAAATCCTTCCTAATCCATGCTTCGAGGGCCCATCGAACCGTGCCGCTGGGCCTGGCTTGATGTCATAAGGTCGCCTGTCGATCTCGTCGCGCTCGGCATCCATCCAGGAACAGGCGTGCGCAGTATCGCGCCCTTGCAGTGATTTCCTGTCGGTCCGGCGGCTTGCGCTGCCCGAGCATAAGGGCGCGTTGCGGCTCCATGACCATCATGCCCCTCAGCATGTCGATGGCTGTCGACGGATCATCGAGCTCGATCCTTCCGCGCTTCTTTTCCCTTTGCAGCCAGCTCACCATACTCTGAACCGTACGACGCAATGCAACCTCGGAGAACGTCGCCGCAATCTCCGGGAAACGATCGGATTCCGCGAAGGCGAGGCGAAGGCTCGACACTGTCTCTTCGTCGAAGCTCAACGTCCCATAAGCGGTCAGCACGTGTTCGAGCGCATCGTCGATCGCGAGCGTGTCGAGAGAATCTTCGTCGAGATCCAGGAAGAACCGTGAGATCCGGTCGGCGATCATGCTCCGGAACAGTTCAGCCTTGGTCGGGATGAGGCGGTACATGGTCTTGGTCGAGACGCCGGCCCGCTGCGCGACGCGCGCCATGCTGGCGCCTGCGTAGCCGCTGGCATGAAACTCCTCGCGCGCAGCCGCGATGATGAGCTGGCGCGTCTCCTCGTCCGAACGGATCTGCGGTCGTCCGCGTGGGCGCTTTGCTACTTTCGTATTATGGAACATCATTGTTTTCCAAATTCCATTGACAAATCGGCACGCCGGAGCGACTTATAGAAAATACCAGTTTTCCTAAATCGGGCAAGTCGGTAATCCGGCTCCCGGCGCTACGGGAAGGGAACTCCCATGAGCCAGCACCAATCAGTCTTCACCGCCGACAAGCCCTTGCCGACCGCCGAAGCCGCGCCCGGTATCGAGATGCCGGAACAACTCCTCGTTCCTGCCCCACAGGCACCCGGGGCCGCGCACATGGCGAAGCAGCCTCGCAGGTGGCTGCGGTCACTGCTGATCGCATCGGCCGCCTTGGCAGCGCTCGCGACCGCCGCCGACTTGGGACGGCAGTACTGGACGCAGGGCCGTTTCGAGGTATCCACGGACGACGCTTATGTGAAGGCAGACAGCACGACGATAGCTCCGAAGGTCTCCGGGCACATCGCTTCGGTGCTCGTCGGCGACAACGAGGTGGTCAAGGCCGGGCAAATCCTCGCACGCATCGATGACCGCGATTTCAAGGTCAGCCTGGAGCAGGCCAAGGCTCAGGTCGAGGCGGCTCAGGCGAATATCGCCAACAAGCAGGCGGCGCTCGTCGCCCAGCAATCTGCCATAGAAGCCGCCAAGGCGACCGTCGCCCTCGCTCAGGCCAACCAGACATTCGCCGAGCAGGACGACAAGCGCTATGCCGAGCTCGCGACAAAGGGCTTCGGTACTGTCCAGAACGCGCAGGCAGCCGCTTCGCGCATCGCCGCAGCCCGCGCCGAGGTCGTGCGCGACACCGCCGGGCTCATGAGCGCCACGACGCAGCTCGAGGTGGTGAAGGCGGAACTCGCTCAGGCCAAGGCAGGCTTCGATAGCGCCATGGCCGCCCAGGACCATGCAGAATTGAACCTCTCATACACGGCTCTCACTGCGCCCATCGACGGAGTGATCGGCAACCGCACCTTGCGCGTCGGACAGTATGTTCAGGCGGGCACGCAGCTTATGGCCGTGGTGCCGAGCGAGGCCGTCTATATCATTGCAAACTATAAGGAAACCCAGCTTGCCGACGTGCATGCGGGCCAGAAGGTGGAAATCGAAGTCGATACTTTCCCTGGACAGATATTCGAGGGCCACGTCGACAGTCTCTCGCCGGCGAGTGGCCAGGAATTCGCATTGCTGCCGCCCGACAACGCGACCGGCAATTTCACGAAGGTCGTCCAGAGAATTCCCGTGAAGATCGTCCTCGACAACGGAAACCCGCTTTCGGTCGTGCTGCGCCCGGGCATGTCGGTCTACCCGACGATCGACACGAAGCCCGCGACGCAACAGGTCGCCTCGGCGTCCGAACCGACGGATTGAAGGCGCATAGGTCTGCACGGCGACATGGCAGGAGGATGCGATGTCAACTGTAACCCACACAGCCACACTAGGCCCGAGCGGTTATGCGTCTCGCTCGACTTCAGACGGGGCGGGCGCCACCGTCTGGATCGCGGTGCTCGCCGGTCTGATCGGCGCTTTCATGGCAATCCTCAACATCCAGATCACCAATGCCTCGCTGCTCGACATCGAGGGCGGCATCGGCACGGGAGTGGACAACGGCGCGTGGATCTCGACCTCATATCTGATCGGCGAAATCGTCGTGATCCCGCTCACAGACTATCTGAGCCGCGTCTTTTCGTTCCGGCGCTACATGCTGGCCAACGTCATCCTGTTTCCATTGTTTTCGGCCGCCTGTGCCTTCGCGCATGATCTCGGCTCGATGATCGTGCTTCGCGGCCTGCAGGGCTTTGCCGGTGGCGTTCTCATTCCGATGGCCTTCACCATGATCCTGACAAAGCTGCCGAAGTCGCAGCAGCCGCTCGGCCTGGCTCTGTTCGCCCTTTCGGTGACCTTCGCGCCGGCGATCGGCCCGACCATCGGAGGCTATCTGACGGAGAACTACGGCTGGCAGGCCATCTTCTTCGTCAACACGCCGCCCAGCATCGTGATGGCGATCGCGCTCTATTTGACGCTCGAGAAGAAACCGATGCAGCTGTCGCTGCTGAAGGAGGGCGATTGGGCCGGTATCGTCACCATGGCCATCGGACTGTCGGCGTTGCAGACGGTGCTCGAAGAGGGAAACAAGGAGGACTGGTTCCAGTCACCCTTCATCGTCAAGCTGGCCCTGACGGCAGCCGTTTTTCTGGTGGCCTTCGTGATCATAGAACTTACCGTGGAGAAGCCGCTCGTGCAGTTGAGCCTTCTCAAGCGCCGCAATTTCGCCGTCGGCATCATCGTCAACGTGCTGGTCGGCGTCGCGCTCTTCGGCACCGTCTATGTCCTGCCGCAGTATCTGGGTCAGGTGCAGCGCTACAATGCCGAGCAGATCGGCTTCGTGCTCGCCTGGACCGGCCTGCCACAGCTTCTCATCATCCCGCTGGTTCCGTTGCTCATGAAACGCTTCGATGTGCGTTTGGTCGGTTTCGTCGGCATCAGCATCTTCGCCGCGAGCTGTTTCATGAACATCTATCTTTCGCCCGATAGCGGCGGCGACCAGTTCTTCCTGCCCAACATCGTGCGCGCCATAGGCCAGGCGCTCGTGCTCACGCCGATCACGGTGATCACCACGGCGGGTATCGCACCGAGCGAGGCGGGAGCGGCGTCGGGCCTCTCCAATATGCTGCGCAATCTCGGCGGAGCCGTCGGTACCGCGGTACTTGCAACGGTGCTGACGAAACGCGAGCAGTTCCACTCGAACATCATCGGCCAGTCCGTCACGCTCTACCGAGAGCAGGTGCGCGACAGGATCGATGACCTGACACAGCATTTCATGGCGCATGGCGTGACGGACCCGCTCGTCGCACAGCAAAAGGCCATCGCCGCGATCGGCGCCCTGGTTCGCCGCCAGGCGCTCATCCTGGGCTTCAGCGATACTTTTGCAGTGATCGGTATCGTCCTCGCGATTGCCGCGGTTGTGCTGTTGTTCGCCAGGAAGGTGCAGGTCGGCGGCGGAGGCGGCGGCGCCCATTGACCGGGCATTCCATCTTCAGCCAAGCTCGGCTTGGCCAGTCGCTGTTCCGTCTTCGCAGAGCCCAACCAGGGCACAGGAGGTAAGTCATGAGCACGTCGATTCCGGCAGACCGTCTCTATATGGAAGATCTTGAAGTCGGCCAGCGGTTCACGAGCGCGAGCCACACGATCGACGAGGCGCAGATCAAGGCCTTTGCAAGCCAGTTCGATCCGCAGCCTTTCCACACCGATCCTGCGACCGCCGAAGGCACGTTCTTCAAGGGCCTTGCGGCGAGCGGCTGGCATACGGCCGCCATCACCATGCGGCTCAACGTCGAGGGCGGCTTGCCCCTCGCGGGCGGCATCATCGGGGCAGGGGGAGAAATAGGCTGGCCGAACGCGACCCGGCCCGGCGATACGCTGCATGTCGAGAGCGAGATCCTCGAGATCATCCCGTCGCGCTCGAAGCCGGATCGCGGCATCGCCGTCGTTGAGAGCCGCACGATCAACCAACGCGGAGATGTTGTTCAACTGCTCAAGGCGAAACTCGTCGTCTTGCGTAGAGCCACGAACTGATCTCGTAGCCATCGAGCCGAACGCGGACAGTGGTGGCGGCTGTTCGGCCACTTCTTCATGGTACTCAGGCCGGAACGCGCGACTCGCGTAGCCTGATCGGCAGGCTCAATCGTGCCCGCGTCGTGTTCGTGGCGGCCATTGCGACGGCTCCGCGATATCGCGCGGGGTTACGCCGTATTTGCGCCGAAACATCGTCGAGAAATGTGCCGAACTGTTGAAGCCGTGGTCGAAGGCGATCGAGGTGATCGTCGGCCCTTCGCCGCGTGCGAGGCAATCATAGGCAAGCTGCAGGCGGCGATTCCATATCCATTCCGACGCCGTCATCTCACACAGCTGGAACAGCACGTGCAGATAACGCAGCGACATACCGTTCGCGGCCGCGACCTTCTCGAGCGTCAGGCCGGGATCGGCCAGATGGTTCTCGATCCACTGCTGGACCGATCTCAGACGGGCCTTCTTCACCGCGCTGTCGGCGGCGGGCATGTCCCCCTCCGAGGTCAGCAGCGCGAAAGCCAGCATATCCATGAGCTGGTTTCCGAGGCCGGCGCGCACGCTCTTGTCGAGCCGCGATCCCTCGGTGGCGAGCGAGGCGCAGAACTCCGTGGTGATGCGTCCCAGGCCCTGCGTCGTGTTGAGCGGCGCCGAGACCGGAATCCGCTCGCGCGGGAAACGCTGGGCGAAGTTGTCGCGGGGGATCTCCAGATAGAACGAGCGGACCTCGCCGTGGCACTGGAGTTCGTATTGCTCCGTCGCCGAGAAGATCGCGCCACGCGCCGCGTTCGACTTGTGACTCTCGCCGCGCTGGAAGACGCTCAGGTTTCCGCTGTGCAGCAACTGAAGATAGTAGCAGTCCTTGTCGAGTTGCGAGATGTGCCTGCTGTTACGCCGGATGCGCTGCTCAGACAGCAGGATGTCGGTCAGCACGACGTCGCCGAACTCGGCCTCGCGTATGAAACCGCGATAATGCTCCGGGTCGGTGGCCTTGACGTCGACATGAACGTAGACGTCACAGATCGCGTCCCTCCAGGCCGCGTAGCGGCCCGACGGTGCGTATTGGTCCGTCGAGAAAACGAGGTCCATGGGCTCCTCCCACCCTGGCCATGCGGCCGGCGAGCCCGAACGAATTCTCCCCCCCGTCGGGTCCCCACCTTCCGTTTTCGGTCGAGCATAGTCACCGTCTGCACGCTCGTCCAGCGCTGCCCTTTCGAGTGCACTCTCAGGCAAAAGCCCTGCGCCCTGAGGAAAGAAGTCCGTAGCCGGCACGGCTAGTTTCACTTGGCGACCGGGGGAACCTGACAAGGGCTGTCGCGGGGAGGAATGCAGAATGAGGGCACTCGGACGCCTCAACCAGGAGCAGATCGTCTTTGGTCTGGCATTGCTCCTGTGCGTGGGATTTGCCGTGGCGCTCCCCGGCTTCCTGACCACGAACAACGTTCTCAACCTGATCCGCAGCGTCTCGATCCTCGGCATCCTTGGCGTTGCCATGGGCCTCGTGGTGATCGGCCGCGGCATCGACCTTTCGCTGGTTGCATTGATGGCCATCTCGGTCGCCTGGACCATGAACCTCATCACCAGCGGCATGCCGATGCCGCAGGCGATTGCGATCGGCCTGGCTTTCAGCCTGCTCGTCGGCGCGGTCAACGGTTGGCTGGTGGCCTATGCGGAAATCCCCGCGATCTTCGCCACGCTGGCCATGGGAACGCTCATCTACGGTTTCGGTCGCTACTTTCTGTTCAGTCTCGACGTCGCCTACGTGCCCGATGCCGCGCGTCCGCTGCTGTGGCTGGGGCAGGGGATGCTGTTCGGCATTCCCGTGCCGAACTTCGTCTTTGCCGCCGTCTGCCTGTGTGGCTACCTGTTCTTGCGCTACGCCAAGTCGGGAAGCTACCTTCGAGCGGTCGGCGACAACATGCTTGCCGCCCGCATCGCCGGCATTCCGGTCCGGCCGATCGTCGTGCAGCAATACATGCTGTCGTCGCTGATCGGCTACCTGGCGGGGGTCGTCACTGCCGCTTCGGTCGCGAGCATGAACACACGGCTTGCCCTCTCGACTTATGTCTACGACGTCATCCTCGTCGTGGTCCTCGGCGGCATCGGCCTCTCCGGCGGCCGAGGCGGCATTCGCAACGTCGTCGTTGGGACGCTGCTGATCGGCATCCTGCTCAACGGCATGACCATCATGGATATCCAGTACACCGTCCAGAACGTCATCAAGGGCGGGCTTCTTCTTACAGCGATAGTGATCGACACGATCCTCAACCCCCGCGACGAGCAGACCGCTCAGCAGGGCGACATCTAGACCATTTCCGCTTTTCTCCGGATCGGGGAAACGCTCTAACTCTTTGTTTTTACGCAATTCCAGGCGCACTATTGCTGGAATTGCTCTGACCTGGTTCTCAATGGGAGGAGAAACATGAAACTGATCAAGACCGGTATTCTCGCGGCATCGCTCGCTTTTTCCGCGGTCGCAGCGACGGCGCAGCAGGGCATCGACGACCCGACCCGCGCCCCGTACTACGAAGCCTTCGCCGGAAAGCGCGTGGCCTATGTGCCGGTGGCCATGGGCTTCGACCTCACCGAAGGTTGGGCGGCGGGTCTCAAGGAGGCGCTGGAGCCGCTCGGGGTCAAGTTCGAGGTCCGGGATCCGAATTGGAACACCGACGCCGGTGCGCAGGCCATCACCTCGCTGATTTCCGAAAAGCCCGATGTCATCGTCGTGCACAATCCGGACGTCCAGTCCTATGCGCGCCTGCTGAAGAAGGCCGAGGAGGCGGGCATCTATGTGGTGCAGGTAAACATGCGGTCGAGCTATGCGACCGACGCCTTCGTCGGTGCGGACTATGTCGGCATGGGCGAGCAGATCGGCCAGCGCCTTGTCGACAAGTGCTCGCCAGCCAATGGCGGCAGCGGCAAGGTGGCGATCACCCAGGGCGTCCTCACGGCCGCGGCCAGCATCTACCAGATGCAGGGCATCACCAACGTGCTGTCGAAGCACTCTGACATGCAACTGGTGTCGAACCAGGCGGCGGACTGGGATTCGACCAAGGCGAAGAACATCGCCGCGACGGTGATCCAGCAGCACCCCGATTTGTGCGCCATCACAGGTTTCTGGGACGTCATGGACGTCGGTACGGCTGCGGCCATCAAGGAGTCAGGGAAGAACGTCTACCTGCTCACCCAGGGTGGCGGCAACCGCATGGCCTGCGACAACCTCGCCAACGGCACCTTCTCGGAAGTGGTGGTCTATTTCGTGCCCGGACAGG
>VFQN01007686.1_pt1 | contig 11451 bp, 8 predicted proteins | sample 3512371 | NCBI WGS metagenome assembly VFQN01 (sample SAMN10412370, study PRJNA504923) | tailings metagenome | isolation source: Replicate 2 from Balatoc abandoned mine | place: Philippines: Itogon, Benguet | collected 2017-08-28
CCCAGTCCCAGAACCCGAACATGTTCGCCGTGTCGATGCCGAACTTCGACACCTCCTTGGCGTTCGTGGACACCGCAACGAAGTGCTTCGCCACCGCCGCGTCGTCCTTCAGCGCGGCCAGGAGCCAGCCGCGGGCGGTGGTGGCGTTGGTCATCGTCTCCTGCGTCGTGAACGTCTTCGACGACACGATGAACAGCGTCTCGGCCGGGTCGAGGTCGCGGACGGCCTCGGCGAAGTCGGTGCCGTCCACGTTGGAGACGAAGCGGAAGGTACGGGTGCGGTCCGTGTAGTGGCGCAGCGCCTCGTAGGCCATCACCGGCCCGAGGTCGCTGCCGCCGATGCCGATGTTCACGACGTTGCGGATCGCCTTCCCGGTGTGCCCGGTCCAGGCGCCGGAGCGCACGCGGTCGGCGAACGCGGCCATGCGGTCGAGCGTCTCGTGGACGTCGGGGACGACGTTCTTGCCGTCCACGATCACGGTCGCGCCGCGCGGCGCCCGCAGCGCCGTGTGCAGCACCGCCCGCCCCTCGGTGACGTTGATCTTCTCGCCGGTGAACATCGCCTCGGTGCGCTCGCGCAGCTTGCACTCGTCGGCGAGTTGCAGGAGCAGCTTCAGCGTCTCGGGGGTGACGCGGTTCTTCGAGTAGTCGAGGAACACGCCGGCGGCCTCGGCGGTGAGCTGTTCGCCGCGCTTCGGGTCCGCGGCGAACAGCTCGCGGAGGTGCGTGGCCTTGACGGCGGCGTGGTGGGCGCGGAGCGCGGCCCACGCGGGGAGGCTGGTCAGACGGGCGGCGGTCATGGGAACTCCGGGGGTCAGGCGGCGTTACTTCTGCTGTTGAGCCATCGCGAGCAGCGGTATCACGAACAGGAATACGCCGATGATGTACTGAGCGACCCCGATCAGGTAGACCGTGACCGGGTGCTTCACGTCGTCCCAGCGGGTGATCGCGTAGAAGATGGCGTAGAACGGGACGAACAGGTTCAGGAGTACCTGGGCGGCCCCCTCCTTCCCCGACACGACCAGGAACCAGATGAACCCGCCCCACATGAGCAGGAAGCCCCAGCCGGCGAGCAGCCCGCCGCCCACCACCGGCGACAGGAGCGCCACCACCCCCAGCAGCAGCGTGATGACGGCGTTCTCGGCCAGCCGGCCGAGCGGCCCGCGGTACCAGTCCGACGGGCCGCCGCGCGACTTCCGCCGCCCCTTCGGCTTCGACCGCGGTCGTCGGGTCGGGCGATCGTCCTCTTCCTCGTAGTCGTCCTCGTCGTCATCCACGCGGCGCCCACGAGCGCCCGGGCGGCGGGGGCGGTCGTCCTCGTCGTCCTCGTCGTCCACCCGGCGGCCGCGGGCGACCGGTTCGTCGTCGTCATCGTCGCGCGGGCGGCGCCGGGCCGGGCGGCGGGGGTGGTCGTCGTCATCGTCGCGGGCGGGACGGGGGCGCGACCGGGGTTCGGGGGCGGGCTCGGGCTCCGCGTCGGCGGGGACCAGGAACTTGGTGTCGCACGCCGGGCAGGTGGCCGGCTTGCCGGCGGCGCCCGCGGGCAGGCCGAGGGTCTTGTCGCACCCGGGACAGAGGAGGCGCAGCACCGCCGGGCGGGTCGGGCCGGCCCCGCGCGGCCGCGGGATGTCGAACAGCTCCTGGCAGTGCGGGCAGCGCCCGGTCTGGCCGGCGTTCGCGTCGGGGGCCGTCAACGGCTCCCCGCATCCCTGGCACGTGAACCGGATCATGGGGCGATGCCGCTCGGGGAAAGGACACTCCCGTTTTAGCGGACCGGCCGCAGCACGACCTGGCGCAGGTCCATCACCGCCGGGCCGGGCTTGGTGCGGGCGCGAACGGTGAGCGTGTGGCGGCCGGCGGCGGCGACGCGGAGCGTGCCCACGTCGCGCGCCTCGAACGCCTGGAACCCGCCCGTGTCCTTCACCGCGAACGTCAGCTTCGCGTCGCCGACCGCGAGCTCCACCTCCGCCCCACCGCTCCCCTTGCCGCAGCCCTGTAGCACCTCGACGCGGAACGTGCCGGGCTCGGTGGCGGTGAACTCGAACGCCGCGTGGTCGTCGCGGTTGACCCAGAAGCCGAGCGTGTTCTTGTGCGGCAGCGGCTCGAACCGGAGCATCGTGCCGAACACCTGCGCCGTGCGGGCGTGGAGCGTGATACTGCCGTCCTGGGCCGGCGGGTTCGGGCGGTAGTCGGGGTTCGGCGTCGGCATCTTCGCGCCCACGTCCGCGCGCCAAGCGGCGTGCTTGGCGGCGAGGTCCGTCACCACCTCCGGCCGGTCGGCGGCGAGGTTGCGGCTCTCCGAGACGTCCTTCGACAGGTCGAACAGCTCGCGCCGACCGGTCTCGTAGAACTCGACGAACTTCCACGGCCCGCTGCGAACGGCGCCGCCGGGGCGTGAGCCCTGGTTGGCGTAGTGCGGGTAGTGCCAGAAGAGATTGCGGGCCGGGATCGGCTGGTCGCGGAACAGCGGCAGCAGCGACACGCCGTCGAACGGTCGCTCGCGCCCGCCCTCGCCGGGCACGCCGCCGTAGGCTTCGACGACGGTCGGCACGAGGTCGATGCTGCACGCCGCGAACGTCGGCGCGGTCCCGGGCTTCACCACCGCCGGCCACTTGACCAGGAGCGGGATGCGCAGGCCGCCTTCGTACAGGTAACCCTTCCCCTCGCGGAACGGCGAGTTGATCGTCGGCGCGAACGGCATCCCCTCCAGCGTGGCGAGCCCGCCGTTGTCCGAGGTGAAGATCACGACGGTGTTGTCGCTCAGCTTCAGCTCGTCGAGCTTCGCCACGACGCGGCCGACGCCGGCGTCGAGGCGCTCGACCATCGCCGCGTAGGTGGCGTTGCTCTGCCGCCCGTGGGCCGGCGGCGCCGGGTAGCGCGCCACCACGTCGGCCGGGGCGCGGAGCGGCGTGTGCGGGGCGTAGTGCGCGAGGTACAGGAAGAACGGCCGGTCCTTGTTGCGGTCGATGAACCGCTCCGCCTCGGCGGTGAGGCGGTCCGTCAGGTACTCGCCGGCGGGCGCGGTCTCCAGCCCGCGCATCACGCCCTTCTTGCTCTGGAACGGCGCGAAGTAGCTCATCGGCGTGCCGGTGTGGTCGCCGGCGACGTTCACGTCGAAGCCCTGCGCCTCCGGGCCGAACCCCTCGCCGCCGAGGTGCCACTTGCCGACGTGCGCGGTGGCGTACCCCGCGGCGCGGAGGCGCTCGGCGAGCGTGACCGCGGCGAGCGGCAGCTGCATCGTGAGCTCGGGCCGGCGGAGCATTTGCGCGGGGTTGTCCGGGCGGCCGGGGAGCCAGTCGGTGATGCCGAACCGCTGCGGGTACATGCCGGTGAGGATGCTCGCCCGCGTCGGCGAGCAGACGGGGCACGACGACGAACAGTCGGTGAACCGGGCGCCGGCCTTGGCCAGCGCGTCGAGGTGCGGGGTGCGGTGGAACGAACTCCCGTAGCAGCCGAGGTCGCGCTGGCCGAGGTCGTCGGCGACGATCAGGACGACGTTCGGCCGCCGCGGCTGGGCGAGCGCGGGGGACACGGAAGCGAGAACGAGCGCGGCAGCAACGGCGAGGCGCATCACGGTGTCCGGCGGGGAGGGGGGAGCGAGGGTGAAGCGTACCCGACGGGCGGGAGGGGGGCAAGGACGCGAGACGTCACCGCGGGGGGACGCCACCGGACTGGTCGTTCGGGGGCGCGGGCCGGTCCGCCGCGGGCAGGCAAACGCGGGTGATACCCTGCGTCACACGGGATGGTCCGGGCGTACCGGACGTCCGCGAACCGGCCGCGGACGACACGCGGATCGAACCCGACGAAAAAGATGACTCAAAATGACTACCAAGACGTCGCTCGCCCGGTGCCCAAGTGGACCGGGGGCGGTCGATGCGGTTTGCCGAAGTCCGGTCATGTATGGTCACGAGAGATGGGGCCGCTCGCGTCGCCAGCCGGGTTGCAACCCGTTCGTGCAAGCGGAGTTCCGGCGTGGATACCGGAGGAGACGGCGGTGCGGTTCGCCGCAATGCGGTCACGTATGGTCACGGGAGACCGGATGCGTGACGGGGGCGAACGCCCGTGGCGATCAACCCTTCCGACGCCCGGGTCAGCCCGACACCGAGCGCCGGACGGACCGCTACCGCCGCAGGTGGCGTTGGATGGCGGCTTCGAGTTCGGTGCGCTGGCCGGGGTGGCCCTTGTACAGCACCGCCCCGTCCGGGCCGAGCAGCACCACGGTCGGGTAGGCGTTCACCCCGAAGCGGTCGCGGACGGCGCCGGACAGGTCGCCCGGCTCGGTGTAGAGGACGTAGTTCAGGTTGTTCTCTCGCTGGTAGCGCGCCGCCAGCGCCGTCCGCTCGCGCGGCGGCACGTCGTCGCACACCACGCCGATGAGTTCCAGCCCCTCGCCGGCGTACCGCGACTGCAACTCGACCAGCGTCGGGATCGCACGCTTGCAAGGCACGCACGTCGTCGTCATGAAGTCGAGCAGCACCAGGCTGCCGTGCTTGTGCGAGGCGAAGTCCCACGGGCGGTCGAGCGCGTCGACGAGCGCGAAGTTCGCCGCGGGCGCTGCGGGCCGCGGGTTCGACATCAGCTTGCCGGTCGGTCCGCCGGGCGGCGGGACGACCAGCGGCGGCGAGACCGGCGGCACCGGCAGTGCCGGGAACGGCGGCGGTCCGGGGATGCTCGTCGCCGGCGGGCGGCCGGGGACGGGCGGGCCTTCGGCGGTGCGCTCGGGCGCGGTCCCGGCCGGCGGCGCGACCGCGGGCGGCGGGCCGGGCGGGCTGCCGAGCGTCGGCGGCACGCCGACCACGCCGGGCCGCGCCGACCCGCTCGGCGACCAGTTCCCGTCGGCGGGGCGCGGCGGGGGCGACGCCAGCCCCATCGGCGGGATGTTGTCGGACGCCGGCGGCAGCCCGGTCACGGGTGGTGTCACGCCGGCCGGCGGCGCCACGCCGGTCGGCGGCGGAAGCACGGTAGTGCCGGGCGGCACGGGCGGGCTCGTCGCGCCGCCGCCGCCGGGCGCCAGGTCGTCGCGGAGGACGAGCACGAGCGCCGAGTTCGGCGGGCGCGTCTGCACCGAGGCGAACAGCGGACGGTTCTCGGTGGTGGCGGTGGCGTTCACGGTGAGCGTGTACGCCTGGCCGGTCTTGAGGCCGTTGGTGAAGAAGTAGCCGGCGTTGTCGGTGTAGACGCCGGCGGCGGCCCGCTCGCCCGGGCGAGCGTCGGCAACCTCGATGCGGATGAACACGCTCTTGGCCGGCTGGTTGTACGGGTCGAGCACCCGGCCCGCGAGCACCCCGCGGCCCTCGGCGGTGGGGTTGAAGTTCGGACTCTTCGGGTCGGCCCACGACCCGGCCTTCGGCACGTTCGCGTCGCCGCCGGGGAGCTTGGCCAGCGCCTCGTCGAGCCAGGCGGGCTCCTTCCCCTTCGGCCGGGACGCGGCGGCGGCCGGCGTCTTGTCCTTCGGGTCAGCCGGGCGCGTGCCGCTACTCTTGCACCCCGCGAGGGCGAGTACCGCCGCGACCAGTATGCCCCCGCCCCGCCGCATAACGCTCCCCGCGTGGCGCCGCCCCCCGCGACACTCCCGCGCATCTTTCCGGCGAGGGACGTTACGGTCAAGCCCACCCGCCGGGCCGTCCCGACCGGGCAACCGGCGCCCTCCGGCGGCACCCGGGGAATACGGACGACCCGGGCGAATCAGGTAACCTGGGCGACCGCGGGAACCGGCCGACGCCGCACAGGTTTCCGGTGGCACGCGGGCGGCGCGACCGCTATACCCCGTCGCTTGACTCACCCGGCGCGGGTGTCTAGCGTGACGGTTGGTTCGACGATTCCATCCCCGCCGCGGCGCCACGGCCGCGGCCCGAGGCCGGACATGACCGGACGTTCCTACCGGTGGCTCTTGCTCGGCCTCGCCGCGTTCGCCCTCACCGCCGACCTCGGCAGCAAGTACGGCGTGTTCCGCTGGCTGTACGCGCACGGCCAGTTCCAGGAGCCCGGCGGGAACTCCCACGACGTCGTCCCGGGCTGGTTCAAGCTGATCGCGCAGTTCGACCCGACCGCCACGGCGGACGAGGGGGCGCTGAACCCCCTCCAGACGTGGAGCACGCATGGCGACCCGGTGATGCCGCGGGTGAACCACGGGGCGCTGTTCGGGATGGGCGGCGGGGCGAAGGGGATGGCGAACGGGTTCTTCGCCACCGTCAGCCTGCTGGCGGCGACGGCGATCCTGGCGTGGGGCTTGCGCGGGGCGCCGAGCAAGGAGCGGTGGCTGAGCGCCGCGCTCGGGCTAATCCTCGGCGGCACGCTCGGGAACTTCTACGACCGCCTCGTGTTCGGCGGCGTCCGCGACTTCATGTACTTCTACTACATCGAGTGGCCGGTCTTCAACTTCGCCGACTGCTGCCTCGTCGTCGGCGCCTCACTGCTGCTCTTGCAGGCGGCTTTCGCCCCGCCCCCGCCGACCGCCCCCGCCGCCGCACCGAAGGCGTGAGGCTACCGCATGACGACCGCCACCACTTCCACCCCCGCGCCGACCGCGGCCCCGGTGACCTACGGGGACGCGGCTTCCATGCGGCGGTTCACGGTGGCGCAGTACGACCGGATGATTAACGACGGGATCATCGACGACACCGACCGGGTTGAGCTGCTCGAAGGCTACGTGGTGCTGAAGATGCCCGGCAACCCGGAACACGACGGCGCGGTGCAGGCGGCGGCCGACGCCTTCTACGCCCGCCGCCCGGCCGGGTGGTGCTACCGCGTTCAGTTGGGCGTCCGCCTCGCGGACAGCGAGCCGCAGCCGGACTTCGCGGTCGTGCGGGCGCCGGCGGGTACCTACCGCCAGCGCCACCCGGAGCCGGCCGACATCGGCCTGCTCGTTGAAGTCGCCAATACGTCATTCGTCCGCGACACCCAGGACAAGGTGCGGATGTACGCCACCGCCGGCGTGCCGGAATACTGGGTGATCGACGTGACGAACCGGCAGGTGATCGCCTACCGCCAGCCGGCCGGGGCCGCCTACGCGACCCGCACGCAGTACGGCCCGGGCGACATGATACCGTTCTCGCTCGCCGGAACCCACATCGCCGACATCCCGGCCGCCGAACTGCTCGGGTAGGCGTCGTCCGGGGTGGTCCACCCGCCCGTCACCGCAGCTTCTGCCCCCTCAGGTGGTCGTCGACCCAGGCGCGGTGGGCGTCGGTCAGCGGCACGTCGGGGGGCGGGGCGTCCTTGTAGTCCACCTGGGCGGCGAAGTTGCCGAGGTCGAAGGCCCGGGCGAACGCCGCCTGCAGGTCGAGCAGCGCGTCACGGTCGTCGGCGGCCAGCGGCACCTTGAACTTCGGCAGCCGCTTCGCCAGAGTCGTCGTGTAGATCTCGTACCGGTCCGGCGCGGCGCCGCGGGTCACCGTCACCGCGTAGTCGTACTCCGGTAGCCCGTCGCGCGAGAACGACAGCATCGGCTTCCCTTGCAGTACCAGGTCGATCTCGACCGCCCCGGCCCGTTGCGCGAGCGCGTCGCGGCGGCGCTCCAGGTACGCGGCCCGGCCGGCGGGCGTCGTCTTGTTCGCCGGGCTCACCACCTCGACGAGCGTGACCAGCCGCCCGTCCGCCCGGTTCCGCACCTCGATGTACTCCTCGGTGTGGTCCTCCCTGACGACCGACGTGAACAGCGCCATCTCCGACGTGTAGGTGCGCGTCCCGACGCGAGCGCGGTAGCGGTCCACGAGGCCGGGGAGGAGCACCTGGTAGAGGCAGGCGAGGAGTTGGTGCTGGAACGCCGGCCACCGCTTCGGGTGCTCCAGGAACGGGTCCATTCCGGGGAACGGGCTGGGCATCGGTGGGGTCTCCGGGTCGGGCCGTGGGCGCGCCACGCCGGGGCGGGTGCGCGGGGGTTCCCGGGGGGCAACGGGCCGGGGGCGACAACGGACCTGAGCATGCCGGCATTGTAACCGATACAACCGGAAACTGAGAAGCCCCGCGCCACGCTTCGTAAAATGGATTCATAAGTCCGATTTTGCCGCCAGAGGCTCGCCATGCACGCCACGGCCGTCGACTTCTTCCGCGGGCTGCAAGACCGTATCTGCGCCGGGTTGGAGCAGGCCGACGGCGCCCGGTTCCGCGAGGACACCTGGGAGCGCCCCGGCGGCGGCGGCGGGCGCACCCGGGTGATCGAGAACGGCGGTGTGTTCGAGAAGGGCGGCGTCAACTTCTCCGAGGTGTTCGGCGAGCTGTCACCCGAGTTCGCCAAGCAGATGCCCGGCGACGGGCTGACGTTCACCGCCACGGGCGTGTCGCTGGTCCTCCACCCGCACAGCCCGCACGTGCCGACCGTCCACATGAACTTCCGCTTCCTCACGCACGGGGCGAAGGCGTGGTTCGGCGGCGGCGCCGACCTCACTCCGTACTACCCGGTGCTCGAAGACGTGGTCCACTTCCACCGCACCTGGAAGGGCGTGTGCGACCGGCACCCGGGTGTCGCCGACCACGCGCGGATGAAGCACGACTGCGACGAGTACTTCTTCCTGAAGCACCGCCGCGAGGCGCGCGGGGTCGGCGGCATCTTCTTCGACCACCTCCCGGCGACGCCGGCGGGCTGGGCGTTCGTGCGCGACGGGGCGGACGCGTTCCTGGCGTCGTACCTGCCAATCGTCGAGCGCCGCAGGGCGGCGCCGTGGACGGCGGACGAGCGGGCGTTCCAGGAGTACCGGCGCGGGCGGTACGTCGAGTTCAACCTCGTCTACGACCGCGGCACGACGTTCGGGCTGAAGACCGACGGGCGGACCGAGAGCATCCTGATGAGCCTGCCGCCGGTGGTGCGCTACGTGTACGACTACCGCCCCGCCCCCGGCACGCCCGAGGCCGCGCTGACCGACTACTGGCTCCAGCCGCGGGACTGGGCGGGGATGTCGTAGCTTGGTGGGACCGGCGGGACGCCGGTCATGGCCCGGACCGGCGTCCCGCCGGTCCCACCGGTCGTTCGTCCGCTCGCCAAACCCCGCCGCCGCGGGTAAGCTCTGTCTCGCCCTCTCCGCCGACCCGACCCGCGAGCGCACCCCATGTCCAGCGCCCCCGCCCCGCACCAACCGTTCGTCCCACCCGGGGAGAGTCCGCCCGAGCTCACCTGGGCGCCGGTCGTCACCGGGGCGCTCCTCGGCATCGTCTTCGGGGCGTCGTCGCTCTACCTCGTGCTGAAGGTCGGGCTCACGGTGTCGGCGTCGATCCCGGTCGCGGTCATGGCGATCACGCTGTTCCGCGGGTTCTCGACGGCGTTCGGCCTGCGCCGGGCGACGATCCTGGAAAACAACATCGTCCAGACCACCGGCAGCGCCGGCGAGAGCATCGCCTTCGGCGTCGGCCTGACGATGCCGGCGCTGCTCCTGCTCGGGTTCGACATCGACGTGCTGCGGGTGATGACCGTCGGCGTACTCGGCGGGCTGCTCGGCATCCTGATGATGATCCCGCTCCGCCGGGCGTTCGTGGTGAAGCAACACGGCACACTCGCCTACCCCGAGGGGACGGCGTGCGCCGACGTGCTCATCGCCGGCGAGAAGGGCGGGGCGACGGCGCGGATGGTGTTCCTCGGGTTCGGCCTCGGGTTCCTGTACCAGTTCCTCCTCAAGGGCTGCAAACTGTTTAGGGAGGAGGCGGAGCAGAACCTCTACACGACGACCGCGGCCGGCAAGTCGGTCGGGCTGAAGGCCGGCGTGCTGGGGGCGGAGATGAACGCGGCGCTGCTCGGCGTCGGGTACATCATCGGCCCGCGCATCGCCAGCATCATGGTCGGCGGCGGGGTGCTCGCGTACCTCGTGCTCGTCCCCGCCATCGCCTACTTCGGCGAGCACCTGACGCAGCCGCTCGCGCCGGCGGTGAGCAAGGTGGAGGACGGCAAGGACGTCGGGCTCATCAGGAACATGGGCGTGGGCCAGCTCCGCAACAACTACATCCTCTACATCGGCGCCGGGGCCGTCGCAGCGGGCGGCATCATCAGCATGTTGAAGGCCATGCCGGTGATCCTGTCGTCGGTGCTGGCCGGGTTCCGCGACCTCCGCGCCGAGCGCGCCGTGGCCCGCGGCGGCACGGCCGCGGCCGTGCCCCGGACCGAGCGCGACCTGTCGATGCAGGTGGTGCTGTTCGGCAGCATCGGCATGGTCATCGCGCTCGCCGCGGCGCCGTCGCTCGGGCTCGGGTTCAGCTTCCAGGGATTCCTCGGCGCGGTGATGATCCTGGTATTCGGGTTCCTGTTCGTCACCGTGTCGAGCCGACTCACCGGCGAGATCGGCTCGTCGTCGAACCCGATCTCGGGGATGACCGTCGCCACGCTGCTGCTGACGTGCCTCCTGCTGCTCGTGCTCGGCGAGGCCGGCGTGCTGCCGGTCGACAAGAACATGAAGCTGGCCGCGCTCACCATCGCCGCGGTGGTGTGCATCGCGTCGTCGAACGGCGGGACCACGTCGCAGGCGCTCAAGACCGGCTACCTCGTCGGCGCGACGCCGCGGAATCAGCAGTACGCCATCCTCGTCGGCTCGCTCACGTCCGCGCTGGTCGTCGGCGTCACGCTGCTGCTGCTCAACGAGGCCGGCACGATCTACACGAAGAACAACCTGCCGAACGAGCGGATCGACCCGGCCGCGCTGACCGCGACCGACCGCGTCCACAGCGGCCCCTACGCCGGCGACGCGACCGAGTACAAGGTGCTGAACGTCGGCGAGAGCGAGGCTGGCGCGAAGGTGCCGCCGGGCCGCTACTACGTCGCCGCCGACGGCACGATCGCCTACCGCGTCGATCCTGCCGTGAACGGGTCGCTGAAGGCGCAGGACGACGGGACGGCGGTGAGCAACAAGTTCGAGGCCCCGAAAACCCGGCTCATGTCGCTCATCATCAACGGCATCCTCGACCAGAAGCTGCCGTGGGATCTGGTGCTGATCGGCGTGCTGATCGCAGTGACGCTGGAACTGGCCGGGGTGCCGTCGCTGCCGTTCGCGGTCGGCGTGTACCTGCCGCTGTCGGCCTCGACGCCGATCTTCATCGGGGGCATGGTGCGCTGGCTGGTCGACAAGGTGCGCAACGCGCCGGACGAGGGCGACACGAGCCCCGGGGTGCTCTTGAGCTCGGGGTACATCGCCGGCGGGTCGATCGCGGCGCTGGTAGCGGCGTTCCTGGTGTTCATCCCGGGGGCGGAGGCGGCGATCGACCTGGGCAAGGCGGTGGAGCACGTCGGGATCAACGGGACGGCGTGGCCGGAGAGCAACGTCCCGGTGGTGGCGGCGTTCGTGCTGCTGATCGCGGTGCTGTTCGCCGTCGGCGCGCGGCGGGCGAAGTAGTGGTGCGATGCATCCGGTTGGTCGCCACAGGCCGCCCGGGGCATTGCCCCGGGCTATCGAATCTCACCCCTTCGGGGTAAAGAGGAGGGGTTCGGTCGGTGGGACCGGCGTCCCGCCGGTCGTGGCCCAGACCGGCGGGACGC
>VFQN01007687.1_pt1 | contig 11450 bp, 13 predicted proteins | sample 3512371 | NCBI WGS metagenome assembly VFQN01 (sample SAMN10412370, study PRJNA504923) | tailings metagenome | isolation source: Replicate 2 from Balatoc abandoned mine | place: Philippines: Itogon, Benguet | collected 2017-08-28
CCAGATTGGACGCAGTGTCACACGCCTGCGCGCTGATGGGTCGGCGCTAAACCCTCAAGCAAACCCACTGCACCCACCCACCTGCCCCACTCCACCCACCCACTTGTCCCACTGCCCCTGCCCCAGAGCACGTGTCCCCAGCCCAGCACCTGCCATAGGTGGACAAGTCTAGTGCCCCAACCTGCCCTAGCCCCCCGCCCACTCTAGTGCCGGTGGGCAAGTCAGCCTCAGCCCACTAGCCCACCGAGCCGGCCTACTCAAGAGCTAGCCCACCAGTCACTTGGGTCCTTACCTGGCCGACTCAAGCAAACCCACTGCACCCACCCACCTGCCCCACTCCACCCACCCACTTGTCCCACTGCCCCTGCCCCAGAGCACGTGTCCCCAGCCTTGCACCTGTGTTATAGGGCCTCACCCCAGTGTGGCTGGGCAAGTCAGCCCACTGGCCCACCCTAAGTCCACTAGCCCACCCACCGATTGCCTAAGTCAGCCTACCAGCCTCCCCCTACAAGCATGCCTACCAACCCAAACCAAACTTGGCCAACTTTGCCCTGGCATGCCAAATGACTATGTTGACCTATATCTATTAATATACAGCACACAGGACGCACCTGGTCCACTTGCTGGACATGTCCGTCGCGCGTACCCGACTACCCGAGAACTTCAAGGGCCCATAACTTCTCAAATAGGGGGGGGGTCGCCCCATTTTTTTTACATATTCCGATAGTACTCATCAAGACCTATCCATTGATGTGTCTAACTCAGTCTGGAGGGACGGTCACGGTTCCCCAGTACCCCCTACAAACCCTAAACCCTAAACCTGGGCCAAGCTGGAGCGCAAGTACTCGCCATCCAGGCACACTGCAGGGCAGGAATACATAGCAGTCCTAAGCGTACACACACACAGGGCTTCCCCTGCAGCTACCGTGCGGATGGCCTGTGCCCCACCATGCTCACTCACAGTGCCAAGTGCCCAGGCAGTGCACACAAGTGAGGGTTGCTGCTCCACCAGCTTACAGGCAGCTCCCAACTCTACAACATCATAACATAGTGCTCAGTACAGGTGGTTTGAGCTGCTCATGCTGGTAGGCTGCATGTGTGTACTCACTGTGGGCCCACCCTGATGCCACCTTGCCACCTTGCCACCTTGCCAAGTGCCCAGGGGAGCCCATGCTAAAACAATAAAAGAGACTCTGCTTTATAGTAATATAGAATGCAACCAAGTAAAAGACGCCCAGTCCTCTCTGTCAGACTTCCGAGTGGGCCGAGCGAGCAAAAACTTTCTGAAAAGCGCTCGGAATCACAGCAAAGTGCGTACATAAATAGAGACTCAAGCGTATTATAAAGTGGTGAACTGTGTTGAAGGCTCGAGAGGTCCTGAGACACAGTGCTATCAGGGGCTATGCGGCCAGCTTGCTTTCCTGTGCGGAACCAGCAAGGCAACAAGCGCTCTCGTGAAACTCTTCCTTCTTGTTTGCTGATGTTTATTGTGCCATGAGGGCGCAGGCAGCATGCTCTCATCGCCAGTTGGGTGGAACGCCTGGGCCTGCGTGCTGCGAGGCGCTGAGGCGTCGCAGAGCGCCTTGACTCTTACAAATAATATTCTGTTGTACCCGATGGCCACGAGATACTGTATTTTCCCGCGCGAGACTATTAACACCTTCCGGGCCTGTCGGAAACATAACTACTTGAGGCAGTTCGGTTAGCTAAGCCTTTACTGAACTTGACATGATCTTTCACTTCAGTTTGCCTTTATGGCGGCATCCACCGAGGCTTTCCTACGACCAGACGACTCTGTTTGCTGTCCATCGACGCCGTGTTTCGGTGTTAAGAACACGTGTAGCCATCACTGTGAACTCCTTCTTGAATCAATAACAATGTAAGTTCTGACAGACAAGTTTGACGGGTCCTCGACGCACTGGTTACCGGTACGCCCCTGCCGTGCCAAGGTTCACCTCCCAACGCAACGTGGTGGAGGCTGTATCTTGATGGCCAAGGCCCGACTGCCTAAATGCACTGATCGGTGGCACTGCTGGTCACGACAGGCAAAAGGACAAAGAGGCCGGGGGTGGGCGCTGGAGGTGCAAGCAGAAGGTAGGCTGCACATGCAGGTGCAGAGGCAGTGCAAGTACAGCTTTTACTTGAGCGTCACCAATTGGCACCACCTTGCTCACACGCATGGCTACACGTGTGAAAGCACTGCAACAGTCCCCGTTGCTGTAACGGCAGACACACTCGGGTGGGCAAGAGCTATGGTTGCACTGGTATAAGTCATGGGCACCTTGGATGGGGGCCAAGAGCCCAAACCCAATCGCAATGCAGTGCTGCACAGTTTACCAAGTGCATAGCTCAACAGCACACGCTCAGTAAAGCTTTGCGTTGTTGCATTACTGGTACAGTGGTGCTGAGGGTGATATGTTTGCACTGCAGGTGGCGCAGTCCCCAAGGATGGAGGTGGTAAGTGGCGGGTCCCTAGCATCCCACCCCACCTTCACATCATGCCAACGGCTGCTTAATGCGTCTGTGTCTTGATTGTTTCCTTCCTGGCCTGGGGAGAAATGTCATGACGGCGTGCTTACCTTGTGCGGGCTGCCAGGAGGTTCCAGGGGAGCTGGTCACCTAGGCAGTTGCAGGATCAGGTGTGTGTGCTATGCCCTGGTTGCCTGACCGGCGCCTGGGTGGGAGGGACTGCCAGGCCCATGGGTAGGCCACATGCACACGTGTCGTACACACTGTCGTACGGGTAGGTGCGTACGTAGGAGGCAGGGCATAGGGACGGACACGTGTACAAGTTAGTAATGGGGCAGGGACAAGACCGGTCCCAGGAGGCCCTAAGCTTGGCCAGCAGAACCCAACTTTGGGGCTACAGATAGGCCTTGCTTTACAATGATGTTGTGCCAATAGCTTTAGGTTACAGTTCTGCGTTCTGCACCCACTTGCACGCATCAAACAGGGGCGGGGGCCAAGGGGTACCAGACCAAGGCAGGAGTGTGGTTCTGAAGGTACTGCAGCAGCAGTAGCACGGCCCTGCAATCCCTAGCACACCAGCCCATCTCTACACCTTGAAAACTTTTGCTTCATGCGTCGTCCCTTGGTTGTGCCCTTCCAGGCCTGGGGGACACGTTGTGACAGCAATGATGCAGCATGGTTTCCTTACCGGCAACTGGGAGTGGTCCAGCAGCACCACCAGGTATGTGTGCTGTTGCCTGCTGGGGGCTGGGCACCTGGACAGGAGAGACTGCCAGACACATGGGTAGGTAGTCGATTATTGATTATTAGTCATGCCAAACCTGGCGTGCCCTGTCCACCCAGGTGCAAATCTCCCAGCGCACACATGATCGTGACCGTCTCCCCTGCTTGGTAGTTGTTGCCCGGGTCTCCCTGGCCCACACCCTCCGCACTGTACATGACTGCTCAAAAAGCAGCGTCGCAGGTTTGCAAGACCGCTTCCTGGTATGCCAAGCCGCACCCTTCCCCCTCCGACCCGCACCTGCAGACCCCTGCTGCTCTGGCACCACCATGGACACCTACGTGGGCACCTCCCTGGCCGCCCTGTGCCCAGCCAGCAAGGCACGTATCGTGCTGCTGGATGACTCACCCGATGATGCGCGCGTCCTGGAGATGAGGGACCTGTCCTGGGCCCCCGACCTGGTGGACGGCCTCGTCCTGTGCCTGCGCCCTGCGGACGGGCCGTGCATCTCTGCTGCGCAGCTGTGCCGTACTGAGGGGTACGACAGCTGGCGTTACGGCCGTGACGCGGTGGCGTGCTGCCGTGTGGCGCTCTTCTCCGGCCCGGCGCACCAGTGCTGGTGAGAGCAGGATCGTGGGCCTTGGAGCTATCCTCAGGGTTTTTTGTAGGCTCATGCTAACCGAACGTGCTGTGGCTTGTATGTTAGACGTGGCGAACGCTTGCAACCTGCTACCATGCATCATGCAAATTTTCATGGACAAATCAATCCTTATGTACCTGTCCTTGCAGCCCAATCAGCACAGTGGAGGCCGTCAGGCGGTCTCCCCCACCGTCACCTCGCCCCCCAAGCCCACCACCCTCTCCTCCCCCTCCGTCACCCCCGCCCCCGTCTCCTCGCCCGCCTTCCCCGCCCCCGCCATCCCCCAGCCCACCATCCCCACTTCCACCTTCTCCTAGTCCACCGTCTCCTTCACCACCGCCGCCGCCCTCGCCCCTCCCGCCTTCTCCACCCCCGCCCTCTCCCCGCCCTCCACCCGCACCACGCCCCGTTGCCCGAGGTGCGGAGGATGTGCCAGTAAATCCCTTATGCAGCTCGCCCCAGGCTAAACGGCTTGTGTGTCAACCGGCTGCGTCACCTGCACGCCTGCAACGATGACGGCCATTTGCAACCGCTTGTATAACCTGCGAGCCACACTGCAGGTCAGCGTAACTCGATGCTAACGGCCCCACTCTTGCTGCCCGCACAGAGCCGCACACCGTGGTCGCCACCTCTGTCGGCACGTGCCTGACGGTCACCGGCCTGCGTGTGGGCGGCACCGTGTGCTTCCAGCCCTGCGAACCAGCCAGCCCCGCGGACAACCAGGTGTTCCTCTTCGCGCGCTGCAAGGGCCCCGACAGCAGGTGAGAGTGGCGGCACGGTGGTCCCAGCGATTGGGCTGCAAGGGGGGAGGCATGGGGCGTGTGCTTTCAATCTGGCTGCACTGGTTGGTGCGGCGGTGTCTGGTCAGTCCGGCCTTGTGCCCACCTAGGGGATCCCCGGTCTGCTACCTAGTCCAAGCCGTTGTACTGCCCATACCCCATAAGAGCGATGCCGATGCAACACGCACCAAGCCGTGTAGCCGCAGCATTGCCACTAGCAGGCTGTCATGAAGGCACAGTGCAGTGCCATAGGATCTACCGGCGTAGAGCTGGCAGCATGGCACGGCGGGCGCACGACCCGTACTGCTGGAAGGTCAACAGGAACAGTGTGATTTGACCGAAAAGGCGCCGTGCCTTCCGCTTCCTTACGCACCCACCCCATGACCGCCCGTTCACCCAGCACGGGACCCCTCGGTGCCACACTGGACCCGCAGACAGATAGCAATAACCTCCGATGGCCGCATGTCAGGGCAAGTACCTGTGACGCAAGCGCTGCCATACCTTAGCACCCTAATAACCCCGCTGCCCTGTCTCTGTCCACCCGTCCGCCCAGGCCTGTGCTGTGTGTCCCCTCTGGCGACCAGGACCTGTGCGTGCAGTCCTCCAACGGCGTCGCACGGCTGGCCGAGTGCGACTACAAGCAGGCGGCGCAGCAGGTGGCCTTCGGCGAGGAGACGCAGTCCAACACGCACGTGCAGCCGCGTGGCGCGTGCACCGTCAGCGTGGGCGGCGGCGCGTTTGGCGGCAGCTGCCTGGCCACCGGCGGCTGCCCGCTGCCCGCCAGCCTGCGCGCCGTCTGCGGCAGCGTGCCCGCCAACCTCACCTGCGTTGGATCCAACGGTGAGGGCAAGGGCGCTCACGTTCCGAGTGCCTGGATCTGTTACACTGTGCTCGTAGGGTATCGTACACGCCTTGGACACCCCAGGCGTGCAAACCCTTTGTGCACAGCCGCCGGTAGCAAGCCAGCTCTTGACCCGCTGCCGGATTGTGCCGACCTGACCCCTGTCCACCCTGCACGCGTGCAGTCGTCCCCGCCCGTCCCTGGGTCACCATCCGCGACCAGGGCCCCGACCTCTTTAGCTTCCTCACAGTGCAGCTGCCGGATGCTGTGGAGGGCGAGGCGGCGCGCGCTTCGCTGCTGTACATGGACGGCAAGAAGGGCGGCAGCGCCGCTGATCAGCAGCCGTTCCTCGTCGTGTCGTACTCCGCGGATGCCTCGGGCTACGTCAGGTAGGCTGCGGCTGCGCTAGCACAGGCATGCACAGCACAGCGCCGGGTAGCACCGCTGGCTTGCTGCACCAGCAGCGCCGGACTTGTACATGAATGAGGTTACCGTGCATCTGCACCGTAGGCATGGGCGACTTCGCCCACAGCACGATTATGTGTGCCTTGGTATGAAAGGACGTGACGACAGCGGGTGTGGTGCCGCAGCCCCTGCGTGGGCTGTGTCTTCTGGTGCAGCAGTGCAGTGCTAACTAACGGTCATGCGCCAACCGTGTCGAGCGTCCATCCAGTTCCATCTGCCACGGCACTTTCAAGTCATCAAGTGACTTTGTGTGCCCTCCCTGCCTCCTAGCCCTGGGATTTAGCCTGCCCACCGCTAGTTCAAAGCGACGCATCACTTCAACCTCCTACCACCAAGCCCCACCGCCCCTCTTCTAACCCCCTCCCATCCCCCGCCTGCCCGCAGCTTCCGCATCCTGTCCAAGGCCGGCCTGCTCAACAACGCAACGCGCCTGTGTGCGGCCGCTTGCCTTAAGGACACGTCCGATGACGAGTACGACGAGAACCGCATCCAGGGCCGCGCCTACCCGCTGCACCTGGTCAACTGCGACACCATCGCCAACGCCAACGCCGTCACGGACGAGACGCTGCAGGGCGCCTTCCTGCAGCGGCCCCGCCACGTGGCTACGTGACCATCGGCTTCCCCGCCACCGGCGAGGGCTGCTCCTACTCGCTGCCCGCGCTGTACCAAAGCCAGAGCGTGGGCTCCCGCGTGACCGGCGAGGTGGTCCCTGGCGACCTCAAGACGTGGACCTGCACCTTCGCGCTGGAGCACGTCTTTGTCATCGAGCCGTGTGAGTGCCTCGACCGCGTGCCAGGGGCTGCCAGCACATGCAGCGCTCCCTGTCTGCCTGCTGACTGAAGCGTTTGTTTGCATGCACATGAGCCGCAAGGGGAGGCTGGGGATGTGTGCTTAGGGCGGCAGCCGGTGCAAATGTACCTGGTGCTGCAGGCAGAGGACCACAGCCATGCCAGCATATAGCGCTCTAACCCTTGCTTTGCTACTTCTGGCCGCTGCATCAATTTTACGGGACGTGAAAGCCAATTGTTCGTATCTAATGCTGTCCGGTGCCGCTGCTGCCCCCCTTTCCCTCTTCCATTGAACGCAGTCACCCCTGCACCGGCACCCCGTACTCCGTCCAAGCCCCGCATGCCCAACTTGCCCCCGGCACCGCCCGGCCTGCCGCCCGGGCCCGAGGACGAGGACCGCCCCCAGCTGGCCTACCTGACCCCCGAGGAGAACCTGGTGCTGTTCCTGCGCAACCTGGCGGAGGAGCTGCCCGCCATCGTGTCACCTGCCGTCGTGGGCGCCACCACCACCTTCCCCTTCAACGCCAGCGGCATCAATGCGGTGCCGTACTTGAAGCTCATCGGCAACGCGTTCCCCATCTTGGTGGCGGACTCTGGCACCGCCCTCGCCGCCTCCTACCTGGTCTACAACCAGTCGTGCGCCCCTCCCACCCCCACCATCGCCCCCGCCACCCCGGACACCCCCAACGCACCCAACGCGCCCCTGTCGCCCTGTAAGCCGTTGGACTTCTACGACAAGTACAAGGGCGGCAACAGCAAGCCGTGGAGCAAGTGGCACGGCCGCCGCCTGACCACCACCGACCTCTGCGACCCCTGCCACCCCACCAACCGCGGTCGCCGTCTCACCACCTACGGCTAAGACCCCTGCGAGGACCCCTGCAACCCCCAGCACAAGGGCCGCCGCCTGGCCACCTACGGCGCCGACCCCTGCGGCCAGTGGGAGCACGACGACCATGATGACGACCACTGGGACGATGACAACCACCACGACGACGACGGCCACCACGGCTACAAGGGCCGCCGGCTCAGCACGTGGTGGCTGGACAGGCAGCACAAGAAGTCTCCCCCGCCGCCCCGCTGGACGGCCAAGAAGCCCCCGGCCCAGAAGCCGCGCCCTGCAACGCCCGGCGCCCGGCCGGTCAGCGGCGTGGACGCCCTGTGCCGCGGCCGCGTGGCCATCGTCGCGTCCGAGGACCTGCTGCGGGCCTGCTGCAACAACACGGGGCTGTTCCCCGCCGGCACGCTGCCCGCGTTCGGCACGTCGTGGGCCTCCTTCCTGCACAACACGCTGCTGTGGCCGGGCTCCTACAACCAGTTGGGCGGTGTGGTGGGCAAGGTCCGCGTGCGCTGCTCCGACCCCGCCTACGTGCCCTTCATTCGGTGAGTGCGCCCCGGGCCCTGCACAGCCTGTCCCTGCTCCACGCGGTGCGCTTTGTGCGTGTGGTAGCCGTACCGTACTCACTTTGGCCGCCCAACGGCAATGGCAACTCAGCCTGCTGCCCAGGGTCCCAATTAGTCCTAGCTTGCCAGTGCTGCCGTACGGGCAATGCTCCACCTCCAAGTGCCCGCCCTTCTCACCCTGCCCCCAGGTACCTGGTCCGCGTGTCCCCCGGCGCCCGCTTCGCCACAAAGGCCGAGATGGGCGGCAGCTACCTGCTGGGCCTGGACGCCTTCCGCGCCAGCGACGGTGCGGGCACGGACCTCATGCAGCCGTACGCCTGGCAGTACAGCCAGCCCGCGTTCCAGGCGGCCCTGGCCCGCTACCACGTGCGCGGCAAGGGCGTGGCGCTGCTGGGCCCGGGGCTGCAGTACCTGCAGAACGACGCGGAGGAGCCCACCCTGCCATTCGACGGAGGCTCGGCGTCCCGCCGCCGCCTGGCGCAGGGCGAACAGGTGCCTACGCCGTCGCCAGTGGCACCCATGCAACCAAACGTGAGGCCCCGCCAGACACCGGTCGCGCGCTAATTGCTGTTTTACTCTTGAGGTGCTGGAATGCAAGTCTTTGCTTTATTGATAACGGTGCTGTAAGTTGTACAGCGCGGGCGCATAGCAGGCTGGCGGGCCAAGGCCCCTCACTGCCTGCACCGCAGACCAGCCCCGCCGGCACCGGCCGCCACGTGCAGGTTTGGACACTGTCCTATCCTACCATGCTGGCCGCGCACGCTTTCGTACGCAATGCACACGCGCCTGCTATCCATCCCCACGCCCGCCCCGTGACGGAACAGGCCACCCGCTAACGCCCTGCGGCTCCCCTCCATGTCCCACCCTGCGTTCAGAACGAGCTGTCTCTGGGCCTGCCGACGGGCCAGACCGCTGCCAGGAGCACCGGCGAGCAGCCGTCCACCTACACCACCGCTGGGGGCTCCACCACCGCCAACCTGGAGACGTACATCGAGGGCGTCGTGTATAATGACACGCTGCGGGGGGTGGCCACACGGCGGCCGCGCACCATCGCCGCCCGGAAGGACCTGCTCACGCTGCGCAACACGTGGGTGGCTGGGGGTGGAGGGGAGGGAGGGAGGCGGCGAGGGGCGGGGGCGGAGTCTGGTCAGGGGTAGGGGGTGCGGGTTGGGGAGAGGGGTGGTCAGGGGTCGACGGGCGGGGTAGGAGGGTGGGGCGTTGGGTAGAGTGGGGTTGGGCTTGTGGCCAGAGTGGGTGCGTGGGGCTGACGCCCCAGAGGCCGGCTTAGCGCAGGGGGATCGCCTGTACTGTGCGCGCTGTGCAAGAGCTTGTTACCTTGTAGTGTAACTTGGAAGGAAGGCCAGTGACGCCTGGATGATGGCTGGCAGGGCCCTGCGTCAGCAGCTCGGCACAGGGGTTGCAGTGGTTAGGACAGTGAACGGATAATGGCGTCCCTAACGGCACCGGCCGTGCATGGAGCCAGACTGCTCGGCCCCTGACATGCAACTTCGCGATGTGCCGCAGGTACACGGAGCCAGACACGGACGAAACGTCGTTAGGCGTTTGGCAGTGCTGGAGGCTGACTTCGTGAGGTGCCTGCCGTTCGCAAACGACAGTAAGTACGGTACTGGGCAGCCGGGACAAATTGGTGGAGGCACGTTAAAGCATGCACGTCCTATGGGCCAGCAATAGGAGGGTATCGGGTGTTGGAGAACTAGGTGTGCACCCACACACATACCGGTAGTAACAACAGTGCTGGCCGACGCCGACTGCACCGAGGGGGCTCTACCCACTGGCTAGCAAACATGGTGTTGCATGGGGCCGCATGTACACACACAGGTCCCGGGTCTCTGGCATCCCGCCACTGGAACCTGTACCTGCCGACACCCGGTGATGCCAACCCACTCCTCCCATGCACATGCACCGATGCCAGCCGGGATGCAACTCACCCCTGCCCCCGGGCCCTGCCCCCGCCCCTGCCGCTCACACCCTGCGTGCAGCCTTCAACAAACAGTACGTCGGGATGCTTCTTCCTGGACGGCACCAGGAACGGGGCGGCCGCTCTGGTCCAGCGGAGCGACATTTACACGCAGACGGCCACCGGGCGCAACTTCCAGTACACGGCGACCGTGGAGCCCACCCTGGACACCAACAACCAGGCCAACTGCCTGGCGCTCACCGAGCAGCACATACGCAGATCCCCGAGCTCAACCTTGAGAACGAGGAGCTGGGCTTCGTCATCCGGCAGGGCCGCCGGTGCATGGCCACCGTGCACAAGGACGCCGGCAAGATCACGCCGCTGCGGCGCGCACCCGACCTGGCCTGCGCCGACCTGTGCCCCGGCAGCGGCGGCCGCAGCAGCGCCACCGTGTACATGTGTGGCACCGCCGCCAGCAGCGGGCTGCAGATCGTACGGGGGGACACTAATAAATTCTGGTCCTTCTACAGCGTCGCCTCGGACACCACGGTGCCCAGCCTGTAGCCTGAACGGACGATTGAGTGCGTGGCACGGGTTTCTGCTGACTACATATTTGTGTGGGGCTGGGGCTGCAAGCGAACTGCCTCACTTTCGGCCGCAGGGAAGCGTGCAGATGAAAGGCCTCTTAATTGCACGTGGAATGCTAGTCACATATATGTCGTGGGTGCCGTGCAACATTGAGTGTCGCCTCATTGCTTGCACGGTGCTCCTCTGCTGGCGGCTGGTCCTCATTTGCTGACGGCCCACGCGTTGGGTGCCAGCCCATACATGCCGCTGACAGAAGCGTGAACTAACGATGTGTGCGGATGGGGTATCCTCGGGGCGTTGGAGTTCCCATAAACATAAGCTGCGCAACATTATAGCATCCTGTGCGTTGCGGCAGCACCGTACTTACGTGCTGCTGCGGATTTTGGCCCCTTGAGCGACGGGCAGAATGGCATGCAGTGCCATACAAGACAGACAGTGCCGTACAGTGTCGGCCCCTTGGCTGAGCAACGGCGTGGCGTGCGGTGCTAAGTCAGAGCACCACTGCGTATGCATAGCCATGAAGGGGTTTTGTAGGGTGTGACACCCACAAACAGGTGCACATGCACACAGTTGGCACGCGCACGCATAGTTGGCACACCCACCACTGATGGTGCACACCTTATTCGCCGTACATGCGTGCAAGTACGGTAGGCCGGCTCGCCTGTTGGCTGTGAGCAGCAGCCCACTGACTGTGTGAGATTTGCTTGTTCCGTTTTTTTAACATTTGCTTGTCACGCCCAGATGCTGCACAAGTGCACACTGAGTAAAAACACGCCACTGAGGAAAGCAATATGGCACGGAGCAAACTCCACGTGCCGTCGTGCGGTTGCACGTTGGACG
>VFQN01007688.1_pt1 | contig 11443 bp, 16 predicted proteins | sample 3512371 | NCBI WGS metagenome assembly VFQN01 (sample SAMN10412370, study PRJNA504923) | tailings metagenome | isolation source: Replicate 2 from Balatoc abandoned mine | place: Philippines: Itogon, Benguet | collected 2017-08-28
CCACCTCCCACACACACTGCTGTACCCCTGCAGGCGCGCTAGCCAGCCACACGTGCTCCCTCCGTAAGCCCTCCCCCGCTGGCCACCCATCCTGCACGCTCCCCACCACCGCCCGCGCCACCGGGCAGTCCCAGAAATGGTGCCGCCTAGGTTGCCGGCCCCAGTCTTCCGGTCCGCCGAAGCCCCACCCCACACCCGCACACCTCAGAAGCATGGCGAGCTGGTCAGTACCCCCGACCGTGGATATTAGGCTTCTGGCATTAAAGGTTGTGCCAGTGCACTGACCCACTGCTGGTGCTGGTGGCTGGGTCTCGCAGAGCAGGTAGCAGCATGCTTGCCACGTGACGAGTCCATGCCCAGCTCTACCCACGGCTCTACCGGTGCAACGTACGTGTACGCACGTTACGCGGTATGCGGAGATAGATGAAGAACGATCATTACATCGAAATCTGCTTGCTGCTTGATTGTAGCCGATGTTTGCGCACAAGGACAAGGTTTGCGGTCTGCATGCATGGGCGGAGGGACCGACAGCCGAGCCAGATGCACGAACGTCCTGCCGTTGGCGTGCCAGACCTGAAAGGCATACCCAAATATGCTTAACGCTGCTGCAGCTTTACTCAGCATACTCGAGGGTGCGCGTATACGGTACCTTGCTAGTTTCCCTGACCCGCCAAGACGTTTTTCCTCTGCCCTTCGCGAGCGGGCCTGCGACTTCACGTGCTCGTGCCCACAGCCATCGCATCAGCTGTTTCCCTTTTGCATAAGGCAGTTGCCAAAGGACGTCCAAAGGCCCTTCCTGAGGGGGCCGCCGCGCGGAAATGGTCTACCATGTTTGGCCGTTTTTGGTGCCAGCAATAGTTTCGTTTGCGATCGTCGCCATACAATGGACGTTCTTCCCTGCAGCGCCCATGACCCCTGCCATGACCTTTCTGTTCCTGGGCATCGGCTGCACACTTGCGGCCTTGTTGGGTACCAAATACGAGCCACAGTTTCGCAATGCAGTGGTAAGTAAAGTAGACTGCCAGATGGTGCCGTGCTGCCGGCAGGTTGGCTCAGAGTACGTTGCGAGGCTCGCAGAGCGACCCATGGGTCCGCCACGACATCACCGACTACTGGCCCTCAAGCGTGACACCCCGGCGCTTGATAGAACAAAGTAGAGTTGGGACCATAAGACTTTCACTGCAACCCCAACTGCTTGGAACCTTACTTGCACGCAGTCGCCACCCTGGTCGCCACCTTCTCCCTTCTCGTTCTGCATGGCTGCTGCCCGCACACGCAGCGGGTTCGGCCCGACCCCGGAGCCATGTTTAAGCTTTGGAACCACACGTTCTCAGATTGAGTGAATTCCCGATCTGCTGCCCTGCTTGACACCATTGCAGGCTTCAACGTCCAGGGGGACAAGCCAAGCTGCACCGCCTGTCAACCAGCCGCTTTTGCAAGAGTGTGCGCCTGGCATCGAGAGCGGGCACCGTGCTTCCGAGGTGACCGCAGCGCAGGTGTGCATCGGGGGGCGGGGAAGAGCGGGGCCTGGGTGGAGTGCACGGGGGTGAGCCTACGTGGGGATGGAGGGAGGAGCGGTGGAGTCCGCTTGCGTGGGGAAGAAGGAGGCAATCTTGCGCAAGAATTGCCTAGGAAAGCACTGCCATATGGGAGCCAATACGCCAGGATGCTTGTCGTGCCGACCGTTGTGCTGACATAGAACGCATCAAGCCGCTCCAGTGCAGGCGTTAGGACAACATGGATGGCATGCACGACAGTGCTCCCGTCATGGAGTGTTGCCGATGATCCTTGTGGACCAGGTGCTTGCTTTGGGGCTGGGTAAAACTGGCAAAGGCGGCTTCTGGGTAAACTTCGTTAGCCTTGTACTTGGTCTGCACGCTCAGCACGCAACCGAGACGCTCGGCATGCCGCCCTGTCCCCCGTTCGTACGTGCACGGCGCTACCGGAGACGACATCTGATGCCCATTAACGGCATCTGCAGTCCCCAAAGTATGTGAACTTTACCACCGGTGCATAGGGGGTACGCTCGCCTGCACATGCGAGTCAGGCGCCCCAACGCAGGGGAACACACAGGGCACCTGTTAAACCAGGTTAGACCAACCGACCACCCCGGTACCCTCCATAGCACCGCGTCTCATGTGCATGTGTCCATGCTTAGTGGAATGATGTGAAAGCCACTAGTGTATATTCGGGAATGGTCCGGGCAGGAAGAAGAGCTCATTGTGTCCGTAAAGGGTTGCTGAGCAAACCTGCCTGTCCGATGGGGTCGGCGCCCTGTGGTAGTACAGTGCCACAACACCTATGTTGAGCGAAGCCGTAGACCTTGACAGTTGACACATAAAGCACCTAGTTACAGGACTTCTGGAGTACGACGCGAAGCTTGCGACTGCGCAGGCTGCTCTTGCGATCACTTTGCGGTTCGAGCGACACAGGCGACCATGCTAAGCGAGTGCAACGCAAAGTTGCAAGCATCCCGCAACATTAACACTTTGTAGGAGAGTCATGAGGTCGTGCAGGCAGGTGCCGGCCTCATAGGCCCATACCCCAACCACTTCGAAGGTCACACCTGTGCACAAGCTTAAATGTCAGCTGAATATCGTACTAGCATGGGCACAAGCCGTGCCGGTACTTGTCAGGGCCGGGCTGCGGCGTCGAGCCTTCATGTCGGCAGGTGAAGGGGCCTCCTGCGCACGACAGCGACACCCGTGCCCCGTATCAACACCTCCCCTTGCCTGCCTCTTGTATCGCACACCCGTCAGCTGCAAGTGTGTGGTCTGGACCTGACGCTAAGGTGATACAGGGCCTTGTCGCGCCAAGCCCATTTCGCATAGGACTCAAACCTACTTGCGTACCCGCAGGCTGACGTGGCCACCGACGAGCGCCCCGTTGACGCAGACCAGGACCGCGAGCGCCAGCAGGAGCCTGTGCCGCAGAGCCCTGCCGGGTCCCAGCGCCGCAGCCCCAGCGGACGTGACGCGGGCGCGAGGAGCCCTGCTCAAGGGCGTGAACGACCTGGCAAGGTGTGTGGGGTTGGGTTCGGGCTCGCTGTACTTTCAGGGTAGCTGCTTGGGTGCCAACACGTGCGGGCGCTGAGGAGTGGGGTAAGCTGGTGGGCTTATCAACGGTAGGCCCGCCAGCTGTAATGGCTGTGGTGCTTGTCGGGAGTCGCATGCCAACATGATGGACATGAGACTCAACAGGGACCTTTGCGGGTGGGAGTAAAGCTCTTTACCAGTGCTGCTGCAGCTGGACACTACGCTACCTTGGCGTAAGCTTCCCACTTGAACGCCTTCAGCATTTCCTCTCAAAGCACTGTTGCAAGAGCTCCACCCTGTTCCCATGCATGCCGCAGGCGGCCAGGACCGGCACCGGTTCGAACCCAGCCACTGGTGGCTCGCCAACCCACGCATTCTTCGCTGCCGCGGCTGGCGCCCGTGGCCCGAACAACGACAATGGCGGCGGTGGTGACGGTGGTCGCCAAACACCTCCTCCGGAAGGAGGGCATGCACGCTTGGCACGCGCATCAAGCGTAAGCAGGGGCTGAAGTGCGGAAGTCCAACGTCGGCGCTACTCATGTTTACGTTGTACTTAGCCGGTTGCAGCAGTGGTGCAGCGGGTACTTATGGTCCCTTCACACGTGCTGAGCCTAACCCGCAGCGGCAAAAGCATAACTTGTTTCAGCTTTGGGCGAAAATTCAAGTGTCTGTGACTTCTCGCTCTCTACCACGACCAATGCACTGTCTGGAACGCCGCTTCCAAGAGGCATACGAATAACTTACGCAAGTGCGCTCAGTATCACCTCACCCGTCCAATGCACCCACAGGCTGACGTGGCCACGGACGCCGACCAGGGCCGTCAGCAGCACGGCAGCGCCACGCCCCGAGGCCGGACCAGCAGGCGACGATCCATCGGTTCTGTGGTAGGTGCGGGAAGCTGCCAGGCTGAAGATGCTCTAGGCGACAAGGTGCTTGGGACGAAGGGCCCGGTTGTCGTTACAGACCGGGCGGGGCTAGTCCTTCTGCTTTGGTGTTTGCCGTGTAGGAAGGTGCATGCGCGTAGGGTGTGCTGATGGGAGTTGCCTACTCTTGTGTGTGACGCTTTACAGATACGCAACAGGACGTGGGGCTGGGGTGAGGGCAACGGGCACATACCGGTAAACGGCTTGCTAAGTTGCCTGGTTGTAAACCAAGCGGGACCACGGCAGGGGCGTTGTGGATGGCTGGATGCCGATCTAGCTGGCGATGTAGGGGCCATGCCTACTACGAACGCAACATGTTGGCTGGAAAGACGTCCGCTGCCATGCATATTTGTCTCGTACTGCACACAGGTTGCACACGAGGCATTCCACCCGTCGCTGTTTCGTTGACGGGCGGCTGTGCCACTGGGGGACATTGACGCACTCTCATGCTGCTCGGCGCTAAGGAGCCTCGAGACCCCAAAGCTGCTCGCTGTGTGCCCTGCAGGCATCCCTCGCTGGCAACGGCGCGGCGGCCGCCGCTGGTGGCCTTGCGGCTCGCTCACCTTCCCGGGCTGGTGCTGGTGGGCGCGGCAAGGACGGTCCCGGTGGCGAGGGCGCTCTGGTCGGCGGCAGCGGCAGCGGTGTACCAGAAGAGCTGACCCAGGAGGACGTGGACGACGTCCCCATGGATACATGGGACCTGGACGACGATGACGGCGTCGGTGGCGGCGGCTCAGTTCCGGAGGTGAGCTTTGTTTGGCTACTTTACTATAGGCAAGCAGGGCGCTCCGCTTAGAGGGAGTCTGCATTCGACTGGTCACTCGCTGGTGCCAAACACGTTGTAGCCTTGCCGATATGCCATTCTCGCTGCACGTCTGTCAGACTCACGGTTCATGGGGAGCGGGGTAGAACGCGTGTGTGCACCTGGGCGGCCAAAGCGAACAGCCTTTGTGTTGCGTTAAACGACGGTATCCAGATCGTGATTGAGACATTGGCGCACTGCCACGGCCGCGGCCAGTGGGCACGCGCACGTTCACGCAGTGTCGCTATGCAACCTTACCTCCGCTTTGCAACGTGTTGCCATGCCTTCGCAGGGTGCCGGGCCGTCCACGTCTGGGTCTCGCCGGAGGTCCGGCACCCCGTTGCGCTCCAACCAGCTGCCGCCTGCCTCGCCTGGGCTGCCGGCGCGCCAACGTACGCCTGCTATCTCGGTAAGAACACGTGGGATGATGAAGAGATGAAGAGCAATGCTTCGGTGGAGGCTGTTCAGGGGTGCCTCCGAGTCCACGGTGTGCTGCGCCAATCGTAACGGTAGCTCGGAATCGCAAGCCGGTTACAAGCTCCTCCCAATCCCCCTCGCAGGCAGCCATTGGAGGCAAGGAAGCGGCGGCCGCTGCTAGTCTGGCCGCCGCCGCTGGTGGCTCGGCCGTCGGCTCAAGTGGTTCATTCGCCGCCGCTAGTGATCCGTCCGCCGCTGCTAATGGTCCGGTCGCCGCCGCAGGCCGTGCGGCCGCCGCCGCTACTAGTGGTGCGGCCGCACCCGCTGGTGATTCGGCCGCCCGCACGTTTTCCCTCTCCGCTCGCGGCGGCGGTCAAGGTCAAGGCTCTGGTGGCAGCGAGGGCGGCGGCAGCGGCGGCGTTGGCCGCACCGACCGAGACGGTGCTGGCGGAGCCGGTGCAGTCAGACCAGGGAGTCAGCAGCGTGGCGGCCGCATCGCTAGCGTAAGCGTGGGTCTTATGGGTAGTGCTCGTGGTCGCCCGTTCTACCCAGAGAGGCCTGAAATTGCGAGGGACCGCAGGAATGCTGGGGCCATTGACGTGAGGGGATGTGAGCACAATGCGTAATCTTACACTTTCATATTCTTGCAGACTCCCTCCTGAGCACGAGCACCCTGGTTGCCCAATTGTAGCCACTAAGCCCAACAAAGCTCGACGCGGGGTTGGCGCCAACTCAGCGGTGCCATGTACCTTGCCGAGCTACATGCCCCTCCCTCCCTCCGCCTGCACACCTGCCTCCAGGCGGCCCTGGGCGGCAACGGGGCGGAGGCAGCCGCTGGTGGCCCTGCGGCCCCCGCGCCGCCAGCTGCCGCCGTCCACCCCCGTGGCAGCGCCCTGTCGGGTGCACGCGGCAGGGCGGCTGGCGGAGGTGGGGGCAGTGACGGCGGCCCTGGCGTTGGTGCTGGCGGGAAGAGCAGCGGTGACGGTGACGGCGGCAGCGGTGCTGGCGGCGCTGGCGAGGCTGGTGCTGAGGGTGCGGAGCCTGCTCCCATGGTGAGTATGTGGGTCCAGGCAGGGAAGGGTCACAGGAAGCACAGCCGAACCCATTCGGCTTGTGCGCCACCGGCGACCAACTGCCTCACAACTGCTGGATCGCATATCTACTTTGTCAAAAGGACCGCATTTTGAGGATGTGCCACTTGTTGACTGCCTGAACGGAGGCTGCGCATACCGTAGATTAAGCCCTCCAGCGGGCCACACTGTACCTCGCCACTTCGCGCCAACATTTGCGTCCCATACCCTTGCAGGGGCTCATCCCTCCGGCACGTATGACACGTGCGCGGATGCGAGAGGCACTTGCGCAGCAGCAGGTAGGGGTGGGCCCCGCTGGTATCATGTTCGCCCTGGGATGGTGGGCGCGAGACAAAGCGCATGCCTGCACACGTACGCCAGCTGCACTGGTACATAGTAAGAAGTGCAATTCGCATTACTACTGCTGCCACACATTGTGGGGCTCCTCGCCACCCTAACTATGGTTCCACCCCGCAGGCAGCCGCTGTCGCTGGCGGCAGCAATGGGGCGGCGGGCGGGTCGGCGGGCGGGTCGGCGGGCGGGTCCGCCGGCATCGGTGCAAGGCAGCTGCGGCCGCGTGGGGTAAGGACGCGTGTAAGGGTGCAGCTTGGACCAGAAACGGGCAGACTAAGGCACAAGCGCATGGATGCCTTAGCCACAAACCGGGCTGGTATTTTCGTTTACCGATACGCCCTGTTACAGAAACGAGTTTGAAGAGTATGTGGGGCTTGGGCAAGCGCTGGGTTGGCAACCTTCCGCGCGGGGAAGGTAACCTGCTGGGAGCATGAGAGATTGGGAGCTGGGCGTTGGAGGGTGTGGGAGCGGACGAGGTGCGTGCAGGGAGCTGGGGTGAAACCAGGCAAAGAGGCGATGGGTGGCGGCGGTGGGTGTGGTAATGTGTGGGGTAAGATGGGACAGTGTACTCAGAGAATGCTTGGCACATAAAGCCGTAGCGGAGGTGCGAATTGGGGGCGCAGGTGTGTGTGTACTAATCGGGAAGGGTGCCGGGGGATGGGAGGTAGGGGTGCAGGAGGGTCGGGTGGTAGGCTGAGGCGGGGGGGGGGGGATGGGGCCGGGTATTGATGCGATGGGCTGGAACCGTCAGGCGGGGCGGGGAAGACGAGAGGTGGATTGGCGACGTGGACTCCTACATGCGTGGTAATTTGGGGTCCCGTGGGCGCCGGGGTTACGGGCGGAGACCAAGGCAGGTAAGGTTCCGAAGGTGGGCGCCTCTAGCCGGAGTGTACTCATACAAGGGGTTCAAGGTAGTCGTGAAGCTAGGAGTCCAGAAGAAGAAATACGGGCCAGGCAGGATACGGCAATCAGGAAAAGTCGTCCATACGGGTAGTAAGCTCGGTGCGTGACTTGCGCTGCCCGCTACTCTCCTCGTTCTGACCTTCAGGCATTGCCAAGCGGCAGCGGCGCGGTTGCAGCTGCCGGTGGCCCAGCGGCGCGCACAGGAGCAGGAGCTTCCGCATTCGGTGGCCGTGGAGGCGACAGGGGTGCGGGCGGCGGTGGTGTCCGGGAGGACGGTGGCGACGACAGCTCCGATGACAGCGACAGCTCCGATGACAGCTCCGATGACGGCGGCGACCACGCCGGTGGCGTTACGGGCAGCGGCAGCTTTCGTGGCGGCCGCGGTGCAGGACGCCGTGCTGCGGGAGCGGGGCGTGGGCGCGCAGCAGCGGTAAGGGGGGTTAGCGCTAAGGCGTAGCCTCCTCGGGACGACGGGGCATGCACAGGGCCTGTCAAACCACCTCCGCACGTCTGTCCTGTGCCAGTGTTTTGGGAAGAACGCACACCGCAGCTGGCACAGTACGGCATGCTGCCAACGCCGGCGTAATCGCCCGCACCGTACAAGCCGTTTCCGCTCGTGCGTGTGCCTTTCCGTCATGCTTCCCGTCTTCCCCTCACAGTTTCTTCTTCGAACCGCAACGCAGTGTGTCGCAGTCGGATGCATCGTAACGGAAGGCTGAGTACCAATTCCAGAGTACTTCCCCCCTTGTCCCCTTAACACACTTTGCTGCTATGCGGTTCCTCCCATCCCCTAACCCCCACCCGCCCAGGAGCCTGCAGCTGCTGAGGATGCTGAGCGTCCGGGGCCGAGCAGCAACCCGCTCCTGGTGAGTAGGGCCCAAAGCCGAAGCCGTATTTAACAGTCCGGCAAGCACCATGGGCCTCTGCCACGGGCGGAACAAGCAAGTGTGGCGCAACCGGCACAGCGGGGGCGAGCACCGAAGACGTTTGCTGGTCTTGTGTGGAGGCAGGTCACGAATCACATTCCGCATGCACGGACACACGTTTACGCTGTGGTGCTCCCGCAGGTGCGTGTCGCCAACGTGACCAACGCCGGCGCCGCCAAGAGCGGCGAGATGTCGACCAATGACTTTTTCAAAGCGCTCGAGGAGCGGGGCTACAACACTCAAAGCGAACGGAAGCACCTAATTGGGAAGACGGTAAGCTCTGCGTCGCCAGGACGGCCATGCGTGCAAGGAAGGGCACCTTTTAGACAAATGCAGTCGGTGGTGTGGCCCCTATCCCTCCCTCCTTTGTAGGGAGGGGTCCCGGCCTAGGATCGACTTGCTCTCTTGTTGGCGGTTGGCTCTGTGACCGACCTTGTAGATGTGCCCAAGTTGGTACGAGTAGTGCAACGCCCGACTGACGGCCGTGAGCCGCACAATTCCTGTCAGTTAGGGAACGAACCGCATTAGTACGGTGTTGGGCACCCTGTGCATGCCAGGGAAGGCGTATGAAACCGCGCTAACAACCACGTGTTGCCTACATGTACATGCCCTGTGACGGACACATAGCGCACCGTGTCCCACCATTGAACGTACGGCTTTTAACCTTGCAAGTGCGGTCATCCCCTGTGCCGGGCACTCCACCTGAGTCAAGTTTGCTGAACCACATGCCGGCCTCTGCGCCCTCCCCAATCCCGCAGTACAAGACCGTGGAAGCAATCAGGGAGACGGCTGTGGCCGCGGCGGTCAAAAACTGGAAATTCGGCCGGGGCCGGGTGCCGCAACTCGAGGCGGCTGTGGTGAAGCTAAAGCCCGGTGGCCAGCCGGCTGCGGAGGGCCCTGTCTTCAAGTTCACGAGGCCGAAGTCCAACAAGGCGGAAAAGCACATGTCCATTGACCTGGAGCACAGCTTCAGTAAGGACGTCATCGTCGACTTCATGCAGCGCGCTCGCGAGGGCGACAAGCTGGAGGACGCGCCAGGGCAGCAGCAGCAGCAGCAGCAGCAGCCGCCTCAGGAGAGCCAGGGCCAGGGCCGGGGCGAGGGCCGGGGCCGGGGCGAGGGCCGCCGTGTGCAGCCGCAGTCGGGTTCGGCCGCTGGCGCGGTGGGGGGGTCGTCTTCACTGCTCCGTTCGGCAGCCAGCGGGCAGGGCGTGGACGACGAGGGTCCAGCATCGGACGAGGAGGGGGATGGAACTGGTTCGGAGGCGGAGTCGGAGTCGGAGTCGGGGGAATCGGAGGGAGACGGTCAGGCAGTGCGTCACGCGGCAAGGGTCACCATGTTTTTGGGTGACGACCCCAACATCCGCCTTCGGGTGAGATGTAAGCGCAAGGGGGTGATTCTCGTGCCGTCTGACTAGTGAGAAGCGTGCCGGGGAGGTACGTGCTATGGGATGGGGAAACGTCAGGCAGTGGGGGTCGGCAGGATTACTTTATGGGTTGCCTGATTCTTGCTTTAGTCCTGATGACCTTGCTCAGGCCACTACTCAGCTGGGCGTACTGTGGGGGCAGGCTGGGATGTACTCGTGCGGTTGTTGCACACACTCAAAATAGGGCAACGATACGTTGCAGTGGGCATTAGGGTGCATCTTTCGTTGTGCATGTCCGCGCATGCACCACCTGGCCTGTAGGCTCAAGGCAGGGGATGTCCAGGGTGCCGCTCCCTATGCGTTGCTCCTGCTGATACCGGTACGCCCCTCACGGAGTGGCGCCACCCTGCGCCTCCCCTCATGGGGTTGGTGCTGCCGGGCCTAATATTGGCAGTGTCCCAGTCCAGAGAGCACGTAGAGCACCGCCTAGGCCGCCAGAGACCGCTCAGATGTTGCATATCGATGGTTCAATGCTGGTCTGTAGCATTCTACGTTCGACTGTGTCGTGCGACCGCTCACCGAGTGTTGTTTGCGGTATTTGGGCAGTACACTGAGCATGCGTTCTTTGCCGGGGTGAAATTTGGTTCTGGGGCTCGACGTGTACGGCAGCCGGGCATACCCTGTACGCCATCATCTTTGCAGCAGAATCTGTTGTAGGTCTATGGCCGTTGGAGGGACAGTCGTGGGGTGGGTAAGATTCTAGGATGTCTGGAGTGTGTGGGATGCGCCGGAGCCAGACACCGCCCAGCACCGCCCTAGGCAACGGCCAATAGCTCTAGCTATTTTGGACTTAGGCTATATTGGCAGCACTAGGTCACCTCCTGAATCCGCGGTCGGTACTCCGGAACAACTGGTCATCTGGGCCTCTTATACCCCTGCCTCAACACAGCTGTCGTACCGTTCGCTGGACACAGCTTCTTCAACACTTGACATAGCTTCCCGCCAACCGTCACAGTGTTCGACATAGCTTTGGTTTGGTTTGGTTTGGTTTGGTTTGGTTTGGTTTGGTTTGGTTTGGTTTGGTTGTTTACAGGGGACCCCTTGCTTCCGGCCGGGGTGTCGTACACACCCACCACCCCGAGAGGGCAACAGGACACCCCTCCCGAAGCCCAAAAGCCCACTACTGCCAAGGCTTAGTCGCGGCCAGGGCACCACACCATGAAGCCCTACGTACGCACAGGCAGTCAAGCTGCACGGGCAAAGCAAAACAGTCATGGCATCCGGAGAGCAGTAGGCACCATCAAGGGCATTGAAGCATTGACCGCGGCTCAAGACGTGGCACCTGCTACTACCCCGGGCGTCACCACTCTGCCTGATTTTCCCTCCGCAAGCCCTCCCCCGCTGTCCACCCATCGTGCACGCTCCCCACCACAGTACACGCTCCGTATGCCCTCCGTATCCAGGGGACAAGGTGGGGTGAGGGCCCCTTACCCCGCCTTGTCCCCCCCATGACCGCCTGCCTTTCCTGTGGCGCATATTAATCAGCGCCCACCCACACACGCCCTGAGGCCCCATAGAACAAGCTCCACACCTTGCTGACCTTACCGGTACCTCCGTGCCGCAGCTGCCCCCTCACCCCGCCTTGTCCC
>VFQN01007689.1_pt1 | contig 11441 bp, 11 predicted proteins | sample 3512371 | NCBI WGS metagenome assembly VFQN01 (sample SAMN10412370, study PRJNA504923) | tailings metagenome | isolation source: Replicate 2 from Balatoc abandoned mine | place: Philippines: Itogon, Benguet | collected 2017-08-28
GTGGAAGCCTTCAGCTTCACCCGCTTCGACCCTGCCGGCCCCGTCCAGGGCAACGACACGATCAAGATGGCGACCTCGGTCCTCGACTACATCTTCCGCGAGCTCGCCATCTCCTATCTCGACCGCACCGACCTGGCCTCGGTCGACCCGGCCGACCTGCGCCACGACGCGATCGGCAAGGGCACCAAGGAGGGCGAGCTGGTCGACGAGGAGGAAGAGGTCAAGAAGTACGCCAGCGTCGGCTTTGTCCGCGGCAACCTGCGCCTGCTCGCCGGCGGCAACGGCCACAACGGCAACGGCCACGGCGCCAGCCACGCCCCCACCGCCTATGCCGACACCCGTGCCGGCGACACCGCCGTCCTAGAACGGCCGAAGACCACCGCCACCGACCCTTCCCGCCAGGCCGAGGCCGACCGGATCCAGAAGGCGCAGATGGCGCGGCTGAAGGGATACGAGGGCGACCCCTGTCCGAGCTGCGGGCACTTCACGCTGGTGCGGAACGGCACCTGCCTGAAGTGCGACACGTGCGGGTCGACGACGGGTTGCAGCTGATTTTTGCTGACGGGGCTGGCGGTTTCGCCAGCCCTTTTTTTTACCCGCCCCTCAAAATTGTGTGCCAATGGCCTACATTTTTTTGGAGACAGGCTTGCTGGTCGAGATTATCCCTGTCGACGACCTCTCGGACCACCGGGTCACTACCCTCATCGTCCGGTGGTCATCCGGCGAGCTGAGGATCATGGGCGAAGTCACCTGTACCGAGCGGACCATCAAGGCCACTGGTGTACACGTAGACGCCACAGATCCGTCACCAGGGCTGAACATGGCGTTAGTCCGGAAGATTGCGCGGCAAGTAATGGAGGGGATGGATTTCGATGAGCTCATCATTGAAGGAGCGCCTCGCACGACTGGGGCCAGTCCAGGTCGTCGACCACGTCCCCTCCGGTTCTCCCGTCGCTCTTCTACTGCGCCGTGAATCTATGGAAAGGCCGCCCAAGACAGTAGGCGCGGCCCTAGCTCTTGCTCGGCGTGGCATGACTCTTCTTGGTGCCAAGCGAGCGATGGAGGAAATGATTGATCAAGGTCGTGCATATGTTAATGTACCAAAAGTAGAAAGTCAGGAAATTTTGATTTGCGAACTGTCAACTTTTGCCATTAAAGCAGTTCCGTTGCCTGATACATCTATCCCAGATGTTAAGGATATTCGAGAGCGCCTGTCATTGACGCAGGAGCAGTTTGCACTCCGGTATGGTCTTGACGTCGATGCTGTTCGGAACTGGGAGCGTGGTCGTCGAGAGCCAGACCAAGCGGCCAAAAATCTGCTTAAAATAATAGCTCGGCAACCTAAATTAGCAGAAGAATTGTTGATAGATTAAGAAGCTGTACGTTACTCACCTAGATAATTGAAGGATGTTATTAATAGTGAACTTGATTTATTAAGGCCGGTCCGAACCGTCGACCACGTGCCCTCCGGTTCGCCCGCCGAGTTCGTTCTCCAGAAGGCTCCTGACCGGCAGGCCGCTGCCACCGTGACGGCCGCTCTCGCCCTGGCGCGTCGCGGGATGACGCTACTTGGCGCAAAGCGGGCAATGGAGGACATGCTGGCCAACCGCCGCACCTTCGTCATGGTGCCGGTCGTCGAGGACGTGGCACTCCTGGTGGCGGAACTCGCCGAGACCGGAATCACCGCGAGGAAGCTCGGCGACGAGGAGGCCGTCGACGTCAAGGGGATCCGCGAGCGCCTGGCCCTAACCCAGGAACAGTTCGCCCTGCGATTCGGCCTGGACGTGGATGCCGTCCGCAACTGGGAGCACGGCCGGCGCAAGCCCGACCGGGCCGCCAGGAGCTATCTGCGGGTGATCGCGCGCGAGCCGGCCCTGGTCGAGGACGCGCTTGCGGCCGAGTGACGGTCCGCGTCACCCTAGCCTGAGCATGTGCGGGCCAATTACCCTCCTCCTTCGGCTACGGCAGGGGGTGCGGACCCGGCTCGCATCTGGATTTGCACGTTCCCACCCTGATACAGTTCAACGAAGCGGCAGCGGCATGACTCTTCGACTGTGTCGACCCGCCCCTTCTCGACAGCAGGGCGCAAAGCCCTGACCATCGGACCTAGAAACAGGAACATCGGGGGGAGCCATGCCAGAGACGGAACACTACCGGTCCCAACCGGTCGGAATGCTGCCCAACAGCCGGTTCCCGCTGCTCGTCCATCGCGCCGGGATCCCCGGCGGCGGGGTGGACGCCGTCAAGACGCGCTTCCGCGAGCACGGCTGGCTCAACAACTGGACCTATCCCGGCATCTACACCTATCCGCATTTCCACTCGACCACCCATGAATGCCTGGGCTGTGCCGTCGGCTGGATGGAGGTGGAGCTGTTCGGCCGTGGCGGGACAAAGGTCCGCATCGAGGCCGGCGACGTGATCGTCATGCCGGCCGGCGTCTCGCACCAGATGACCGGGTCGAGCCCCGACATCATGATGGTCGGCGGCTACCCGGACGGCCGCGACTGGGACAACATGCAGGAAGAGCGGATCACCGAAGAAGAGCGTCGCGCCGCGGCCAAGCGGATCATGATGCTGCCGATCCCCGCCCGCGACCCGGTGACCGGCCAGCCGATGCAGGCATGGATCGACGCCCCCTCGTCGGTCGACGCCGGCCTGAACGATTTCCGCGATGCGCTGGATGCAGGCTGAACGTCGTCGCCGCTGTGCCAGGCCAACGCGGTCATGCGGCCATGGGGGCCAGCTCTTGCTGCCTTGCGCCGCGGCATCCCCGGCTGGATCGGCCTGACGCCGGTCGATGATGCCCGGCCGGCGCTGCGCCGGATGCCGATCGTCCGCTCCCTCACCGCATCGCGAACAGTTCCTGGTGGAAGCGCCCGTCGGCGGGCAGGCCGTGCCGGGCGAGATCGTCGCGCAGTGCCGTCCCGAACCCGGCAGGGCCGCAGAACCAGACGCTCGCCTCCTTCCAGTCGGGCACGGCGGCGCGGATGCGGTCGCCGGTGAGCCGGCCATCGCGCGGGTCGTGGAGCACGTGCAGGCGCACGCCGGCCGCGTCGGCATCGGCTGTGAGCTTGCCGATCGCCTCCTCGCTGTAGTCCGCGGTGGTGTGGAAGAGGTCGATCGTCTGCGGATGAGGTCGGCCGGTATAGGCCCGCCGGTCCATCGCCAGCTGCTTCATGCGGGCGATGAAGGGCGTGATGCCGATGCCGCCGCCGATCCAGATCTGCCGTGCGCGGCCGTCGTCGAAGGTGAAGCAGCCATAGGGGCCTTCGACCTTCACGGGCTGCCCGATCCGCAATGCGTCGGGCATGCGCCGGGTGAAGTCGCCCAGCTCCTTGCTGATGAAGGTCAGCCGATGCTCGGACGGGTCCCAGGCCGAGGCGATCGTACAGGGATGTGCCCCCTCGTCTTCGTCCCAGGTGACGAAGGCGAATTGCCCGGGCTTGTGCCCGGGCCACGCCTGCACCGAATCGATCTCGCCCTCGATCACGCGGAGGTCCGGAAAGTAATGCAGGCGGGTGATCGTGCCGCGGACCTTGCGGCCCGCGCCGACGCGGCGCAGGAGCACCACGACCGCGGCCCATGTCCCGTAGGCCAGGAGGACCGCCATGGCCAGGCCGAGCGGCGAAGCCCAGTAGGAGAACTTCATCAGCACGACGGTATGGAAGGCCAGCACCAGGTAGACGATCGCGAGCAGCCGGTGGGTCTTGTAGAAGAGGCGATAGGGGATCTGCCGGATGAGCGCGGCCGCGATCAGCAGCACGGCGGCATAGAATGCCCATTCGCCGATCCCCTCGGCGGATCCCCGCCACGACAGGAACGCCTGCTCGACCGCGCCGGTGGGAGCCGTCCGCGCGCCCCGTTCCGGACGGGAGAGCCATCCCAGGCCCACCGCCCATTTCGGACCCTGTGCCCACAGCCAATGGGCAATCCCCAGGACCAGCCCGCCAATGCCGAGCCACTTGTGGAGGCGGTACATCTTGTCGAGCCCGCCGACCCACCGCTCCGGCCAGCGCGGCCGCAGCGCGAGGATCATCGCGAGGCTCATGCAGGCCATGGCCAGGAGGCCGCTCAGCTGGACCATCGAGCCGCGCAGGCCGAAGAACCCCGAGGCCTGCAGGGCGCCCGGGTCGGCCGCGAGCCAGAGCGCGGCGAGCAGGGCCAGCGCTGTCCAGAAGACGATGGTGATGCGCTTCATGCACAAGCCTCCGGCGATCCTGGGCAAGTCGTGCCACAAGTCCCGTGCCGGGTCATGACGCGTCTGGAAAAGCCAAGCCGCGCTTGCGGCCAAGAAACGGTCCGCATCATCCTTCGTTCGCGTCGAGGCTCAGCAAGGCGCCCGGGCATGAGCGCGTTCGTCGCCTCCCCAACCTAGGTCCGGACGGCCACGCGTGCCACCCGGTGCCGCCAAAGCGCATCCCCCGCCGGGCTTGCCCACCGCGGCGGACAGGAGCCGGAACCGCATGACCCAGCCCTTCTTCACCATCGGCCACTCGACCCGGACCCTGCCGGAGTTCGTGGCCCTCCTGCAGGAATCGGCGGTGACAATGCTGGTCGACGTCCGCACGGTGCCCCGCACGCGGACCAACCCGCAGTTCAACCGGGACAGCCTGCCCGATGATCTGGCGCCCTTCGGGATCGGCTACCGGCACATCGCCGCCCTGGGCGGGCTGCGCGGCCGCCGCAAGGACGCGGCCCCGTCCCCGAACGGCTTCTGGGAGAATGCGAGCTTCCGCAACTATGCCGACCATGCCGCGACCCGGACATTCGCGGCGGGCCTGGCGGAGCTGCGCCGCCTGGGCCATGCCCAGCGCTGCGCCATCATGTGCGCCGAAGCCGTCTGGTGGCGCTGCCATCGCCGCATCATTGCCGACTACCTGATCGCGGCCGGCGAGACCGTCTGCCACATCATGGGCCTGGGCAAGATCGAGCCTGCCCGCCTCACCCCGGCCGCGCGGCCGGCGCCGGACGGAACCCTGGCCTACCCGCCGGCGGGCCCGGCCTGAGGCCGGTGCTGCCGCAGGCCAGCGCCGCCGGGCGCTTCACCGCGCAAACGCCATCCGCTTGAACCCCGCCAGCTCGCTGTAATGGATCAGGAACACGTTGTTGGTCGCCGCCAGCGCCCGGGCGCCGCGGGTGTAGCCCTGGTTGGAGACCACGCAGGCGGCCTGGGCCTGGTAATGCTGCCGGGCGGCGGCGACTTCCTGGACCGCCTTGTTGCCGATCGGCGCCGAGTGGTACTTGCACTGGAACACCACCGCCCGCCCCTTGTGCTCGGCGATGATGTCCGCCCCCTGGTCGCCGCTGGCCCCGGTGGCGCGCGCCCGCCAGTCCTGCTTGCGCAGTTCCTCCATGCAGAACTGCTCGAAGTCGCGCCCCGACAGCTTGCGCCCGGGCTTGAGCGAGCCCAGCGCCCTCGTGCGCTTCTGCCGGGCCGCCTCGTCGAGCAAGGCGATGGCGAAGCTGCGGAACTCCGCGGCGAAGAAGGCCTGCTGGCGTGGCGGCAAATGCGGCACCACCACCTTGTCGACGAAGCGCTGCAGGTGCATGAGCCAGCGATCCGTGTCCTCCACGCCATAATCGTCGGTCTGCACCAGCCGCGCCCGGTTCAGCGCCAGCTTGTCGGCATGCGCCAGGAATGCCGTCCGGATCGCCGCCAGGCAGCGGCGCCGCCAGCAATAATCCCGCCAGGACCGGCCAGCACTGCGCAGCACGACCGGCAGGATCAACAGGACGACCAGCAATACCCAGCCGCTTTCGCGCGCCGCCGGGCCGAACATCTGCACCGCGAACTGCTGCAGGACGCCCGCGATCATCGGCAGCAACAGGAGGGCCAGCAGCAGGGTCTTGACAGCCTGCGGCAGCGGCGTTGCGATATTCTTCTCGGCAGCCGGCCTGCGCCGCCGCTTTGCTGGCGGACGGCGTGGCACAGGCGCGCCCGCCCTTCGAGCGTTCAGTGCAGATCTGGCCACAACTCACTGATGCCCAAGGACTTCCGCCACGACCATTGCAACCCTCAGCTTAGTTCGCAGCCGCCGCCTCGGCTAGATGGGAAGATTCTCATCCCGATTTCGCCCGTTTCATGCGATACTGGCCGTTCCTGCCCGGATGTCCGGAACAGGCAAGGACGGGAGAACCCGAAAAAAGCGAATTTGCACGAACGAACCCGAGCGGACGAATCCGTTCGTCATATCAACGGCTTACAACGCTCGGAACCGCTCGGGTTCACCGCCGGTTGGCATTGAAGAAGAACAGGCCGCCGGAAAAGGTCCCGACTCCGTCGAGATGATTCTTCACCCGGTCCAGCGTGGCGTGGCGCACGTCGCTGCGCATCCCGGCATAGCTGATATGGCCGGCATAGGCGCAGACCGGCCCGGAGATCAGCCGGAGCTGCCCGGACGCCGCCACCTCGCGCCCCTGCATGTCCATGCACTTGGTGCCGTTCAGGAAGTTGCCGGACGCGTTGACCTGCAGGACGCAGCGCGTCCAGTAGGGCTCGTAGCCGCGCTGGTAGCCCATCGAATAGACCTGCCAGATCCCGGCGGCATTGGCCTGGGTGCAGGCGGCCTGCACCTGCCCGGCCCCGAGGACGGCCAGGGCGGCGAGCATGGAAGCGGACAGTGGGCGGATCATGACGGCTCCGGCAGGAAGAGTCCCATGCTCCTCCTTGCCGGCCGGCCGCCGTTTCCTGCAAGGTTATTTAAGCGTTACTGCCGCAATATTCGTGAAACACCGGCTTCCAGGTATGCCGGCCGCTACTTCGCGTACATCCCGCCATCGACCGGCACGATCGCGCCGTTCACGTAGGAAGCATCGTCGGACGCCAGGAACACCGCCACCCTGGCCACCTCCTCCGGCTGCCCGACCCGGGCCATCGGCACGTCGGCATACATCCCGGGCGCGGTCGCAGGATCGTCCAGCAGGGCCTGGATCATCGGCGTGGCGATGGGGCCCGGACAGATGCAGTTGACCCGGATGTTCTTGGCCCCCCAGTCCACCGCCAGCGTGCGGGTGAGCGAAACCACCCCGCCCTTGGCGCAGGTATAGGCGTCCGCCCCCAGGATCCCCTTGATTGCCTGGATCGAGGCATTGTTGACGATCGCACCCCCGCCTTGCGCCACCATCACCGGGATCGCGTGCTTGCAGCCGAACGCCACGCCCTTCATGTTGATGGCGACGATCCCGTCCCATGCGTCCTCGGGTGTGTCGACGATGCTGGCCATCTTGTAGCGGCCCGTCGCGCTGTGCCCGACCGCGGCATTGTTGAACAGCACGTCCAGCCGCCCGGTCCCTTGCGTGGCGAATGCGACCAGGTCCCGGATCTCCGCCTCCTTGGCAATGTCGATCCGGAACGCCCGGCCGCCGATCTCGTCCGCGACCTTCCTGGCCCGGTCGCCGTCCAGGTCGGCCACCACCACTTGTCCGCCCTCGGCGGCGAACAGCCGGCAGGCGGCCGCCCCCATGCCCGAAGCCCCGCCGGTCACCACGACCACCTTGTCCGCAAACCGCTTCATCGCCCGCCTCATCTCCGACGCCAAAGTGGCGGCGGCTTGCCCGGTTACGCGACGTTGCGCAACGCCGCCGGCAGCAGTGCCGGTCTTTCGGTGCCCCTGCGGGCCGGTCACAGCCCCGCGACAGCATGGCTGGGAGGCGGATGGCGGCGGTTGCGCGCCGGCCTCGATCCCTGCCATGACCCGTGCATGACCACGCTGGAAACCTACCGGACCGACCGGACCGCCCCCTGCCTCGTGATCGCCGACCATGCCGGGCGGCAGGTGCCGGACGGCATCAAGCTGGGCGTCGACCCGCACGACCTGGCCCGCCATATCGGCTGGGACATCGGCGCGGCAGTGGTCAGCCGGCGCCTGGCCGACCGGCTGGACTGCCCGGCCATGCTCTGCCACGTGAGCCGGCTGGTCATCGACCCGAACCGCCGCCCGCGGCTGGCTGCCTCCATGCCGGTGGTGAGCGACGGCACGGTGGTGCCGGGCAACCGCGACCTGTCCGAGGCGGACATCACCCGGCGGATCCGCGACCATTTCCTGCCCTACCACCGCGCCATCGCCCGCTGGCTCGGCGCCAAGCGCCGGGCGGGGGTCACGCCCGCGCTGATCGCCGTCCACAGCTTCACCCCGCGCATGCTGGGGGCGAGCCGGCCCTGGCAGGTGGGCGTGCTCTGGCGCGGCGACCGGCGCCTGGCCGACCCGCTGCTGGAAGGGCTGAAGCGCGACCCGGCCTTGTGCGTCGGGAACAACGAGCCCTACTCGGGCCTGCAGGATTTCGGCTACACCATCAACTTCCACGCCCAGCGCAACCACATACCGCACGTGATGCTGGAACTGCGCCAGAACGAGATCGACCGGACCGAAACCGCGCTCGCCTGGGCCGACCGGCTGGCCGACCTGCTGCTGCCGGTCCTGGCCGACCCGGACCTGTACCGTCCCTTCGACGGCGACAACCGGGAAGGCCTGCCCGAGCGCATCAGCTGGCGCCAGGCGGTCAGCTGCTCCTCCAGCACCCGCTGAGCCATCCTTTCGACGAGAAGCGAGCCATGGACGACCAGACCCGGACCGAGATCGAGGCGGCGGCCTTCCGCACCCTCCTGGAACATCTGCGCCAGCGCACCGACGTGCAGAACATCGACCTGATGAACCTGGCCGGCTTTTGCCGGAACTGCCTGGCGAAATGGTACGCCGCGGCGGCCAAGGAGCGCGACATCAACGAGGTCGACTACGAGGCGGCCCGCACCATGGTGTACGGAATGCCGTACGCGGAGTGGAAGGAGCGCTTCCAGCCGGAAGCGACGCCGGAGCAGCAGGCCGCCTTCGCGCGGAGCTCGGAAGGCCATTGAGCAGCGCTGGCAGCCTTCGCACTCAAGCGATGGATCGGGCGCTAAGTTCCACAAGGGGCTGGCTCTTGTGGAAAGGCGTGCCTGTGGAAAACGACGGCATGCCGGTTGATCGGGGTCAGGCTATGGTCATCCAGGCTTGACCTGGAACGGCGGGCGATCCCTTCCAAAGCCGCCCGCCTGTCCACATCCGTGCAGAATCCACGGCAAGTGATTGATAAGGTTTATTCCGGATTGACTGCGTGGATCCGGCAACGTTGTCCGCACTTGTCCACAGGCCTGGTCACGCGTGGACGGTCAGGATCTCGTCGACGAAGCGCGGCACTTCCTCGGAGGCCGGCCCGTAGCGGCGTTCCTCGAACCGCGAACCCTTGGCCGAGGCCTCGAGATTGATCTCGACCGTGTGCGCCAGGCTGGCGCTGCGCACGGTCTCGACGAAGCCGGCTGCCGGATAGACGTTGCCGGACGTGCCGATCGCGACGAACAGGTCGCAGGCCTCCAGCGCATCCTCAATGTCCTCCATCGCCGCCGGCATCTCGCCGAACCAGACGATGTCCGGGCGCAGGCTGCCGGTCTTGCCGCAATGGGGGCAGGCATGGCCGGTGCCGAGGTCGACTTCCCAGCGGCCGGCCCAGGCGCAGCTCGTGCAGCGCACGCGGTCGAGCTGGCCATGCATGTGGATCAGCCGCCGCTGCCCGGCCCGCTCGTGAAGGTCGTCGACATTCTGGGTGACCACCAGCACCTCGCCCGGCCAGCGGCGCTCCAGCTCGGCCAGCGCCAGATGCGCCGCATTCGGCCGCACGGCCTCATCGCGCAGCTGCCGGCGCCGGTGGTTGTAGAAGCGATGCACGCTGTCCGGGTCGCGGGCGAACGCCTCCGGCGTCGCCACCTCCTCAAAACGCTGCCCCTCCCACAGCCCGTCCTTGCCGCGAAAGGTCGGCAGGCCGGATTCGGCGGATATGCCGGCCCCGGTCAACACCACGATGCGCGCATCCGCGCCGATCCGACGTCGAAGCATGAGTGACCCCCCAGCTGCCGCGGCCGGACTGATCCGGCCTGAGCCACTGTCAAGCACGCTCAAGCGAGCGTGCTGTGTGTCGTCCATTCGACGAAACCCCCTCTAGCCGCCCGGCAGGGCGGCGTCACGCACGGACGCGACGAAAAATGGCGAGAGAACGTGCGCCGCCGCCGTCCCGGCTTGGCCGGTACGTGGACACATGTTCTCTCGCCATGAAAAGGTGGCTCCCCGGGCCGGACTCGAACCAGCGACCCAGCGGTTAACAGCCGCTTGCTCTACCGACTGAGCTACCGGGGAACGTGAAGCGGTTCTTACGGGTACCGCCCGGGCTTGGCAAGACCCAGTTCGACGGTGCATCGAATGGGCATGCAAATGTCCATATCCGGATACAGTTTATGCGCTTCGCCCTCCTGAGCCGCCTGCCCCAGCGGCGGATCCTCGTCTGGCAGGAGTTGCTGAGCAGCGCCCTGGGCAATCAGCCGGTGCTGCTGGGGCCGCCGCACGCTGCGCCGGACGCCGCGCAACGGGCGCAGGTCGAGGTGATGTTCGTGGCGGACCCGCCGCCTGGGACCTTCGCCGACTGGCCCGGCCTGCGCTTCGTCCAGTGCCTGTGGGCCGGCGTCGACGGGCTGCTGGCCGATCCTTCCCTCCCGCCGGACCTGCCGCTCGCGCGCCTGAAGGATCCGGACTTCGCTGCCGTCATGGCCGAAAGCGTCGCCACCCACGTGCTGAGCCTGCATCGCCAGCTCCATCGCTACCGGGCCCAGGCGGCGCTGCGGATCTGGCAGCCGCTCCCGCAGCCGCACAGCTTCGAGCGGCCGGTGGGCATCCTCGGCATGGGCGAGATGGGCCGGCACGCGGCCGCCAGCCTGCGCCAGCTGGGCTTCCCGGTCTTGGGGTGGAGCCGCACCGGACAGCCGGTGTCCGGCGTCGAGGTCTTCAGCGGCATGGACGGTCTGGCGGCGATGCTGCCGCGGACGCAGATCCTGGTGAACCTGCTGCCGCTGACCGCCACCACACGCGGCATCCTCGACCGACGGCACCTCGACTTGCTCCCGCCCGGCGCGTCGCTGATCAATTTCGGCCGCGGCGGCCACCTGGTGGTCGCGGACCTCCTGGAAGCGCTGGACAGCGGCCGGCTGGACCATGCCGTGCTGGACGTCTTTGACCGCGAGCCGCTCCCGCAGGACGACCCGCTGTGGGACCACGGCTCGGTGACGGCCCTGCCCCACGTGGCGGCAGTGACCGACCCGCGCACCGCCGCGGTGGTGGCCGCCCGCAACGTGCAGCGCTTCCTGGACGGCGAGGAGCCTGACGGCCTGGTGTCCCGGGACCTCGGCTATTGAGGCCGGCGCCCGCCTAGCAGGCGTGGGTCCGGGCGATCTCGGTCACGAACTGATGGCGCGCGCGGTAGTCGGCGCGTGCAGCGTGCTCGGTGCACCAGACGTGAAACGCGTCCGGCTCGATCCGCACCTGCACGACGGGCAGGCCCTGCTCCTGGAACAGCCGCAGCGCCTCCCTGGCGCCGGCGTGCCAGGCCTCGAAGGTCGTCGGCAGCCGGTCGCCATCGCTGAA
>VFQN01007690.1_pt1 | contig 11438 bp, 20 predicted proteins | sample 3512371 | NCBI WGS metagenome assembly VFQN01 (sample SAMN10412370, study PRJNA504923) | tailings metagenome | isolation source: Replicate 2 from Balatoc abandoned mine | place: Philippines: Itogon, Benguet | collected 2017-08-28
CCATAGGTGTCGCTGCCGCTGCTTGCCCCACCAGAGCTGTTGCGGCGACGCCGGGGCTCCTGCTGGCCAGGCGACCGGTTAAGGAACCCCGCCCGCAGGCCGGAGGCGCCCGTGGGCCGGGCAGCGGGGCGTTTGGCAGCAGGGGAAGCCGCCGGGGTGTCAGGAGACCGCCGGGACAGTGCGCTAGGTTTGGACACGTGCTGCACCATCTATCTTTGCCTTTACCCTACTGCCGCACTCCTAACGCTGCTACAGCATGCTGTGTCCCGGGCATGGCAGGAGCGTGCAACAGACCCACGTGTCTCCGGCTCCCAATCCCCTGCACTCAAGTCCAGTTTGTACGGTATCAATGCACGTTACAGCGAAACATCACCTGGCGCCAGCCCTGAAGTACATGCTAAGGTCACCGTAGGGGCATCATGGTCTGTGCCTCTGTGGTTCGCCCTCCTCATCTGTACCTGGACGCGGTACCTCGAGAACCCTGAGCGCTCCTGGCCGTCCAGAGCACCTGTACACCATACCGTGCGTCGCTGCAAGCAACACGGGGCTCTGCGCATCGCAGGTGCATTCGAAAGCCCCTGTACACTCCAACACCACTCCATTACCGTACATGGCTCGGGGGTCATTACAGGTCTCAGACGCGGGTGCCATCACCGGTTCCTCTACGTTGACACGGCGGTGGAGCCGGCAACAGGCCTGCCATGCAGTGCCTACGGCTGTCCTGTCCCTGCCTACCAGATCACGAGCAAGGTTGCCAGCAGCAGGCACACAGGGCAGGCGGCCTCACAACAGGCAGCCCACAGACCATGTGCCGTTATGGCCCACCGACTGCTCCATGCCCTAGGGCGACAGCCAAAGCGTGTGGCCTTTGACCTTGCGGTCCGCGCATGTCACACTGTGCCCCACGCTGCGCCATCACGCCCTGCAAACGGCACTCGTGGCGGCATGCTTCCCTTCCTGCCATACACCCTACCCACGTGCCCGGTCCTACCGCAGCCAGCTGGTCAGGCCCGGCACCCCCCGTGCCCTGAAGTCAGTACGTTGTAGGGCGCACGGCAGGGCCCTGCATGTCATGCGACAGGATGTGGCTTGAACCTGACAATTGCAGGAGCATACAAGGGGGTGAGGGGGTGTCAGATGTTGAGGGATCGGGACGTCTGGGGGTCTGGGGAGCAGCAGGTTTTCGCCGCATGGGCCAGGCCCGCCGAGGCGGAAATCGTACAACTGACCTAACTGACCTAAGGGTTGGCCCAAGAACAAAGTTCTGTTGCCACTAGGCCCGGCTGAGTGTGTCAACGCCAATAGCTGTTTGTTCTAACCCGTTAGGTGGATTTTACTTTCTGCCTCGGCGGCTCTGCGTAAAAGAGGGACTTCGGACTAAGGGCGCTGTGAACACCATGGGCTCCCGTGTTGGAGCCCTTGAGGTTACCCGTAAGCACAACAACAGCTGTATTTTCGGCCTGTTGCCGGTAGAGGTGCTAAGCGATCGCTCCTTGGCCCCGGCCCTGCAGTCAAGGACGCTACTTTCTTCAAGGATGTGGAGTTTGTTGGTGCTTTTGGAGTCGGAGTTGGTGAGGCACGAGGCTGCTACGGTATTCTGGGGAAGGGCAGGGTGGAGCCAAATGTCAAGCAAATGTTCGACGGCTTCTCGCTTTGCAGGGAAGCAAGACCCGTATGCCGTCCTGACGCTTGGGGACCAGAACCATCGTTCGAAGACGATTACGGGTAAATAAGGGTTTGGTTGTGAGGCAAGGTTGGGCCACCGGGACCGGTTGCGCAAACCTCATCGAGCTCTCTTCGCGTGCAGATGGCGGGAAGGACCCGGTATGGAACGAGAAGTTCACTTTCCATAACGTGTCGGCGGACGCACAGTTTCTCAAGCTGGAGGTGCGTGGGGACGAGGCCCAACCCGAAAGCATGCCTACGGTAGCGAAGCCACACATGATAAAAGCCATTTCTTTACGCGCAGTTCTACGATGAGAATGTCGTGTTCCGCGACGTGGCGCTGGGGAGCTACAAGCTGCCCCTCAGCCCCCAGGTACGCTTTGCACCGATAGACGCTGGTTGACGCTTGCAGTAGCCAGCCGTGCTTGCTTCTGAACCTGGCAAAACCCGCCCCTTTCGCAGGTCTTCACGGGGTCACCGTATCCGCTGGAGGTGCCCATCCACGGCCGCAAGGGGAAGAGCCGGGGGACAGTGCGCCTTGAGTTCAACTTCCGGGAAGGCAAGGGCAGCCAGCAGCAGTCCGCCCCGAGCGCCCCGGTAAGCGGGGCATTCTACATACCCTTCCAACGACAGAGTATTCCTCCTGCCTTCCCTTGGGGCCACCATGTCAGCAATGCCCCGGCCACCCACCCGCCCAGTATCAGCGTGGCCCGAAGCGTGCGGCACTTTTGTCCGCCAGCTAGGCGTGCATAGTTGGCGGCCGAACCCCTCCATAAGCCCACCTGGGTCACACACTAAGCCCCTCGGAGTATACCCGTGGTGCTCAGGACACCTTGCATGTGCCACCGATCCACGACTGCAGCACCTTAGACTGATGGGTGATTGCGACACCTCCCCGCCCCTGGGTGCCAATCACTGCACCCGTGCGCTGTAGACCCAGTTCGCGACCGCCACCAAGGTCGTCAAGCCAGGCAACTGGATCCTGCCCACCTACGCGGACACGGACTGCTGGAAGGACTACGAGCCCGGTAAGATCCTGGGCAAGGGCACCTTCGGGACCACGTACGCGGCGAAGAACAAGAAGACGGGCGAGGACGTGGCGATCAAGGTGATCAGCAAGAAGAAGCTGGTCAGCGCGGAGGAGATCGGGGACGTGCAGCGCGAGGTGCAGATCATGCACCACCTGGCGGGCCACGCCAACGTGGTGTGCCTCAAGGTGCGGGGTTGTAAGGGTGCGGGACAGGGTGGCGGGAGAGTGTGGCGAGGAGGGTGTTGCAGGGACGGGTGGGCTCTGGGTGGTTGAGAGGTGTAGTGGCTGTCACTACCAGGCCCAAATGCCAAGTGCGGTTCGTGCAAGAGGCTGGTGAAAGACAGGCCCATTCGGCTGGGACCTGCTGCTTGGTGCGACTCACTCAGCCCTAAGCACATCCCCGCAAAGCACTCTCACGCGAGACGTCGGCGTGCGGCTGCGCAAACCCAGCAAACTCCCTGTTCCAGTATGCCATCCAGAAACGTGCATTCCAGCCTATCCGCACGCCCAGTGGCCATCTGTATGACTGCCTGCGCTGGCGCTGAGTCTCAGCATCCACCCCGTCCCGCCACGGCCCAGGGCGTGTACGAGGACAAGATGAACGTGTGCCTGGCCATGGAGGTGTGCTCGGGCGGCGAGCTGTTTGACGCCATCGTGAAGAAGGGGCACTACACGGAGAAGGACGCGGCGGCGCTCATCCGCACCATCGTGGGCGTGGTGGCGCACTGCCACAACATGGGCGTCATCCACCGCGACCTCAAGCCGGAGAACTTCCTGCTGTCGGACCGCTCCGCGGCCTCGGTGCTCAAGGCCACGGACTTCGGCCTTTCGTCCTTCTTCCAGGTGGGCGGGGAGGGCAGGGGTGGGCGGTGCTGGTGGTGTTCTCGCATGGGAATGGACGAGTGTCTTGTGGGTGCGCTTGCTGGGATGCACGGGGCGCCAATGCCGCTTCCCATGGACCGGTGACGCCGGGGCGATCATCCATGGGGCGCTGCCCGGGCCAGTGCGGGCGGTGCTAAGGGGTGAGCTGCCGGCGCTGCTTCTGCTGTGCGGGGCGTCCGCGGGACCGACGCGACGTGGAGGTGGCTGTGGACCGTGCACCAACGGCTGTGGCATGTGCGCTGTTGCAATCTCTGTGTGTGCAGGAGGGGCAAGTGTTCACGGACATTGTGGGTTCCGCCTACTACGTGGCGCCCGAGGTGCTGAAGCGCGCGTACGGCAAGGAGGCGGACATCTGGTCCTGCGGCGTCATCCTGTACATCCTGCTGTGCGGCTACCCGCCGTTCCACGGCGAGAACGAGAAGAAGATCTTCGAGGCGGTGGTCGGGAAACCCGTGGACTTCAACACGGAGCCGTGGCCCAACATTTCGGGTGGGTGGGTAAACCACCGCGGGGTCTCTGCAGTAAGCCAAGTGCAAACCCGGAGCGCCACGCGCTGGGCGTCGTTGCTCCTTAAGGCATCTCGCACTCGTCAGGATGCATGCAACGCACTACAAAGAAACATTTTGTCGAGGAAGCCGTTCTGGGTGGTTGCCCTGGTTTGCCTTGCAGAGGCCGCCAAGGACTGCGTTCGGCGCATGTTGGTGCGCGACCCCAAGCGCCGCGCCACGGCGCAGCAGATCCTGCAGCACGAGTGGATGCGCGAGAACGGCTGCGCCGCCGACCAGCCCATCCAGCTGGAGGTGCTGTCGCGCATCAAGCAGTTCAGCGCCATGAACAGGCTGAAGAAGGAGGCGCTCAAGGTAGGAATCCGTGGGGTGCAAGTGGAAACAGGCAAAGGTGCCCCTGGGGTGCGGGGGGCGGCGGGGGGAGGGCGGTTGCGGCGCCACTGGGGTGCAAGCCGCATTTGCAGCAAAGGGTGTGCACGGCATGAGCTTGGTCGGAGGAGGGGGTCGGTACACACGGCGCTCGCGTGGCGTGTTGGTGGCGCTCAGCAGCCAACGAGCAACCCTGCGCAGGCTCAAGAAGGAGGCGCTCAAGGTAGGTGGTGGTGGGGCGTCGGGAAGGGGTACAGCTGGGTGCAGGCGCGGGTGCAGGCGGTGAAGGGCGTGCATATAAAGGGTTGGGGGAAGGAAGGCTTGGTACTGATGGTGAGTCTTGGTTGAAAGCGCTGGAGCGCGCGGCATCAACGAAGAGGCGGGCGCGCGGCGTTAGGTGGGAGCACCCTCAGTCCCTTCCTGTGCAAGGGCAGGCCAAAGAGCAGTGCGCAGGCACGCGGTAGAGCCGCAGCGTAGGCGGCCAAGGCAGTGGGGTACAAGCCCCGGCGAGAAAGCGGGGCGCACGTGTGCAGCTTGAACAAGCCAAAGCGGCTCGCATCTTGGGGGGTAACAGAGGCATCTTGGGGGAACGCGGCGGCCCACGAAAGGACGTGTGTGCTCGTGGGCGCCGCACGTTTCTTTGTACGCTGGGATGCCTCGCCGGCAAACCTTGGCACACCCTAGCCACCGTCAGTGCTCAGCCGGCTCACAGTGCCCGCTGCCCCTGCCACACGATCGCATACAACAGTTTACACTGGAGCGCCTTGCTCAAGCACCTCGGCGCACCCTATCTACCGTTTGTCGTCAACGGCTCACTGTGCCTGCTGCCCCCGGCGTGCCGCCCTGGCTGTGGCTGCAGCTCATCGCCAAGAGCTTGCCGCTGGACGAGATCAACGGCATGCGCGAGATCTTCCTGGAGATCGACAAGGACAAGAGCGGCACCATCACCGTGGACGAGTTCAGCGACGCGCTCAAGCGCAAGGGCGTCATGGGCCTCACGGAGGGCGACGTGACGAAAATGATCGCGGTGGGTGCGCGTGAAACGCGAGGAACGCGGTGTAGTATGCCGGACTCGGGATACATAGCCTGGAACCCTGGATACTTGCAGGGATGGTCGCGGTTCGTGACTGTGCTGGGGGGAGACCCGGGACGGGCTTCGTTGGCTTATGGAATCCTGGCAGTTCCGGCCAACAAAACGAACTTCCCCGACGGCCATCAGTGGAGTTGCTGTCGCTGAACTTACGGTTGCTGCTGCTGAAAACGGTGTCAACGTTGTTGCGCAGGAGGCGGACGTGAACGGGGACGGCACCATCGACTACGAGGAGTTCCTGGCGGCCACCATCAACCGCTCTAAGCTGGAGCGCGAGGAGCTGCTGCGCCAGGTCAGCGGCGGGGCCCTGTCGAGCATCTGCTACCATTATGTGATGCGCGCTACCAGGCCAAACGTTTTGTCTAGCCGGGGCGTGGAGCGGGACGGGGGAAAGCGGGAGGCTGGGGACGGGGCGTGACCGCACAGCAAGCTCGTGTTGCGAGATGTTACACGGGATGCCTTGGTTGCGCTGCGCGCCATAGCTGCCAGGCAACGGCATCGCGCCTTCAGTGCAGCCTCCCTAAGTGGCCTCCCCGCTCGCTCAGGACTACGAAGTCCCCCATGGCGCCCTGCTGCACGTTGGTATCGGCTTCTGGCTTTCCGCTCCCCGCTTTCCGGCTTGCCTGTCGCCTTCCACTCGGCTGACCTCTACCCGCTCCTCTCCCCAACCCCGCGCTCGGTTCAGCGGCTCCCTGCGTAAGCCACGCACGCCAAATTAGCCAACGGGTTCCTGACGCAGCCCGCATGCCGCGTCTCCCCCCCCTCCCTCCTACCACGCAGGCGTTCATGCGGTTCGACGAGGACGGCAACGGCCACATCTCGCGGCAGGAGCTGTTCAACGCGCTGTCGGACCCCGCGCTGGGGGTGGACCCCAAGGAGATCGACGAGATCATCGACCAGGTGGACGCGGACGGCAGCGGAACCATCGACGTGAGTGGCGGGGCGTGCCCGCATCAGCGTGGGGCGGAGGGGCGGGCAGGAGGGCAATGACCCATGGGTTATCGAAAGTGCCAAGCTGTTGCGTGGGTGCTGCTTTCTTGAGTGCCGTAGTGGAGATGCTCCGGCCGGTGCCGGTATCCTCCGTGGCAACACGTTACGCGATACGTGTGTTTCCCGCACGTGCATGGCAGGGCCAAGGGTAGGGCCCTTGAATTACCTCCAGTATGAAAACAAATTCCCAAATCCCCTTTACTGTCTTCCCACCCTCGCAGTTCAACGAGTTCGTCGCCATGATGCGCGGGATGTAAAGCTGGAGCCTTGGACGTGCAGCAGCCCGGATGTGCACCAGCTTGGATGGGCGGACAGGGCGGGGGGAGGAGGGAGGAGGGGTTCGCGTTGAAATAAGCGGGAGGAGGGGAGGAATGATGTTACAGGTTTGCGGGCCGGCGGGGCACTGTTGCTCGGGCCACCATGTGCAGGAGGTATGATCGGAGCTCGTGGTCGCCCCTTCGTTGATTCGTAGACGCTGACGTGTCTGTGATCCACGTTACCGTATCGGTTTCGTCCATGAACTGGCGTCGGGGTGAAAGCACTGGAGTTTTGGTCAGGTGTATTATGCTCTGCTGAGAGCTTGCTGTAGGAAGTTGCTGTTTCCCATAAATTGACGTGCTGTACGGGGATGCGTTTGTTTGTTGTTGTGAGTTTGCCTTGACCTGTCACCGTTCATGTGCTTTCGCTTTGACTTACTGAACTTGGTACCAAGTGGCACTGCTCATAAGGTTTCATGCATGTATGTGACGTGTACATGATGTAAAGCGAACGGCCCCTGGAATTCTGACTGTCTGAGCTTGGGCAATCCCATGGACCACGGCGGGATGGAAGGTTGCAGGATCAAGTTCGGGAAATTAGACAGCGGACCTGGCATGGCCCGTGCAGCCCCACTGCCTGTACGGCAGTCTAGGGCAGGGGAGGTATCCCCTGGTCTAGGGATACTAGTCCACTTCCCGCTCTGCATGCGCCTGGACCGCGTATACACCCTGCTGCACCGCACTGTTTAAGAATGCATGAGGAGGTCAACTGCACATATGCGCAATCTGCCCCTCAGCAGTCCCACGTAGTCTGAAGCGAGCTTGTGTGCAGTCTGTCACATGCTCAATCTCGCATTGAACTACCGTACCGCTGGCGCTGATTGCCCTCAGCTGCTGGCTGCTGCTGGCAACACCTCCCAACTTCACGCCACGAGCAAGACTTGCAGGACATCCATGTCCTGGTCTCCACAACTGATTGCCGCGGTGGGCATGTGGCGGTCAACCAAGGCTCACAAACTCCGTACGCCCCCCTGTCGGGCTTCTGGTTCAACAGGCGCATTCCCCCACCCTAGAGGCACTAGGCACCAACGGATTCGGCAAATGCGTTACAGGCGTTGTTCACAGCGGCCGTCTCCGCGGCACCGAGAAGTCTGTGCGGGGCAACGTCCGCGCCAACCGCGCCCGAGAGCACACCAGTCCAGCAGCTAGGCCCAGCGCCGGCTCCCGCCCGTGCAGGCCGTCGACTGTGCTAGGCTCGCCACCTCAAAAGGCCGAAGTTTACTGCACGTTGAAAGGGGTATGGAATTACGTCAGTCCGCAGCTTAAGAGTACAGCTCTCCAGGGCAATCTGAAAGTGCACTAAGCGACGAAGGCACAAAGACATCCGTGCCCGAACATGCATTTGAACAAAGCGCATGCCACTTGCAGTCTGGCTCACCTTCAACTTCTTCTTGGGGCGCAGCTGGTTGGTGCGGCCGCAGCTCTTCTTGCGGCAGTTCTTGGCGCGGGGGTGCAGGCGAGCGTAGCACCTGGACATGGCCAACCGACACACCCCTCAGTTCCAGCACCAAGCCTCGCGGGCAGACACCCAACAGTAACAAACAGCCAGCTCGCATGACCCAGGTGTCAACGGTAGATCACTTGGTCGGCAAATGCGCCTCACCCGACCCGGGCCAAAGAGTCGCTTGGACCCGTTGACGTCAACACAGAAGCGCCCCCACGCTACCGCTACCGGGTGCCACTCACTTGCGGCAGATGACCTTGTCCTGGTTGTACTTGCGGGCCAGGGCCTGCAGCGAGGGCTCAATGATACCGCCACGCAGGCGCAGCACCAGGTGGAGGGTGGACTCTGCGGGGGCGGGGTGGGACAGGCGGGACAGGACAGAACATAAGCACTTGCATTGCTTGCAGTGCGTGTGGCGTACCGTCGTGCGCTGGGGTGCCAAACACGTGTTTGCGCAGTCGCACAGGACCCGCATGCGAGGGTGACAGCGGCAAGACACCCCGATGGGAGGGGGTCCCTAAGCAACTAAACCAAACCAAAACTGGCTGCGCATGGGGCAGTATGCGGTATGCACCTGGCGCCACACGCCAAACACGCAGCCCAGCACCAAGGACACGCACTCATCGCAAACCGCTGTCAGCTCCGTCGCATCTTTCCATGCTCGGATGCCTCTCTACAGCCCAGCCACCGTCGTGCCCGACCCTGCCACCCGTGCTGCCCTGCGCTGACTCGTCGCCTTGCGGCATGCCCCAGCTCGGGCCATGGAGCCGAGCAGACTCCAGCACAGTACCCCAGCAGACCTCGTGAAGCCCCGACGAGCTGTCGCACGAACGACCGCCCTTTTCACACAGTGGGATGACCGTGCCCCCAGCCCATGGGTCCACTCCCTTCCACGCACCCTTCTGGATGTTGTAGTCGGCCAGGGTGCGGCCGTCCTCCAGCTGCTTGCCGGCGAAGATCAGACGCTGCTGGTCCGGGGGGATGCCTGTGGGCGACGGGGCCAGAGGTGCGGTGAGCATCCGTGCCTCAGGCCTCGGCCCCAGGAGCGCGTGCACTCCCGTGCGTACAGCTGCCTACGCAGGCTGGGTGCGTAGGCAGCAAGACATGTCTCAAACTGATCATGCTCGGCGGACATCGCTGCTGCGGGTGGGTGGGCTGATGCTGGGCACTGCACTGGGCCGCTAGCGAGCAGGTCATCGCCGTTTGCTGTGCAAGGCTGTAAAGTTGTCCCTTGATGTTGCTCCAGATATAAAATTAGCTGAAAGCATCTGCAGACGCGTGCTTTCTCCAAGAGTGCCGACTGTCGCCTCCTCCAGCCCCTGGGCGGCGCAGCGCCGGCAGACGCGCTGCTGCTTCCTCCAGCCATAGCTGTTCGCCATAGTAGTGTTGGTATAAACGTATCTATCGAACATGCTGCTAGGTCCTCACCCTCCTTGTCCTGAATCTTGGCCTTGACATTCTCAATAGTGTCCGAAGACTCCACCTCAAGGGTGATAGTCTTGCCCGTAAGGGTCTTCACGAAGATTTGCATGGCTGCCCGCTTCTGCCGTGCCTGCGCAACAAAGCCGCCGGATGCTATGTAAAAAGCTCGAGTATGGGCAAAAGAAACGCGCTGAAGTAAAATAGCGTTGCGCTAGGCTCTCACCTTCCAGGAAAAGGAAAGAGACCCTTAAGTGCGCGGACTTCGGTCTATAGCGGCCGAAAGTCTAACGCTGTACGGCAGGTTCGTCTGTTTGCTGTAAAGTTGCGCCTGCATAAATTCATGAAACTTGATGAATAAATAGTAACATGTAAATGTGTAGCACTACCCTGAGTCCACGCTGCAGGCTGACCAACGGCCCACGCGCCACGGTCGCCCCTTCCCACCCAGCCCACTTCGCTCCCTCGTGCGTCACGATACGTGTGTGCCTGTTACCCATCTCACATCTGGAGGCAGCTTCACGTGCCAAACATGACAGGTAAGTGTTACAGGCCTACAAGCGCCGTCTCGGCCAGTCCAAACACGACTTGCACCATGGTGCCCAGCACACCCCCGAGCCCACAGCACACCCCAGAGCCCACATAAGCTGCCATGCCCAGGGGCTCCATGTGGCTTAGCGCTAAGCCACATCAATCGTCCAACCTGCAGCCAGTCATAACCCCTTGCACACCTCCATCAGCCACCCACGACCGCACATGCCCACACTCATGCGCGGCGTCCCTATGTCCTATGTACGTGCACGTCGACGGCCCCCGTTTGGTCCCCACATCACACGCCAACCTGCACACACTGCACCAGCCGCACTTAACCCAACAAGTCCACACCAGTACATGGTACACAGGAAAAAACCCTTACCCTGCCTCAATTGCCGGCGGCTATCCCCCACCCACACACACCGTCAGCAGCAGGCCTTCTGCAGCCACCTAGCGCTTGAACCTCCCCCGCGCATTGTCTGAATGCCAACCGCACCACCGTGCTCCATGCACCAATAGCCCACGTCCCCATAAGCCACGCCCCACACACACCACGATCGGGCTTTCCTTTCAGGCGGCCCTGATGAGCACACCAGCCGCCGCCGCAGCAGCCAACACACCCATGCCTCCACATGCTAAGCCTCCAGACGCCTGCCGCCCCAGCTCAAAATCCCCGCAGCGCCGCTGCAGCCCCCTCCCTCCCCGCCATCCTCCCGCCGCTGCCGTACACCGCACCGCCCTTCCCAGCCCCTCCTCCTCGCCGCTCCCCGCCTGCTTCAATTTCCGCCGCCTTCCCCTCTCCGCCTCCGTGCCTCTGCCTCCACCGCCGCCCCAGCCCCCCCCCGTGCGCTGGCCCCGGCCCCCCTTAGGCCAGGTACTTGAAGAGCGTGGGGTTGTCCTTGTCGCGCTCCAGGTACTCGCGCTGGATGAGGTCCTCGATGCTGCGGGGGACAGCAGGAGAGGGGGCAGGGGAGTTTGCGAGAGTAAGGCAAAGGGCAGGGGATGAGAGGCGCAAAGGCGCAGGGAGGCGATATTTGGGTCCAGTTTGTTATAACACTTTACTCCCCAGTCCGCACCTGCCCCCGCACTTTCAACCTCCACCCACTTTCCCCAGTCGCCCAGGACATCACCCCGCTGCCCCCCCCCCCCCCCCCCCCCTGGTGCGGGGTCCCCACCCCGCCCCTGCCGCCTG
>VFQN01007691.1_pt1 | contig 11437 bp, 17 predicted proteins | sample 3512371 | NCBI WGS metagenome assembly VFQN01 (sample SAMN10412370, study PRJNA504923) | tailings metagenome | isolation source: Replicate 2 from Balatoc abandoned mine | place: Philippines: Itogon, Benguet | collected 2017-08-28
GGCACAGGGCGCCAGGGCACTGACGGAAAAAGCACCGGGGTTTTTGCTCTGAGTGGTTAGAACCATGTGTATTAACAGGAACGTGTGTGGCAATGGCGAGCTCAGTGCTCGTGTGCAGCTCGGAGCTCCAGGTGCCAGTAGGCGCCACGCACCTGGGGGGCTGGGGCTCGTGTGGGTTAGCGTTGTGTAGCAGGATGCGGTGAACGGGAGGATAACGCATGTACCAGAACATAGCTATGGACCTGGACCGCTAAGGCATGAGCGGTTACTATGCAGGTTAGTGTCACGTCGTTGGTGGGTTGCGGTTGTGTGGGTGCACGGAGCGTGAAGCTGCAAAGAGCGTGCGGGTGCACGGAGTGTGCAGTTACAGGGGTGCGATTCAGCCAGGTGTAGCACGTGCACGTTGCTAGGTGCGGCACGTGAAGGAATGAGGCCCAGCACCACCAGCGCCCTACCAGCGTTCTGCTAACACACCAGGCCAGGGCAACAGCAAGTGCTGCTGCCTTCACGGTTGTGAAAGGGGAGCCCATGCAGCAGCCAGGGCTCAGGGACTTCAAGGGCAACAAGTGGGTACAAGTCAAGGACGTTGGACACGTGGAACTGAGGGACGGCCTGCAGCTGGCCATAGTCCTGGGCCACGTACCTTCTCCCTCGGCACAACCTGTTCGGGCTTGTGCCGTAGGAGAAGGTACATGGTCCAGGGCCAGGGCCAGCTGCAGGCCGTCCCTCATCTCTACGTCCCCTATGTCCGTAACGTGTACCCTTGTTGCCCCGCGGTTAGGTGCGGCATGTGAAGGACGGCGCCGCTGGTGAAGGGGGTGTGGTTATGGTCATTAGGAAGTTTGCGGGTGGGTTTACGATAGTGGGTTCACGGTTAGGCATGTATGCGTAGGCGCTGCAGGTGCAGGTGCGTTCTCGCGCACCCAGTTATACCACATGGCATGCGGCACCTACCTGCCGCCTTGAGCCAGGCCTCTCGTAACCAGCCCTCTCACCTGCACATCTCCCAGCACACCAATATCCCTCCTGAACCCACGCACCTGCCCACTGGCTTGCGTGCGTCGGACCAGCGGGTAAGCTCTCCAAGCAACAAAACCCACACCAGACCCACAGGCATCCACTCGCGTCCAGCCCTCCAGCTACTGGCAGTTTCCTTTACCCATGTTACCCAACTTCAGTCCCTTGCTCCCTTCGCTCAAAGCGGCCATTGTGAGGTACGGTAGGCCGCGGGGCACTGGGGCTGCATGCATGACACGTGGCACATGGCACGTGGCATGTGGCACGCTAGTTTGTCTTCATGCTGCGCTAGAGCAGAAGAGGGCGCGCGACACTGGCCGCGCATCTGTTCCCTGACAGGCATGCGGCGGGAGGCAGACTGGAGGCTTCTGCCCTGCATGCCGCGTCCCACACACCCCACGTCCCCACCCGCAGGCACTGCTGGCTTCATCTCTGCCACTTGACCGCTTGGTGGTCACCCCCACACCCACGCCCCCGTCCCACACACCCACCAGCGTGGCCCCCAGCATCCACTTTGCCGCTTGGTGGTTAACCCACACCCTGTCCCCACCCGCACCCACCAGCTTGGCCCCCAGCATCCAGCCCTCCCTGCGCGCCACCTCCAGGTGGTCCAGCAGCCGACCGCGGCAGTCCGTCAGGTAGGCCTGCAAGGGGGGGGAGGGGGGGGGCAAGTGAGGGGCAGAGGGTGTGGGGCAGGTGAGGGGCAGGGGGCGTGGGGCAGGTGACCAGGGCAGTCCGTGTGTACTGTGCGTGGTGGACGCGGAGTGTATGGTGCGCCTGCAGCCTGCGCCTGGGCTGTGCGCTCTGCTGTGTGCCCTTTGTGCTGCTGTCCGGAGATAGCATCGGCCAGGACAGCCGTTCAGGGAGGGCCACCAGCAGCATCGGAGCCAGTGAAGCCCGGAAAGCAAGGCGGCGACGGCAACATGCAGCTTGCAGTGCGTATTCCTAAACGGCCAGCAACCATCACAGCTGCGCCGGGGGCTCAGGGTCGGACGTAACGCGCGGTGCGCTGGCAGAGCGGCGGAAGGGCCCGGCCCAGCCCCTCCAGCTCGAACCCTCCACGCCCTCCCCCCTGTCCATCCCCACCTGGTACGTGTTGAGCACCCGCACCGCCCCCCGGTTGTGCTCCCGCATCAGCTGCAGCACCACGTGCTCGATGGCCTGGGGGCAGTGTTGGGTAGGGGGCGCGGGCGAGAAGGGCAGCAGCTGCATCGGCAGGCGCGCAAGTGCAACGGGCATGCACGTGGTACAGCAAGCACAAAGTGGCAAAACATCAATAATGACAGAGCGTGGAGCATGGCCTGAACAATAACATACCGTGAACGTGGTTGTGTGTACTGAGGTGCGAGCAGCCACCGCTGCAGCACCAGATACGCAATAGGCTAACGGTATTAGGACCGCAAGTCGCAGTGCTGCTCACGCATGTGCCACGCGGCCAACACAGTTGGCCCATGCCGGCAGCTGGGACTTGAGGCACTAGGACCAGCACTACCGCACCCCGAACTGGACTATGTGTGCTCCACGTCCACCATGAGGCAAAACACCAGCAACACCTGCACCCAACGGCATATGTACTGCTAATCCACAGCTTAGTACCGTATACTAATTCCACACACTGGCCACCCACCGGCTGGAAGTACGTGTGCTCGGCGTCCACCATGAGGCACACGTTGTGGCGCAGGGCGGCAGTCACCAGCGTCTGCGGGCGTGCCAGGCACCCGGGGCGGGGCGGCCGTGGGTGTCATGCCCGCGTGCGGGTGGGAACACATGACAAACTGAAGCGAGGGGCAACACTTTAACGGAGTGGAGCTGAAACGGGCACCTAAGCTGTGATTGTGTTTCGTACACGAGAGGTACGGCACCTCCGTACGGCACGCACCTGCAGGCGGCCCAGCAGTGCGTCCATGAGCTCCACCTCGTGCTCGTCCAGGCAGATCTCGGCAACTGCCGTACGACAGTGCGTGCCGTACAGCGCCGCGCGCACGGCAGGCAACCATTGCACATGGCGGCGCGGGGGATGGAGGTGGGAGGGGTGGGAAGGGGTTCAGGCGGCGTGGGGCGTGCGTGACAAGCGTACCGAACCGGGTGACCAGGACATGCGGGCGTGTGTATTAGCACCAACACGGAGCAAGAATGCAGGGCCGCGACGACGGTCAGGTGGTGCAGGGAAAGCAGCTTGCGCGTGGATAGTAGGCCGTGCTGCACTGATTTATCCTTTCCCTGCATGTGCGTGCGGCGCGTACACGCGTGCACACTCATGCGTCGTGGCGCGCGTTCACGCCTAGCCGCAGTGCCGTGCACACCAACATCCAGTGCCCCTGGCCCTGCAGGCGGCGTTTCATGCTATAGCCTACGCGCACGAAGCACCGCCCACGCGGCCCCCGTCCCCCTCACCCTGCTGCCCCGCGCCCCCCGTGCCGCCGCCGCCCCCCTCGGCGATGCGCGCCGCCAGCATGGGCATGTGTCTTAGCTCCAAGCTGCGGGTCCAAGACACGTAGTCAACCTGCAGCAGAAGCACGTGCGTGGGCATGAGTCGGTGCAACAGCGCAGCACCGAATGTACGGTACTGCATCCGTTGGATGTAGCACCCGGCTGCCACCCGACAGGTCCCTGCAACCCGACAGGCATACATGTGCGCTGCATTGCACCTTACGCAACCCAGCACAACCCACATGAGCATTGTCTTTTAACGACTCGGCTTCCCGCCCAGTCCTGGCCCCAGAGACATGTTGGAGCCCCCCCCCCGGCCTCACCCTGCCCTCCGTGGACCGCTCCTGCAGCCAGCTGTAGGTGCGCGCCACGTGCTCGGCGACCCGCGGGTCAGCCTCCCCCACCAGCGCACGGAACTGGCGGTCGAACTCGCCGCTGTCGATCGTGCCGCTCCCTGCAGGGCGTGATGCCGCGGCGAATGAGGCGGGCGGAGCTAGGGAACAATTACACAGGTGTCCGTGTGGGTTAGCCCGCCTGCCAAGCCTCCGCCACACCAGCTGCTGGTTTCAACCATCCTTGTAACACAAAACGCCAAACTGCATCCATCTCCAACCGTTCCGTGCCGCTGTCAGGCAGATGACGGAGGGCGGCGGTCGGGGGGTGGGCACGTGATAAGCCGAGACTGGACACCCCGCTTGGACAGCTGTTCACGCATGTGCCCCACGCACCGTCCTCGTCGAACTTCCTGAACAGGCCGTGCAGGGTGGTGAGGGCGGTGGAGGCGCGCTGCAGCAGGGCGGGGTTGCCCAGGGCAGTCATCTGCGTGGGGAGGGGGTGGGGAGTTGAGATCCGTGAAGGGGCTGACAGACGTGTTGTAGTTGGCCGAATGGGCTGCGAGTAGTCGGTGGTGACGGGACGATGAGGCCGGTACATGTTCCCACGGCCAAAATACGGACCTCCGCACCTTGATGGCCGCGAAGGCTGGCCGGCCGGGCTGCTGCGCCGCCATCTCTATGGCCGACAGGAAGTGCTGCACGTGCCTGGGGGATGCGGGGGGCGACGGGGGGGCATGAAGTTACTAGAACGTACGACCGGTTCGACACACTGCAGGCAAGTACCATACCACTGTGTCGTCGAGTTGCAGGTCAGACAGGGGGACGGGGCGCGAGCGAACTTCGGATGCCATTCCAACAGGACACAGCCATACTTGGTGCGCGCTCCGCGTTTGGGAGTGCAGCAGTATGCTTCGGATGTCCTACGGCGCCCTGCCCAGGTACGGCACACCAGCACAGAGCACACCCCGCACCACCCTTCACTCACTTGTCGCACTGCTCCTCCGACGCGTAGTCGTACGTGCGGCCCACCACGCCGAACGCACGAGCCACGGTCCGCTCGCTCGCGCCCTCCACACCCAGCTCGATCTCGGGCGCTCCAGCCGCGGCCGCCGCAGCCGCAGCCGCAGCGGGTCCCGACGCCGTGGCTGCGCCCAAACCTCCCCGCACTGGCACAGGATGCTGCTGCTGCTGCTGCTGCTGTTTCTGCTGCTGTTGGCCTGCTCCCCCCTCCACCTGCTGCTGCCCCTCTTCCGCCCTGTTTGCCTTGGCGGTGGTTGAGGGCCCCACGTCGTCCTCCGCCGCGTAGTCCAGGATGGAGCCCACGCCCGCAGTCTGGGAGGGGGGAGCAGGGAGAACAGCGACAATTAAACCAGGTATTTGGATGCCCACTAACTGGTCATTGGGGTGAGCCAAGGGGTAGGTCCAGGATGCGCCCTGCGCCAGCAGCCTGCGGCCGGTGTGAGCAGACAGGGGGGACAGCAGCCCAGGCCCAAGGGGCAAGCAAGTTCGTGCAGCGAGACCAAGGTCGTCCAACCAGCGGAGACTTCATTTGGAATGAAGCCATCGCTTGCAGGCTTGGGATGGCGAGGAAGGCCAGCGAGCAGGCACTTGGGCACATGCCTACGGAGGCTACCAGGCGTGTGGAATTGCGTGGGGCAGGATGCCGACGGATGCCTCTCCGCGATCGTACGTTTCGTGCGGCGATGCGCCAGTCCCCACCCGCCCAGCCACAGCCCCCCACCCACGCACCTGCAGCCTCTGCGCTGTGCGGCGCACCTCCCGTACGTCCTCCCCCGCGCAGAAGTGTGCGAAGAACGTGGCCTTGACCACCGCCTCCGTCAGCCTGCTGCCCAGCAGGCGGTGCGACAGGGACAGCAGCGACTCGGCGTGCTCCACGAAGGGCTGGGAGGTGGAGAAAGGGAACAAACAGTTGTAGCACAGCGCAGCGTCAACAGCAGCGCATTGCTGCAGAGAGCCACACGGCGAGCCGCCTGACGCTAATTCTAGCTTGCGACACTCCCGCTGCGCTCAATACCCGTGACCTTCCTCAACTTGCACACACGCCCCAGCGCAGGGATAAGGCGTGCACTTCAGTACTCAACCAGCAATGTGCAAGGGGCCCCACCTTGACGCCGCATAGCCTCAGCACGCCGTACGCCCTCAGCAGCTGCCACGTGCTCTGCCCCTCGAACACCAGCCGGTGGTCGGAGAAGGACAGCGGGGCAGGGGGAGATGATGATGAGGAGGAGGCAGCAGTGGAGGAGGGGGAGGAGGGGGAGGAGGAGGCGGAAGCCTGGGCGTGTGTTGGGGTGGCGGAGCGCTCCGAGTCATTGGGGTGCGTGGAGGGTGAGGCTGCGGTGGCGGGCTGGGCTGCGGCGGTGGCGCTGGAGGTTTGGGAGTAGGCACGGGTAAGGAGAAGGCTGGTCCAGGGGAGGGTGCTCCAAGGGGATGGTAGTGGCGGTGGTCCAAGGGGCGGAGAGTCGGTGGGAGATGTTGTGGAGAGGAGGATGCGTGTCGACAGCGGTGTTCGCCCGGCAGCAGAGGAGGCCTGAAGGGGTCATGAGACGAGGTGCGTCGACAAGGAGAGGAGGGCAGCCGGTGAGAGGGGTGGCAAGGGGGAGTAAGGTCAGCTTGCGGATGAGGAAGGGTGTTGCGCTTACGTCAGAACCAAGACGCGTGGCGCGGGTGCTGAGGGTAGCTGACTTCGGCACACGGGGGAGGCGATGCCCTGAGTGAATGTGAATTGCAATGGGGGGCAGCGCTCGTAGCGAAGAGGCTGTTCCATGTGCGGTGCGCGATGTGAAACGTGCACGAGCTGAAAGGCATGCGGCGGCAATGGCCATACGACGACAACACAGCGGGGCCAGTTACCTGCTGCGTTGAACTGAGGAAAGCAGGAAGAGGCCACGGCGGTGATGGGTTGGCTCCCACGACTGCCAGCTGGTTGAGGGGAAGGCGACGACCCTTGCGGAGCATTGCGGAAAGCTTTTGCTGCTGGGGCCTTCAGCGGTCCCAGCGCAAGGTCTAAACTTGTATGGGTCAGATATATGAGTAAATAGGAGCTATCACGCGTGTAGCTATTTGGGTAGTGGTGCCGCAGCGTGGGCAGGGCGTAGGGCTTCACTTTATCCGTGTTACTAACAGTCAGGTCGTCTTCTTTATCGAATTATATCTCAACAAAGTCACATCTTCGTTCACACGTCGAGTCCTGTACCTCTTACTGACAGTCATGATTCCGCTGAAAAGGTCGAACTGCCCCAACCGAAAGCGTTACAGGGGCGCCGGAAGTCCCAGCACTTTCGGCGAAGGTAGCCTTACCCTGTAGGGCAACAATGCTCAGCAAGCAAGTTGACCACTCAATCACACTGTGTAAGACTCCACCATGGACCCTGAAGTTTGTAGTCAAGAGCCCGACGAGACCGAAACATCGATCGAGGAAGCATCCATCATAAGGCTGCTTCGCATCATTGTTACTGAAGGAGCAGCTGTCGGGAAGCCGGGAACGGCTGCTGGCCACGACCAGGAAGACGATGGCGCGCCAAACGTGACTTGCGAGGAGGCGGGCTGCCTGCTGTGGGACATGAGCGCTTCCCGAGCGTGTGCGGCAGTGATGCTGTGAGCGTGGCTTGTGGCAGGCTTTCCAGTCTTAATCCAGCTGCCACGCTGTGCAGGCATAGGGCAGGGGCAGGGCCCAGGGGCAGGGCAGGGCGGAGGAGCAGCACCCGGCGCTGCATTGCCCACCGTCCACCTGCGCGTCTGTACATTACCGGCACAACTGGCGGGGTCGGCGGCCTGCACTGCACTGCATCCCACTGCACAACTTGCCAGCTGTGACTCACACGCCCCCATTTCCGTAAGGCCGCCACCATTTCCAGCCACTGCTCTCCTGTTGGATTTCCTCTCCGTGAGCTGCTCCCCGCCCCCCGTCTTCCGCAGCCGCAACCGCGCCCTGGACGCCTTTGAGGCGGTGCTCACGCGGGAGGCCGCAGCCCTGCAGCAGCATCAGTTGCAGCAACAGCTGCTGGAGGAACACGCACAAGAGCAGCTGCAACAACAACAGCAGCAGCAGGAACCTGGCACTGACACAATGCCCAGCCCTCAGCGCACCCTCAGCCCAGCCGGCGGCCTAACCGCCGTCCCAACCACCCAACCGCCCGACCTGCGGCTGGTTGAGGTCTCCCTTGGCGCGCTGGCCAACCTGATTGCCGTACGGCCCAGGGAGGCGGCGGCGGCGCTGGCGGGCCGGGGGGCGCTGCTGGGGCTGCTGCTGGCGGCGCCGGCGGGGGCAGCAGCAGCAGCAGCTGGTGGTGGTGGTTGTGTACATGGCAGTGGTGGATTTGGCGGCGATGGGATCGATGCCTTGGACGGCAAGGCCAGGGCTCGGGATGCAGAGGGTGGTGGTGACGGAGCAGCAGCGGGACCGGCGGCACCTGGCGGAGTAGCCGGAGGCGGGGCGGGAGGCGCAGCGGGTAGCGTGGAGGCCCCGGGCGGCGGGCTGCTGTTTGTGGACGACAGCCGTGTGCTGGGGGAGCTGTGCAGGCTGGGCAGCCTGGCGCTGAGGGCAGAGGTGGGCGGGGGGAAAGGCGACGGGCGACGAGGGCTCTCATCATGATGCGTAATTATGAACGGCGGGGGCGGGGAACCACCCCAAGGCAAATTCTTTGAAACCCCTTCAACGCCCTGCCGCTCACGCGCTGCCGCCTGCTGCATTCTTCTCCTTCTTATGGCGCCTGCTCCCACCCCCGCCTCGGCAGGGCGCCCCCCGCTGGCTGGCGCTGCTGTCTGCCCCCGCGGCGCTGCAGCGGCTGCTGCTGGTGGCCGCCTCCACCCTAGACCCCACGCTGCTGGCAAGGTGGGTGTGCAGCACCGTGTGGGGCGCGGCCATGTGTATTACAAGGTGTGTGTTAGCAGATGGTGGCGTTCACCCTGGACCCCACGCCGTCGCTGGCCCGGTGGGTGTACGGACCCGGCGGCTTAGTGCTTGGCCACGGCTGTGGACGGTAGGTCTGATACAACACGCATGTCCGACTACGCCCGATTGTCCAAATGTGCATGTGCCTCCTCCCTGTTGCCAGGGTGCTGGACATCAAACATCGCTCGATGCATAAGCTAAGTAGCTTTCAGTCACATCGGCGTTGTGAGGTTTCCGTTCCGCAGGGTGCTGGACCTGCTGGTCACCATCCTGCACGCCGAGGGGCGGCTGGGGCCAGCTGCGGGGGCAGCAGCGGCAGCAGCCCCAGCGGCCCCCGACGGGCCTGTCCCGCCCGTCCCCCGTGCGCGGGGTGTGCTGCTGCGCTGCGGGCTTGGGGACCTGGTGCGGGGCGTGCTGCGGGAGGCGGTGCGGCTGCAGGCGGGAGAGGTGCGGGCAGGCGTGGGTGGGGGATGGGGAGGGGAGAGGGGTTGCAAGGGGGGTTGGGCACTGGGAGATGGTAAGCGGAAGGGAGGCCTGAGGGTGAATGGTAAGGCTAGAGGACCTTGGTGACCTGTGGGGAAAGGCCGCTCATGCATGATCGCTCGGGCAAAGCCAGGATTGCCGATGCTTCCCTGCAGGTATTCTGGCCGGACGCCACGTATGGCTCATGGCGGGAGCTCTCAATCCGCAGCCGGGGTGCCCGTTGCCAAGCCGTTGCTATACTATATTGTGTGGTCACGTGCCACCGTTTGCATACTCTGCTCATCATGCGTTCCCGCGCGCGTGTGCACACAGGTCGGGGAGGACAGCGATGCCATGATGGTGGACGGGAACGAGATGGCGGGCGGAGGCGAAGAGGGCGGCATCGCTGCCGTACCATCGTACGGTGTCGTGGAGACGTACGGCAGCAGCGGTTGCTTCAGCAACGGGGCAGGCGGCGACGGCGGTGGCGGTGGTGGCGCGTTGGCGGAGGCAGCGGCGTACCCTGGACCCGCGTACGGCGCAGAAGAGCAGCAGCAGCAGCTGCAGCAGCAGGAGCTGCAACAGGAGCTGCAGCAGCAGCAGGGGCCAGGCAGTCCAGGGGTGCAGGAGGATGGCGAGCCGGAGGGCGGTGATCGCAGCGGTGGCGGCGCAAGCGGCGGGCTGGCCCCTGCGGAGGTGGCGGCGGTAGTGGGCGCATTGGCGGGCGGCGGCGGCGACGGAGCAGATGGCGGCGGAGTCGGAGGGTCGGCATCGGCGCTGCCGCTGAGTGACGAGGCGGTGGACGCGGCGCTGCGGCTGATCGAGGTGGGGCGTGGGAAGGGGTCGGGGCGTTGGATGGGGTGGGGTGGGGCAGTGCTGGGGGCGTCTGGGAGAGGAACCTGAAGGGTGAACCACTATGTTGAGGTGCTGCGTGGGCCATACGTGTGCCGCAATGCGGTCTGTTGCAGCAGCAGGCGCTTGGATGGACGACACGGCAGTCCATCCCAATTGTGTGCGGCGCCGCGCCTGCGGCACGCAATTCCCGGACCACCGTCTAGAGCTCAGGACCGTAGGGCCCCTTGCATGTGGGCCCCTGCCTACAACATACAGCGGGAGGCTCTGATGTGCCGTGCCCGTGGCACGCGTGCCCCAGCCCACGGACCTCCGCCAAGACCCGAGGGCCCTACCCCGCTTGCGCCACCCCGCGCATTGGTCGTTACCCCACACCAACCCGCAGGAGCTGGTAGCTGCGGAGGCAGCGGCCGAGGCGGAGGGCCAGGGCCCGGGCCCCCTCCCCCGAGTGCTGTCCCCGGGGCTGTTGGTGCTGCTGCTGGCGCTGATGCGATGCAGCGACAGCACACAGGTGCGTGGGTTGCGGCACGGGCGTGTGCGTGTGCTCGCAGAGCGTGCCGCTCTGTGCCAGGGTGGGATGCGCGTGCAGGTTGTGCTCACGCCCCAGGCACAATGGATGCCATGGCATGGTACTGTTCAACACTCTGCGCACAACCTCAGCATGCCGGTCATCGGCGGCGTAGACAGCGGCGTATGCTCGGAGGCCCTAACAGCGCACTTGTGCCTGTGCGCACACGCGTGACACGTGTCAGGTTGTGGAGGCCATCGTGTCGGTGCTGGTGGACGCCCGCCCGCCGGAGCTGCGCGCCGCCCTGCGGCTCATCCTGGCGGCAGGACAGGCGGGCACCGCCGCCGCCGCCGCTGCAGCTGCGGCCGCCGTCCACACCGCCCTGCAGCCGCAGCCTTCGACAGTGGCGGTGGTGGAACAGGGCGCGGGCGGGGGGGCGGCGGCCGGTGTGGAGGATGGGGCGGTGGAGGCGGCCGCGTGCTTTGGCAGGGGGCCGCTGAGGGGCCCCGCCGGCGGTGCGGCCGTTGCGGAGCGGTTGGTTGAGCTGCTGCGGGACACCTGCTGCACGCGGAACCTTAATACACACCACCGGCAGGGCAATGGTGTGGAGCAAGGTCTTGCGGTTGGGATGAGAGGCGGCGAAGGCTTGGGAACGGGGTCGGGGCCTGGGGGCACAGGCGGGCAAGGTGAGGGGCAGGAGGTGGAGCAGGAGGGGGAGCAGGCGGGGGAGCAGCTGCTGCAGGCCGGGTGGTACCTGCTGGCGGCGGTGCTGCGGGAGATGGCGGGGGCGGCAGGGGAGGCGGCGGAGGCAGAGGCGGAGGGCCAGGGGGAGGCGACGGGGGCGGGGGCCGAGGCGGGGGAGGGGGAGGGGGACGCGAGGGATGGGCGAGGGGGCTCGGCGGCGCCTTCGGTCAGCAGCTC
>VFQN01007692.1_pt1 | contig 11437 bp, 11 predicted proteins | sample 3512371 | NCBI WGS metagenome assembly VFQN01 (sample SAMN10412370, study PRJNA504923) | tailings metagenome | isolation source: Replicate 2 from Balatoc abandoned mine | place: Philippines: Itogon, Benguet | collected 2017-08-28
GGTGGGCGACCGCAACGTGGTGCGCACCCTGCCCTTCGTCCAGGTGAAGATGGCGCTCGGCGCCGGCCACACCACCTCGCGCAGCTATCCGCCCTTCGATCCGCTCGACGTCTTCTCCGACGACGATACTCCCGGACCGGCCCCGGCCGAGGCGTCGGGCGTCATCTATGGCGCGAAGGTCGAGAGCGAGGTCAGCCTGCGCACGATCGACTTCCCCGTGGCGACCGCTTCCTTCGACGAGAAGAGCGCGCTGAGCGCCGACGAGATCGAGGAAGTGGTGCGCGAGACCGGCATCGCGCTGTCGGACGGCGCGGTCCAGGTCGCCGCCCTTCATTATGTCGATCCGGAACGCTTCGGGCAGTCGCTCGGCGGCCCCGGCATCGGCCAGTCCTACGCCCGCATCATCCCCGAAAACGTCTCGACCGCGATTCGCGCGCCGATGGACGGGGGTTCGGTCGGATTCTCCGAGGATTACGTGCCGATTCGCGCCGAGAAGGATCTCAGCGCTGCCTTCAAGGACGCCGGCTACGACGAGGACATGTCGTCCGGCATGGTGAAGGCGCTGGCCTCCCACCTCGGCGGACCGGCGATCAAGCAGGGCAGCGTGCTGCGAATCGGTGTCGAATCGACCGGCACGCAGAACAGGATCGTTCGCTGCAGCCTTTATGACGGCCAGCAGCACATCCTTTCGATCGCTATCGACGACCGGAACAGGTTCGTTCCGGCCGACGAGCCAGAGACGACTCCCGAGCTGGCGAGCGCCTTCGACGATTCCCCGGCGCCGCTCCGGGCCCGCGGCGACCTGCCGAACGTCTATGACGGCATCTACCGCGCCGCCTATTCCTACGGCATGTCGCGGCCGATGACGCAGCAGCTCATCCGCCTGCTCGCCTCTGACGTCGACTTCCAGTCGCGTCTGAACCCGTCCGACCGGATCGAGGTGTTCTTCTCGCAGCCTGCGGACGACGATTCGGCCTCGGACGAATCCGAGCTTCTCTATGTGAAGGCCTCGTTCAGCGGCAACACGCGCACGCTCTACCGTTTCCAGATGCAGGACGGCTCGGTCGACTATTTCGACGCCGACGGCCGCTCGGCCCGCCAGTTCCTGCTGCGCAACCCGGTCCCCAACGGCAAGTTCCGTTCCGGCTTCGGCGGCAGGCGGCATCCGATCCTCGGCTATGTGCGCATGCACACCGGCGTCGACTGGGCGGCGCCGCGCGGCACGCCGATCATCGCGGCCGGCAACGGCGTCGTGGAAAAGGCCGGATGGACCGGCGGCTACGGCCGGCAGACCATCATCCGCCACGCCAACGGCTACGAGACCTCCTACAACCACCAGAGCGCGATCGCCCAGGACGTCGTTCCGGGCGCCCGCGTCCGCCAGGGCCAGGTGATCGGCTATGTCGGCTCGACCGGCCTGTCGACCGGACCGCACCTCCACTACGAGCTGATCGTCAACGGCAACAAGGTCGACCCGATGCGCGTGCGCCTGCCGGTCGGCAAGGTGCTGAAGGGCGAGGAGTTGGAGGCCTTCAAGAAGGAGAAGGAGCGCGTCGACACGCTGCTGGCGGACGACGAGAAGAATCCGCTCAAGGTCGCGGAAGCGGCGGCGAAATAGGGCGGCGCAATTCGGCCTTCCCGACGGCTCGACTATTTTTCCGATTCGGCCCGCTTCGGCGAACCCGGCACCGTCGCGAGCGCGACGAGCGCCGACAGCACGCACAATCCGGCATTGAGGAACGCGACGGTGGCGAAGGCGCTGTCGCCGGCCGCGATTCGCGCAGCCTCGCTCGCCGCGTCGAGCGCCGTCTCCGGCGCGACGCCGAATTCGGGCACCTTGCCCGCGAGATCCCCGAGGGCCGAGGCATAGCCGAATGCGGTAACGACCCCCATCGCCGCCACCGCGATCAGACCGGCGATGCGCGAGACGGCGTTGTTGATTCCGGACGCCGCCCCGGTCTGCTTGTCCTCGACGACGGTCATGACGGCGGTCGACAGGGGCGAGACGACCAGCGCCATGCCGAGCCCCATGACCACCATCATCGGGAAGACGCCGGCCCAGAACGAGTGATACTGCGCCAGCGCGATGAAGCCGAGGGCGGCGAACGCCGCGCCGACGATCAGACTGCCGATTGCGATCGGAAGTCTTGGTCCGATGCCGTCGGATAGTTTCCCGACGATCCCGGACAGCAGCGCGATGAAAACCGAGAGCGGAAGAAAAAGAAAACCCGTCTGCGCCGGGCTGACGCCCCAGCCGGCAATCAGCAGCATCGGCAGATAGAACAGGATCGCCGACAGCGCGAAATAGAGGAAGAACGTCGAAACGTTCGCACCACTGAAGGCGCGGTTGGCGAACAGGCCAAGGTCGACCATCGGCTCCGACGCTCGGCTCTCCCAGAAGACGAATGCCGCGATGATCGCCAGTCCTGCGACGATCGCCAGGACGGACTGCGTCGGCGAGGCGCCGTTCTCGCCCTCGGTCAGTATCGTCAATCCAAAGGCAAGCAGGCCGAAGCCGATGGCGGCAAGCGCCGCGCCGTTGAGGTCGAGCGCCTTCTGACTGCCGGGCGGGTCCGCCGGAACGCGGGCCGCCAGGAGCCAGACCGCCACCGCGCCAAGCGGCAGATTGATGGCGAAGATCGCACGCCAGATCGAATCGTCGAAGACCGAGAGCGCAAACCCGCCAAGAACCGGGCCGAGCGCGGTGGTCATGGCGGACGCCGCCGCCCAGATGCCGATCGCCCTGCCCCGCTCCGCCTTCGGATAGGCCTTGGCGATGATCGCCAGGCTGCACGGCACCATGATCGCCGCGCCGATGCCCTGCACGGCGCGGAATACGATAAGAAGCGCCGCATTGGGCGCCAGCGCACAGGCGACCGACGCGACGACGAAAAAGGCGATGCCTGCGATGAAGGTGAGCCTGAGGCCGAATCGATCGCCCGCCGCGCCTCCCGTCAGGATCAGCGCCGACAATGTCAGCGCATAGGCGTTGGAGATCCATTGAGCATCGGCGAGCGAGGCGCCGAGATCGGCCCGGATCGCCGGCATGGCGATGGAAACCACCGATCCGTCGATGAAGCCTATGCTCGAAGCGAGGATCGAGGCAGCCAGCACATATCGCCGACTTGAAGACGGGCAGAAGATCGATGCGGAAGCTGACGATACGGCCATGAGACTAGTCTAGCCGCAAAAGAATGGAGAGGAGCCGGAATTCGTTCAGGCCAGGCGGCCATCGGCGCGAATCGCCGCATGCCTCCTGCCCTACTCGACGAACTCCACCGTCACGCCCTTGGTGACCAGCTTGGCGAGTTCCTGCGCGTCCCAGTTGGTCAACCGCACGCAGCCATGGCTGTTGGTCTTGCCGATCTTGGAGGGATCGGGCGTGCCGTGGATGCCGTAGGTCGGCTTCGACAGCGCGATCCAGACCGATCCCACCGGGCCGTTCGGGCCGGGCGGGATGCGCAGCACCTTCGTGTTGTTACCCTGGGTGAAATTGATCTTCGGATTGTAGGTGTATTCCGGATTGATCGCGACGCGCTCGACCGAATGCGTCCCGCTCGGCGACGGCGTGTCGGACGAGCCGATCGTCGCCGGATAGGCCACTACGAGCCGACCCATCGCATCATAGGCGCGCACCTGCTCGCGGCCCTTGTCGGCGATGATGCTGGCCACCTTGCGCGTGACGTTGCCGCCTGTGTCGGCGACGCGAATTACAGCACCCGGCCGGAACTCGACGCCCTTGTTGAGATCCTTCAGATAGGTCTCGCTCATGTGGAAGCGCTCGGCGAGCATCTCCACCACCGAGGTGTAGCTCATCGCCTCGAGCTGCGCCTTCTCGCTATAGTCGGCCGGGATCGACGCGACATACGGACCGGCGACGTCCTCCGGCGTGATCGTGTAATCCGTGAAGGCCTCGCCGCCGCGCGCGGCGAGCTCGCTCTCGACCGTCGCGAAATCGACCATCGACAGCTTCACGCCGGTGATCTCCTGATAGGCGGCGATCGCCTTGTCGACATTACCGCCCATGTGGCCGTCGATCACCCCAGGCGACACGCCGGCGCGGTCGAGCAGCACCTGGAGCTTCGCCACGTTGAGGTCGGCCTTCTTGGAAATGGTCGGCTGGTCGGCCGGCGTCGAGGGCGACAACCTCGGCTCGTCCGAGGGCGTCGGCAATGCGCGGCGCTCGACCGGCTCGTCATAGACGGCCCCGCCGGGCGCCGGGGGGAAATAGGTGCCGTCGATGGAGGCCTCGTCACCGGGATAGGCCTGGTCCTCGTACGGATCGGAATAAGCCGGATCGTATTCCTCGCGCGACACGCCATAGCCGCGGGCGCGGTCGCGCTCCAGGCGGCGCATGTCCTCCGGATCGTCCAGATAATAGCGCCCGCCGCGTTCAGCATAGGGGTCCTGGTAGCGCGGCTGGCCGGGCGGCACCGATCCGGTGGCGCGGCGGTCGAGGTTGCGCGGCCGCTCGATGCGGAGGATCTCGCCCGTATAGGCGTCCCGGATCACCCGGCGGCCGTGCTGGTCGTAATAGACCTCGATCTCGCGCGCTTGGGCGAGACGGTAGTCGTCCTGCGCAAAGGCCGGAACGGCGGACAGCGAGGTGGAGGAAATCGCGGTCGCGAGGACGGGCAGCAGGATGGTCTTGAGCTTCATGCGGCGAAAACTCGTTAGATCGGATCAGGTTGCGGGCAGCAGACGATTTCTCCCGCGCCCTCCTTCAATGCGCAGATTATGGTTTCTCGAAGATGAACCGGGGATGAAAGTCGACAGTCTCACCCTATTCGCATTGGCGGCGCGGCCCGCCGCCGTAGGGCTGGTAGGTGTTGTCCTCTGGCCGATATGACCGATAGCGGCTGAAGCAATACTCGATGTGATCGCCGTCAAGTCCCTCCGTCGAATAGGCGACATTCGTGAGCGATAATTCCTCATCGGCAACTGCATACCCCTCCGCCTCCAGCTCTGCGGAGACCGACATCGCTGCGACTCCCTGCGCGGTCTCCGAGTAAGGAGAGATGCACCGGCGCCGTCCGCCGTTGTAGGGCGTGTAGCTGTCATCGCGGGGTCGATAGGAGCGGTAGCGTTCGCCGCACCATTCCTCATGCGCGGCTGCCATGGCCTCTGTATCCGGCGATCTTAGAGCCGGGTCGCCTGCGGTCGGCAGCGCGGCGGTGGTAAGCGCATCCACTTCACCTCCGGTCGGCACGGCGACCGCTTCCTGGATCGGGCGCGCTTGCTTGCCTTCCGCATTTGCATCCTGCACGTCGACCCTTTCGAATGCCTGGTCGGCGGGATCGACCTTTCTGGGTTCAGCGGTCCACAGCCCTGCCACTTCCCGGCTGGCGAGACCGGTCGCCACCGGCTTGGCGTGAAAATACGCAATGGACATGGCGACGCCGCTCGCAAAAATCGCCAGCGACACGAAAAATCCGCCGACGAATGCCAGGAAGGGTCTCATTCTCTGATCCTCTCGCTCTACCGATCGCCAAATGTGCGGCAACGCCGTTCGGTTCCCACCGGCGACGCAAACACGTTGCAAAGGATCGATTCTGCCGCGATGATCATCACCTGGAAGACGGATCAGGGCCGCAGGAAGCTGACCTGCCTCACGTTTCGGTCAGGTAGTCAGCGCGGCGCCGGCACCGACCTTCGCGCCCGGCGCGATCGTCGGCGGTGCGGCATTGAGCGCGTCGATCGCAAATCCCGCTGCCTTCTTGTAGCCGGCCATGAACGCGGCGCGTTCCTCGGACGGGATTACGTCATCTATATTGTCGAATCTGCCGCCGCAGCGCTCGTCGACCAGATTGAGAAGCCCAAACGGCCCTGCTCCCCGGTTGCGCAGCACGAGTTGCGAGATCGGCCCGCAGAAGCGCGAATCGTAAGCGGCGAGCGCCGCCTCACCAAGCCCATGCTCGACCAGCGCCGCGCCCAGCGCGCGCGTGTCGACAATCGCCTGGCTCGCGCCGTTGGAGCCCGTCGGATACATCGGATGCGCCGCGTCGCCGATGAGAATCACGCGCCCGTCCTGCCAGGTTGCGATCGGATCGCGGTCGATCATCGGGTTTTCGTAGGCGCCTGTCGCGCCGGAAAGCAGCGCGGGAACGTCCAGCCAGTCCCAGGTCCAGCCGTCGAAATGATGGATGAAGTCGTCGATGGCGACCGGCCTGAACCAGCCGGAATTCTTGCGCCCCTCGGCCGCGTCGACCGTAACCTCGGCGATCCAGTTGATGGTAGCGAGTCCCGTAGCCGGGTCCGGCGGCGAGATCGGATAGAACACGAAGCGGTGGCGATGGGTGCCGAGACCCACGAAGGAAGCGCCGGAACGGATCGGCACGCCGGGGCTGACGCCACGCCACATGATCGCGCCGCCCCAATGGATCGGCGGCTGGGTGGGGTGCATTTGCGCGCGCACCGCCGAGTGCATTCCGTCGGCGCCGATCAGCAGTGCGCAGCGGAATTCGGAGCGGCTCCCGTCGGTCGCCTCGACCGACGCGGTGACAGTGCCGTCGGCCTCGTTGCGATAGCCGACCACCCGCTGGCCGGTGCGCACCGCGCCAGGACCCATTCGCTCGACAACCTTGCGATAGAGCAACATCTGCAGTTCGCCGCGGTGGACCGCATATTGCGGCCAGCGATAGCCTGCGAGAAGTCCGCGCGGCTCGGAATAGATGTCGTTGCCGTTCAGCCCCACCAGCGCCCATTCGCGTGCCGGCATGCCGATGCGGTCGAGGTCTTCGACACCGATGCCGAGATCGCCGAGTTCGCGCACCGCGTTGGGCTGCAGGTTGATGCCGACGCCGAGCGGCTTCAGCTCGCGCACCTGCTCGAACACGATGCAGGGCACGCCGATCTGATGCAGCGTCAGCGCCATGGCCAGGCCGCCGATGCCGGCACCGGTGACCAATACGGGCAGCTCTGTCATGTGATCCCTCCGCCGGGCTCTCCTAGCGGATCATGGCGGCGGAGGGAACAGGGGGCCTGGCGAGCGGATGGTTGTTCGTGTCTTCGCGATCAGTCTCCGGTCCAGCGATCCCATCGGCGGTCCATGCGCCGATTGACGCGGTATTGCACCCGCGCGTCGCGGCGGGCGTCGACCCAGGGAGAGGCGGCCGGAACTCGGTGGTACACGGTGGTGACCGGCACGGAATAGCCCGGCGCCGTATAGTATATATGACTGGCAGACACCCAGCCGCGACGTCCCGCCCAGACGACATCACACCAGGACGAGCCGGGAAGGCAGCCGATTATTGTGATCGACTGGCTGGACGGTACGACGACGATGACGGCGTGCCGGGTGCTGGGGCCGGCCCGCATATTGACTGTCCCCGTGGTGAGGCCCGGGCTCGCAAGCGCGTCCACGCCGGACCAGATGAGCGCCGCCAGAGCGACGAAGATCAGTTTCAGTTTCATGATTTTCTCCTGTTGGTCGGTTCGCCGGGCACTATCGCCGCCGAAGCGCCCTCAGCTCTGAGATCGACAGAGACCCATCGCCATTGCCGTCGGCGAGCCTGAGCCGGTCGGGAACGAACGTTGAGAATTCCTCACGCGAGATGCGGCGATCGCGGTTGGCGTCCATTTTCGCTGCTTGCGCCGCCACATCGTCGGTGGGGTCCATCACGATGTTTCGCCGGTCCTCCAGCCGGCGCGCCACTGCGTCCAGTTCGCCCGTGTCGAGGAGGCCGTCGCTGTTTGCATCGAGCCGGTCGAAAAATGCCGCGCGCGCAACCTGAATCTCCGAGAACTGGATCGCTCGGTCGCCGCTCGTATCCAGCTTTCGGAACATCTTTCGGACATTCTGGACGTCGGAGGCCCAGGCGCCGCTCGCAGCGAGCAAAAGCGGTGCGAGGAGAAGAAGAAGCTTCGTTTTCATGCGTATCCTCTATGCAATAGGGCGTTCGTGACCCTGTCTGCATCCTCCTACGCAGCCGAACGCGCACTCCTACGCTCGAGGCGAATGGATTTCCTGTCGCCCGACAGTGTCGGCAAGGCGCCAGTATTCTCCACCCGAAGCGTAGGAGCGGGCGCTCCCACGCGTATGGGGGAATGGCCGCTTCGGGGCGGCTCGTGGAAAACGAAAGGGATATCAGTCATGCGACCTGTATCGGCGGCGCTCGCCGCCTTCATGATCGGCGTGGTGGCGCCCGACGCCCTATGGGCCCAGGCGACGACGTCATCGACACGTCTCGATCGCCTTGACACCGATGGCGATGGGTTCATTTCGCGCGACGAGATCGTGGCGGCGCGCGATCGCCTGTTCGAAAGATTGGACGGCAACGGCGATGGCAAGCTCGATGCCGAAGAAATCGAGGAGTTGCGCGATGTCATCATGGACCGCGCCGTCACCGCACAGGCACGGCTGGCCAATCAGTCGCGGCGGATGGATACGAATGGCGACGGGGCGACGTCCAGGGATGAGTTCCGCGCCCGGACCCTCCTGTTTGACCTCGCCGACCGCGACGGCGACGGCCGGCTCTCGGCTGCTGAATTCGTCATGATGCGTGGCCTCCTTGGCGGACGCGGCGGTTGACGACAATGGCATTTTTCTCGTTGGCTGGCGGGAAGGAGCTCAGTTCCCGGTGAAACGTTCGTTCCAGTTCCGCTCGATCGCGGTCGGCTTGACTATCCCTGCGAGAATCGGCGCCGATACCGTTGAGTGGAGCCGCAACTGCCACCGGAGGCTCGGGCCAGCGTGAGCGGTGCGGAAGAATCCGACGATGAACGGCGGCAGGAGCCTCGCGAGGATGACGATCTCCTCGTCCGCATCGCCTCGGGCGACGAGAGCGCGTTGGTGCGGCTCATCGACCGTCAGGGGCGGGGTCTGCGCCTGTTCGCCGCCCGCTATCTTGGAAGCACCACCGATGCGGAGGACATCGTGCAGGATGTGTTCGTCGCGGCGTGGAAACACGCTGGTCGTTTCGATCCCGCCAAAGGCCGGGCCACGACATGGCTCTATCGCATCGCGGCGAACCGCTGCATCGACGCGCGCCGCAGGCGTAGCTTTCGCGCCTTCATCGGCCTCGACGACATGCAGGACGCGATCGCCGGCGAAGAGCCGGCCGCCGACTCGCTTGTAGGCGCGCGCCAGGAACTCGCCGTCGTGCGTGATGGCCTGTCACGCCTGCCGGAGCGGCAGCGCATGGCGCTGTTGCTGCGCGCCGTCGCCGACCTCGACGTCCCGGCGATAGCCCAGGTCATGGGCGCCAGCACCGGCTCCGTGGAGCAGTTGCTCGTGCGGGGCAGAAGAGGCTTGAGAGATCACCTGGCAAAAACGCAGCAGACAGACCGGGATCGCAAAGGGACATTCAAATGACCGAGGAAGAATTTGAGAGCCTGAGGCGCCGCTTCGGCGACGATATCGCCACCTGGCCCGCGCCTTACAGGCAGGAGGCGCACATGTTCCTTGCGCGGGAACCCGAAGAAGCGGACTTCGGCAGCGACGCTCGCCTCGATCGGATCGTTCTCGAATCCGCGCTGGCGGAAACGGACGAGCAGGCGACCGCGCGAAAGGTTCTGGCGCGAATCGACCGGGGGCCCGTCTTCCGATTTCCTCTCATGCTGCCCTCATGGCGGCTTCCTGGCGCGGCGGCCGGATTCGCCATCGTTCTCGTCGCGGCCGGCATAGCTGGTTACTCGGTAGCGGGGTCGGACCTTTGGCAGATCGATCGGGCGCTGCTCGCTCTTGCGACCGGCGAACCGGCGGTGACGGAGATCGAGATCGATTGGCCGGGAAACGTCGGCCAGGAGGATCTGCTATGAACCGACGTTCCACGCTGCAACTGGTACTCGTCACAGCACTGGCCCTGTCCGTGATCGCGAACGGGTTTCTTCTCGGTTTCGTCGCGCGGAGCATCGGCGCAGGCGGCGGCGTGGCTGCCCTGTCCGAGACCGTCGGCAATGCCTATCCGGCCGAAGTGCGCGCCGAATTTCGCAGCCTGCTGCGCGAAAACCGGCCGCGCACTCGCGCAGCGCTGCGCAATCTGCGGCAGGCGCGCCAGAAGCTGGCAGCGACGGCAAGGGCGACCGCGCTGGATGAGACGGAAGTCAGGCGTGCAATGCAGGAGGTGCGGGCCGCAACCGAGGCGCTTCAGAGCCTCGGGCAGGAATTGCTGCTGGAGGCCTTGAAGCGGACTCGCGGCAAAAGCTGAACAACGCCGCATCGCAAGCGGGCCTGCAGAAGCGGAACCCGCCTTTTACACCCGCGCCGCCGAGGCCTCGTCGCAGGCTCTCAGGATCGCCAGGAACTCCGGATCGACATTCTCCTCGATCGCGTCGAGCACGCGCTGCGCACCACGGTCGCCCTGCGCGTCGCGAAAACCCTTGGCCGCACGGCGGCGCTCGTCGCTGTCGGGGTCGGCCTCGTCCCAGTAGGCGAGCAGCACGTGCCAGACGACCAGCGCCTGGACGAACTGGTAGGGGTCGAGCGGATTGCCCGACCAGGGCGAGACGATCGGCATGCGGCCGGTCTCGAAGACGAGCTGCCGGCCGGTGGCGCATTCGGCCAGGAACATGATGCCGTGCACCGCCTCGTGGATCAGCCCGTTGACCTGCGGATTGTCGAAGCGCGCCTCCTCGCCGACGCCCACCATCGAATAGCCCGGCAACGACGAGATGCTGCTCGACCCGACGCAGTTGGGCGCGAGTGCGAGGCGGCGCGTGCCGCCGGCGACGATCGCGGCATAGGCAGGCCCCTCCATGATCGCGGCGAACGCATCCCGCACCCGCCGCACCAGCGCGGACGAGGCGGGATAGGCGTCCGCATAAGTCGCGCGCTCTGCCTCGTGGCCGCCCGACACGACGATCGGCGCCACGCCCGCGCCGTCCCATTGCATCAGCGATTCGCCCGGCATCGCCATCAGCGCTTCGAGATTGGCGACGATCTCGTCGCGATCGAAGCGCAGGCGGCTGTAGGAGGCGCCGATGAAATAGGGATCGTTGGCGATCAGCGCCTCGCGCGCCGGCGAGATGTCGGCCTGGCCGCGCAGCGGCTGCAGCAGCTCGCCGACATAGGCCCGCGTGCGGGGTGCCAGCGTCGCCTCCAGCGCGCGCACCATCGACGAGACAGGGTTAGGCCGCAGGTCGATGAGCGGTTCGAGAAGCCGAAAATCCTGGTCCGACATTGATCCTCTCCAGTTCGGTCGCGATCTCGCCGGCCATGCGCGACAGAAGCGCATCCCAGACATCGCAGTAGATCGAGGGTTGCGAAAAATCCTCGCCGGTAAAGCGGTGCGGCAGGTAGCCGCCGCCACAGGCGGGGAGCCAGCGGCAGTCCGTGCATTTCGCCGGCAGCCGCTGCATCTGCGCGATGTCCTCGCGCTCCTGGTGGGCGCGGAACGCATGGGTTAGCACGTGGTGCACATCCTCGTTCAGCGGCGCGCAGATGCGGCCGACATCCGAGATACCGATCGAGCCATCGGTCTCGACCACCAGCATCGTC
>VFQN01007693.1_pt1 | contig 11434 bp, 10 predicted proteins | sample 3512371 | NCBI WGS metagenome assembly VFQN01 (sample SAMN10412370, study PRJNA504923) | tailings metagenome | isolation source: Replicate 2 from Balatoc abandoned mine | place: Philippines: Itogon, Benguet | collected 2017-08-28
CGCTCGATGTAGCCGGCCCAGGCGACGATGTCGACCTGGCCCTCGCCCTTGCCGATCGACTTGAGCGGCTGCGGCTGGGCCAGGGCGGAGCTGGCGAATGCGGCCGCGGCGGCGGCCACGAGCACGGTATGGACTGCCTTCATGGATGGAGCCTCCTGGTGGGTTGCCGCCTTCAGGGCACGGCGCGGTCGCGCCGCCGGCCGAAGGTCGCCGCGCAGTGTTCCGCATTGACCTCGGCCAAGGAAAGTTCAATATTGGGAGCCCGCTCGTTCTCGTTTATCGATATCGGGTGCAACCCGGATCCGGCCGCATGCAACGCCACTTCACGCTCAAGCAGTTCCGCTACTTCCTCGCCGTGGCCGAGTCGGCCTCGGTAGCGGGGGCAGCGCGCATGCTCAACATCGCCCAGTCGGCGCTGACCAAGAGCATCCAGGAGCTGGAGGCGACGCTGGGCGCCAGCCTGTTCGAGCGCAGCAGCCGCGGCATGGTGCTGACGCAGCATGGCTACCGCTTCCAGGCCAGCGCGCGCAAGGTGCTGTCGGCCGTGGCCGAGGCCGGCATGGTCGACAACGACCGGCCCGAGGCGCTGTCGGGCAACCTGGTGATCGGCGTGACCAGCCTGGTGGCCGGCTACTACCTGGCCGAGCTGTTCGCGCGCTTTGCGCGTTCGCACCCGTCGGTGCAGGTGCAGGTGGTGGAGGATTCGCCACCCTTCCTGGAGCACCTGCTGATCAACGGCGAGCTGGACCTGGCCATCATGGTCAGCAACGCGCTGGGCGATCCGCACGCGCTGGTGGTGGAGGAGCTCACGCGCTCGCAGAACCGCGTCTGGATGGCGGCCAGCCACGGCCTGGCCGCGCAGCCGACGCTGAGCCTGGCCGACTGCGCCGCGCACCCGCAGGTGGTGCTGGAGGCCGACCGCATCGAGGGCGTGATGCGCGCCGTCTGGGCGCGCTACGGCCTGCAGCCGCGGGTGATGATGCGCACCGGCTCGCTCGAGGCGGTGCGCTCGCTGATCGGTGTGGGCGCGGCCATCGCGATCCTGCCCGACTTCCTCTACCGGCCCTGGACGCTGGACGCGCAGCACATCGAGGCGCGCAGCCTGGGCGACGCGGTGCCGACCATCGACGTCGGCCTGGTGTGGCGGCGCGGCTCGCGCACGCGCGAGGTGGTGCAGGAGTTCATCGAGATCGCGCGCGAGCAGGCGCGATCCGGGCGGCTGCGCTGAACGCGCGCTTCAGGCCTCGACGCGCCGCAGGTTCTGCGCCCCGGCGAAGAACTGGTGCGGCTCGCCGAGCATCCACTTGGCCAGCTCGTCCAGCCGCGCCGAGCCGACCTCGATGGCCGGCAGCTCCAGCGTGATGGTCTCGAAGCCATCGAAGTTCATCACCTTGAAGTGCAGCCGGCCGTTGTCGTGGTCGGGCGTGACGTGCACCGCCAGCGCGAAGTCGACCGCCACCTCGTAGCGCATCTCGATCAGCTTGTTGTTGTCGGGGTTGCGCACGGCCTTGGCGTGCACCGGCGCGCCGCCCTGCGCCAGCCTGGCGTCGATCTTCTCGATGTCGGGCAGGAAGTCCTTGGTGAAGGCGGCACGCTGCCCGTTGCGCAGCCGGCCGTGCATGGCCACGTAGTCGCAGACGTCGTTGCCGCGCAGCTTCTTGCGCCGAGTGTCGACCTTCAGCTCGGTGATCGGCAGCTGCTCGAACACCAGGCGACGGTCGAGCGCATAGCGCGTCTTCGATACCGGCTTGAGCACGTCGAGCTGGCGGATCAGGGTGTCGACGTAGCCGAACACCGTCTTGCAGGCGGCTTCGACCAGCAGCCCGTTGCGTTCGGCCGTGGCCAGGTCCACCGTCTGGCCCGCCTTGGCGGCTTCGGCCTGCCGCTTGAGGTCGTCGAGAAATCCCACTGTCTTCTGATCGGTCCGTGATGACGGCCAAAAGCATAGCGCAGCGGCCGCGGCGCGCTTTCATCAAGCTCGGGGGGCGCTTCTGCCAAGATCGATGCATGACCGAGATCGAGCTGAAGTTCCAGGTGCCGCCGGAGCGGCGCGCGCGGGTCGAAGCCGCGGTGAGCGCACGCTCGACCGCGGCGCGGCCGCTGCGCCTGCAGGCCGCCTACTTCGACACCGCCGACGGCCTGCTGGCCGGTGCCGGCGTGGCCCTGCGCCTGCGCCGCGAAGGCGCGCGCTGGGTGCAGACGATCAAGGCCGCCGGCGCCGACACGATGACGCGGCTGGAGCACAACGCCCCGCGCCGCGAGCGCAGTGCCGCGCTGCCGGCGCTCGACCTCTCGCTGCACCAGGGCACGCCGGCGGGCGAACGGCTGGCCGCGCTGCTGGCCGCGCGGCCCGGCGCGGCGCTGGCCTGCCGCTACCGCACCGACATCCGTCGCACGGCGCGCACGCGGCGCCGCCACGGCGCCGTGCTGGAACTGGCCTGGGACCAGGGGACCATCGCCGCCGGCGAGGCCTCGCTGCCGGTGTGCGAGCTGGAGATCGAGCTGATGGGCGGCTCCCCCGCGGCGCTGCTCGCCGTCGCCAGCGACTGGGTGCAGCGCCACGGCCTGTGGCTGGACACGCGCAGCAAGGCCGAGCGCGGCACGCTGCTGGCCGAGGGTACGCCGCGCGCGGCGGCGCGCAAGTCGGCCGCGGTGTCGCTCGAAGCGACCCTGGATGCGCCGGCCGCGCGGCGCTGCGTGCTGCGAGAGTGCCTGCAGCAGGTGGCCGTCAACGCCAGCCAGCTGGCCAGCGGCGACTTCGCCGACGAGCACCTTCACCAGCTGCGCGTCGGCCTGCGCCGGCTGCGCACCGCGCTGCGCCTGTTGGCGCCGCCCGGTGCGGCCGATCCGCTGGAAGAGGCCGCGGCCGGCCTGTTCCGCGCGCTCGGCGCATCTCGCGACCAGGCCGCCGTCGGTGCGCCGCTGCGTGCGCAGCTCGCCGCGGCGATGTCGACCTGCGGCGCGCCGCTCGCGCCCCCCGAGCTGCCGCTCGAGCCGGCTGGGGATCCGGTGCAGATCGTGCGCGCGGTGGCCGCGCAGCAGTTGCTGATCGACCTGATGGCAGCCACGCTCGAGCCGGAAGCGCCGATGCCCGGGGAGCCGATCGGCGCATTCCTCGCGCCGCGCCTGGACCGCTGGCACCGCCAGGTGCGGCGTGACGCCGCGCGCTTCGACACCCTCGACGACGCGGCGCGCCACCGGATGCGCAAGCGCGTCAAGCGGCTGCGCTACGGCGTCGAGTTCGCCCGCGGCCTGTTCGGTGCGAAGAAGGCGACCGCGTACCTGCGGGCGCTGGCCGCGTTGCAGGAGCGCCTGGGCGAGCTGAACGATGCCGGCGTGGCCGCCGCGGCCTTGCAGGCCGCGCCTGCCGACGACCCGGCCGTGGCCTTCGCGCTCGGCTGGCTGGCGGCGCGGCGCGAGGCGCTCGCGGCCGCCTGCGCGCCCGCGCTGGCCGGCTTCCTCGCGGCGAAGAAGCCCTGGCGGCGCTGAGCCGCGGCGCGCTCAGCGGCGGCAGCGCTGCAGCGCCTCGGCCAGGGTGGTCGCGATGGCCTGTTCGCCCACGTGGGCCTCGAAGCCGGCACGCCGCATCAGCGAGCGCGGTTGGTCGTTCACTTCGGCCAGCAGCAGCGCGACGCCGCGCTTGGCCAGCGTGCGTTGCAGCTGCTCCAGGGCGTCGAGCCCGGAGGTGTCCATCGCGATCAGGCGGTGCATGTCGAGCACCAGCGCCTGCGTGCCGTCGGGCAGCTGCGCCGGCAGCGCCTCGAGCTTGCCGACGGCGCCGAAGAAGAGCGCGCCGTAAACCTCGCGAACCTGCACGCCGGCCGGGGCCTCGGCGACGTCCCGCGGCTCGATGCGGAACAGCGTGCTCATGCGGTAGATGAAGAACACGCAGGCCAGCACCAGGCCCACTTCGACGGCGACGGTGAGGTCGAACACCACCGTCAGCAGGAAGGTGCCGACGAGGATGGTGCGGTACTGCACGCTGAACTGGCGCAGCCGGGCGAACTCGCGCCACTCGCCCATGTTCCAGGCGACGAAGAGCAGGATGCCGGCCAGGGCCGCCAGCGGCACGTGCAGCGCCAGCGGCGCCGCCACCAGCACCACCGCCAGCAGCGTCAGCGCGTGCACGATGCCGGCGATCGGGCTGGTGGCGCCGGAGCGCACGTTGGTCACCGTGCGCGCGATCGTGCCGGTGGCCGGGATGCCGCCGAACGCCGGCGTGACCATGTTGGCCACGCCCTGCGCCATCAGCTCCTGGTTGGGGTCGTGGCGCGGCGCGTCGATCAGGTTGTCGGCCACGCGCGCGCACAGCAGCGACTCGATGGCGCCGAGCATCGCCAGCGTCAGCGTCGGGATCAGCAGCTGCTTGGCGCTGTCCCAGCTGAACGGCGGCAGCTGCAGGTCGGGCAGGCTCTGCGGGATGCCGCCGAAGCGGCTGCCGATGGTCTCCACCGGCAGGTTCAGCATCGCCGTGGCCACGGTGGCGAGCGCCAGCGCGACGATGGTGCCGGGCGCGTGCGCCGCGAGACGGTACAGGCGGTGCCGCCAGCCGATGTTGTCCAGCGGCATGGTGTAGGACTTCGGCCAGACCACCACCAGCGCCAGGCAGGCCATCCCGATGACCAGCGCCACCGGGTTGAGCGTGTGAACGTGGCGCGCCAGCACGCCGATTTGGGTGAAGAAGTCCGCGGGCAGCTTGTCGATCGACAGGCCGAGCAGGTCCTTCACCTGCGACAGACCGATCAGCACCGCGATGCCGTTGGTGAAGCCGATGATGATGGTCACCGGGATGTAGCGCACCAGCGCGCCGAGCTTGAACAACCCCATCAGGAACAGCAGCACGCCCGACAGCGAGGTGGCGATCAGCAGGTTGGTCAGCCCGTAGCGCTCGACGATGCCGTAGACGATGACGATGAAGGCGCCGGCCGGCCCGCCGATCTGCACCTGGGAGCCGCCCAGCGCGGAGATCAGGAATCCCGCCACGATGGCGGTGACGATGCCCTGCTCGGGCTTGACGCCCGAGGCGATCGCGAAGGCCATCGCCAGCGGCAGCGCCACCACGCCGACGGTCAGGCCGGCGGCGACGTCGGCGCGCAGCCGCGCGGCGTCGTAGCCGCGCACGGCGTCGATCAGGCGAGGGCGGAACGGGTGCAGCTGCATGCGCCGATGAGTATGCCTTTCCAATCGAAAGCGCAGATGATTAACATATGATGTGCATCAGATGCGCTGCCTCGAACCGCCATGGAAAGCAAGACCGCCCGCCTCACCCTGCTGATCGACCCGGCCAAGAAGGCGGCCTTCGAGTCGCTCTGCGCGGCGCAGGACCTCACGCCCTCGCAGGTGGTGCGCCAGCTGATCCGCGACTACCTCGACCATCACGGCGTGGCCTACCCGACGCGCAGCAAGGTCGTCGCGCGCAAGCCCGCGGCGCGCCGCTAGTCACGCGATGCCCGCGGAGTTCCTGCACGGCCTGACGCGCCGCACGCGCACCCGGCGCAGCAACCGGCAGCTCGGCGCCGTGCTGGCCTTCGTGGCCGGCGCCATCAATGCCGGCGGCTTCCTCGCCGTGCAGCGCTACACCTCGCACATGACCGGCGTCGTCTCCGGCATCGCCGACGACCTGGTGCTCGGCCAGTTCGCGCTGGCCATGGCGGGCGTGTCGGCGCTGCTGGCCTTCGTCGCCGGCGCGGCGGTCACGGCGGTGCTGATCAACTGGGCAAGGCGCCGCGAGCTGCAGGGCGAGTTCGCGCTGTCGCTGATGCTCGAGGCCGTGCTGCTGCTGGTGTTCGGCCTGCTCGGCGCCAACCTCGAGCTGTTCGTCGACGTCTTCCTGCCGTCGACCGTGCTGCTGCTGTGCTTCATCATGGGCCTGCAGAACGCGATCGTCACCAAGATCTCGCAGGCGGAGATCCGCACCACGCACATGACCGGCGTGATCACCGACCTGGGTATCGAACTGGGCCGGCTGCTCTACTGGAACCGCTCCCACGCCGGCAACGCCCGCCATGTCGTGCTCGCCAACCGCGACAAGCTCGGCATCCACGCCACCATCCTCGGCCTGTTCTTCATCGGCGGCATCGCCGGGGCGCTGGCCTTCAAGCGCGTCGGCTTCAGCGCCACCGTGCCGATCGCCGCGCTGCTGATGGCCATGGCGGCGCCGCCGCTGTGGATGGACCTGCGTGCGCACCGGCTGGGCCGCCGCAGCGTGGAAGATGATGCGCGGTGATGCGAATGATCCGGCGGGTGTGAGAGTGCCCGCCGCGTGACGGCCGATCGCGTCGTCCTGCGCACGAAGTCTTCGCCCCGACTGCCTTAGCTCACGCGCCGCTGTGCGACGTGGGATGCGCGCCGCGAGGATCGTCGTTACGATTCCCGCAGGAGTCGCCCATGCTCGACCGCATCCTGCTCATCGACGACAGCGAGCCCGACCTCATCTACACCCGCATCGTGCTCGAGCGGGCGAAGGTGGTGCGCGAGATCGTCGATTTCGAATCGGCGCGCGAAGCGCTGGCCTGGCTGGAGCGGCCCGACTGCCCCGGCGTCGACCTGATCCTGCTGGACATCAACATGCCCGGCATGAACGGATTCGACTTCCTGCGCGCCTACGAGGCGGCCGCCGTGCGGCGGCACACGCCGTCGGTGGTGATGCTGAGCTCCTCGGCCGATCCGGCCGACCGGCGCTGCGCGGAAGGATTCGGCAGCGTGCGCGGCTTCGTCACCAAGCCGCTGGCCTCCGGCCAGGCCCAGGGGCTGGTCGACCTGCTCGGTTCGTGACGGCAGCGCTCGCGTGTCTCGTGGCGGCCGTCGTGGCCGCGTCGGCCGCGCCCGCGGCAGCCGGATGGGCGGGGCCGTCGCAGCCCGTGCGCTTCGCGCCGGAACGCGACTACGGGCCGTTCGTCTTCCAGCGCGAGGATGGCCGCATCGACGGGCTGTCGGTCGAGATGCTGGGGCTGCTGCAGGCGCGAGCCGGCCTGACCGTCACGACGCTGCCGGCGAGGCCCTTGAACGAGCAGCTCGAGGCGCTGCGCCGGCGCGAGGCGGACCTGGTCTCATCGCTGCGCGCCACGCCCGAGCGGGGCGAGTACGCGCTGTTCACGCTGCCCTACGTGTCGGTGCCGGCGGTGGTGGTGATGCGCGCCGACCGGCCCGAGCGCCGCCTGGCGGCGATGGGCGGCGAGCCGGTCGCGGTGGGGCTGGGCTATGCGGTCGAGCCGGTGATGCGGGAGCGTTATCCGCAGGTGGCGTGGCAGGGCGTGAGCGACGACGGCGCGGCGCTGCGCGGCGTGCTGCAGCGGCGCTTCGAGGCGGCGGTGGTCGATGCGGCCAGCCTCGCCCACGTCGTGGCCACGCAGCGCCTGGAGGGATTGCGCGTGGTGGCGCCGGCGGACTTCGAGTACACGCTGGCCTTCGCCGTCCGCAAGGACTGGCCGGAACTGCGCGAAGCGCTCGACGACGCCATCCGAGCCTTGCCCGGTGCACAACGCCAGGCGGTGTTGCGCCGCTGGCTCGCCGAGCCGCTGCAGCCGCTGCGGACCTCCTGGGCCACCTGGCTGGGCGGCGCGCTGCTGCTGGTGGGCGCATTGACGGCGCTGGCGGCCGCCAGCCGCGGCTTGCAGCGTCGTCGCGCGGCGCGGGGAGACTAGCACCGTGAATGTGCGCGTGCCGCCGCATCCGGCCGCCGAGGCGGCCCTGCTCGGGCTGCTGTATGCGGCCACCGCGGCGGCCTCGATCGCGCTGTCGCGCCAGCCCGGCTCGGTGGCCAACCTGTGGTTCGCCAATGCGCTGGCCATGGGCTTCCTTGCCACCGCGTCGCGTCGGCGCTGGCCGGGCCTGGTGGCGGCGATGGTCGCCGGCAACCTGCTGGCCAACCTGCTTCAGGGCTTGCCCGTGGCGTTGGCACTGGCCTTCCTGCCGGCCAACGTCGCCGAAACGCTGCTGGCCGCCTGGGGTCTGCGCCGCCTAGGTGTCGGCCGCAGCGGCCTGCGCACGCCGGCGGCGATGCTGCGGCTGCTGGCGGTGGGGGCGGTCGGAGCGCCGCTGGTCGGCGCCACGCTGGGTGCCGCCACGCTGCGCGTGCTCGACGCCGGCGAGTTCCCGACGCTGTGGCAGCGCTGGTTCGAGGGCTCGGCGATCGGCTCGATCTCGCTGCTCGCCCTGGTCATCTGCCTGCGCCTGGACGCCCGGGCGCTGATCCGCCGCGACCTGCTCGACTGGCGCGTGCTCGCGCTCGGCGCCGTGGCCGCCGGCGTGGCGCTGCTCAGCCTGGCCCACGTGCCGTTCCCGTTCGTCTACATCGCGATCCCGCTGCTGCTCGCGGCCATCGTGCTCGAGCTGAGCGCCACCCTGGTGCTGGTGCTGCTGGTCTCGCTGGTCATCGCCGTCAGCCTGGCCGTGGGTGTGTTCGTGACCCCGCCCTTCACCGCGCAATGGCAGGAACTGTTCGTCTACACCGCCTATGCGGCGGCGCTGATGCCGGCCCAGCTGCTGGCCGCGACCATGGCCGACCTGCGCGACAGCCAGGCGCGCCTGGCCGCCGCCGGCGAGGAACTGCGGCGCGCCAACGAGGGGCTGGAGCAGTTCGTGCACATCGCCTCGCACGACCTGCGCGAGCCGCTGAACACCATCGTGCAGTTCACCGGCCTGATCGAGAGCGACCACGGCGATCGGCTCGCCCCCGAGGCGCGCGCCTGGCTCGCCCTGGTGAGCCGTGCCGGCGCGCGTATGCGCCGGCTGCTCGACGACGTGCTGCACTACGTGCGCGTGCAGCGGTCCAGCGGCGACAGCGGCCACGCGGTGGAGCTCGACCGCGTGATGCAGGAGGTGCTGCAGTCGCTGGCCGCACGCATCCGCGAGACCGGCGCCCTGGTGGCCATCGACAGCCTACCGGTGGTGCGTGGCCATGAGAGCCTGCTCGCGCTGGCGCTGCAGAACCTGCTGTCCAACGCGCTGAAGTTCGTGCCGCCTGGCCAGCGGCCGGAGGTGCGCGTGCATGCCGCCATCGAGGGCGGCGAGGCGGTGGTCAGCGTCACCGACAACGGCATCGGCGTGGCCGCGCAGGACATCCCGAGACTGTTCCAGCCCTTCCAGCGCCTGCACCTGCGCAAGCACTACGACGGCAACGGCCTCGGCCTGGCGCTGGTCCGGCAGATCGCCACGGCGCACGGCGGCGAGGTGCAGATGCAATCCCAGCCGGGCGTGGGCACGCGGGTGAGCCTGCGGCTGCCGCTGGAGTCGGCCGCGGCCCGCGCGGCGCCGGCGCCGACGCGCTTCTGAGCGGTCAGCGCACGCGCAGGCCCGGCGTGGCGCCCGGCCAGGGCTCCAGCACGTACAGCCCCGGATTCGCTTTCTCGTCGGCGTGGCTGGCGGCCAGCACCATGCCTTCGCTGACGCCGAACTTCATCTTGCGCGGCGCGAGGTTGGCCACCATCACGGTGAACTTGCCGACCAGGTCTTCCGGCTTGTAGGCCGACTTGATGCCGGAGAACACGTTGCGTGTCCGACCCTCGCCGACGTCCAGCGTGAGGCGCAGCAGCTTGTCGCTGCCCTCGACGGGCTCGCAGGCGACGATCTTCGCGATGCGCAGGTCGATCTTGGCGAAGTCGTCGATGGTGATGACGGGCGCGATGTCTTCGCCGCCGGGCCTGGGCGCTTCGATCTTCGGCGGCTCGAACAGCTTCTCCAGCAGCGCCGGGTCGACACGCTGCATCAGGTGCCGGTACTCGCCGATCTGGTGGTGGCCGAGCGCGCGCGAGGCGTCGGCGAAGTTCATCGGCGACACCTTGAGGAAGGACTCCACCTGCGCCGCCAGCGCCGGCAGCACCGGCTTGAGGTAGATCGTCAGCACGCGGAAGGCCTCGATGCACACCGTGCAGACGTCGTGCAGTACCGCGTCCTGCCCCGGCTTCTTGGCCAGTTCCCAGGGCTTGTGCGTGTCGACGTACTCGTTGACGCGGTCGGCCAGCAGCATGATCTCGCGCAGTGCCTTGCCGTACTCGCGCTCCTCGTACAGGCGCTCGACCTCGCCGCGGTGGGCGCGCAGTCCGTCGAGCAGCGTGCGGCCCTCGACGCCGATGTCGGCGCTGAGGTGCCCGCCGAAGCGCTTGGCGAGGAAGCCCGCCGCGCGGCTGGCGATGTTGATGTACTTGCCGACCAGGTCGCTGTTGACACGGGCGACGAAGTCGTCGGGGTTGAAGTCGATGTCCTCGACCTTGGCGTTCAGCTTGGCGGCGATGTAGTAGCGCAGCCACTCGGCGTTCATGCCGAGCTCCAGGTACTTCAGCGGCGAGATGCCGGTGCCGCGGCTCTTGCTCATCTTCTCGCCGCCGTTGACGGTGATGAAGCCGTGCACGAACACCTTGTCCGGCGTCTTGCGGCCGCTGAAATGCAGCATCGCCGGCCAGAACAGGGTGTGGAAGTAGGTGATGTCCTTGCCGATGAAGTGGATCTGCTCGAGCGCCGGGTCGGCCATCAGCGCGTCGTAGTCGCTTCCGGTGCGGTCGCAGTAGTGCTTCAGCGAGGCGAGGTAGCCCACCGGCGCGTCGAGCCAGACGTAGAAGTACTTGTCTTCCGTGTCGGGGATGCGGATGCCGAAGTAGGGCGCATCGCGGCTGATGTCCCAGTCGGCCAGGCCGACGCGGCCTTCCTCGTCGGTGGCGAACCACTCGCGGATCTTGTTGAGCACCTCCGGCTGCAGCCGGCCCGGCGTCTGCGTCCAGTCCTGCAGGAACTCCAGGCAGCGCTGCGCGGAGAGCTGGAAGAAGTGGTGCTCGCTGCTCTTCATCACCGGCGTGGCGCCGGTCAGGGTGGAGTAGGGATTCTTCAGTTCGGTGGGCGTGTAGACCGCGCCGCAGACCTCGCAGCTGTCGCCGTACTGGTCTTTCGCGCCGCACTTCGGGCACTCGCCCTTAATGTAGCGGTCGGGCAGGAACATGCCCTTGACGGGATCGTAGAACTGCTCGATCGAGCGCACCGCGATCAGGCCCTGCCTGCGCAGCTTGAGGTAGATGTCCTGCGCGAAGGCGTGGTTCTCGGGCCCGTCGGTGGAGTGCCAGTTGTCGAAGCCGATGTGGAAGCCGTCGAGGTACTGCTTCCGGCCGGCGGCGATCTCGGCGACGAACTGCTGCGGCGTCTTGCCGGCCTTCTCGGCCGCGATCATGATCGGCGCGCCGTGCGCGTCGTCGGCGCAGACGAAGTGCACCTCGTGGCCTGCCATGCGCTGGAAGCGCACCCAGATGTCGGCCTGGATGTACTCCATCATGTGCCCGACGTGGAACGGCGCGTTGGCGTAGGGCAGGGCGGTGGTGACGAAGAGCTTGCGGGTCATCCGCCCATTCTAGAAGCGCTAGACTCCTGGCCCCGCTCCGCCTCACGCACCCGTCTTCATGGCCGCCTCCGAATCCGCCCTGCTCGACGCCCTCAAGGGCGTGACCGATCC